>Ga0316187_10002510_pt1 | contig 15969 bp, 17 predicted proteins | sample CroRivburrow1_MG_FD_204927 | JGI IMG/M metagenome (GOLD analysis project Ga0316187, IMG submission 204927) | Coastal sediment microbial communities from Maine, United States - Cross River worm burrow 1 | ecosystem: Environmental > Aquatic > Marine > Coastal > Sediment | place: USA: Maine... | reverse complement strand
CGCATTATCCGGTATGCTGCAGCGATAGCAACCCGGCCTGATACAGCCATGAACGACCCTGTACTTGTCTACAAAGGCGACCAGATCGCGGCCTACGGTTTCGGCGACCCGCACCCGTTCGGGACCGACCGGCACGACGTGTTTCACCGGGAGCTGGCGGAGGCGGCGCTCGACGACTCGATCCGCTACATGACGCCGCGCCGCGCGAGCGTGGACGAACTGCTGCTGTTTCACACGCCCGAGTACATTGACAAGGTGTCGCGCATGTCGAAAGAGGGCAGGGGCTACCTCGACGCGGGCGATACGCCGGCGCTGCCGGGCATTTTCGACGCCGCGTGCGACGTCGTCGGCACCACGCTGGCGGCCGTCGACGCCGTGATGCACGGCGAGGCGAAACGGGCGTTCGTGCCCATAGCGGGCCTGCATCATGCCGCCCGCGACCGGGCAGCGGGGTTCTGTGTTTTCAACGACTGCGGTGTGGCCGCGGAGTACCTTCGGCAGCGTCACGGATTGTCGAGAATCGCCTACGTGGACATCGACGCCCATCACGGCGACGGCGTGTTTTACGGGTTCGCCGACGATCCCGACCTGATTTTCGCCGACATCCACGAGGATGGCCGGTACCTGTACCCGGGGACGGGTGCAGCGGAGGAAACCGGCACCGGCAGGGCGCGCGGCACGAAACTCAACGTGCCGCTGGCGCCGGGCGCCGACGACGCGGAGTTCCGCATGGCGTGGCGGCAGGTGGAGGCCTACCTCGATGCGGCCGAACCCGAGTTCATCATCTTCCAGTGCGGCGCCGACAGTCTCGAAGGCGACCCGATCACGCACCTGTGTTTCTCCGAGCAGGCACACGCGGATGCGGCCGCCACCCTGTGCCGGCTCGCCGACAAGCACTGCGGCGGCCGCCTGATCGGCGCGGGCGGCGGCGGTTACAACCGCCAGAACATCGCCCGTGCCTGGACGCGGGTCGTGCAGGCATTTGTCGAGGCGGCCTGACGTATTTCGGGAAACCGGCCTCTACAGCGCGCCATTTTGCAGGTAACATCGCCCTTTTTTCCCGCCCCCGACTCTCACCCCCAAGGACCCGGAGAATCTCGCCCATGGTTGCTACCAAGCCCGTATCCGCCACCCACTCCGAGCGCTCGCTCGAGGTGTTCGATCCCGAGCTCGCCACGGCGATCCAGCTCGAGCAGCGCCGCCAGGAAGAGCACATCGAATTGATCGCGTCGGAAAACTACGCGAGTCAGCGGGTCATGGCGGCGCAGGGGTCGGTGCTGACCAACAAGTACGCGGAAGGTTACCCGGGCAAGCGCTACTACGGCGGCTGCGAGTACGTCGACGACGCCGAAAGACTGGCGATCGAACGGGCCAAGGCGCTGTTCGGCGCGGACTACGCGAACGTCCAGCCGCATTCGGGGTCGCAGGCGAACGCGGCCGCGTGCATGGCGCTCCTGGACCCCGGCGATACGCTTCTGGGCATGAGCCTCGCCGAAGGCGGACACCTGACGCACGGTACGAAGGTGAACTTCTCCGGGCGCCTGTACAACGCGGTGCAGTACGGACTCGATCACGAAACGGCGCTCATCGATTACGACGCGGTGCAGGCGCTGGCGAACGAACACAAGCCGAAACTGGTGATTGCCGGCTTCTCCGCCTATTCGCGGGTCGTGGACTGGGCGCGCTTCCGCGAGATCGCCGACAGTGTCGGCGCGTATCTCATGGTGGACATGGCGCATGTCGCGGGGCTGGTGGCCACCGGGCACTATCCGAGCCCGCTGCCGTACGCCGACGTGGTGACGACCACGACGCACAAGACGTTGCGGGGACCGCGCGGCGGCCTCATTCTCGCGCGCAGCAATCCCGAGCTCACCAAGAAGTTCAATTCGCTGGTGTTCCCCGGCATCCAGGGCGGCCCGCTCATGCACGTGATCGCCGCGAAAGCCGTCGCCTTCAAGGAGGCCATGGAGCCCGATTTCAAGGTGTACCAGGGCCGGGTGTGCGAGAACGCGAAGGTCATGGCGGGCACGCTGGAGGAGCGCGGTTACCCCATCGTGTCGGGCGGCACCGACAATCACCTGATGCTCGTCAGCCTGATCGAGCACGGCATCACGGGCAAGGACGCGGACGCAGCACTGGGGCGGGCCAATATCACGGTCAACAAGAACGCGGTGCCCGACGATCCGCAATCGCCGTTCGTCACCAGCGGGCTGCGGCTCGGCACACCCGCCATCACGACGCGCGGCTTCGGGGTCGAGGAAACGCGCCTGTTGACCGGCTGGATTGCGGATATACTGGACGATATCGAAAACGAGGAAACCATCGATCGCGTGCGTGGCGAGGTCCTTGAGCTATGCGGGCGGTTCCCGGTTTACGACTAGATGCATTGCCCGTTCTGCGCTAACGAAGAAACGAAGGTGATCGATTCCCGCCTCGCGGGCGAGGGGCGGCAGATTCGCAGGCGGCGGCAATGCCTTGACTGCAACGAGCGGTTCACGACGTTCGAGACCGCCGAGCTCGTCATGCCGCGGCTGGTGAAGAGCGACAACAGCCGCCAGCCTTTCGACGAGGACAAGCTGCGTTACAGCATGGTCCGCGCGCTGGAGAAGCGCCCGGTGCCGAGCGACGCCCTCGAGCAGTCGATCGGGCGGCTGGTGCACAAGTTGAGGACCATGGGCGAGCGGGAAGTGCCGTCGCGCCTGGTCGGCGAACTCGTAATGGAAGAACTCCGCGCGCTGGACGAGGTCGCCTACGTCCGCTTTGCCTCCGTCTACCGCCGTTTCCAGGATGTGACCGAGTTCGAGGAGGAGATCAAGCGGCTGCAGCGGATCTCCGAGGCGGCTGCCAGCCGCGAACAGATGTCATTGTTGCCCGAACTGCTGGGCAAGAAGAACCGGTAACGGCCGATGGCTGAATTTTCGGCCGCGGACAGCGCATTCATGGCGCGCGCCCTGCGCCTCGCCGAGCGCGGCATCTACACGACTCATCCGAACCCGATGGTGGGCTGCGTGCTGGTCCGCGACGGCACAGTCATCGGCGAGGGCTGGCACGAGTTCGCGGGCGAAGCGCATGCCGAGATCAATGCACTCCGGGTTGCGGGCGACAAGGCCCGTGGCGCAACCGCCTACCTGACGCTGGAACCCTGTTCGCACGAAGGCAAGACGCCGCCGTGCGCACCGGCCCTCATCGAGGCGGGAATACGCGAGGTCGTCATTGCCATGGAGGATCCGTTTCCCGCGGTCAGCGGCAACGGTACGGCTGCGCTCGAGGCCGCCGGGATCGGGGTCCGCAGCGGCCTGATGCAGGAGACGGCAGAGGCGCTGAACGCGGGCTTCCTGAGCCGGGTCCGGCGCGCCCGGCCGTTCGTCCGGCTCAAGGTCGCCAGCAGCCTCGATGGCGGGATCGCAATGAAATCGGGTGAGAGCCAGTGGATAACCGGCCCGGAGGCGCGCGACGACGTGCAGCGCCTGCGTGCGCGGTCCGGCGCGATTCTGACCGGGATCGGCACCGTGCTGGCGGACGATCCGGCTTTGAACGTCCGCCGCGAAGGGCTCGACACCCGCGGCCGCCAGCCGATCCGGGCGGTGCTGGATTCCCGCCTGCGCATGCCGCTGTCGGCCGGGATGCTGGCGATGCCCGGAGATACGATCGTTTATTGCACGGACGATGCACGGCGGCAGCCGCTGGTGGATACCGGCGCCCGCGTGGTACGCGTGCACCGTGTCGCGGGCGTTCTCGACGTGCAGCAGGTGCTTGGCGATCTCGCGAACCGGGAAGTCAACGACGTGCTGGTCGAGGCCGGGCCCGGCGTATCCGGGAACCTGTTGTCGCGCAGGCTGGTCGACGAACTTGTGATTTACCAGGCGCCCCATATCATGGGCAGCGAAACGAAACCGATGTTCCGCACGCCTAAGTGGACGCAGCTGGCCGACCGCCTGGCGCTCGACGTCACGGACGTGCGGCGCGTCGGAACCGATATCCGCATAACAGCGAGAATTAAGGACTAGTGTTTACCGGCATCATCAGGGCGAAGGGCTCGATCGGTGCGATCGAGAAGCGCGGCGGGGACGTGCGCCTGCGCGTCACCACGCCCGATCTGCCGTGGTCGGAATACGAGATCGGCGACAGCATAGCCGTCAACGGCGTATGCCTCACGGCCGTGCGGTTGCTCGACAACGGCTTCGATACCGACGTCTCGGTGGAGACGCTCGACGTCACGACGCTGAAGCAACTCGCCGTCGGCGATGCCGTCAATCTCGAGCCCGCGCTGCGCGTGGGCGACGCGCTCGGTGGGCATCTGGTCAGCGGCCACGTGGACGGCATCGGCAGGATGACTGCGCGCGCGGACGACGCGCGCTCGGTCCGCATGACCTTCGAGGTGCCGGGCGAACTCTCGCGCTACATCGCCAAAAAAGGCTCGATCTGCGTGGATGGTGTTAGCCTTACCATCAATGAAGTATCGGGAAACACGTTCGGCCTGAATATTATTCCCCACACAGCCGAGGTCACGACGATGGGCGCATACGAGGCCGGCACGGCTGTAAACATCGAGGTAGACCTGCTCGCGCGTTACATCGAACGCATGCTCGGCAACGACGCCGGCGGGCTGTCCATCGATTTCCTCAGAGAGCACGGTTATGCCTGACAGTACGACACCGCACCCCAGCGCCATCGAGATGCCGTTCAGCAGCATCGAGGACATTATTGCCGATATCCGCGCCGGCAAGATGGTCATCATGGTCGACGACGAAGACCGCGAGAACGAAGGGGACCTGATCATGGCGGCGGAACTCGTGCGGCCCGAGGACGTGAATTACATGGCGACGCACGGCCGCGGATTGATCTGCCTTACCCTGTCGCGGGAGCGCTGCGCGCAGCTGCGGCTGCCGCTGATGGTGTCGGAGACGGACGAACACCATGCGACGAACTTCACTATCTCCATCGAGGCGGCCGAGGGAATAACGACCGGCATTTCCGCACACGATCGCGCACGCACGATCAGGGCGGCCGTCGCGCCCGACGCCCGCCCCGACGACCTCCGGCAGCCGGGGCATATTTTCCCGGTGATGGCGCAACCCGGCGGTGTCCTGACGCGCGCCGGGCACACCGAAGCCGGCTGCGACCTCGCCCGGCTCGGCGGTCTGGAACCGGCCGCCGTCATCGTCGAGATCCTGAAGGAAGACGGCAGCATGGCGCGCCGGCCGGATCTCGAACGATTTGCGCGCAAGCGCGGCATTCGCATCGGCACGATCGCCGACCTGATTCGCTACCGGCTCGAGAAAGAACGCAACATCGAGCGGATCCTGGAGCAGCCCGTCGACACCGCGCACGGCCGCTTCACGATGTATTGCTACGACGACCTGATCAACCGCGCCGTGCACGTCGCGCTCGTCAAGGGCGACCTGGCGAGCAGCGGCAATCCGCTCGTGCGCGTGCACCTGCAGGACACGCTCGGCGACATCATCGGCGTCAAGAGCCGGTCGCTTGGCTGGCCGCTGGAGAGTGCCATCGAACGCATCTCGAAGGAGGATGCGGGTGTCATCGTGATTCTTCGCGAGCAGGAGACGTCACGCGATTTCATCGATGCCGTTGAAAGCCTCGGACAGGAGCCCAGCGAGATCGACGAGCACCGCGGCGGCGATGCGGTGCTCCGCACCTACGGTGTCGGCGCACAGATCCTGCGCGATCTCGGCCTGTCGAAAATCCGTGTATTATCGGCACCCAAGCACATGTACGCGATTTCCGGATTCGACCTGGAAATCACGGAGTACGTGGAAAGCTGATTCCCGGCACTCGTAGCGAACCGTCATGGAAAAAATAAAAACGACCGAAGGCGACCTGATGGTGCGGGACGCGCGCTTCACGATCGTCGCGTCTCGATTCAACGGCTTCATCGTGGACTCCCTGCTCAAGGCTTCGCTGCACTGCCTCCGGCAACACGGTGCTGCGGACGCGGATATCGAGATCGTGCGGGTTCCCGGCGCGTTCGAGATGCCGGTTGCAGTGGGCAAAATCGCCGCCTCGAGGCGCGCTGACGGCATTATCGCCCTGGGCTGCGTGATTCGTGGCGGCACGCCGCACTTCGACTATGTGGCCGGCGAATGCGTGCGCGGCGTCGCAGGGGCGGCGCGCAAACACGGCGTGCCCGTCGGCTTCGGCATACTCACCGTCGACACGATCGAGCAGGCCATCGAGCGGGCCGGCACCAAGGCCGGCAACAAGGGCGAAGAAGCGACGCTGGCCGTCATCGAGATGGTCGATCTTCTGCGCCGCATAGACTGACGATGAAGGGCGCGAGCTCAACAGGCGCACGCACGCGTGCGCGCGAACTGCTGCTGCAGGCTTTGTACCAGAAGCAGATTGCCGGCCACGATCGCCGCGAGCTGCTGTCCCAGTTCAGGGAGCAGGTCGCCTACGAGCGCGTCGACCAGCCGTTCTTCGATGAACTCCTGCGTGACATCTGCGAGACCCAGGATGCGCTCGAGCAGACCATCGACGGCTTCATCGACCGGCCGCTGGACCAGCTGGATCCGGTCGAGCTTGGCATCCTGCTGATCGGCGTCTACGAGCTGCAGTCGCGCATCGACATTCCGTACCGCGTCGTGATCAACGAATGCGTGAATCTCGCCAGGCGTTTCGGTGCCATGGACGGTCACAAGTACATCAACGCCTGTCTCGACACGGCCGCGCAATCGCTGCGAGAGGTCGAGGTCAAGGCCAAAGGCAGTGGATGAATTCGAACTGATTCGCCGCTTCTTCTCGCGGCCGGCAGACTCGCCCGCGGTCGTCGCCGGCGTGGGGGACGACGGCGCGGTGCTCCGCCCGCCCGCCGGCAGGGAATTGGTTACGGTGATCGACACCATGGTTGCGGGCACGCATTTCCCGCCGTGCCTTGAGGCACGCGACGTGGGATACCGCATCGTCGCGGTCAACCTGTCCGATATCGCCGCAATGGGCGCGGAACCTCGCTGGATGACCCTCGCCCTGACCCTCGCCGAGGCCGACGCAGACTGGCTGGAGGAATTTGCCGCGGGGCTCTACGAAGCGGCAGCCGAGTGGGGCGTGGCGCTCGTTGGCGGCGATACGACCAAAGGCGTTCAGCTCGTCGTCAGCGTGCAGATCACCGGTGATCTCGCGGCCGGCACGGCGCTGTACCGCAGCGGCGCGAAAGCAGGCGACACCATTTTCGTCACCGGCACGCTGGGCGATGCCGCGGCTGGCCTGGAGCAGATGTCGGCGGGCGGGGGCGATGCGTACCTCGCACGCCGGTTCGCGCGCCCGAGCGCCCGCGTCGGCATGGGCAGGGCACTGGCGGGTACCGCGCACGCGGCGATCGACCTGTCCGACGGGCTGGTAGCCGACGTGTCCAAGCTCATCGAGGCGAGCCGGGTTGGCGCCGAGCTCGACCTTCAGCGCCTGCCCCTGTCGGCAGAATTGCTCGAGGCGGCCGGCCGCGAGCGGGCACTGCAGTACGCGATGGGCGGCGGTGACGACTACGAACTGTGCTTCACGCTGCCGGAAGCGGAGCTGCCCGCGGAAATCGCGGCGGAGGTGACGTCGATCGGCCGCATTACGCGCGAGCCGGGGCTTACGTGCCGCGACGGAGACTCGGTTGTTCCCGTCGACGACGCCGGGTACCGTCACTTCCGATGAGCAAGGCGCCCGAAAACCTGGCCAGGACCGTTCTCAAAGACCCGGTGCACATCCTGGCGTTCGGCTTCGGTACGGGGCTGTCGCCCGTCGCGCCGGGCACCGTCGGTTCGCTCGTGGGGGTTCTCTTTGCCTGGCTGACGCTCGATGTCAGCCTGCCCGCGCAGCTCGCGGTTGCGGCGGCACTCTCCCTGTCGGGTATCTGGATCTGCGGCGAGAGCGCGCGCCGTATCGGCGTACACGACCACGGCGGGATCGTCTGGGACGAGATTGCGGGGATGTACATAACGCTGCTGGCGGCGCCGCCGACGCTTGCCGGGTGGATACTGGCATTCGTGCTGTTCCGGGCCTTCGATATCGCCAAACCGTGGCCGATTCGGGACCTGGATCACAGACTCGGCGGGGGGCTCGGAATTATGCTGGACGACCTCGCTGCCGCGCTGTATGCCTTGATTTTATTGGGATTGTACGGGTGGCTTATGACTTGACGTGAGACAAAATGGCCAGTCCTGTTAGCGAAATCAAGCGCCCGAATGACGTGCCCGAGAAAATCGGCAAATACGTCATCATCAACAAGATCGGCAAGGGCAGCACCGGCATGGTGTACCTGTCTCACGACCCTTACTACCGCCGCGACGTCGCGATCAAGGTGTACAACAGCGACGAGGACGCGGACGCGGATCGCGCGCAGGTCTCGCGCAAGATGTTCTTCAACGAAGCGCACATGGTCGGCATGCTGCAGCATCCGAACATCATGCCTATCTACGACGCCGGCGAAGAAGACGGCAAGTATTACGTCGTCACCGAGCACATTCAGGGTGCGCGGACGCTCGCCGCGTACTGCCGTCCGGACAACCTTCTACGCGTCGACGACGTTGTGGAGATTATTTACAAGTGCGCGAAAGCCCTGCATTACGCGCATGGGCGCGGCGTCATCCACCGCGACATCAAGCCCAGCAATGTGATGCTGACGATCGACAACGACGTGCGGATCATCGACTTCGGTATCGCCATCGTCAGCGACTCGGAAGTCTCCCGCATCGAGGGCATCGCTGGTTCGCCGAGCTACATGTCGCCCGAACAGGTGCAGTCCGAGGAACTCACGCCCGCATCCGACCTGTATTCTCTCGGTGCGGTAATGTACGAGTTGTTGACCGGTTTCCGGCCGTTCCGCGCGGACAACCTGTCCAAATTGCTGCACCAGATCGTTTACGCGACACCGCCGCCGATACATACCTACCGTGACGATCTGCCGGAGGAACTCGAAAACGTCGTCGCGAAGACGATGATCAAGGATCCGGAGAAGCGCCTCGGCAACGGCGCGACGATGGCCGCCGAGCTGACGCGGGTGTACAAGGACCTGCGGCAGAAGTACGACAGTCTCGACAACCGGGAACACTTCGACCTGCTGCGGTCGCTGACCTTCTTTCACGAGTTTTCGCACGCCGAGATCTGGGAAGTCCTGCGCGCGTCGGACTGGCACGAGTATCGCGACAGCGACGACATTGTCCGCGAAGGCGAGATCGACGATCGCTTCTACATCATCGTCTCCGGCAGCGTGTCCGTGCAGGCGAACGGCAACACCATTGGCTCGCTCGGTCCCGGCGATTGTTTCGGCGAAACGAGCTACGTCCGCGGCGCCAAGCGCCAGGCGTCCATCCGCGCCGAAGGGCCGGTCACCATCCTGCGCGTCAGCTCCACGCTGATGGAGCAGGTGAGCTCGGCCTGCCAGTTGCGCTTCAACAAGGTCTTCCTGCGTTCGCTGATCACGCGGCTGCAGGGTAGCGGCGGCGCGAATACCTGACAGACACTGCCGTCCGGCCGGCTGGACGGCCGGGTATTCCTCTCTCTCATGGCTCACCGCGCTGCGCGCGGCTGCGCTTTACTTCGGTCGAGGAACACCCAGCCGCCCGGCCTCTGTAGGAGCGGGCCTTGGCCCGCGATCGCGCGGCGAGGCGCGCTCCCACAGGGTTTTTTGTTCATTTGTCGAAGCTGAATTACACTCCTGCCCAAGCCAGATGTTCCTCCAGGGGGTTCCGATGTTCCGACTTGTTGCCGCTGTTGCGGCGATTACGCTTGTTTCGTTTTCCGTCAATGCGAATGAACTCAGCGACGCCGTCAAGAGAGACTACGACGAGTATCTCTGGCCGCTGTTCGACCATTTTCATCGCAACCCCGAGCTGTCTCTGATCGAGCACGACACGGCCACGCGCATGGCGAAGGAATTACGTGGTGCCGGTTTCGACGTGACCGAAGACGTCGGGGGCACCGGCGTCGTGGCGATGCTGGAAAACGGCGACGGTCCGCTGGTCATGATGCGTGCCGATATGGACGGCTTGCCGGTGGAGGAAAAGTCGGGCCTCGAGAATGCGTCGCGCAAGACGCAGATTGACCCGATCACGGGCAACGAGGTCTTCACCATGCACGCCTGCGGTCATGACGTGCACATTACGAGCCTCGTGGGCACGGCGCGGCAGATGGCGGCGCGCAGGGACGACTGGAGCGGTACGCTCATGCTCGTCGTGCAGCCGGCCGAAGAGCGCGGCATGGGCGCGAAGATGATGCGCGAGGACGATATCTGGAAACGCTTCGGCAAACCGGATTACGCGCTGGCGTTTCACGTCAACTCACTGGACGTGGCCGGCAAGGTCAACATCACCCCGAGTCCGTTTGCAGGTGCCGATTCCGTCGACATCATCATTCACGGTGTCGGCGCGCACGGCGCACACCCTTATGCCGGCAAGGACCCGATCGTCCTCGGCAGCCAGATCGTGATGGCACTGCAGACGCTGGTTGCACGCGAACTGCCGCCGCGATGGCCGGGCGTGGTAACCGTGGGTTCCTTTCACGCCGGCACCAAGCACAACATTATCTCCGACCGGGCGCACCTGCAGTTGACGGTAAGGAATACGAGCCCGGAGACCCGGGAGATCCTGCTCAACGGGATCAAGCGCATTGCCGAGAACATGGGTCGTGTCGCGGGCCTATCCGAAGACAAGCTGCCGGAGGTCATCGTCGCAGAGCGCGAGGCGGTGCCGCCTACCGTAAACACGCCGGAACTGACGGAGCGCATCACGAGTGCCTGGAACGAATCGATCGGTTCCGAGACGGTGATCTCGAACCTGACCAGGGGCATGGGTGCCGAGGATTTTCCGTTTTTTACGGTCGACCCGACCATCCCGTCCGTCTACTGGCAGATCGGCGGTACACCGCAGGAGGCATTCGACGCCGCGGCCGCGGGCGGACCGCCGGTGCCGAGTCATCACTCGCCGCTGTTCAAGGTATCGCCCGAACCGTCGGTGCGTGCCGGAGTGGAGTCGACCGTCGTCGCGCTGATGGAATTGATGAGCGCGGAATAGGCCGGTAACGCCGGTTCAGTCGTCGTCTTCGCCGATGTCGAAGTCCTCGAGCGCTTCCTCGCCGCCGGCGCTTTTCAGAAGGACCTCGACCTTCTGTTCGGCGTCCTTCAGTGCCGACTGGCAGCTGCGCGTGAGCTTGATGCCGTCCTCGAATTTCTGCATCGCCTTCTCGAGCGGGAGGTCGCCGGATTCGAGTTCCTCGACCAGCGATTCGAGGTCGCCGAGGGCTTTCTCGAGGTCGATTGCCTGCTTGGTGCTCATGACGCATCCCCTGGGTAATTGCGGTCGCTACGCTACCTCCCGTGTGCGGCAGCGTCAATGCTCGCCGCCGGGCGCGCACGACGTTGACAACGCCGCGGCCCGGGCATAGAGTACGATATCCTTAGACTCAGTCTAATTGAAAATCAATCTCAATTGAGGGGAAACCATGTCACTGAAAGGCAGCAAAACCGAGCAGAATCTCAAAGACGCGTTTGCGGGTGAGTCTCAGGCCAATCGCCGTTATCTCTACTTTGCCGCAAAGGCCGACGTCGAGGGTTACAACGACGTCGCCGCCGTGTTCCGTTCCACCGCCGAGGGTGAGACGGGTCATGCGCACGGCCATCTCGAGTACCTGGAAGAGGTTGGCGATCCCGCCACCGACATGCCGATTGGTTCGACCGCCGAGAATCTCGCCTCCGCGATCGCCGGCGAGACCCACGAATACACGGACATGTATCCCGGCATGGCGAAGGCGGCACGCGATGAAGAATTCGACGAGATCGCCGACTGGTTCGAGACCCTGGCTAAAGCGGAGCGTTCGCACGCGAATCGCTTCCAGAAGGCTCTGGATACGCTGGACGACTAACCTTCACAAGGAAAGCCGGGCGTAAAGCCCGGCTTTTTTCGCCATGTCCAACTCCGAAGTTCGTCGCGAGGGCAGTCTCGAGGCTCCCGCGCGTCACCCGATCGACTGGCAATCCGAACAATTCTACGACGAGAAATCCCTGTTCGAGGAACTCGAACGGGTGTTCGATATCTGCCACGGTTGCCGCCGCTGTTTCAGCCTGTGCCATTCCTTCCCGACGCTCTTCGACGCGATCGATGAATCCGAGAGTATGGAACTGGATACCGTGCCGAAGTCGGTTTACTGGGAGGTCGTGGATCACTGCTACCTCTGCGACATTTGTTTCATGACCAAGTGTCCCTACGTGCCCCCGCACGAGTGGAACGTCGACTTTCCGCACCTGATGCTGCGCGCCAAGGCGGCGCGTTTCCGCAAGCAGGGCGCATCGATGCGCGACAAGGTGCTTGCGGCAACCGATGCCGTCGGCAGGTTCGCGGGCATCCCGGTCATCGCGCAGGTGGTCAACGCGACCAACCGCAGCAAGGTCGGCCGCAAGATGCTCGAGGGCGCGCTCGGCGTTCATCGCGCCGCGCCTGTTCCGGACTATCACTCGAAGAACGCCCGCAAACGTCTCAAGCACCTGCGCGGCCAGTCCTCCATCAAGGGCGAGGCAACGGCGAGCACGAATGGCAAGGTCGTTCTCTACACCACCTGCTACGGCAATCGCAACCGGCCGGAGATGGACGTGGACCTGGTTGCCGTGTACGAGCACAACGGCATCGAGGTGGCGCTGGCCGAGAAGGAGGTCTGTTGCGGCATGGCGAAGCTCGAGCTCGGCGACCTCGACGCGGTCGTGCGCGCGAAGGAAATCAATATCCCGGTGCTTGCCGCCTGGGTCGACAGGGGCTACGACATCGTGACGCCAATACCTTCCTGCACGCTGATGTACAAGCAGGAGCTGCCGCTGATGTTCCCCGATGACGAAGGTGTGAAGAAGGTGCAGTCGGCCATGTACGACCCCTTCGAGTACCTGATGCTGCGGCACAAGGACGGCAAACTGAAGACTGAGTTCGCGCAACCGCTCGGCAAGGTGTCGTACCAGGTGCCGTGTCACCTGCGTGTGCAGAACATCGGCCTCAAAACGCGCGACGTGCTGCAGCTGGTGCCCGACACCACCGTTGAGGCCATCGAACGCTGCTCCGGGCACGACGGCACCTACGCGGTGAAAAAGGAGTTTCACGACATCTCGAAGAAGATCGCGCGGCCGGTCGTGAACAAGGTGAAAAAGAGCGGCGCCGACCATTTCGTCAGCGACTGCCCGATGGCGTCCGACCAGATTGCGCAGGACCTCGACGAATACTCCGCCGGCCACCCCATGAGCCTGCTCAGGAAAGCTTACGGAATATGAATGCCATGCAGAAACTGAAACGAGACGATCTCTACAGCCTGGAACAATACTCCGAGATACGCGACGAGTTTCGTAACCAGGTGCTCGCGCACAAGCGCAACCGCCGCGTCGAACTCGGCACCAATGCCGCGCTGTATTTCGAAGATCGTCTGACCATGCAGTACCAGGTCCAGGAGATGCTGCGTATCGAGCGGATCTTCGAGGCGGCCGGCATCAACGACGAACTCGAAGCGTACAATCCGCTCATCCCCGACGGCTCGAACTGGAAAGCCACCTTCATGGTCGAATTCCCCGACGTCGAGGAACGGCGCGCGATGCTGAACCGGCTCGTCGGAATCGAGGACAAGGTCTACGTCCAGGTCGAGGGATTCGACCGCGTCCACGCGATTGCCGACGAAGACCTCGAGCGCTCGGATGAGAAGAAAACGTCGGCCGTGCATTTCATGCGCTTCGAACTGTCAGCGGAGGAGGTCGACGCGCTGAAGTCGGGTGCGGCACTCGCGGCCGGCATCGACCACGAAAATTACCAGGTCGAGATAGCGCCGTTGCCGGAGAACATCCGTCAGTCGCTGCTCGGCGATCTCGAATAGCCACGGTCTTTTTTTATCCCGCAGCCGCGATTTCGCGGATGCAGTGCTACTGCAATCAGGCTAGAATCCCCGGCGTGAATTCGCTTGGCAGCTTCACCTGATGGCAAACACCTACGACGCCAAGGACATCGAGGTCCTGAGCGGGCTCGAACCCGTACGCCGCCGTCCCGGCATGTATACGGACACGTCCCGGCCCAACCATCTCGCGCACGAGGTCGTCGATAACAGCGTCGACGAAGCGCTGGCTGGCCACTGCAAAAAGATCGACGTGACCATCTACAAGGATGGTTCGCTCGAGGTTGCAGATGACGGTCGCGGCATGCCGGTGGACAAGCATCCAAAGGAGAAGCTCCCCGGCGTCGAGGTGATTCTCACCAAGCTGCATGCGGGCGGTAAATTCTCGAACAAGAACTACCAGTACTCCGGCGGCCTGCACGGTGTGGGCGTGTCCGTCGTGAACGCGTTGTCGAAGAACCTGGAGGTCTGGATACGCCGCAGCGGCAAGGAATACAACATGAGCTTTGCGGGCGGCAAGAAACGCGGCAAGCTCGAGGCGGTAGGCACGGTCGGCAAGGCGAACACGGGAACCACGATTCGCTTCTGGCCCGACCCGCAGTATTTCGATTCCCCGAAGTTCTCGGTGTCGCGGCTGAAACACGCGCTGCGCGCAAAGGCCGTCCTGTGTCCCGGGCTGACCGTGCGTCTCAGGATCGAGCAGCCGAAGGAAAAGCACGAGTGGTGCTACTCGGGCGGCCTCGAGGAGTACCTGCTGGAGGCGATCGGCGGTGCGGAGCTGCTGCCGGCCGAGCCGTACTCCGGAAGCGTCACCGGCAAGAACGAGGCCGTGGACTGGGCGCTCGCCTGGGCAGTGCAGGGCGGCCAGGCGGTGACCGAAAGCTACGTCAACCTGATTCCTACCCCGCAGGGCGGGACGCACGTCAACGGTTTGCGGACGGGCCTCACGAACGCGTTGCGCGAGTTCTGTGATTTCCGCAATCTCCTGCCGCGCGGCGTGTCGATTGCGCCCGAAGACGTCTGGGACGGACTGAACTTCGTGCTCAGCGCGAAACTCGGCGACCCGCAGTTTTCCGGGCAGACCAAGGAGCGCCTGTCCTCGCGGGAATCGGCAGCGTTCATCGCCGGCATCATCAAGGACAACTTCGCGATCTGGTTGAACCAGCATCCCGAAACCGGCGACCAGCTGGCCCAGCTTGCTATCGTCAAGGCGCAAAAACGGCTGAAAGCGGCCAAGAAGGTCGTCCGCAAGAAGATCGTCTCGGGGCCCGCATTACCGGGCAAGCTGGCCGACTGCACGTCGCAGGAGCCCGAGCTTTGCGAGATTTTCCTCGTGGAAGGCGACTCCGCGGGCGGTTCCGCGAAACAGGCCCGCGACCGGAGGACCCAGGCGATCATGCCCCTGCGGGGCAAGATCCTGAACACCTGGGAAGTCGATGCCGCCGAGATCCTGGCGTCGCAGGAGGTGCACGACATCAGCGTCGCGCTCGGCGTGGATCCGGGCAACGAGAGTCTCGAGGCATTGCGCTATCACAAGGTCTGCATTCTTGCGGACGCCGATTCCGACGGCCTGCACATTGCCACGCTGCTGTGTGCCCTGTTCCTGCGCCACTTCCGCGAGCTGGTGCTGGCCGGACACGTCTACGTGGCGATGCCGCCCCTGTACCGCATCGACGTCGGCAAGGAAGTGTTCTATGCGCTCGATGACAGTGAGCGCAAGGGCATACTCGATCGCGTCGAGGCGGAAAAGATGCGCGGCAAGATCAGCGTCACACGCTTCAAGGGTCTCGGCGAAATGAACCCGGCTCAGCTGCGCGAGACGACGATGAACCGTGATACGCGCAGGCTGGTACAGCTCACCGTCAATCCGCGCGACAAGACGGACCAGCTGATGGACATGTTGCTGGCCAAGAAACGCGCGAAGGACCGCCGCAACTGGCTCGAAACCAAAGGAAACCTGGCAGAAGTGTAAATCAGTAAGCCGGGCCCGAAGCAATAGATAGCCTGGCAGAAGTGTAAATCAGAAAGCCGGGCCCGAAGCAATAGATAGCCTGGCCGAGGTATAGACGTAATGCAGAACAGCCTGAATCTCGAAGGCGTCGAACAGCAGTCGCTGAAGGA
>Ga0316187_10002509_pt1 | contig 15971 bp, 12 predicted proteins | sample CroRivburrow1_MG_FD_204927 | JGI IMG/M metagenome (GOLD analysis project Ga0316187, IMG submission 204927) | Coastal sediment microbial communities from Maine, United States - Cross River worm burrow 1 | ecosystem: Environmental > Aquatic > Marine > Coastal > Sediment | place: USA: Maine... | reverse complement strand
GGCGCATCACCGAGACGAATCGACTCATGCATATCCCTTAATAGTGCCCAGAGTCCCGTGGACCAACTGTCCGACATTTTCAGCAAGGCAATCTGATCCTGAACTTTACGCAATAGTTGACTGGTGTTGGTTTGTAACGGTGAGCTGGAGACGCTGCGTATTTTTCTCAGTAACCTGGTCAGAATGTTATTCTGGCTTGAAACCTGTGCCTGCATCACTAATTCCAGATAGCGAATAATTTCATGGCGGGGGTATTCCCTGGTTATTTCATGAAAGTCATCCAGGGTTCCGGGGTTTTCCTGCAGAATACACTCCAGGATCTTTTCATCGTCTTTTAGAATCTTGATTTCGGCATCGAAATTCTTGCCCGGAATTTTGAAAAAATGATAACAGTCTTCCATATTGTCATTGATCAGATTGCATCGATTATTTACAAATGAGTCGATGAGCTCCCGCTGCCGTGCTTTCTTGCCCTGTATCAGATCCAGAAACTCAAGCAGGCTTTGAGTATCGATTGTCTCCCCTGCCTGAGTTAATAGCCGATGATCGAAGGGTACATCCGCTCCCGTGTAGCCGAGCATTTTGCGGGTAATCTGTGCCGTCAGCTTTTCAATTTTCTGCTTCAGGACCTTAATTTTAGGCTCAAGGTTTTTGCCATTGCTGGCTGTATTCGGTGCCAGTTCCTGGACCTTGAATGCATTTTCCAGATTGCCAACCATATCCTGCAGATCATGATCACCGGTCTCCACCTCATCGATGATCTTGATCGCACTAAACAGTAAATCCTTCCATTGTCGTTCGGCTGGTGTGCCTTTATCGTCTCCGATTAAATATTCCTGTAGCTTCTCGACCAGGGCTTCGATCGCGGCTTGCTGATCGCTGACAATCAATACCCTTTGCTGACTGTTAATACAGTGGATCAACAGGTTCATGATGGTGTGTGTTTTACCGGTACCCGGAGGCCCTTCGAGCAATACCAGGTTATGTTCATTCAGCCCTTCCACCAACACCCGGGTACTCTGCGGTAACATACCGGGCATCCAGGTTATGGGGGCAAAGCTGCTCTCAACCGGGCGATCAATTTGCAGTTCGGGTGTTAAAAACGAACCCAGTAAAGAATTGTAGAAGCGCTTACTGGAATGATGCGCGATAGTATCTATTTTTTCCAAATCAATTTCGAGTGCCTGGTCAACAGGATTGAGGAGCTTGGGCGCACGGTACAGGCAGGTGCCCTCGAGGTCACATTCCATACCATTGACTTTTAGATCGGCGAGAATACCGCCCTTGCCATTCTCGTCCTTGTATCCGAGAAGTATCTCCCTGGTTCTGTCGAAAATACTTTCCTTGATGGGCAGGTATCGCGCCAGGCAGATACGATCGTTTAAGCGATCGACGCTGATGTCCTGGGCCAATAAGGTTTTGAAAAAATTATCGACGTGATCAACAGCGGCAACGGTATCGGTGAATTTCTCCACCAACTGGGCAAGCGCAAGGTGGTTCAGGTAGAACTGACCATTTTCCCGGGATTCGAGGTATACGCCTCGACCGGATTCGCGAATTGCGACCTTGGTGTAGTAAAGCGGGAAACGGAAGGTTTTGATGGTTCGATTGAACGTGAATAAGGCATCGACAATTTCAAAGCCGAGATAATAGTCCGCAGATCGATCGTTAATGAATTTTTCACGGAACACGGTCGATTCTTGCGTACTCAGCTCGAAATAAAATTTGCCGTTTTCAAACTTCTTAACCTCGGCAGCCTCGAGAGGGATAGGAAACTGCGATAATATTGATTTGCTTCTTGAACCTTTGGCGCTACCAGGGTCGTCAGATTCAATACTCGAGTTAAGTGAAATTTTTTGATCCCCGAATACTTCTTCATAATCGACCTCGATGTTCTTATCACTGAGTCGCTCACCGAGTTTGGGTTTATACAGGTTGGTTTCCGGGTTGGGCCTGGAGCGTCGCGCGACAATCGATTTGGGGCCTGACTTTTTACCCGCTTTGACAGCATCGGGGTCGAGCATCACTTTTTGCGCGAGCCTGGGTTTGTAGCGTTCGATTTTTTGTAGCACGTCTTTGCGCAGGGCGAGTGCACTGGTGATACTTTTACTACCTTTTACAAAGCTGAACTGGAACAGTTTATGGTAGGCGATAATCCCCTCAAGCACGTCATTTGGATGCTGAAGCTTTTCACTATAGAGCAGCTTATCGAGTGTCCGCAGACAGCGTCGACCGACGGTAATGTATCCCGACGATCCTTCGCGTTCCTCGATATCCTGAATAATCAGGTTATCCAGGTCCATGGTGGATGACTTGAAATAGAAATATTCGCGGCTGCTAAAATCGATCTGATGCTCGAAAGCTTCGGGCTGTCTTTTACTGAGTTCGTTTTTCAGGATCATTTTGACTTCGGCACGAAACTTCCCAAAAATAGACCGCGGGATAAAAATTTTGCTGCCCTCGGCGGTATTCTCCAGCGAATAAACCTGGAATCCATGGTCGTTGATAAACCTCTGGATTCGAAATACATTGTGCCGATCGGCGCGTTTAACGAGCTCGATCTCGGCAGTAGCCTGTGTCAAATTTTTCTTTGCCATTTTTATCCTTGCTCGCCTGTTAGCGAATTAACAGCGAAACTCGCCTGTTGCGGGCCCTGGCATTTTCCAGTTCTGCGCCTGACTTACCCTCGATATCGACTACGGCCCTGGTGTGCGCATATCCCACGGCGCGCAACCTGCTGGCCGAAAAACCATAGCTGCGTAAATGCAGTATCATGCTACTGGCACGCTTACCACTCAGGCTCCAGTTAGTCTCCACTTCGTCGTCGGTGCGTCGATAAAAAGGTACATCATCGGTATGCCCTTCGATATCGATCAGATATTTCGTCGTCAAAATTTCCGCCAGCAGCGGCGCGATGGAATCGAGCGCTTCGCTTTTTATCGCGGCCTTGCCAGGTGCAAATAGCACACCTGTATCGAGGTCAACACGCACACCGTCCCTGGCAAGTTCAACTGATGCACCTGGAATGCCGGGATCCGTCTCGATAATTTTCTTGAGCCTGGTCGATAGCTCGACCAGTGTATTATCGGTACTTCCAGTCATCACACTTTTGATTTTTTCGAACGAACCGATATCGATCTTACTCATGGTCAGCAGCATCACGAGGAATACGCAAATGATAACCATCAGGTCACCAAAACTTATGTAGAAGGAATCGAGGCCCTCGTCATCATTTTCCGCTACGAGTTGGTCGAGACTCATCCCGAAATATCCACTTTCTTGTTCATCGCCATTGAATCGAGTTGGCGTTCTTCACGCCGAATCAGGGCGCTAACCCGGTTCATCAACAGCTTGTGAGTCTCCAGATAGATATTATTATGATGCTCAAGGCGGCCGGCCAGCGGGGTGAATACCAGCGATCCCAGTATCGAGCCAAATGCAGTGGTCATCAAAGCCAGCGACATCGCGGGCCCGATTTGTGTCGGGTCTTCGAGCGACTGAAGCACCTCGATAAGACCGATAACAGTGCCGAGCAGTCCGAGTGCAGGTGCAATTTTTGAGCCCTTATTCAATAAGGAAGCGGCTACTTTTCGTAACAGGAAGACGGACGCAATGCGGTTGGTGACAAAGTCTTCAATTTCCTCATAGAAAAGCTTTTCTTTACGCATGTGGATGATGTCGTTGAGCAATTCGCCGTTAATTTCACTCCCATCACGCAATTCCATGATGCTGCTACCCTTGATTATTGTTTCATCGAGTTCGGTGATAATTGGATTGAGATGCTTTACCGGACTGGAAATAAACGAGCGAACTACCAGCAGCATCGTATGAAAAAATGTCTCTATATCGAATTGAAATAGTAAAACGCCAATGGTTCCACCGACCACGAAGAAGAAGCTGCGAAAGTCGTTAAATATAATCGAGTTATCGGAACCCAGCCCGATTCCCAGTCCGGTATCGACACCAACCGCTGATATCAATACCGCGGCGAGCAAAGCAACGCTGAAAAACACGGTAATGGGTTCGAATCGCTTCCTCGAAACACTGAGGTATTTTTTGTCTTTTAAACCATTCATGAATATGTCTCGAAGTTTTGCTGCACTTTGTCGTTATCAGGTTTTATATCGACCAGTTGATTACGCGCCATGTCATAGACAATCAATTGCTCCTGTACCCTGGCCGTGAACTGCGCCGGATTCTTTGACCCAAATACGGAAAAATGGACCACGTAACCATCAACGATCGAAACCACTATCTTCATCCCGCGGGCCAGTGATTTTATGGTTTCTTTTTCCAGCTCGTTCACGGCCCGGATCTGAAATTCGTTACGCAAAGAGTCACGGGCCTTAAATCGGTCTTTATCAACGTATAGCAATTCCGCAGTACGTTTCTCTACACGAGCAAGCTCTTCATTGGTAAAAAACAGGATCCCAACCGGCAACTCCTGACCGTCTTCCACTATGATGAGGCAGCGTTCCTGGAAATCCGGAATGCGATCGAGCATATGCGTTGGAATATCGAAGACTTCGCGTTGGCATTTGACTTTAACCGTCCGGCGCTTGAGGTCTATTTTCTCGACTCGGCACATTTTTGCGTTGTCCGGTAATACGCGCTGCGAGTCCAGGGCTCGCGATGCCCGACTTAACGATTTCTGTTCCCTGTTCAGTTGTTCGGTAAGCAGACTTACCTGGTCCTGTAGCTCTTCGTTGCTTACTTTCAAGCGTTTTAATTCGGCGTATACATCCTTGTTTTTTTTAAGTTCTGGATCGGCCGCCCAGGGAGTTTTATTTTTATCAGACAACTTCGACTCGTATTTCGAAATCTCATCATAAAAACTTTGCAGGATGACACCCACATTATTTTTTCTTGGCAGCTCAAAACGAATGCATGGAATATATTCGCTGACCCTGGTTGGGGCTTTTTTATCCCCTCGCCCGGGGCACTTGCCATAAATCGAAAAATGGAAATTGTCGAGACAGGATAAAATGTTTTCCAGATTAGGCACGAAACCATGTGCGTCCAGGACCGTTTCGATGGTACTAATCGGATTGGTGAATAATATTCGATCGATTGTGATGTAAAAGTACTTCTCATCTTTATCGTAATCAACGGCCGAGAGGTCTTGATTGATTGAGGCCTTCGACAGGTCCGCAGCATCCTTCTGCGAAATTACCTGCAGTTTTTCTTTTTCAAAAATGGCCATCTTCTCGACTCCTGATATAACGTCAAAGTAATATTGCTGGTTTAGTTACTTGCAGAAGTAATCCGAACTCATATGCCTGGTAGCGCCATTTTTCCCTTGAATTCTAATCCGATACTGCTTCCCGGAATGCCATCGGACGGCTACGCGTCACGGTTGATTATAGTTAAGAAACACGGATATTCGGGCTTATATTCGGGTAAATAATAGGCGTTCCCCGAGATTCATGATGATTGCTGGATCCAGCAGGCTTGTGCGATCGAATTGATAGCAACCGATAATTGGCTGCACCAGGCGGGTAGCGTCAGGAAAACTATCTTTCGGCTCTAATTCCTTAGAGCAAAATCAATAATGTGTAGCAGACATCGATACGCCGCAGGATCCATCCAGTACGTGATATGCGGGTTTTATTGATTTTAGTCCTATTTTCGGACATGTCGTGCCCTGATTTCCGGGCGAGGAGCATATGCTGGCTTACCTGGCACCAGCCGGGCAGGCTAAAAAGCAGTCGAACAGGCTGTGCGAAGAGCAGAATTAAGGTCAGAATTTCGCCCATGTTGTGGCTCAGTTTGATGAGGACCAAATATGGAAAATCACTCACCTGTCGTGGGTGCCTTTACGGGGATACGGTCCGTGTGCCCTCTATCAAATCATATACTCAAGATTATTCGAGTCGGATACCTGGTTAACGCTCGGCAATTGCTGGGTATTTTCGAAAATCCTAGTAATCATAACCATCATGGGTTTCTCCATGACAGGATAACCAGCAAGTACCCCGGTATCGACCGTTATCAATCCAGGTGGGTTCATTATAGGGTCCCGCCCCGGTAATAGTCTCGAGTCGCCCACCGAAATTAGAGCGTGTCAGAAAATTTATCATGTGGGGGAACCGGGCCGAGCCATGGGGATCATGACAATTTATACAGGACAGATTTTCCTCGGAAACATGGAGATTATGTTCAAACGATACATCTGCAAGCAAATTTCCCGGATCATGGCATTTGAAACATAACTCGTTATCAAACAATGTCGATCTGGATACCGGGTTAAAGCTATAACGCATAGCCAGAAGCCCCTCGTATTGAGAGCCATGGGGGCCCGAAGGCCCTGCCCCACCCGCCGCTGGTGAATCGTTACTGCTGTGGCAGTCACCACAGTAAATCTGACTGCTGACGGTGTTTAACGGAATTCCGCGGCGCAGGCTCGGTACTTCGCTATTGTTACTGGGATCGTTCGCGTAGACGGGATGATAGGAAATCAGCGATGGATTCCCGGTATCAAACTTGTCCCGAATGTTGTAGATAGCATCCTGTCGGATCATCTGATAATTGTCGGCGGTGGAACATCGGCCATTGTCACAGGCGCCTCTGCCCGGTAATCCATGACATTTAAAGCAAACTTCATACTCGAACTCAGATGACGATTTCACACTACCACTGATATCAATTCCCGTGACACCTACCAGGCTGCCATTAATGAAAGGTGCTGCCGGAGAACTGAAGCTCTGCGAACTCGCCGGATTGAAGGAAATCATAGGATTCGAGCTGTAACTCGCGTGAGGATTATGACAGTCGGCACATTCGACGTGTAAAGGCATGACCAGCGGATTTTCAATCCTCGCATCGTCGTGGTCCAAATTTGGAGTGATATCCACCGGGTGCCTTGCAAACTTTTGAAAATCATTCTGCACATTTTTTGCCGCCACTGTTCCATCATGGCAAAGGTAACAGGTCGATTCCTCACTATCCTTCAACAGCCGGACGGGTGTCGACGCATTATGAGGAGTGTGACAATTCATGCACGCATTTTCCCCTACGCTCTGGCCCTTCCATTCAGGCTTACGTTCGGACCACGGATCTCCGCCCTGTGCTGTTGCGTTGGACGAGGCGTGAGACCCGATTAACCAATCCCAATTCTGTCCAGAGAAGAGATGACAGGTTATACACAATTGGCCATTAAGCGTTGTTTTGTGCAGAAACGGCGGGATGGAATTGTCGTGGGCATCGTGACAGGATGAACAATGAAGTTCTCCATTGGGCAATTCCAGGTCAACGCTTGCGGGATGCACCAGGTCAGGGTCCCGGGAACTCAATCCTGAGTCATAGACGATGGAAACCGGATGATCATTAGCTAAATCAGTACCGATATTTGATCGCCCCGTAAGCCTCAGATTGTTCAAATTATCGTTACTACCCTGTATTCCAGGCCGAGTATTGGCCAGGTCTCCGAGCGCAATAGTGCCGTCATGGCAGGAAAGACAAAGTATCGAGGACGAATTCGACAGGCTGGGGGACGCATCCAAAGTACTGCTCTGGTAATAGATATAGCCCCCTGAGGAACGCCTGTTCCACAGGGGCGCATCGGGTGTGGCGGAATGCGGGATGTGGCAGTAAATACAGATACGATCCTCGGTTTGGCTTTTAATCTGACCCGGACCGCTGACCGACAGGTTATGGACACTGTCAGCCACCTGACCCTGCGCGGGTTGTGCAATGGCAATGAATAAGTAAACCCCAAATAAAGCGAATTTTTTCATGTCAGTCGTTGCCTCCCAAGTAACGAAACACCTGAACTCTTCCATTTAAAGAATCAGCAACATATACCTTGTCCCCCCAGACCGACAGGCCAGCGGGCAACTGAAAGCTTCCAGGAGAACTTCCGTATTCGCCGAAATCGAGTAAAAAAATACCCGCCTGGTTAAAAATCTGCACCCGGTTGGCGAGCGCATCGGCAATGTAAACGTTTCCATCTGCATCGATTGCGATACCTTTAGCCTGCCCGAATGAACCCGTTGCGTCACCGGCCTTGCCAAAGGTTGTCAAGTGCTGACCATCGTAACGAAAAATCTGAATTCGAAAATTCATCGTATCGTTCACGAAGAGGCGGTCATCCGCAAAAACCAGATGCGTGGGGAAATTAAAATACGCGTCGCCTTCACCCCGGTTACCGATGGTAAACAGCAGTGAGCCATTGCGATTAAAAACCTTGACCTGGTGGGCCAGCGTATCGGCAACATACACCCTGTTGCGATCCAGATCATAGGCCAGGCCCGTCGGACGCTGAAAGTCCCCCAGAACTTTTACCAATTTCAGGCTTTGATCGAGTATAAATACCCTGTTTAATTTCGAATCGGATATAAACAGCTGATCGCCACCCAGTGCGACGCCGACTGGTGCCAGCAAATCTTCGTTTCCGACTCGACTGATTCTACGGTATTTCTTCCCTCTCAAATCGAAAACGTGGACGATACTGGAACCAGGGTCCGCGACGACTATCTTATCTCCGTTAACGGCGATGGAATAAGGTCGTTGCATCCGCTCTTCGTCTGCGCCCGCGAACCAATCTAGCAACTTGCTGAATAAAGATTTCTCCAAACCGAGGTCCTGTGGATTCGAAAATGAATATTCCAGTTGTATCCTGGCTGGTTCCGGACTGGCTGGCCATACCAATGGCGACTCACCACGGGCTACCGGCCCGACGGGGCCTGCCGCCGAGCAGGCAGTCAAAAACAGAAGTAACAAATAATGGAGGCGTATTATCACAAAAACTTTCTTGTCAGTTTAAACATTATTCGGTCCTCATCCGTTTTCGTGTCACTTACCGAGTTTTCCCTTATCAGATCCCTTTTATTATGGAAATAGCTAAAATTAACAACCAGCTTCCTGTAGTTCCAATTGAGGCTTAATCCAGCAGTTACGAATTCGTCCGTACTATCGAATTGATCGCCGATGTCCTCGCGTTTCCAAACGCCCAGGCTCGGCCTGACCGTCATATTTCCAAGGGGTCGCCAGTCGGCCCAAAGGTCCAGACTATATAATTCACTGTCCCTGATATCCTGCTCGGTGAATGACTCGACAAGCGAAAGGTTCCAGTTAATTTTCCGGTTATCCTTCCAGGAGAACCGTTGCTGGTAGGTATAAGTGGTTGATTGAGTGCCGCCAGTTTTGCTAAAACGCCTTTCTGCCGCAAATAACATTTCAGCTGAAAATAACTCCCAGCGAAATTCAAGGTCGGTAAGTGTGAAACGTGTATCGTTGAGAAAACTCGTGTCGGCCCCAGCAATCGGACTGTCTTCGGATCTTCGATCCGAGTGCGAAACTCGCATCCAGTTCAAATCGAAACCCAGATTGTATCGTGTTTGTGTGGTGGAAAATTCCTGAGATGGCGAGGTAGCATACTGATAACTGACCTGTATGGTATCGCCCGTATTAATTTGCCCTCCGGGGATGATCAGAATCTCCGTAAAATTATCGGCAAGAGTATTGACCGTATAATCCAAACCGTCGATGTATACCACCGAACCATCGAAATTGGTTACCACGATGGAGCTGAGAACAATCAATCGATAGGTCAAGGTTAAAGCGCCGTTCAAGGGCACAACGTAACTTTCACCGATGACATCGATCAAACCGCCGCTGGAAACTCTATCCGTCCTCCAGTAATCAAGGCCCACGCCCGCATTGACCGAGCCACCGAAAAATTTCTGCTTACGATAGCGACTTTCGATACCGGCACCGAGGACATCTTCCTTCTCATTGTCCGACCTGAGTGAATTGGAATTCAGATTAAAATTGTTAGTTAAATTTTTGTAGATCTCATGATTGAACTCATACTTTATGAACTCATTATCTGTTTCCACATTCTGAACCACCGAGTAGTAACGATAATTCAACCTGCTGAACGTATTTTCCGTATGGCGGATTCTGGCATTTTCGTCCAGTGTCAGTCGTTCATTCGCCAGATATCCCGTCCGGTTGAAATAATCTATACGTGACCAGAGTTCGCTGTCCCGGCCCCAGGTCAGGCGATGGCTCACGTTCGCCTGGTCGAGATCGTAGTCATTATCCGTGGCGATCACCAGATCATCCAATGTCTTATGTTCCAGGCGAACATCCAGCTTACTGCTACGTCCCTGAAGTGCCCAGGATTTCGAAAAATCATCGCGTTGCGTTCCCGAGTTATTTACGCTGGAAATAAAATCCTGCTCCAGACGCTCTTCTTTGTATCGCAGGCTGATCGGAAACGCGACCGACTTGGTTCGCAGTATCGCTTGATTGCCTTCGACGACATTCTCGTAGCGACTTCCCAGGGAGCCGTCCAGGGTGTTCGAAGTGCGCAGGGCCTGCACATCAAGACTAACAGGGCCTGGGGTACCCTTTAGAAATCCAAACAGGAGCAGATAATTGAAATCCTTACCAGTCGTATTTTCGTTGAAGCTATCTGATTCGAATTTATTGTCGGAATACAAGGGTTCGATATCGAACAAGAAGCGGGTAAAATCTCGATCCACGAAATGACCTTCCTGTTTAATCCGCACACCCGCCTCCCACTCGGTTTCTCGAGAGCTCAGGCTACTGTCACTGCGATTTTCCAAATCGGTCCGGTCCAGCCGGAATATGGCTTCGGCTTCAGTCGGATAAAGTACCAGTCCATCATCGGCATCCGCCGGGCCGCCAACCAGCCACCGGCAAATGACGAAAAAAATTAACGGAATAAAAACAGGAACCCTCGAGACACCCTGGCAAGGTCGCGATCGGTCCATACCGATCACTTTTTCTCGATATTATGGCACCGGTGACAATTTTCGAAACCAGCATCGAATGCGACCCTACCATCATGACAGGCACCACAAAACCTGTCCTCTTTCATTGATTCATGAGTCACCGGCTGCTCATCCTGTTGCATGGTGAATAAACTGTCATGACAGACATCGCAACGATATCGAATTCGGTGGTTCCAATGCTGGAAAATCGCTGGCGGGAAAGTTTCCAGTTTATCTGGATCGCCCCCTTTCCGTTCATATTGAACCTCACCCGGAACTCTACCGATCACAGGGCTGAAGACCAGGCTCAATACCAATGCGGCGAACAACCCAGTCATATTCTTTGTTATTATCATTTGCCGGTCCGTAATCATCTGCAGCCTGAACGGCTATTCCATGCTCAGGTGGCAACGGCCACAGGCTTTCAGGGAAAATGATACCTTGCGCCTGCCATGACACACCCCGCAGGATTGACCCTTTTTCATTTCTTTCATGGTGGCCGGATTTCTGCGGTAGGGATAAATAGCCATATGACAATTCTTACAACTCAACCACTGGGTATGAGCGGAATGCGGGAAATACGCTTCGTCTTCCTTTTCGTCGGCCGGAATGATGAAATCCCATTGGAAAACCGTCATCAGGTAGCGGTCAGGATTACCCCCGGAACGAGGTCTGATCAAACCCTGCTGCAGTGCTGCAGCCCAGTCCACGTTGTCTTCCTCGTCCTTGGGTAACAGCGACTCCGCCATTTCCCAATCCTTCACTTTTTCGATCTCGGGTGGAGGCGAATTTTCCTCGATCGCCCAGCCAATCGAGGGTGCCCCGTACTGCAGAGCACGATTGTCCGGGTCCATCTTGCCGGCCGCTTGCTGCTCAGGTTGCTGCCCGGACTGATCAGCTACCTCGCTCGCATCAGTCGGCGGAATATCAAAGAACAGACGCTGAGTATCGGTACTGCAGGCGATCACCATTGCCACAACGGCTAAAGGCAGGAGCACGAATCGTACTACCCGGTTAAGGATACGAAACCTCCCGTCTGGGTAAGCCATAAAGAATTGCCCTGAAGCCGGTAACCTATTTAATATGACAGCTCAGACACATGCCGCTACCGCTATTGCTTACCCGCAAGAAGGGCTCAACCGCCGGGTCATGCACCAGATGACAGGTTGGGCACTCTACCTGGTCTGCATTGGCGCCAAATAATTGCAGGCTTCCGACTTGTCCACTATTCGCCGGATGAAAAGAATTAGGATCCTGAGTCGGGTCATAGGTTATCGAAATTGGATGATCGTTAGACAAATCGGTGCCAAAATTTACATCCTGATCGATTTGCGCGTTACTGCTGGACATGCCAGGGGGAAAATTGAGCAACTGATCAAGGGCCAGGCTTCCGTCATGACAGCTTAAACACGCCAGCGATGTACCCTGAGGCGATGTTGCGATGGCCATATCCAGCGTAGGACTTGAATACATCGTGTAAGGTCCGGTCGGTAAATTTCGATTCCAGAGCGGGGCATCAGATGACGCATTGTGTGGAGTATGGCAATAGACACAGACTTGTCCATTGTCACCGGTATTGTCTCCACTCAGATCGTGGCCCGACCCGGTAATTTCCGCGGCAAACGCTATCTTGGTGCCCATAAAGCTGAGGAATATTGCCAGTGAAAGAATTGTTAAAAGTCGATGTTTCATTTTTTTGTCCCCTTTTTTTTTTCCCTGTTGATTTTTACGAGGAGTTATTTTTTTTTACAGATATCTAAATTCATACAGTTGATTTTTTTTGAACCACCCTTAAAGCATCTATATACAAAATCACTCTCGACTAGGTTGTGTATATCAGAATTTTTGAGCTCGATTTTTGACACAGATCAATAAATTTATGTCTGGAGAATTTTTTTGGCTGGCCCAGAATAGGCCACGGCCAGGGAACGCCGCTCGCGAGCATACATTGACCAGGTCATTCGGTTGCGTTATCGACAGGCCCGCAACTGGTGGCCAAACAAGCGAGGCAGGAAAGGAATTCTTTAGCCTATTTGCGTAATCTGCCCATCGGTTTAACTGTGTTTCGGGCAGTACAACCCGCGCGCATCATGAAATCATGCGACGCGGGAAAATTTATTCATCCGCCCGAGATGCCAGGCCAATGCGACATCGCGTGCCGGCGACCAGGTTTCCTGAGTTAATTCTCTTCAACCGGGCCAATGTATTCGAACATCTGGATGCGCTGATTATACTGGTCGACAATAAATATGCGATTATCCCCGTCGACATGAGCACCGGCAGGCAAATAAAATCCAGCGGCATCGGTGCCTGCCCTGCCGATTGCCAGCAATAAGTTTCCGTCCTGGCCCAGGACCTGAAAGTTGTTGAATGCCGCATCTACGGCGTAAACATGGCCCACGGTGTCAACAGCCACACCCTTCAGGCGACTAAAATTGCCGGGGCCATTACCGTTCTTGCCAAAGCTGCTGATGAAATTCCCTTCAGCATCGAATATCTGGATGCGGAAGTTTAGGGTGTCCGCCACAAATATCGATTGGCCCCTGGAATCCACGGCAATATTAGTTGGATAATTGAATTTTCCCTGTTCAGACCCTCTTTCGCCTATCGTAAACTCAACCTCCCCATTCCTGTTGAATACCACGATCTGGTGCTTCTTAACGTCTACCAGGTACAGCAACTGGTTGACGTTGTTGAATACCAGCCCAGCTGGAGAAATCAGGAGATCCTTGCCACCCATTGCATTGATAAATTTCCCGTTTTTGTCAAAAACGACGACGCGTTTATCGACAACATCGCTAACGTATACATTTCCGTCTGCATCCGAAGTGACGCCGATCGGTTTGGATAATGCGCCCGGCCCTGAATCTCCCCAGTAAAGGACACTTTTATCATTGAGATCAAAAACGATCAGGCCAGCAAATCCCGTGTCGGTAACATAGACCCGCCCGTTGCCATCGCTGTGCACTCCATAAGGCTTGGTTAGCAGTCCATGGTTTTCCTGCTTCTTACCCAGCAGCCTGGTGACCAAGCTTTGCTCAGGTTTACCGGTGACATCCTCCAGGAACTTTAAGCTGCCCAAATAGCGGACGCGTGGTTGCTCGGGCGGAAGGGGCCATACCGTCTGCACTTCAGGAGCAGTTAAATTTTCGATCCCACCCTGATTGGCACAACCGGAAACCAGCAGTCCAAGCAACAGGAGCATAAACACATCAAACCAGCCCACAATAAGGCCTGATCTGACAAGCTTGCCATGACTACCTGCCTGCAAGTTTCCACAGTGAAGATACTCGCTACCGATATTGGCTAATCCTGCTCCCGATCCGATCGGGATATCATGTTTTCTGGTCGCCGGGCTGCTGGAGAAGATAAGAGTTCTTGCCGTAAATGGCATTATATCGTTGATCGGCATGTCTATCGTTCTTGGTTTGTTGATAAGTTATTCAAAGCGATTCAACGCCTACGATGAAAATCATTCCTCGCGGGCGAGGCCGATTATGGCCCAGTTCGATTACGATTTGCTAGAGATATCACCAATTTTGATCGTTAGCTTAAGCGTCGCTAAATCGCCCGGATGAAAAATGCACATCCCCTGATTTTGGCCGATTCATTGATTTCAGCGGACTCGCCCGTCAATCGCAGCGCACTCAGATTTCAGTTCAGTTGTCTTTCTCCGCGACTGTATTTACCAATGTCGCTGCAAGCCACCGGGTAGGTATACTGTCCCTGAATAACAAGCAAACGAGGGTTTATTTAAATCAGACAGCTTCGACTCTTGCTGCGAAATTTCATCATAAAAACTTTGCAGCGGGAAATCTCTCACTGACTTCGGGTGCCTTTAACGGGAGAAGGTCAAATGGTTGGTCCCATTCGTTTTGCGGCTCCCGGGATCACAGCGGGTGACACGGCAACAAAGCAGCTCGCAGTGATATCATCCCCGTGAAATCATCCCCGTGAAATAATCCATGATTCTAGAAGCCACACATACTCATTTGTATCCCGGTCACAGTGGGAAGGTTTCCGGCCTGGCTCGAATAGCCGACCTGCAACCGAGCCACGATTGCCTGGTCGCGTTTTCCGACGGGTCGGTGGCTGCCGCCAGGATCGCCAGGTATGAAGACAGTTGGCAACTTCACACAAACACCTACCGCACTGCTGCCGGAACGGATATCGCGGAAAAGCTCTGGCTTGTCCGTCTCGAAGAGGACAACGACCGCGTGGCTTTTCGTATCCTCAATAAAGTACCAAAACATTAAAGATAGCTACTCTCGCAAGGTGGTGAATTCAGGAAAAGGGGTGCTAGCCTGTTACAGGAATGACCACCCCGGGTTAGTCGTCACCCTGATTCCCCTACTCGCCACCAAACAGATTGAACAGGTTGAAATCAATCTTATACGGAACCAGTTCAGCCGATCTCGTTCTGGCGTCAATCAGCTTGAGGTAGGCAGACATTCGATGATTATTCAAGTTCTCGCCACTCAGGGGCTTTTGCGTGAATTTCGTTGCCCTCAACATGCTGTCGACGCCTTCGAGGATCGCGTACCCGGTGTCATCGAGTAGAATCACCTCCTTACCCGCATGCCAGTAAATATCGGGATTTTTAATATCCAGGGGGTCAAATAGCGGCACCAGTGGTACCAGATCGTCAGGCGCTACTACACGGATAATATTCATCTGCTGAAATTTGTCGGCGCCGAACAGGTTGGTAACCTTCGGTTGGCCGAAAGTGACCACCTGGTTGACGTTGAACTGATCCGTCTCGAGGTACATCGCCAGGATCATCGCGACCGCACCTCCGAGGCTATGGCCAGTGACGTTGATTTTGTATTCGGGTAAAAGAAAAGGTTTCAATTCTGCATAAATCTGTTTGGCAGAGTAGGCAAAGCCCTTGTGCAAGGAAACACCAACGTCTTTATTTAAAGTCAGTTTCAGCGAAATGTTGACCATGGTATTTTCAATGTTGGATGTGCCGCGTATCGAAATAAGCTGCGTTTTAGTCAATTCGTTGGTTGCCAGAAAAAATGCAACCTCAATTTCCGCAATTGTCTGATAGAGCACAAGCTTGTAATCGCTCGCTTCGACTGTAGCCTGGATCTCCGCTTCTGATCGATACGCCGCGTCGGCAAACCTTGCCATTTCACTGATTTCAGTGAAGTTTACGCCTGCCTGACTACTGGCCGGCAATGCCGCACTGAGGCAAAGAAATGTTATCGATAAATAAAGACGTAC
>Ga0316187_10002508_pt1 | contig 15972 bp, 16 predicted proteins | sample CroRivburrow1_MG_FD_204927 | JGI IMG/M metagenome (GOLD analysis project Ga0316187, IMG submission 204927) | Coastal sediment microbial communities from Maine, United States - Cross River worm burrow 1 | ecosystem: Environmental > Aquatic > Marine > Coastal > Sediment | place: USA: Maine... | reverse complement strand
GGCTTGGCCAGCGCGACAAGCTGCTTGAGGGTGAAACCGCTCCACGGAACCGTCATCGACCACGCTTCCACACAGCGATGCCGGTAGACCCGCTGTTCAATCTGCATCTTCTTGACCAGGTCATCAAACTGCATCTTGAACGGGGTTTCAATCTCGCCTTCAAAGGCGATTTCCCATGGCCGGATAACCAACGCTTCGGCGGCTTTAGAAATCCGCTTGGACGTGCCGAACTCATAAAAATTGTTGTAGGTGATATTAAGTGCCTCGGGCGTGATCTTGCGCCCGGCATCCGCATAGGCAGGATTGAGCTTGCCCGGATACAGGTGCGCAGTCGGATCATCGCTGGCCAGGACCGGGCGAATGCCTGAGACAAGTCCGATACCGGCGAACCCGGCAGCGGCAACAAATTTTCGCCGGTTCAGGAACACGTGCTCCGATGTGGCACTGGACTCCGGAATCTGCCAGTTGTGAATGGTCTTGATCAGCATGTGCATGCACTCCTGAAATTAGCAAACAAGCCGCCCGCAAAAGGCTTCCTTGTCTGCCAACCTAGGCATACTCGCCCAACTTGCCAAATCACTCCTTCGTCAGGCGAATGCGATCAGCCGTTATCGCTGGCCGTCATGACTGCATAAAGGTTGTGGATCAGTCGGCAGGCTCAAGGGTCATGCTGGACACGCCAAGTGCAGCATTAAGGCCTGTCTGCACCTGAACGCTCAATGGTTGCAGCGTAATATTGGCCCCGCCGACAAGTGCATTTGCACCGGCGCCGATACCAGCCGTGGCTTCTGCAGACGCACCGACATAGCGGCCGGAAAGTGCGCCAAATTCAACAATACCCGGTGCGAACACACCCCAGATCATGCGGGCCTCACCCGTCACCCCGATGTCGAGGCCGAACTTTGTCAGCTTTCCGACGTAAACATCTTCGCGGCCCGTGGTTGACCTATAGACACAGTCCATGGCCTTGGACGAGGTGACGATCAGGCCGATGCCTCCCTCCACAATACACTCCAGGGAACCAATGTTGACGCCCACTCCGTCAGCAGATGCCGATCCGGAAGAGCCGGCAACGATAGCAAGAGTTACAACAGCCGCAGATGCAATGCGTTTCATAGGAGAGTGCCTTTCTGGCGAAATGTGGGGGCCGGGCTGCGTGACCAGATGGGCCACGCAGCCGAACTCCCGAATCGCCGTCCCGAGCGATTGGCTCATACTTAGCCATCGTTGGTAACAAATCCAATTACAATTTCGACATAATTGTAACAAAATTCTCAACCGATGGAACGGCCTATTTCAGACTGTTGCAGAACCGCTGAATACGCTCACATGCATCTTCCAGCGCTTCATTGGATGTTGCGTATGAAACCCGGAAAAATGGCTCCAGTCCAAACGCTGCGCCATGCACGGCTGCAACTCCCTCGTCAGCCAGCAACGCGGTTACAAAGTCTTCGTCATTCTTGATCTGCTGGCCTGACGGTGTGGTCTTGCCAATCAGTTCCTCGCAGGAAGGGTATACATAGAACGCTCCCTCCGGTGTCGGGCATGAAAGCCCGTTTGCCTGGTTCAGCATCGACACAACCAGGTCCCGGCGTTCCTTGAATTTCTCATTGTTGCTGGCAATGAAATCTTGCGGACCGTTGAGGGCTTCAACTGCCGCCCACTGCGAGATCGACGACGGGTTGGATGTGGACTGCGACTGCAATTTGCGCATCGCATTGATCAAAACTTCAGGACCGGCCGCGAAGCCAATTCGCCATCCGGTCATCGCATAGGCCTTGGATACACCATTCATGGTCAAGGTGCGCTCCAGCAGTTGAGGTTCAACCTGGGCCGGTGTCACGAACTTGAAATCATCATAGACCAGATGCTCGTACATATCGTCGGTCAGCACCCAGACTTGCGGATGCCGCATCAGCACATCTGTCAGCGCCTTCAACTCGGCATGATTATAGGCAGCACCCGACGGATTTGACGGTGAGTTGAACACCAGCCACTTGGTTTTAGGCGTAATCGCCGCTTCCAGCGCGGCCGCCTGCAGCTTGAACCCGTTATCCAGCGTCGTCTCGACAAATACCGGCTTGCCACCGCCGAGCAACACAATATCGGGATAGCTCACCCAATAAGGTGCCGGCACAATCACTTCATCGCCGGGATTGAGCGTCGCCAGCAAGGCGTTGAACAGAACCTGTTTGCCACCGGTTCCAACCGACACCTGCGACGGCTTATACTTGAGGCCGTTGTCGCGTTCGAACTTGGCGCAAATTGCCTGCTTCAGCTCAGGCACGCCATCAACCGGCGTATATTTGGTGCGCCCCTCACGGATCGCCTTTATGGCGGCTTCCTTGATATTGTCAGGTGTATCGAAGTCTGGCTCACCGGCAGACAGACCGATAATGTCGCGACCGGCGGCTTTGAGTTCCATGGCTTTCGTTGAAATCGCGATCGTAGCTGACGGCTGTATACGATTAAGCGAGTCTGCGATGAAACCCATTGGAATAGCTCCTTGATATTATCTGTGATATCGATCCTGGTTGACCGGCGCGGACCCTAGTCCTGCCGTTTTTGTACCGCAAGGGCAAAGTCGTTATTTTTGAGTATTTTAGCTGTTAAGGGTTTTCAAAATTGCATATTTCAATCGCCGGGGCTGGTATTGCAGGCTTGGCAAGTGCCATCGCAGTTTCGCAAAACGGACATTCAGCAACAGTTTTTGAACAGGCCGCCCGGCTCGAGACCATCGGGGCTGGGTTGCAACTGGGCCCCAATGCGGTTCGGGTTCTTGAGGGTCTGGGCGTGTGGGACGCGCTTGAAGCCCAGTGCTGTGCGCCGGCGCGCATTCGCATCTGCGATGCGATCAGCGGACGGCAGTTGTCGGCACTTGAACTTGGAGACAGTTTCACAAGGCGATTTGGCAGCCCCTACCGGGTTGCGCACCGCGCAGACCTGATCAATGCACTGGCCCAAACAGCGGCCTGCGACAACGCAATAACAATTGTCAAAGACTGCCGGATTACCGGCCTGGAACCAGGCCGGCCCACAAGGCTGAAAACCTTGTCCGGCGAAACGCATGACTCTGACCTGGTCATCGCGGCAGACGGAATCCGTTCTGCGCTGCGCGCTCATATCGCGCCTGACAGCCAACAGCGCCTTAGCGGCGAAACACTGTACCGGGCCCTTGCTCCAGCCGGCGATCTTCCCGACGCGCTTGACCCAGACGCGGTTTACCTGTGGCTGGCGCCGGGAGCCCATGTCGTGCACTACCTGGTGTCAGGTGGCCGCCGGCTCAACATCGTGGCCAGTATCGAGCGGCCGGCCAGCCAAACCGGCTGGAACAACATCGCCGGCTGCGACGACGTGCTCGCGGCACTGCCGGGCGCCGCGTCTGCGCTGCGCGATTTGTTGTCCGCCCCGGCAAGCTGGCTTGCCTGGACAGGCGCTGATCTTGAGCCGTTCACCACATGGAGCCGGGACAATTGCGTCCTGGTGGGCGATGCTGCTCATGCCTGCCTGCCGTATCTTGCCCAGGGCGCCGCCATGGCTTTGGAGGACGCTGCTTGCCTGGCAGCTTGTGTCGGTGACGGCGATAACCTGAAGGCTGCCCTGGCCAGTTACCAGACACAGCGTCAACCACGCACTGCCCGTATCATCCAAGAGTCCCGTCGCAATGCCGCCATCTACCATATGCGTGGCCCCGCGGCCCAGGCGCGAAATCTGGCCCTGCGGTTGTTGCCCGGCTCCATGCAGTTGCAACGTCTTGCCTGGATCTACTCACCGTCGCCAAACCGTGGGCCGTCAGCTTGACTCTTTTCCTCACCGACTGCGGCTGACTATCTGAAAAATCAGCGTAAAACCTGTCGATCTGTTTGACTTGATCCTCCTGATCGTTTCCAACATCTTATACCAAAGGAACTAACCAACCATATCCAGACGGTTTGCACAAAGGTCACCAGATGCAGCAACTTCCAGTCATCCTCGCCAAACGAATTGCCGATCAGGGCCCGGTTCGGGTGGGCGTCATCGGAGCCGGAAAATTCGGTTCGATGTTCCTCAACCAAGTACCGTTTTCACCACACTTGTCGGTTGCCGTCATCGCAGATCTGGACCCGGACCGCGCCCGTGCTGCGTGCCGCAATGTTGGCTGGCAGGACGATCTGATCTCCCGGACACGCTTTACCGATGACGGCATGGACCTGATTGCCGACCCTGATGTTGAGGTTGTCATGGAAATCACCGGTTCGCCGGCGGCCGGCTGCGCGCATGCACTTGCAGCAGCTCAACACGGCAAGCATATCGTCATGGTCAATGTCGAAGCAGACGTGCTGGCCGGCCCGGTTCTGGCTGCTGCGCATCGCAGCGCAGGTACGGTCTATTCGATGGCATCCGGCGATCAGCCTGCCCTGGTTTGCGAGATCGTCGACTGGGCCAGAACCTGCGGTCTGGAAATCGTGTGTGCCGGCAAAGGCACCCGCTACCAGCCCGGGTTTCATGATGTCACACCCGATGATGTATGGACCCATTATGGCCTCGCCCCGGAGCAGGCAGCGGCTGCAGGCATGAATTCCCAGATGTTCAACTCGTTCCTCGACGGCACCAAGTCCGCCATAGAAATGGCGGCAATCGCCAACGCCACCGGACTGAATGCCCCGAGCGACGGGCTGAAATTTCCGGCTGTCGATTTCGACAATTTGCAAAACCTGCTCATTCCGGCAGATGCCGGCGGCATGCTCGACGGCGAGGGGTTTGTTGAAGTCATCGCCTCCGAGCACCGTGGCGAGACAACTGAAATGCACAATCACCTGCGTTGGGGTGTCTACGCCGTGTTCAAGGCTCCCAACCAGTATGCGCGTGATTGCTTTTTGCAGTATGGGCTCAAGACGGATCAGTCAGGCTACTATGCTGCCATGTACCGGCCATACCATCTGATCGGCCTCGAACTTGGCGTTTCCGCGGCCAATGCCGCCATACGCGGCGAGGCGACGGGAAGCACGGCTGCGTGGCGGGGCGATGTTGTTGCAGTTGCCAAGAAAGATCTCGCCGCCGGCGACACCCTGGATGGCGAAGGCGGCTACACCGCGTGGGGCAAGTTGATGCCAGCCGATGCATCGCATCGCTCGCGCGCCCTGCCCATCGGTCTGGCTCACGGTGTCAGCCTGATCCGCCCGGTGAAACACGGCGCCACGATCACTTATGATGATGTCGGCCCACTGCCGGACAATGCAGCCACCGAATGTCGCCGGAAACTTGAGAATTCTGCCGTTTTCTCAGCATAACACACTGATATCGTTAACTTTTTATTAACCATATGCCGCTGGTTTGCCACACAATGACCCAGCCCACGGCACGGTTTGCCTGATTTTGCGCCATTGTTTTATAGTCTTGTGCATGTCTGGAGAGGTTCATGATTGAACCGGGATGTGCGCACTATGTTGATCAAAAAGACCGAAACTGACAGCTTGTACGGCTTCGGTGCCGCAGCGTGTGATGGCAAGTCCGCGCAGAAACGCAAAAACACTCATATGCTGACGTTTTTCGCCGCGGCGCTGTCAACGGCCGTTTTCGCAGTGATGGTCGCTGTTTTGCCCATTGACCCGGCGACTGCCGGGCCTTTGCTCAATCAGGCAGGGGCCGCGCCCAACACCCTTGGCGTTGCTGCGATAGCCGCATTTGCTTTTTCAACAATCGTGTGTGCCGTCATGCTGGTGGTGCCAGTTGTTGCGTCACGAAAATCACGCCGCCGCAGCCGCCTTTAAAGCCTGTTTTCTCGCTCAAGGCAAATAAGAAACCGGCACCGCCGTGAAGCGATGCCGGTCTTGATGATTACGTCAACCAGATAGCAGATCAGCTGGGACCGCCGGCGCTTCCACCGCCGCCATTACCGCCGCCGCCACCACTATTGCCGCCACCATCAGCGCCACCTTCGCCGCCGCCCACCTTACCAATATTATTGGTAAAATCACGGCCGGTAAAATTCTGGCGCTTGCTCGGGCGATCATTTGCAGCTAATGGAACAGACGACGGTGGACGCTTCTTGGCTTTCCGCTGGCGATGCTTCAAATCGCCGGTACAGCCATATTGAGCCCGTTCCGTCTCGAAAATCCGGCCATGCATGCCACTGCACATTTGCTTGGCTTCACGGAACGAAGTCTCATAGCCAAAATAGACCGTTTCCGCATTGGCCGTGGTTGTAGCTTTACCGGCGAGCAGAACGCCGGCGACCGCCCCGGCGGCAAGGATCATCGTGGATTTGGCTGTCTTGGTAATCTGGGACATTTTACTTTCCTCGTTCTTGTTTCTGTGCCCGATCTGGGAGATCGTCACGTGTTTACTTGAGGACAACACTGCCAGCGCCGAAATGACTGAAACCTGAGCGGCTCGTTCATCTGACGTTCATGAAGTGATCCAAATTTGGGAACTAGAGCAACCTGGCTTCGATAGGGCCCATGAAGTTGTTCTGATATCGTGATCCGGCCACCGGGCTTACTGCCAGTATGCAGACCCCAGTTCAACATAGGTTTTGGTGTTGCGCCTCAGGTGGCTGGTGTCTACATCGCGGTAAGCCGCATGCACCATGGCGTTCATTTCTTCTGCACGCCTTATACCCTCGGGATAGCCGTCAAAAACGTCAAAAATACTCTTTTTCTGCGCATCGACGGTAATCAGGGCGGCAAAACTGCGCGGCGCTTCGCGAGGGTCGTAGCCGGCTGAGACGAAATAGCGGAAGCCAAGCATGTCGGCTTCTTCTTCCTGGGCGCGGGTATAGCTGCTCAAGCTTGTATCCGCCAATGCCTTCACACCACTGCTCAACCAGGGAACACCAAGTCCGTCGTCGAAAATCCGTTTTCCGAATGCTGTCACCCGCTTGTTCAGCGACTGGCCGTCATGCCCTTTCACCACATGGCTTGCCCGGTTGTGGGCCATCTCATGCGCCAGCACCATCGCCATTTGACCTTCAGTGCGCAGCTTGGTCACAATCCCTGTAGTCACAAAGATGTGGCCGCCACCCGGCGTAAACGCGTTGGCGTGCGGGCTGTCCACAAGATACACCTTGTAAAACAGACCTGAGGCACCATGCTCCGGTGACGTTTTCAACCGCGTCACGATCGCATTCAGATAGTCTTCAAGTTCGGTATCATTGGACCGCTTCATCACGCCCAGTGCACGTTGAGCAAGATCATTGCCGATAATCTGCTGGCGTTTGAAATTCGACGTTCCTGCCGGAGACACCGACACGTCAGGTAATTTTCTTTCGCCATTGACAGACGCACCCGACACACCGGCGTCCAGTTGCGCAAGCAAGTGGTTTTCGGCACAGCCGTTCGCAGCCAGAGCCACTGCCAGCATAAGCGCGGTTTGTAATCTTGAACGTCTTGTCACGTTGCCAGCCGTTGTGCCTGATAGTACAGTGGGTGCCGTCCCCGAAGCAGCATCATAGCGCCCATCGCCCAAAGCCTCAAGCACACTTGTTAACGAAATTCGATCTGCGGATAATTCTCCAAAAAATCAATCATTGGCCTTCCGCCATGCGCACTGCCAACACAAAATTGTTACATTTTTGATGCCTCTTGTTGAACCAGCGCTGCTCGAACTTTCGTAAGCAGACTGCTATAGTTCACGGCAGCATTTATCGATTAACCCCTGATAGATATATCCGACAAGGAAAACTGACCATGAAGTTTACACCCCTTGCCCTGGCAGCAACTCTTGCCATAGGCACATCGTTTACAGCAGCCCACGCTGCCGGCTCGGACACTTCGACGTCCACCAAGACCTGCAAAAAGGGCCAAGTTTATTCCAGCAGCAAAAAGAAGTGCGTGAAGCAGACCTCTGAAGTCGTTCCGGACAAGTCGCTGAAAGCTCAAGGATGGGCCCTTGCCCGCGCCGGCCAGTATGAGAACGCTATCGACCTGTTCCGTCTGGTTGCCGACAAGCGCGACCCGGAAGCTCTCAACGGGCTTGGCTATACGCATCGCAAGATGGGCATGGTCGAGCAAGGCATCGCTTTCTACCATAAGGCCCTGGATACCAATCCGGATTACATCCTGGCCCGCGAATACCTGGGCGAAGGCTATGTCAAACTCGGCAAGCTCGATCTGGCGCGCGAACAGCTCACGGAAATCGGTACACGTTGCGGCACGGCATGCGAAGAATACCTGCTGCTGTCACAGGCCATCGATACCGGCAAGCCGATTTACTGATCGCGAGTACAAACAAACAACCACGCCACGGCCAGTCACACGGCCGTGGTTTTTCGTTTGCCGCGCCTCTTCAACAAACTGTTAGTTCTTGCCATAAATCAGGCGCAAAACTACCCATCTCCTGCTGCAAACTCGCGCTAAACGTAAATCAAGCCTTAACCAAGAAGCAGTACGCTTCTTGATATGGATTTTGTTCGTTTGGGAGCTGGTATCAACCGATGAGTGACCGAGACATATCACGCCGAAACATGATGTTTGGCACTGGTGCAACGATGTTGGTCACATCTTTTGCCACTGCTGCACAGGCTGACCCGTTCAACATCGACACCATCTCCAACTGGATCAGGACCCGTGGTGGTTTCGATGAGGACCCGCGCCGCGGTGATATCACCGGCTCGGTGTCGCCAACCAACGCACCCGCCGCTCCTCAGCCACCCTATCAACCGCCTTCAGATGGTCTCGAACCGCAGCCCGTTCCAGGGCAGCGGCCACCTATTGAATCACCGATCGACTATCCGATCGAGAAAGTCAGCGCAGCCAGCATCAAACCCCAGTTCCGCCGCCAGCTTGTCCGCTATCCCGGCCGTGAATGGCCCGGCACAATTGTCGTGGACACCAAGAACCGGCACTTGTTTCATGTGCGCGAAGGCGGCATGGCCATGCGCTATGGCATCGGTGTAGGGCGTGCCGGCTTTACCTGGGCAGGCGAGGCTTATATTGCCCGCAAGGCACGCTGGCCGCGCTGGACGCCCCCGGCTGAAATGGTAGCCCGCGATCCCAAGGCTGCTAAATGGCCACTCGGCATGCCGGGCGGGCCAAAGAATCCGCTCGGCGCGCGCGCGCTTTACCTGTTTGATCTTACCGGCCGCGATACCCTGTACCGTATTCACGGCACCAACGACCCGTCGTCCATCGGCAAGAACCTGTCGTCAGGCTGTATCCGCATGCTGAACCAGGACATTGCCGAACTGCATTTGCGGGTCGCGCTCAAGTCCCGTGTCGTGGTGCTCGATCATCAGGCAGGCTGAGCCCTAGATCAGGATGACTTCTGGTTGAATCAACCAGAAGTCATAAACCTGATCGCTTTCAAAGTGGTAGAGCAACTTTATGGGCTCTATCAAATCCATGTCGCACTAGCGGTTTTCTTCGTCTTGCGATTGACCAGCACGATGCCCGCGCACACCAATGCCAATGCGCCTATGAATTCCAGCGTTATCGTCTCGCCCAGTATCAGCCAGCCGAACATCACCCCGAACAGCGGCGTGAGAAAGCCGAATGATGCCATGTCGGATGCCGGGTAAACCGCCAGAACCCGAAACCACATCAGAAATCCGAAACTCACCACGACGAGAACCTGGAAGGCGAATAGGCCGCCGATCAGGGGTGTGAAGTCGCGCACAAGATCGCCAAACACCGGCGCCAGCGGCAGCATGATCGCAGCAGATACGGCAAGCTGGTAGACAAGCTGCATCTCAGGCGATGATTTCGACAGCGTCGTGGTGCGCACCAGCAGGGCGATGCCGGCCCAGCAAAATGCCGCAACAAGGCACATCAGGTCTCCCAGCAGGGCATAGTCGGTTGCAGGATGATCATTGCGCAGCAATGCCCATGCGACACCGGCAACGGCCATCGCCAGCCCCAGCACCCGAGTGGGTGTCAATCGCTCGCCCGGGATCATGAAATGCGCAGCACACGCCAGCCAGAACGGCATGGTGTAAAACAGCATCGTGGCCCGCGCCACGGATGTGTAATCGAACGCCGAAAATGTCAGCATGAATTCGGCAGCGAACAATGCGCCGCAGCACAGGCCCGGCACCAGAGAGCCATCGCTGATCGACAGTTTGCGTCTGGTGTAGAGTGCATAGATCAACACCAGTACCAGTGCGCATGCCGACCGCAGGCCAGCCTGAAATACCGGCGCCAGCCCGGCGTTCACCAGTTTCACAAACACCTGGTTGATACCCATCAACAGTGCAAAGGTAACCAGCCAGCCGGCCCCGGCCAGATCAATCCTGTCCTTGCGTTCGACACTCACCGGCTGAATACCCCCACCATTTCCACATGGGCTGCATATTTGAACTGATCCACCGGTACGACGCGCTCAAGTTTGAAACCGCCTTGAACCAGAACACTTGCATCGCGCGCAAATGTACCGGCATCACAGGACACTCCCACAACTGTCTGGATGGTTCGGGCAGCCGCCAGTTCCGCTGCCTGTGCAGCAGCGCCTGCACGTGGCGGATCGAACACCGCGCCGGTAATGCCCTTCAGTTCAGGTGCTGTCAGCGGATCGCGCATCAGGTCGTGGGCCCGGGCAATCAGCGGTTTCAGGCCGGCCGCGCTGCGGGTAGCTGCTTCAAGTGCCGCAATCGCCGGCCTGTCTGAATCCACCGCCAGTACCCTGGAAGCCCTGGCCAGCCGCAGCCCGAATGCCCCCCATCCGCAAAACAGGTCTGCCACGACGGAGTGGCCGGCCAGTGCGGGAATGACGATGGCCGCCAACGCGTCTTCACCTGCCGCGGTTGCCTGGGCAAAACCGCCCGGCGGCGGTGTCACTGTTGCGCCGGCTACAGTCAGCACCGGCCGGGCGCGCTCTATCAGCATGTCACCCGACGCGGTCACCCGGGCCAGGCCAAATTCCTCGGCAACGCCTGCAATCCGCACGCGCGCATCCAGGTCCGGGTCATCAACGCCGGCCAGGTCACAATCAAGCCCGGTATCACTTGCCAGCAGGTGAACCCGTTGCGGCTTCTTGAGGCGCAGTGCCTGAACCAGTCCAACCGCAATCCTTGAGGCCTGTGCCAGCTGTGGCACCAGTATCGGACAGGTATCTACAGGCACATGATCATGCGAGCGATGGGCCGAAAACCCGGCTTTGCCGCCGACGACCGTCAAAGTGACGCGTCGGCGTCCGACCCCATGAGCGTCAACCAAAGGTGCAATTTCAACATCAGTCAGCCCCTTGCGCGACAATGCGTCGATAACCAGGTGGCGCTTCCATTGCGCGTAGGATGGTTGCGACCAGTGCTGCAACAGGCATCCACCGCATTTGCCAAAATGCGGGCACTCCGGCATCACCCGGTCTGGCGCGGCGTCAAGCACCTCCGCCAACCGGCCCCGGTCGCCTTTCACATCCGCCCGTACCCGCTCGCCCGGCAGGACGTAGGGCACATAAACCGGCGCACCGTCACGGCGCGCAATGCCTTCGCCACGCGCACCCATTGCCTCGATAGTCAGGTCAGTCACAATTCATGCCTTGAATGATGCGAGTGCAGCACGTGCCACATCGGCACCCCACTCCTGCACGAAATGGCCTGCGTCTTCCAGCACCATCGGTTCAGGACATCCGCGGATGATCTGCTGCAACTGGCTCATAACCGGGACCCCGAGCACCGGGTCCTTGGCGCCTATGGCCATGAAACTCTCGCCGAGCCAGTCCTGCTGCCAGAATTCACGGGCCCGCTTCATGGTCTCGATGCCCTCCATAACCGGTTCAATCATCACCAGTTGCGGAAACCGGCGTACACCCGCCTTGTAGGTCGCATCGGGAAACGGCGCTTCGTAAGCCGCAGCTTCCGCCTCGCTCAGATGCGGCACGGCCCGTTTCATCAAGGCCGCGCAGTCCATGTCCGGCTTGCTTGCCACATAGTCCTTCCAGCCCTGAAACCCATCGCCCAGGCTATCTCCGACCGGCATCGCGGTGTTCATCACAATCAGGCGGTCGAAGCGCTCCGGCATTTCAACCGGCAGGGTCAGGCCCAGAATGCCACCCCAGTCCTGCACCACCAGGGTGACGTTGAACAGGTCCAGCCGGCTGATCAGCGCCAGCATCATGTCGCGGTGAAAATGAAACGTGTAGAGCGCGTCATTGGCCGGTTTGTCGGAGCGGCCAAAACCCAGCCAGTCCGGCACGATGACCCGCGCGCCGGCCTCTACAAACACCGGGATCATGTGACGATACAGATAGGCCCAGGTCGGTTCGCCCGGCAGGCACAGGAAGGTCTGCAGCGCATCAACCGGGCCTTCATCCAGATAATGCACCCGGAAACCCTCATATCCCGGCAGGTCATCAACATAATTGGGCGCAAAATCATAGCCCGGCAGATTATCAAAACGCTCGTCCGGTGTTCTCAGTGCTTGCATGAGACAAACTCCATATCGTCTTTACGCCTGTACCTGTTTGCGAGCCGCCGCCCGGGTTTCGCGCAGAGCAATAAACCCGCCGGCGCCTGCCACGATCGCTGCCCCCAGCCATGTCCAGGCCGACGGCACTTCCGACCATATAATCCAGCCGATAATGGCGCCCCATACAAGCGCCATATACTCCTGCGGGGCAATAACCGCCGCCGGCGCATTGCGATACGCCACGATAACCAGATAGTGCCCCATGCCGCCAATCAGGCCCAGCACGGCAAAGCCGCTCAGATGATCGGCTTGCGGCAGCTTCCAGGTCCACCAGGCCAGCGGCGCGAAGACTGCAATGGCCACAATCGTGGTCCAGGTGAACATGGTGGTGACGGTTTCGGTTCGTGCCAGACGCCGCGTATAGGTGATGCCAAGCGCAAACACTGCGGTTCCGGCAACCAGGATCAGCATTTCGGGTTGGAAGGTGTCAGCGCCGGGGCGCACGATGACCAGCATGCCGGCAAAGCCGACGATGACCGCCAGCCATCTGGCCATACCCACCCGCTCTCCCAGCACCGGGACCGACAGGGCGGTGATGAACAAGGGAGCCGTGAACGCCACGGCAATGGCTTCTGCCAGCGGCACATATTTCAAACCCCAGAAAAACAGGGCCAGTGCAACCGACATCAGCACACCCCGGAAAACATGGGCTGCCGGCCGGTTTGTCCGCACCTGGTGGAAGCCGGCCACATAAAGCGCAATGGCAACCGGGATCAGTCCGAAAAAATACCGGAAAAACACGATCTGAACGGCGGCAAAGCCTTCCTGGCCATGCCATTTGGCAATCGCATCGGCAATCGAGAACGAGGCGACAGCCACCCACATGGCCACCAGCCCCTGGGTAACGCTGCCGGCATCGCGGCTGTTGATGGTGTTTGCATCCATGGACGGCACACTATCTCGTTACACTTCGATCAGACATGCCACAAACACATAGCCTGTGCGCGTATGTGGTGTGTCACTCAGGCCTCAATTGGTGTCTTATAGCAAGCCATGAACTCTTCAACAGCGTCAGCAGAACCGGTCGCGAAACAACGTGCACCCTACGGGCTTCTCATCGCCATGGCGGCTATCGGCCCCCTGGCCATGAACATGTTTGTACCCTCAATGCCGGGCCTGCAATCCACTTTTCAGGCCTCCTCCGGCGTTGTTCAGATGACGCTGACAGTCTATCTGGCAGGGCTCGCCATCTGCCAGTTGATCTATGGTCCGCTGTCTGACCGCTATGGTCGCCGGCCCATGCTGCTGGCCGGACTGGCATTGTTTGTCAGCGCCAGCATCATGTGCGCCCTTTCCACCTCCATCGAAATGCTGATTTTCGCGCGCGGCTTGCAGGCAGTCGGCGGCGCGGCCGGCATGATCCTGTCGCGCGCCATCGTGCGCGATCTGTTTTCGCGTGAGCAGTCCGCATCCGTACTGGGATACATTACAATGGCCTGGGTCCTGGCTCCCATGGTTGCACCGGTCATCGGCGGCACACTGGACCAGTGGTTTTCCTTCCGGGCCGGTTTCTGGGTGCTGGCCTGCATCGGCTCGCTGGTTTTCCTGTCGGCGCTGGCGCGCTTGCGCGAGACCAATCTGTCACTGCAGCCGGACGCCCGCCTCCTGCGCACCAGCCTGTATGTGACCTTGCTGAAGAACCGATCCTTTCTCGGCTACACTGCCACCATATCGTTCGGCAGTGCCGTGTTCTTCTGTTACCTGGCGGTCGCACCGTTCATCATGGTCACCGTGCGCGGCTACTCTGCGATCGATTATGGCATCTGGTTCATGTGTTCGGCGCTGGGATACATGGCCGGCAACTTTGTCTCCGGGCGCTACTCGATGCGCCTCGGCAATGACCGCATGATCCGCATCGGCAACATGCTCACCCTGGCAGGTGCGGCGTTCCTGCTGGTCTTCGCGGTCACCGGTTTCACCCATCCCTCAACCCTGTTCGTCCCCATGGCGCTATGTGCCTTCGGCAACGGCCTGACCATTCCAAACGGCATCACAGCGGCCATATCCGTCGACCCGAAAAACATCGGGTCGGGTGCAGGCCTTGCAGGCTTTCTCCAGATCGGGCTCGGCGCGCTTGCCTCGCAGGGCGTCGGTTACCTGCAGGGCACCTGGACCAATATCGGCTTCTGGGTCATGGCCATCATGGCCCTGGCGGCAGCGCTTGCACATTGGTCCAATGCACGGCAATAGTGGCAGTCCATGAGCAATGATTCTTCACACTCCGCGCCCAAGGGCGATCTGACAATGCGGATGCCGGCCATGCCGGCAGACGCCAATGCGGCCGGCGACGTGTTCGGCGGCTGGGTCATGGCACAGATGGATCTGGCAGCCGGCATCAGGTCGGGCGAACGCGCCAAGGGCCGTGTCGTGACCGCCGCCATCAACGCCCTGTCATTCAAGCTGCCGGTGAAAATCGGCGACACGCTGGAGCTGTACACCAACGTGTCAAAAGTGGGCCGCTCATCCATGACCATCGAGGTGGAAGCCTGGGCGCAGCGCTATCTCACTCATGAAAAGGTCAAGGTTACCGACGCCGATTTTGTCATGGTCGCGGTAGACAAGAACGGCAAACCGCGCACGGTGCCAGACGAGTAAACGCTTGATTCAACGTTTTCGGCAGCGTCTGCAACCGATTGAAATGAATCAATGTTTCGGGAGCCGTTAAACCAGCGCTGCGACCAAGGGTAGTTTCGGATCCGAAACAAAACCGGTTCAAACCCCGCCAAATGCTTGATGTAACAGGTTAAGTGGAATCGGCTCTCCTGGCCGTGGCCGGCTGTGCTGAGACCAACCGGTTCCTAGTAATATCCCTCGGCCGGTCCCTTGTATTCCATCAGGGTATTGCCGCCGTCCGCCACGATCAGTTGGCCGGTCACGAAGCTTGCTTCCTCGCTGGCCAGGAACAGGGCCACCTGGCCGATTTCATCCGCGGTCCCGGGCCTGCCGATGGGCGCCTGTTGACCGGCGAAGACTTCTTCCGGTGACGACGACGGCGTTTCGATCCAGCCCGGCCCGATACCGTTCACAGTGATGTTGTACTCGGCCAGCTCAATGGCCTGCGCCCGGGTCATACCCATGATGGCCGCCTTGGCAGCGGCGTATATCGTGCTCTTCGGATTGGCGACCAGCGGCCCGGTCACCGAGCTCATATTGACGATGCGGCCGTACCTGCGTTCGATCATCGACGGCACCACCCGGCGCGTCACGTTGAACACCGTGGTCAGGTTGATGTCCATGCCGCGGCGCCATTGCTCGTCGGGAATATCCTGGATCAGCCTTGAAGGTTCATCGTGACCGATCTGCACCATGCCGGCATTGTTGACGACGATGTCGATCGGTCCGAGTGCTGCTTCCGTTGCCGTCACCAGCGCGTCCACCTGGGCCACGTCTGTCAGGTCACACGCATGGGCAAACACCCCGGCCCCCAGTTCCTGTGCCCGTTCCTGGATGCGGTCGGTGGTCGAGGTGATGGCGACTTTCGCGCCCGCCGCCCTGAGCAGTTTCGCACAGGCAAAACCGATCCCGCCCGCACTGCCGCATCCGGTCACCAGCGCCACCTTGTCCTTCACCCCTGTCATCGACTTACTCCTGC
>Ga0316187_10002503_pt1 | contig 15977 bp, 28 predicted proteins | sample CroRivburrow1_MG_FD_204927 | JGI IMG/M metagenome (GOLD analysis project Ga0316187, IMG submission 204927) | Coastal sediment microbial communities from Maine, United States - Cross River worm burrow 1 | ecosystem: Environmental > Aquatic > Marine > Coastal > Sediment | place: USA: Maine... | reverse complement strand
GGTGCGGTTTATAAACGGTTCATTATAATCGCTCCCCATCAATGTCGATTGAAGTGCAACCGGCGTTAGGGGCACCAAAATCGTCAAGTGGTTCGAAGCCGTCATAATTACCCCAGATTGTCCCTTCATAATATAGCTTGCCATCATCGTCATGCATTGCGAACTTGGCGGGGTTATCGGTAATGGAATCATCACAGCCGCGCGGGCCGGTGACGTTCGCTTGTTTGCCAAGCAATGCAGTAGCGGCACCGCTAATATGATCCTTGGTAATTTCCCATCGGTATTTTGGCGTTGCATCCATCGGTACTACTTTAACGCCGTTGCTTAGTTTCATCATAATAGATTCCCCTTTTGTACGTGCTAAAAAGATGCTATATTAAAGGGGCTAAAAAGTCAATCAATTATATGTACAGATCATCGTCACGATTCCGGCGCGCAATCCGGCACAAGTTCTATACCGGATTTAAGGCATCGTTTACAACGGATAGTAAGCAATGATAGCGCCCAGTGTTTCATTTCCGGTTTTCTTTCCAGTTTATGCCCGAACCATTTACATAGTATTCTCATGTTACCCCCACAAATCCACAGAAATAAACGCAAGCGATAGCAAAACAATCCCGCCCAAAATAGCCCACTCAATCCAGATCGCTATACGGTTAGGATCACGCGCACGGCGTCTTATCATCGCCATTATATCCTTGTAAGCCCATGACAAATTCGAATAGTTTTTAACGCTAGTAAAATAGGAATCAAAAACCTTGTCACTCCAAAACGGCCACCATTTATGGCGCTGTTGAATGCGGTAGGTTTCAGGCAAATCATTTGGTATTACCCGGTAGCAGTAATGTTTCCCTTTATAAACCTTGAAGGGGATCGCTTTGGCACTCATGGTTTATATACCATGGAGCCATCTTTGAAACCGTTATCGTAATGGCTATGCAATGGGGTGTGGAGCGGGTAAGGATTATCGTAACTGGCAGTCACATCTTTACCTTCGCGGGCATCCTGCTGCCCCGTAACCCATGCCGTAACTAGTCTCATCTCGGGATCGGTCAACTTGATTTTCAAAGGATCGGCTTCTGGTGTATGAGGTATGGGCGGCGACCTTGCCGACTGTCGAAGCCGTTGAGGGAACGGCGAGAGGGCGGGAATTGACAGCCGGGCAAGGTCTAGCGTAATATGCCCGTTGGCGAGTTAGCAGCCCGCCAATGGGGGTATTATGGGCGGGGCGAAATAGGTGTCAAGAAAAAAGATAACGCCAAAAATTTATGCGGATCGTAAGCGCCTTTTGTCCAAGGTTCACGGTTTCACCTTTTTGACCCGCAAGCGTTTTTCTCCACAGCAAAAATCATCTATTACCCGCCAATGGAAAAAGTATCGAAAGTCGCTAACGGATATGGCGCTCGGACAATCAATCTTCGTTCCCGCTAAAGAATCACAAAAGAAAAATCTCCCCCATCTAAAACACTCCAATAAAGGTATCTTTCTAAAAGAGTCTAACATTGATCGCGCTCGCATTCGCGGGACGGGTCAAAATATGCGGGTGCATATTTCCCGCCGAAACCGCCGCGAAATTTATATAGAAAAACCCTATGACGAAGATATAATTACATTCAGTGAACGGATGCGGATACGATATAAGCCCGATCATATTGCGATTGCTATTAATGGTTCGCGGGGTTTTACTGCTTACCTTCCCGAAAGATGGAAGCATTATATAAGCACCATAGTTGCCGACATAATAGAACGTGATGGAGAATATCCCGAGTTTTTTACCGGGGTTTACCTAATCTGGCATAAGTGAGGTTTACCGCTATGATTTATAAAAGCTATAATTACATGTACGATTCAGGCGAAAGAAAATTAACGGCAGGTAATGAGGTTCACATTTTGCCGTTAAGGGTTGCCGATATATTCGAAAGCATTTTAAGTGATGAGGGGCCGACGTTTGAGGCGAAGCGTTCTCCGTTCAAACGTAATGACTATGCTAGGATAAAAAGCATTAAATCCCGCATAAAAAAATTTTAATATGCGGGGTCGCAAACTCGCAGTCCTAGACTTCGAAACCGATCCCTTTGAATATGACCGCCCGCCGCAAGCCTTTGTGGTGGGTTTCTATGATGGTGACACATACCGCCACTTTTGGGGTGCTGATTGCGCCAAGCAAATAGCAGATTATGTTCGCGATAAAAACTACGTCATTTATGCGCACAATGGCGGCAAGTTTGATTTTTACTTTCTATTAAAAGAGGCGAGTTGCGATGTACAGGTTATAAATTCTCGCATTGCTGTAATGAACATAGGCAAGTCAATTTTGCGCGATTCTTATTTAATCCTTCCGCTTCCGTTATCGGCCCATAAAAAAGACGTAATCAACTATGACATTTTTGAGGAAGACGAAAGGGAAAAGCCCAAAAATAAAGCGGCGATTTTGGAATACTTGGAAAGTGATTGCATTTATTTATATGAATGGGTCGCCAAGTTCCGGGAAAAGTTTGGGGGATGTTTAACCCTTCCTTCCGCGTCATTTAATGAACTTCGAAAAACCGGGTACATTATCGGAAAGGCTACGCCAGAATATGACGCTAAATATCGGCCCTATTATTATGGCGGGCGAACGGAAGCCTTCAAAGTGGGTCACTTTACGAAACCTTGTAAGGTGGTAGATATAAATAGTGCATACCCTTATGCGATGCTGGATGAGCACCCCTACGGCCATGAATTTTTCGAATATAAAGAGCTACCGGAAACCGGCTTTTATTTTGCAACCATTCTAGCCACATCGCGCGGAGCATTGCCCCGGCGCATAACCGAAGGGAAGAAAAAAGGTTCATTGATTTTTGATAATGACGGGATTGAGCGGGAATATCATGTTACAAGCTGGGAAATCCGCGCCGGGCTTGATACTGGCACACTGGATATATCGAAGCTCATACGGTGTCTAGTACCCGGTGAAACTCAAAACTTCCGCGAATTTGTTGAAAAGTTTTTCGCACTGAAAGCGGAAGCAAAAGCGGCAGGTGATAAAGATAGCGAAACCTTCTCCAAACTTATTTTGAATGCGAGCTATGGAAAGTTTGCCCTTAATCCCGAAAAATTTCGCGAATTTAAGTTGACCGAAGTGGGCGAGTTACCGATTGAACAAAGGGAAGATGAAACCCGCCCGGAATTTTTACGCAGGATAAAAGCGGAAGAATGGGCGCTTGAAGCTGACTCACCTTTCGGCATATCAATATGGTCAAAGCCCGATCCCGGCGATACATATTATAACGTTGCCACTGCCGCTAGCATTACCGGCTACGTTCGCGCGTATTTATGGCGAGCAATTTGCGCGTCCAAAAACGTTTTGTATTGTGACACGGACTCTTTAGTATGTGAAACTTATCAGGGCATTGTTGGCCCCAAAATTGGGGAATGGGAAATTGAAGGTGAAACATCAAACGTATTTATTGGCGGAAAAAAGCTTTACGCGATGAAGATGCAAACGCCGTTCAAGGGCGGGTTTAACCTTTTTGAAAACCGTGCTAATAAAGAGAAAAAAGCGAAGTGGAAAACGGCGTGCAAAGGTTGCAGGCTTTCCCCGGCGCAAATTATCAAGATAGTTAAGGGCGGCAGAACTATTGTGTGGTATAATGACGCGCCCACATTTTCGCTAACTCGCGGACTATCTTTTATATCGCGTAAAATTAAAGTCACAGGGAAAGGCATTGAAGGGGAGAGTAGAGAAGTGATAAAAAACACTTGACATAATTTTTGATCGCATTTAATGTGTCGAAATACGGGCGTTAAAACCCGACTTACAAAGTAACTAAAGGGGAATCTATCATGGCTAACACTTCTGGAAAGAAAGCAAGAAAAGTTCACGGGACGCGCGCTGCTGCAAAGCGTAGCCAGCCCCGCACATCCAAGTACGCTGAAAAGAAAGCGCGCCGCCACGCTCCGAAAGCGGGGGCGAAATAATGACAGTCTATCAAATAATAGCGAAATTGATTGGGCCTATCGGGCCACTAGGCGAAACGAATGAAGATGAACGCCGCTATAAAAACTTACAACATGCGTGCGAAGTGACCGACGCTTTATTAGTTGATATTCGCGATGTGGCTGCTCACAAGATTTCGCACCAATATAGTGTTAGACGGGCTGGGGAATGCGCGGCCAGCTTTTTAGAACGTAACGAGATTGGTGAATAGTAATGGCCCGCCGAAACCGCGCCCACGAAATTCGAAGCGTTCACAAGCGCCCCATGCCTTTACGGGATCGAAAAGTTAATCCGGCCTATAAAGGTAAGGCGTGCGTGAAGTGTCAAAAATACTGGGAACGATCCCACTTTGACCGATGCCCGCATTGCTTCCCGGACAGGTGCCTTGATTTAGTGACCGCTGAGAAGCGCCTATATAAGCGTCTAAAAGCGTTACGTCTTCACAGTAAAGAATTGAACATAATTTTGGTTAATTTGCAGCGCGGTTTACATGACTTGCGCGCGAAGGTGGTTAGTCATGGCTGATTTTACAATTTGTCAATTTGGATGCAGTTCTATTGTTGGGTGTTGCGGACACTGTGATGCGGCGGAAGCGGAAGCGATCCGGGAAAAAATCGCGGCAGGTCAACGTAGATACAGCTTAGTTGATATGACAACTGGCGCAATTATCACATCTGATGTATGGCAAAGCCCGGAAGCGGCGATTGCAGCCAATAATGTGCGGCTTATTTTAGGATCAAAACAACGTTGGGTAATTGATGATGTTTTGGACGCCGTATTTAATGCCATTCAGGAGGTTAGAAACGCATGATTAAATCACAGGAACCAAAATACGATTGTGTGGGCGGCAAGCTTGTTAACCGTGCTACACGGGACGCAATCCCGGACGGCGAACCCGTCTTTATTTTACGCGCCAAGGATACGTGCGCTATTCTAGCATTGCAACATTACCGTGAACTTTGCGCGAACGGAGATCATAGAAATATCGTGCTTTCCCGTATCAAGGAGTTTGAACAGTTCCGTATGGATAACCCGGAAAAGATGGGTGAGCCTGATACGGTACTAAAAGTTAACTATGAAGAAACCGGGTTTGAAGACTCGGAAACAAGCCTGTAAATCAGGCTAAAATAAAAGTGAGGTAAATCACATGCAACAGATCAAGAAAATTACGGTTAAAACCGTGCATGGCAAAGTGGAGAAGCCCAAAAAGGATACGCTTTTGATGCGCGTTATCGGCGTGGTTCATGGCGTCCGTACCGGCTCCACACAGTATGGTGATTTTGTCGCCTTCCGTGGTGCCTTCAAGGGCATACGTCTTTCCGATGGCGAAGTTTTCTCTGCCGGTCAATGCCTACTTCCTGATTGCGTTTCCGATACGCTTGCCGCCACGATCATGCAAAGCGATGTGAAGTCCGCTGACTTCGCTTTTGATATTGGTGTAAAGCCTGCCGATAACGCCGTTGGCTATGAGTATTATGCGGCGTCACTGGTTAAGGCGTCAGAAACCGATCCACTTGCCGCGCTTGAAGCTCGCATTACCGCAGCGCTTCCGGCCCCGGCTAAGTAAAACCGAACGGGCGCGGATGCGCTCGCTACGGTAGCAACCGAACGGGGACACTCGCTCCGGTTGCGGCAATGCCCCGTGCTATCGCGCACTGAGGGTAGGCTTAGATTCCCCGCCTTCGGGCGGGGCATTGTTTGGGGGTAAAATAATGCCCGATAAAACCATGGATGAAAATATGACGATTGAATGGCAGCTTGAATTATGGCTTGCCGGTAACTCTGTCCATAATAAAGTCCGCGATGAATGCTGCCCGGACTTTTCGTGCTGTAACCCGGAACTTTTAGCCCCCCAAGATGTACGCGCAAAATTCTGCAAGGCTTATCTTGAAAAAGACGATACTACTACACACGGATTTTTGATGCACTTTTTAGGGGCCATGATTGCCGCTAATAGTGATGAACCTGTTTATATTGCTGGACAGGGTGTAAAACATTAATGGATCAAACTAGCTGCTATAACTGCACCAAAATGGCTACCTGTTACGGGCGCTATGCTTTATTGGATTATCTTAACTCAATCCCTTTTCTATATCCCGATAAAATCCATTTTAAAGTTATGTTTGGGCAGGTGGGCGATTGTTGCCGTGAATTTCAACCGGCTAGGGCTATCCCGTTTTGCTGTCCAGAATGTGGATTATATTTTTATCCCGGTCAAGAAACCCGTTACTCTGTCCGGGTTGAATCATCTTTTGAAGGCGAAACCATTGAAGAAAAAATCTGTCCTAATTGTGAGGAAACAAAACATGAACGATAAAACTATGCCACAAAATACATGCGCAACATGCACGCACTGGAATCGTGAAGGGACAACCGAACTTCACCAAGGAAATTGCCGCCGCTATCCGCCGCAATGTTCCCTGATTCCGTCACAGGGGGGCTTGGTTAATGCCAGTGCTTACCCAAGCTGTGATTCGAAGATGAGTTGCGGAGAATTTGCACCAAAATTGCAATCCTGATATGGTGCCGCTTCTAACGTAACTGGTAACGTGCTTTTAACGTAACTTCTAACGTGGCTGGTAACGCAAACTGGTAACATAAAAGGGTGAAATATGGCTGCTTCGCAACGAAAATCACAGGCAAAAACCCGCACTTTGGCGGGTCAAGGTGAGGAATTGCTGGATGATGTGGTGGACGTTACTGAGGAGCCGGATTCTATCGAGCATGAACTTGATGGAGTGCTGGCCCATGTCGATGAAGATGAGCAGGTGGAGGTTCGGGTACATCGTTTAACCCCGCCCGGTCAGGCTAACAAGTTTATTGATGCATTTTTACCCAGCGATTTTTCACTTGATGCATTACGTAATAAGTGGGGCGGCGGAGAATACAAAATTACGCTCATGGCGCTAGGTTCGGAAGGCCCGCCCAAAATTATCACTTATCGCAAGATAGCCATTGAAGCCTTACCTGATGTTCCCGAAACGCCGCAAAATCAGGTTGCCGGTTTGGATTCCATTTTAACCTTCATGAAAGCTAGTCTTGAAAAACAGGCTGATAAAAGTGATCGGTTAATGGAGTTAATGTTGACCGCGTTTGCGGGTAATCGCGCTTCACCGGCCCCGGCTGTTGATCCCATGGCTATACAGCAATCAACCCTTGCCATGATGGTATCCATGAAAGAGTTTATGGGCGGCAATAAATCCGAAGACAGCCAACTTGGCACCCTTTTGAAAGGTATTGAACTGGCGAACGAATTGGGCGGCAGTAAAGGTGAAGCCGGATCGACTGATGTGCTTATGGCCGCAATTAAGCAGTTTGGCGGGCCTTTGGTGGAGATGGCACAGCAGGAAAAAGCACAGCAAACCGCCGCCACTTTAGGGAAGCCGCAATTAAGTCAACCGGAAAAACCGAGTGAAACGAAAGCCTCAGAGGGTGACCCTATGTTAATGTGGAAAATGCAGCTTCGCTTTTTAATGGCGCAAGCCATCGCCGGACGCGACCCGATTTTGTATGCTGATGTTGTCTTCGATCAAGTGGGCCTTGATAAAGTGCAACAGTTTGTGAACGTAGATAATCCGCTTGGGGAGCTTGTCAAAATTGAGCCAAAAATCCGGGATCATATAGATTGGTTCGAAAAACTGATTACGGCGCTTCAAGAGATTGTAGCCGAAGTCACGGAAGGCCCACCAGCGGAGAGCAAGCCGCTTGACGCTGATGTGGAATTTGCTGAAGGTGTGCCGGACTTGACAAGCGAAAGCGATGCAGCCCATACTCCGGTTATCGAAGGAGAGCTATTAGATGCAGCTACAGGGGCCGACCCCAACAAGGGCGCTTCTGGCGAAGATTCCTAGCGGCACAGCCGGAGTAAAAGAAACATTACGCATAATGCGCGACCTAGTGCGCGCCTACAAGAAAAACGTACCTATCAGAGAGCTTGCAGTAAGGTTAGTCAGGGGCCGAAATCAAAAAGATTGGGCGGGCGAAATTCGCTCGCTTCAATCGTTTGTCCGTGATCGTATCCGCTACGTTAAAGATATTAATGGAGTTGAAACACTCCATACACCCCCCAAAATTTTAGCACAAAAATCCGGCGATTGTGATGATAAATCTATCTTGCTCGCCACTATGCTTGAATCAATCGGGCATCCTACGCGCTTCATTGCGATAGGGCTTTTTCCCGGCAGTTTTTCGCATGTATTAGTCGAAACGAAAATAGGCAACCGATGGATACCGCTGGAAACTACGGAACCCGTGAACGCTGGATGGTATCCTGCGAATGTTGCGAATCGAATGATAGTCCACAATTGAGGTATGATATGAAACCCAAACATGAAGCCGATTTTGATGCCGCGATAGAAGCTCTAGTCAGAGGATCGGCATTGAAGGTAATTAATCGTTCCGATTTAGGCGCGATTGATGAAGGTGATTTTGAAGCCGCATTATATGACGAAACTTTGCGCGGGTTAAATTGTGGTGAGGCTTATCCGGTTTCCGAAGACGCCATGTTGCGCGCCATTGGCGCGATGGTTGAAGAAAATGGGCTTGGTTCATGGTGGACAAAAATTCGTGATACGGTTGTTGGCGGTGTTAAGAAGGTCGCCAAAGTGGTCACCAAAGTTGCCAAGGTCGCCATTCCCGTTGCCGTTGGCGCGGGCGCGTTGTTACTTGGTGGGCCGCCGTTAGCCGCTGGCGCTATGAAGGTGGTTTCCGGGGCGGGTAAACTGATAAGTGGAATCATGGGCGGGCGTGGCGGTAAAAGCCCGGAACAGGTGCAACAGGTGGTGCAAACTTATCCCGTACAAGTACCGCCCGGCGCTACGACCCCCGGTGGGGCACAGATCGGAAGCCCCAAATTTTTCGATGTGGCGAAACAATATGCCATGCAGATCATGGGCAAAAACAATGTCAATATGGCATCACCCGCCGCACAGCAAATTATGGATCAACGTTTACGGCAGGAAATAGACGCCGCCAGAATGGCGCAAGCTGGCACGCTTCCCCGTAGCATGTATGCGGCAGGGTCACCCCCGCCGCCACCTTCAGGCTTACCAAAATGGTTGCTTCCCGGCGCTGCCGGTTTGCTCGCCTTAAAATTTTTAGGTTAACAGGAGCATAATTATGCAGATTCAAGATGATGGTTTGGAAGGCTTCGGGAAATTCGCGTTTCAGGGCCGCGCTTCCCGTGGGGGTTACGGAATGCGTGCGCCAACCCCCCGGCGCATTCCGACCCCGCCCACAGGCTCGCGACGTGTTACCGGATCGCGTGTAGCGCCCACCAAGAAGACGCGAACATTGGGCAAGAAAATCAGGCCCGGTGCCCGCACCCGTCCCGTTACCGCTCCGGCGAGTATCGCGCAAATGATTATCCAAAAAGCGCGATCTGGCCCCCGTCCCGTGATGCCAAAGAAATTATGGAAACATTTTAAGGGCCGCGCTTTTGTTAAGCCGATCCAGTTGAAGCGGGAAAACAGGCCCGCGCCATTCATCGGTCATACTCGCTCGCGTAATGAGGCTATCGCATGGCTCCGCGAATTTGCCCCGGAATTTGTGCGTATTCTTTCGCGACGGAAGCCGGAGCTTTTCCGCATCGCTTCCGGGTTACATGGTTTGGGCGAACCCCCCGCCGAAGCGCAAGCCGCCGCCACGCAATCATGGACAGACAAATTACTTGATCTGGCAAAGGTCGCTATTCCGATGTGGCAGCAAAACAAGTACCAAGGCCGTATCATTGATATGCAGCTTGAACGCGCTCGCGCTGGTAAGCCGCCTTTGGACGTGCAGCAATACACGGCCCCGCCTACCGCCGTACAAATTCAGACACCCGGTTTGAACCTCACAAAAATGCTTCCTATGGTAGCATTAATCGGAGCCGGTGCTTTTCTGTTACCGCAGCTTTTGAAAAAGAGGCGTTAAATGACTGACACTGCCGCCCCGGCTGAAAAACGCGCTTGGTATGATGCCGTAGGAAGACTACGCGATAAAAGTAATGAATTTGCACAAGCGCGTTTTAACTTGATCGAAAACCGTAACGTGGTTCCGCGTGATGAAAAATATATCGCGGAATATAACGATCTTGTCAGGCGATCAAAATTGATTCAGGGGAACGTGCAAAAAGTTATGGGTGGCGTCAACTATGTCGCCAATCTGTTCAAGTCCACCTTCGGAGAAGCTAACGCACATTCCATGGGGCAAATTGGCGTCATTCCTTTAGTCCCCGTTGCGATCATTGGCACATCGGTTGCGCTGCTTTCGAAGTGGTTAACTGATGCGTATATGTTTATGACAAAAATTAACAAGGTAAAAGAATTGGAAGCGGGCGGGATGCCTACGGCGCAAGCTATTGCAACCGTCGCCAAAATGTCGCCCCCCGCGTTCGCTGGAATCATGGGCTTTTTACCGATGCTTTTACTTGGTGGCGCGGCGATCTATTTACTGCCGAAGATTTTGAAGGGGAGATAAGATGGCCGGAATTGTCGATAAAATTTACGCCCGCGAATTGATGTTGTATGCTGAGAACGAAAGTAAGCTATACAATCAGCTTCAATCCATCATTAAAAATGTTATCCGTAGAATTAACAACGGAACATACGACCAAAAGTTGGCCCCCAAACTTTGGCGCTATTGGGCTGATGCTGCAAATAAAGCTTACATGAAAGAGTTCGCCACTTCCGGTGTCAATGTTGCTACACGCGACTATATGGGTAAAGAATGGGCTGCTGAATATATCAAGTATATTCGCGCCGGAGAGTACAACGATTTATTGCCCTTGAAACCCAAAGCTAAACCGCGCCGTAAAAATCCAGTTAAACCTTTGAAGCGGCGCGTAGGTACTTCGCAAGGTGCCAAATCCCGCACCACTGGAAAGACGCCAGCAAAGCGTCTTCAAAAACGCCGCGCTAAAAATACGCGACCCGGTTATTATCCAAATCCACGTAAAAAATTTCATGTTGCCGTCATTAAAAACGGTATCACTTATTATTACGATTTAACTAATTTTACAACCGATAAACGAAAAGCTATTGGTTTTGATACAAAAAGTGAGGCTAACAAATTGAAATTTCATTTTGATGGCCCCGGTTGGCGTCGTAAGTTTGGAAGCGCTAAGGATAAAGTTACGGTTATGGTTATTCCTAGTGCCTAGAATTACTAAACGGATACGCAATCAGATCGACAAAGGCGTTCAATTATACAGGCGTTTTACCGGCATGGAGCCTGAATTTGTCGATATGGTTGACAGACCGGCGCATGATGTATTAATGTTGATCGGTCATTGTGATGGTGTGCTGTACACCACTAGAAGGGATGGACAGGTTGAAAAGTACATCCACAAATTTTCTGGAAAATCCCGGCCACTCTTAGCTTCATCTTTCGACGGGAAACAGCTTTACTTGCTCGGTGGTGCATACGACTTTACCGAAGAAGGGATTACAGATCGTAAGTAATTTCCCGGAACGGAACTAAAAAGGAGTTGCAACCATGAATGAGCTTTTGCTTATCAATCCCGCACGACGAAAGAGGCGCGCACCCGCACGCCGACGAGCTTCACCCGCCCGCAGGCGTCCGGCCCGCAGGCGCAATCCAGTAACCGCTTTGGCGGCCAATCCGCGAAGGCGTCCCGCACGCCGAAGCTATGCCGCCCGCCGCAGTATCCGCCGCCGCAATCCTGCCCCGCGTGGTATGAAGGGAATCATGGGCACATTGATGCCCGCAGCTACCGCCGCAACCGGCGCTTTGGCGCTTGACGTGGTATGGGGATTCATCCCGCTTCCGATTGCTCTGAAAACTGGCCCCATGCGGCACCTTGTCAAAGGTGCTGGCGCGATTGGTATGGGTTTGCTGGCCGGTATGGTTGTCAATAAGCGGGTCGCGGATCAGTTCGCCGTTGGCGCGCTAACCGTTGTCATGCATGGCGCGATGAAAGAAGCCGTCACCCGGTTTGCTCCGCAAATCGCGCTTGGTGAATATCCTTCGATTGCCGTTCCCATGAGTGAGTATGACGAAAACGGCGGCAGCCTTGGCGAGTACGTTGAACAGCCCGGAATGGGCGAGTTTGTCAGCGGTATGGGCGAAGATGTAGGGGAAGACGTTTACCTGTAAAGGTACACTTTCACCCCGGCCTTTTAACTAGGGATATTGTGGCCCCTACAAATTTGATTAAAAGAGGTACAAATGTCTGGACGAAATTATAACAGCGTTCCCGATATGGAGCAGTTGTCAAAATTCCGGGTCAACCGGGAAAATGCTTATGAAGGCGTAAGGCAAACACTTTACGATTCTGCCGCGTATGCGAATGCGGGTCAGACTTCATTGCAGTTTTTCCAAGTCCCGAAAGGGCAGGGCGGTAAAACCGCCGCCGATACCAACATGGAATCAGCCGGTTCCCTACCTTCCCCCAAGAAGTTTTTGGTGGAAAGTGTGGAGCTTCTGTTTTTTCCGGGTATTGATATTGGTACTCAGCCCGCCGCGATTGCGGAAACCGAATTTGCGAACGATGTTTATGCGTTCGCCAAGGGCGGTTTTCTCGACTTTTTCGTTGGCAGTAAGTCCTATCTGACGGAAGCGCCTCTGGGCGTATTCCCCGGAAAGACTCGCCTTAATGTGGATTCCGCTCATGCGGTAATGCGCACGCTGGCGATTGCTGCCGATACAGAGGATCAAGTAAGTGCGGATTATGCCTGCATGGCTGGCCGTCCGTATTATCTTGCTCCTCCGCTGCTACTCGAACCCACGCAGAACTTTAACGTCACACTGAACTGGCCCGCCGTTGTAGCGCTTCCGTCCGGTGTTGACGGTCGCGTGGTTGTCAAGCTGGATGGCGTTCTCTACAGGCTGTCACAGTAAGCCCAAAACGGTGTGGGGGCTTCGGCCCCCTCACTTTTTCACCAAAATAACCTTGTGCCAAAAAGGGGAACAAATTGCAAAACAATAAATACATGGAAGATTTTTACGTCTACAACGCGGTTTTCGGATCGCTTGCCGCCGCCGCTGTTGCCACGGCCAATATCAACATTCAAGCCGACGCCGATTTTAAGATTCAGAAAGTCACCGTATTTTCGGAGCTTGCGGGCGCGGCGCAAACTGATTCCACGCGGGTTATCCCGCTGCTTACCGTGCAACTTACGGATACCGGATCGGGTCGCCAGTTGATGGATGCGCAAGTCCCTATTTCCAATATCGCCGGAACGGGCCAAATTCCGTTCATCCTTTCACAGCCGAAAATCATCGCGGCGCGCTCCGTTTTTGAAGTCAATATAACCAATGTGTCGGCTGGTACTACTTATGCCAATACTTGGATCAGCTTTATTGGCGTCAAGATGTTTCAAGTACAACCGGGCCGCTAAATCATGGCTGGCCGTTTACAAAGGCAAAGGCGTCTTTCCAGCGATGAGGAATTTCTGGAAAGTCGCGAACGTGTGCCGGGCGCGGGAAGTCGATCTGTCATTGGTGATCTTCGCTATCAAAGGGGAGTCGCCAGAAAGGCGGAAGCTTCCCCGGCCCATTTTGGGGTGCTTGCTTCACGGCAAGAAACGGAAGTGCGATATTTTGATCGCCCGTTTACTGTCGGCACCACATCGATTTTACTTTCCCCGGATAAACCTTATCGCGCCTATCTACTGATTCAAAACACTAGCGGCGCGATTATGTATTTCAGTTTTGACAAGGCGGCTTCCGTAGCGCATAGCGTCAAGATTAATGCGGGCGGGTTTTATGAAAGCTATTTCCGCGTGCCAACAAATGAAATTCATATCGTAGCCAGCGCGGTAGGGGCAAACGGTGTGATTCTGGAAGGCTACCTTTCAGAAAGCGTTTTAACGGAATAGTCAATGCCTATTTCGCAACCATCCGTCGCGGGCATTCCGTTACCCGTCCCGCCTAATGTCATTCCCGCGATTGGTGCGGGCGGTTCGGTAGGTAGTACAATCACGTCCGCTGGATTTCCCGCCATGGATGGAAGCGGGGAACGGATCAAACTGGCGTCGGCGCTTGCAACCACATCTTTACAACGTTTACAGGTCAATGCCGCAACAACAGTATGGAGTTTAGCGGCGTCGGACGTGCAAGCCGCAACGTCATGGTTTTGTAATCCATACTACGATCATCTTTTGGATAAGCTTTATGTGATGGTCTATTCAAATGCGGGAAGTCCGAAGGATTATTATATCGGTACTGTTAACCCGCTAACTGGGGCGGTTGAAAATGTTACGCCATCGTTTTCTTTCAACGATTCAACGCAACCAATCTATAACACTTCCGGTAACATAATTGATCGGCCCGTTATTGGATCGGGCGACATTCGCATTATTAGCGGTAACGCTTCGAATCAAAATTGTGTCTACATGGAAATTAACCCTACTACGGGGGCAATTTCTAGCAGGATTCATGACATTCATTTTAACGGTGTCTTTCCCGGAAATACGAAGTATATGACGCGCGATAAGAATTTGACTTTAACCACGTCGGCTACTGATGCTAACTATTCAACCGTGCGGATGTTGATGAATCGCGGTGGACATAACAAATTTGTTATGATGGAAAATCTCCATTTTCCGCAGGCGCTTACCTCAACAATATATTTAACCGCGTGGGGTGAAGACATTTATTGGGCGAGCGATGGGGCCGGGGCACATAGTACCTTTGGATCGTTCGGATTTAATCGCGCTTCCTTTGACGCGTACTTGCACGCGATTGCCGATAAGTACGGATTCCCGCCCGCCGTGGAATTTCAGGGAACGGCATATTAAACGCGTGAAGCGCAATGATATTTTGATGATTTTAGGGCTTGCAGCCATTGGAGGTTTGCTTGTGAAAAGTTTAACGCAAACGGGACTCGATTTAATTAAACGTTTTGAAGGTTTCCGGGATCGTATCTATCTTGATGAAGCCGGAAAACCTACAATCGGTTACGGGCATCTAATCAAGGCGGGCGAAAAGTTCAATCAACCAATGGCTGATGAATTTGCGCTTGAATTATTGCGACTGGATGCGCAGCAAGCGGAATTTGCAGTTAATGAATTGGTTACGGTGCCGCTAACCCAAAACCAATTTGCCGCGCTTGTTTCCTTCGTCTTCAATGTGGGCGTTAACGCCTTCCAAAAGTCAACCCTTTTACGGAAGATTAATATGGGTGATCTGGAAGGGGCCGCAAATGAATTTCTCCGCTGGAAATATGTAACGGTGGGCGGAGTTAAGCAGGAATCGCCCGGCCTACTTAGTCGCCGTAATTCCGAACGCGATATTTTCCGAGCCTAATCATGGGCCTTGCAGCTATGTTTCTGGGGAAGGCGGCAGCGCAACCAATCGAAGCGATTGGAAAAGCGTTTGATTCCATCTTTACAAGCGATGAAGAAAAGATGCAGGCGAACGCGGTACTAACCAAGCTGGCACAGCACCCCGGCGAGCTACAGGTTGAACTAAACAAGATTGAAGCCGGGCATAGAAGCCTGTTTGTTGCCGGATGGCGTCCCTTCATAGGTTGGGTGTGCGGCTTTGGGATCGCTTACCACTTCATATTGCAACCCATGGCGGTCTATGTGCTGGTAATCGCGTCACCGTCCACCACGCCGCCCCCAGCATTGGACTTCGCGCCGTTAATGACGCTAGTAATGTCCCTGCTAGGTTTGGGAACGCTTCGCACGGCAGAAAAGGGAATGGGGCGGGCAAAATGAATGACCAAATCATGATTGGCATTATCGTTGCGTTATTTTCTAACGTATTGATGAACGCTTTTATATACGGCAAACTTGCACAACGTTTAGCGCGGGTTGAAACGCACATCGTTCATATTATGAAATACAACGGTATGCATGTTAGACCGGAAGACGATTGCGAAGCGGCGGGGTGACATATGGATGAGCATGAAAAGGAACAGTTGCACGCGATCCTTTTTAAGTATGGGCCGATTTTAACGCTTGGTGCGTTAGTGGAAGGCGCGATTGCAGCGGCAAACGAAGTTGAAGACGAAGACGAAGCGGATAAATGGTCGGATGTTTCAGACGAG
>Ga0316187_10002502_pt1 | contig 15980 bp, 14 predicted proteins | sample CroRivburrow1_MG_FD_204927 | JGI IMG/M metagenome (GOLD analysis project Ga0316187, IMG submission 204927) | Coastal sediment microbial communities from Maine, United States - Cross River worm burrow 1 | ecosystem: Environmental > Aquatic > Marine > Coastal > Sediment | place: USA: Maine... | reverse complement strand
TCCGGTACCAGTATTTTCGAGAAAAATCTCGAATGGCATCGCGAGGCGCGAGGTTACAAGATTCGCTACGTACCGACCACGCTGCCGGACCTGCTCAAGACCGAAGCGGTCGCGGAGTACGAGTTCAATCGCTATGGTTCAGGCAAGATCGACCAGTCGGTGCGCGATAACCAGTTATTACTGCTGCAGCAACGCCATCCGGGTAGTGAGCTGGAAACCTGTATGCCACTGCATCATCTCGAGAGTTTCGCCCTCGGTGAGGGTATCTGGCGTGACCTGCCACTCGCTGGCCGGCGCCAGCAATTGCAGCGCATGATTGAACTGAACGAGGAACTCTACCCGGGCTTCCGCTGGTTTCTTTACGATGGCAAACAAACCTATTCGATATCGATGACCATCTTTGGACCGATGCGCGTCTCCCTGTTCCTCGGCAAGTTGTATATCATCGTCAACAACATCGACCACATTCGCAAAATCACTGACCGCTTCGACGATCTGATTCGCATGGCGGTAGTCCACCCACACGAAATCGGCGACTTTCTGCAACGCTTATTGCAGAGGTGTAAATAACCCACGGGGACCACGCTATGGCAAAATCTTACGACGCAATCATCATCGGGGCCGGCATCATCGGCTGCGCCACCTCGCTCGCGCTCGGCCGCAAAAGCTGGAAAGTGCTTAACCTGGACCGCCTGCCGACGGCGGGCTATGGCTCAACCTCGGGTTCCTGTGCGATTATCCGCCCTTACTACTCGACGCTGGACGGCTCGGCGATGGCCTATGAATCGCATTACTACTGGAAAAACTGGGCCGATTACCTGGGCGCGGCTGATATCGACGAGCGCGGATTGATCGAATACCACAATGTCGGCGCGATGGTCATGAAAACCGAGCTCAACGACTATCTGCGTCCGACCATGGCGCTCATGGACGAGCTCGATTCTCCCTACAGCGAGTTTACACCACAAGAATTGCGGCAAAAGCTGCCGGTGTGGAACACCGAATCCTTTTACCCGGTCAAGTTGCCCGATGATCCGCAGTTCGGTATCGCCAATGACGAGCCCTTGCCGGGCGCGGTGCTGTTTCACGCCGCCGGCTACGTTTCCGACCCACAACTGGCGACGCACAATATCATGCGCGCCGCGGAGAGGGCGGGTGGCCAGTTCAAGTACAATGCCGAAGTGGTTGAGATCCGTCGCGCGGACGGCTGCGTGGCGGGAATTACCCTGGCAGATGGAGAGCGTATCGACGCCCCGGTAGTGCTGAACGCGGCCGGACCGCATTCGTCGAAGATCAACCGCATGGCCGATGTCGAAAAATACATGAAAGTGAAAACGCGCGCGCTGCGCCAGGAAGTCGCGCACGTGCCGCTGCCCGATGGCTATGTGCGCGAGACCGGCTGTGTCACCTCGGATAGCGACATCGGCGTCTATACGCGTCCAGAGCAGGGCGACAGCCTGCTGATCGGTAGCGAGGATCCACCGGTGGATAAGCACGAATGGGTGGATCCGGATGACTACAACCGAAATTTCACCGAGCAGTGGCGTACCCAGGTGTTGCGCGTGTGCCAGCGCGTTCCAAATCTCGGTGTGCCCAGCAAAATGAGTGGCGTGGTTGATCTTTACGATGTCACCGATGACTGGATTCCCATCTATGACCATTCCGATCTGAATGGCTTCTATCTCGCCATCGGCACCAGCGGCAACCAGTTCAAGAATGCGCCGATCGCCGGTGAAATGATGGCTGACATCATCGAGGCCACGCAAAATGGCAACGATCAGGATGCCACGCCGATCGATTTTCATTTAAAGCACATCGATCGCAAGGTCAGCAGTGGGTTTTACTCGCGTTTGCGTGAGATCAATCAAAACAGCAGTTTTTCAGTATTGGGGTAATCGCCATGCGTTCTCATGCCCAAGTCGTCGTGATCGGTGGCGGTGTCGTCGGTTGCAGCGTGATTTACCATTTGACCAAGCTGGGTATGCAGGATGTGGTGCTGCTCGAGCGTTCTGAACTGACCTCAGGCTCGACCTGGCACGCCGCCGGCGGTTTCCACACGCTGAATGCCGATACCAACATGGCAGCATTGCAAGGTTATACGATTCGGCTCTATCGTGAACTCGAGGAGCTTACGGGTCAGTCCTGCAGCCTGCATCATGTCGGCGGACTGACGCTGGCGGAAACGCCCGAACGCCTCGATTTTCTCAAATCAGCGCGGGCCATGCACCGCCATATGGGGCTCGATACGGAACTGGTGACGCCCGAGGAAATTCGCAAACTAAGCCCGATCACCAACACCGATGGCGTGCTTGGTGCGCTCTATGACCCGCTCGATGGTCACCTCGATCCATCGGGTACGACGCACGCCTATGCGAAGGCGGCGCAAATGCAGGGTGCCGAGATAATCCTGCGCAACCCGGTTCTGGAAACCAATCCGCGCACCGACGGCAGCTGGGAAGTGGTGACCGAGCAGGGCACGATCATCGCTGAACACCTGGTCAATGCGGCCGGGTTATGGGCGCGTGAAGTCGGCGCGCTGGCGGGTATCTACCTGCCGCTGCATCCAATGGAGCATCAGTATTTCGCCACCGCCGATATTCCTGAAGTGTTTGAACGTGAAACCGAGCTGCCGCACGTGATGGATCCGGAAGGGGAGAGTTACCTGCGCCAGGAGGGCAAAGGCCTGGTGATCGGCTTTTATGAACAGAACTGCGTGCCCTGGGCGGTCGATGGTACGCGCTGGGATTTCGGTCACGAACTGCTCGATGAAAACCTCGATCGCATCGGCGATTCGATGGAATTCGCCTTCAAACGCTACCCGGTACTCGCCGAGGCCGGTATCAAGACCATTATAAACGGCCCCTTCACCTTTGCACCGGATGGCAATCCGCTGGTCGGCCCGGTGCCGGGGCTGCGCAACTACTGGTCGGCCTGCGCGGTTATGGCGGGCTTCAGCCAGGGTGGCGGGGTAGGCCTGACGCTTGCCGAATGGATGATCGAAGGTGAACCTTCGCGTGATGTGTTTGCGATGGATGTGGCGCGCTTCGGCGACTACTGCACACCTGCCTATACGCGCCTCAAGGTGACCGAGAACTATCAACGGCGCTTCACCGTATCCTACCCGAACGAAGAATTACCGGCAGCCCGCCCGCTCGATACCACGCCAGCCTATGGCATCTGGCAGCAACAGAATGCAGTTTTTGGTGCGGCCTACGGCATGGAGCACGTCAATTATTTTGCGCCGCAAGGCGAAGAGCCGTATGAAATACCCAGTTTCCGTCGCTCCAATGCATTTGCCACGGTCGCCGCGGAATGCCGCGCGGTGCGTGAGGCGGTGGGCCTCAACGAAGTGCATAACTTCGGAAAATACGAGTTCAGCGGGGAGGGCGCGCGCGCCTGCCTGGACCGAATCATGGCGGGCAGGATTCCAGCCGTCGGCCGACTCAGTCTGAACCCTATGTTGAGTCCCGGAGGGCGCATCATCGGCGATTTCACCGTTGCCTGCGTCGGTGAAGGCGTTTTTCAGGTGACAGCCTCTTTTGGCGCCCAGGCTTATCACATGCGCTGGTTCGAACAACAGCTAACCGGGGCGGACGTCAGGCTCGAGAATGTCTCAAAACAACGCATCGGTTTTCAAATAGCCGGTCCGCAGGCGCAGCAATTGCTGGCGCGGGTGACGCGCGCGGATGTTTCCACCGCTGCCTTTCCGTTTTTGTCGGTGCGCGAGATGGACGTAGGCCAATGCCAGGCTATCGTGCAGCGAGTCAGCTATACCGGCGACCGCGGTTACGAGATCTACGTTCCCTGGCATCACCAGGTGGCACTCTACGAAATACTAACCCGGGCTGGCAAGGACCTGGGGCTGCGACCTTTCGGTATGCGCGCGATGATGAGCCTGCGCCTCGATAAATCCTTCGGTTCGTGGATGCGTGAATTCAAACCCGACTACACGCCACTGGAAACCGGGCTTGATCGCTTTATCGATTATGACAAACCGGTCGATTTTATCGGTAAACAAGCGGCACTTGCACAACGCGAGGAGGGTGTAAGCCGCAAGTTATGCACCTTTGAGGTCGAGGCGAAGGATGCCGATGTCGTTGCCTGGGAGCCGATCTGGCACGCTGGCGAGGTCGTCGGCTACGTCACCTCGGGCGGCTATTCGCACCATGCGCAAAAAAGTATCGCATTCGGATTCGTGCCGATCGAACTGGTGGCAGAAGATCTGCAGGTGGAAATCGAGATTCTCGGCGAAATGATTCCTGCCAGGCTCTATTCGGTGCCGTTGTTCGATCCGCAAAATGAGTACCTGCGGGGTTAGCGGCACGATGCGCGATATGGGAAACAGAGCGTAATGACAGACTCGAATTGGCAGGACTCGGTATTCGAGGCCATCAAGGCAGGCGGCATCGATCTCGTCGGCTACGTCCCGGACGCCGGTCACGCGGCACTGATCGAAAAATCGATACGGGATGCGGACATCGTCGACGTGGCGCTGACCAGCGAGGAAGAGGGTGTCGCCTTGTGCGCGGGCGCCTGGCTTGGCGGCAGGAGAACGCTGTTGTTGATGCAGTCGAGCGGCGTCGGCAATTGCATCAACATGTTGTCGCTGCAACGCATAGCGCGGACTCCGATGGTAATCATCGTCACCATGCGAGGCGAATATGCCGAATTCAATCCCTGGCAGGTGCCGATGGGTTCAACCACCGAGCGCGCATTGCAGCTGTGCGATTTCCAGGTGCAGCGCGTCGACCAGGCCGAGGCGGCGGCCGAAACCGTGGCAGCGGCCATCGACATGGCTTACGCCGGCGATGTCGCGATCGCGGTGCTGCTGTCGCAGAAAATGCTGGGGCGGAAAAAATGGCAGGAGTGATTGCGCAACTGAAACGCCGCGCAGTGGTCCGCGATATGCTCGCCAACCGGCAGGGGCTCACGGTCATATCGGGACTGGGCTCGCCGACCTACGATGTTGCCGCGGTGGCGGATCACGAACGTAATTTCTACCTTTGGGGTGCCATGGGGGGTGCGGTTGCAATGGGCCTCGGTCTCGCGCTGGCGCGACCGGACCTCGATGTGCTGGTCGTCACCGGTGACGGCGAAATGCTGATGGGAATGGGCAGCCTGGCAACGGTAGGGGTCAAGGCGCCTGCTAATCTCGCCATCCTCGTGCTTGATAATGGACGCTACGGCGAAACCGGCATGCAGCAAAGCCATACCAGCACGGCTTGCGACCTGTGCGCGATCGCGCGAGCCTGTGGCATAAAGGATTCCTGGCAGGTATCGACCGCAGCCGAACTGCGGCGGATCCGGGATGATTTTCAGCGTAACGGCAGCGTTCGCTTTCTGCAGGCGAAGGTCGCTGATGATCAGCCCGGGCGAGTCATGCCGACTCGCGACGCCGTTGCGAACAAGCTCAGGTTCCGTCGTGCCGTGGACGCGGAAAGTGCGCCGTCAAATGCAAAACCTTGAGGTATTTCAATCACTTTGGGCCATGACGACGCGCCCGCCGGACGGCGTCGAGATGCCATTGGGCGAACAGATGCAGCGGATCGCGGACGCCGGATTCGACGGGGTCGATATCGTTCATGGTGATTACCCGGAGGCAGAACTCGAAAAATTACTGCAACAATACGGACTGGTCTGCACGGTAACCGCTTTTCCACAGAGTATCGAGGCGTTGGCACCGGCGCTCGAGCTCGCCATCGCGCTAAATGCACGGCACCTCAACGTCATTGGCGCCGTTTACCCATTCAGTGTCAACGCGGGCGCGCGCTATGTGCGTGGCTGGCTGGAACTCTGTAATCGCGTCAACATGCCGGTCACGATTGAAACCCATCGCGACAGCATCACCACGGATATGCTGTACACACTGCAATTGATGGCGGCGGTACCAGAAATGCAACTGTGTGCGGACTTATCTCATTATGTAGTCGCCAGGGAATTCAAGTGGCCGCTCACGCCACTGGTGAATTCGCAGATAAAAAATATTCTGGATCGCTCAGCAAGCTTCCAGGGACGCGTTGCATCGCGCGAACAAATCCAGTTACAGGTGAGCTTCGCGCATCACGTCGAGTGGTTCGATCAGTTTGCCGCCTGGTGGGACTATGGATTTCGTTCCTGGCGCAGGCGCAAACCGGCAGACGCCACACTGAATTTTCTGTGTGAACTCGGACCGCGCGAATACGCGATGACTGGAGCGGACGGTGCAGAATTATCGGATCGCTGGGAAGAGGCTCTGATCATCCGCGATCGTGTTCGTCAAATCTGGGAGCGTAGCCAACCAACCAGGTCACCGTGACCCGGCCTAAAATCTGAGTTATCTGAATTCGGAGTAAACGGTGTTTACGGTTAACCGAGGCAGAAGGGTACACCCGAGCATTCGCCAGGTTTTCTGAGCTGGTAGAGATTCCTGTTGATATTTACCCGAGCGGAAGAAGGTTTTGTGGAATCCCCCTGTTTATGCTTAACTTTACATAATATACATTATGCGCATATATAGAATAATACTGATCAGTCGGGCAGAGCTGTTTCGTTATCCACGGAAGTAATAGTTTCAATATAAAACTAACTCTAGATAGTTTAAGATTATTGCTTTCCGCGATAAACTTATCGCTCTTCACGCCGAGAACCCCGATGGCCGCCACCAATAAGAAGTACGCAAGGACCGTTTACCTGGTAGACGGTAGCCGCACGCCTTTTTTGAAAGCGCGCGGTAAACCCGGACCGTTCAAACACGCCGACCTCGGTATTTACGCTGCGCGTTCGTTACTGTTGCGCATGCCATTCGCTGCGACGGAGTTCGACGAAGTGATTTTCGGCTCGACCATGCCAGGCCCGGATGAAGCCAATATCGCTCGAGTCGTTGCATTGCGCCTCGGTTGCGGTGATCGGGTACCGGCATACACGGTACAGCGCAATTGTGCTTCGGGTATGCAGGCGCTCGATAACGCCGCGATGTCGATTGCTTCAGGGCGTTCGGACCTCGTTTTAGCCGGTGGAATCGAGGCGATGAGCCATGGGCCATTATTATTACACCCCCGAATGGTCGGCTGGCTGGCCGACTGGTGGGGAGCAAAATCAATCGCACAACGCCTCAAGGTATTGGCCAGCTTCAGTCCGCGACTGCTAACGCCCGTGATCGCGTTATTGAAGGGCTTAACCGATCCGGTGGTTGGCCTGAACATGGGACAGACGGCCGAGCAAATAGCCTGGCGTTTCGGCATCACCCGCGCACAGATGGATCAGTTTGCACTGGAAAGCCATCAAAAACTGCATCAGGCGCAACAGAATAATGAACTATCCGAAGTCGTTCCGCTCTATGACTCGCGCGGCAACGTCTATGATCTCGACGATGGCGTGCGTGCCGATTCCAGCCTGGAAAAGCTCGCCAGACTGCGCCCTGCTTTCGACAAGCCATATGGCCTGGTGACACCCGGTAATAGCGCACAGATTACCGATGGCGCCGCCGCATTGGTGCTGGCGAGCGAGGCGGCAGTCAAACAGCATAAGCTGCCGGTGCTGGCGCGCCTGGTCAGCACCGAATGGGCCGCGCTCGATCCGGCGGAAATGGGTCTCGGCCCGGCACATGCTATTGCGCCGTTGCTGAAGTCACAGCGACTCAAGGTTGGCGATATTGATTATTGGGAAATCAACGAGGCCTTTGCTGCACAGGTTTTGGCGGTGCTGGCGGCGCTCGCTGACAAGGATTATTGTAAACAGCAACTGGGACTGCGATCAGTGATTGGCGAAATACCACGCGATCGACTCAACATACATGGCGGAGGGGTTAGCCTGGGGCATCCTGTCGGTGCGAGCGGAGCGCGGATTGTCTTGCACCTGGCGCGGGTACTGGAGCAGAAAAACGCCAGTAGAGGAATCGCCTCGCTATGCATCGGCGGTGGTCAGGGTGGCGCCATGCTACTCGACAGGAGCGCATCATGAACGGCAATACGGGTGACTGGCAGAGCCACCGCGATGATGACGGTATCCTCTGGTTGATCCTGGATCAACAGAATACCGGTACCAACGTACTTTCGATTTCGGTGCTGGAGCAACTCGACAGCCTGCTCGATGAGATATCTCAGGATCTTCCGCGAGCGATCGTTTTTCGCTCCGGAAAATCCCGCGGCTTTATTGCCGGCGCGGACGTCAATGAGTTCTTACAGGTCAAGACCACCCAGGAAGCGCTGATCATGATCAAGCGCGGCCAGAAGCTATTCAGTCGGATCGCTGCACTGAAATGCCCGACGGTGGCGATGATCGAAGGTTTTTGCATGGGTGGAGGTACCGAACTTGCGCTCGCCTGCGATTATCGAGTGGCGCTGGACGATGCCGCGACACGCATAGGATTGCCCGAGGTCAAGCTCGGCATTCATCCCGCCTACGGTGGGCTGGTGCGCGCAACCACGTTGATCAACCCATTGAAATCGATGGATTTAATGCTGACTGGCAGAGGTTTAACAGCTCGTGCCGCGTGTGCCATCGGGCTGGTCGATTCGGCCCAGCCACAACGGCAGATGGAGCGTGCGGTACGCCAGTTCGCACTGACCGAGCCACGTCGGCAACGCATGCCGTTCGTCGGCAAGCTGCTGTCTTTGCCCGGCATTCGCCACGCGCTTGCCGAGTACATGAAGAAGCAGGTCGCCAGGAAAGCACCACGCCAGCACTACCCTGCCCCTTACGCCATCCTCGATGTATGGGCTACACATTACGGTAACCACAAGCGCATGATGGAAGAGGAAGCCAATTCCGTGGCACGCCTGATCCAGGGTGACAAGGTGCGTAACCTGATCCGGGTTTTCTTTTTACAGACCCGCCTGAAAGGTCTGGGTGACAAGCAATCCTTTATACCGCGCCACGTGCATGTCATCGGCGCCGGTACCATGGGCGGCGATATAGCCGCATGGTGTGCGCTGCGCGGCTTGACCGTGACGCTGCAGGATCGCGAAGCGAAGTACCTCAGCAATGCTTTTAAACGAGCACATCAACTCTTTGGCAAACGGCTTAAAACCACCCGTGAGCGCAACGCGGCTATCGATCGGCTAATTCCTGATATCGATGGTGACGGAGTATCCAGGGCCGATGTCATCATCGAAGCCATTTATGAAAACGTCGAGGCCAAGCACGCGATTTACCGTGATATCGAGGCGCGCATGAAACCCGATGCGGTGCTTGCTACCAATACTTCGAGTATTCCACTGGAAACCCTGACAACGGTGCTGAAGCAACCCGAGCGCCTGGTGGGAATTCATTTTTTCAACCCCGTTGCGATGATGCCACTGGTTGAAATCGTGGCGGCGAAATCAACGTCCGAGAAAGCCTTGCAACAGGCGACAGCTTTCACTCAACACATCGGTAAACTGCCGTTGCCGGTGAAAAGCTCGCCCGGGTTCCTGGTGAACCGGATCCTGATGCCGTACCTGGTGGAGGCATTTACGCTTTACGAAGAAGGTGTCGCCCCCGAAGCGATTGACAAGGCTGCAACCGATTTCGGTATGCCCATGGGCCCGGTCGAACTCGCCGATACCGTGGGTCTCGACATCTGCCTGTCGGTGGCACAGAACCTCGCCGAAGCCTACGGTATTAAGGTGCCACCCGGGTTGAATCAATTTGTCGAAGCAAAGCGCCTGGGCAAGAAATCGGGCCGCGGGTTTTATCAATACAAGAATGGTAAAGCGCTAAAGGACAAAGACGTCGACCTCGGTGACCAGAAATTGATACAGAATCGGCTGGTGTTCCGCTTCCTCAATGAGGCTGCCGCCTGCCTGCAGGAAGAAATTGTCGCCGATCGTGATCTACTCGACGCCGGTATTATTTTTGGAACCGGTTTTGCACCGTTTCGCGGAGGGCCGATGAATTACAGCCTGAATCAGGGGGTGGAATCTATCCTGGCGTCGATGAGCGACTATCAAGGTCGTTTCGGTGAGCGCTTCAAACCAGCGGCGGGCTGGTCGCTGCTTGGCGAGTAAACACCCGATCGCAGCACATGCACCCTGCCCCATTTGTTCAGTTCACGCCTGGTTAGCGGGGGCCTGGCAACAGGCTCCCAGGTGCTGCGTTCAGGACAGGCCGAACAGCCGGTTGGCATTGCTGTAGGTGGCACTTGCCAGATCCTGCAGCGATTCGCCACGAATTTCAGCAAGTTTTTCGGCGACCAGTCCGACCCGACCCGGGTGATTGGTTTTACCACGATAGGGTGCCGGTGAAAGCCACGGCGAGTCGGTTTCAATGAGCAGGCGCTCGAGTGGAACCCGCTTCGCCATGTCGCGTACATTTTGCGCCTGGTTGAAAGTGACTATGCCGGAAATGGATATGTAAAAACCGAGGTCGATGGCCGCACTCGCCATTTCCCAGTCCTCGGTAAAACAGTGCAACACGCCCCCTACTTCGTCGGCCTTGTGGCGGCGCAACAACTCCAGGGTATCTTCGCGAGCATCCCGGGTGTGGACGATGAGCGGTAAGCCGCAGCTGCGCGCGGCCTCGATATGGGTGATGAAGCGCGCGCGCTGCCAGTCGAGTTCACCGGTTTGATGGAAGTAATCAAGCCCGGTTTCGCCGATGGCGACTACCTTTTCGCGCTCTGCCAGTTCACACAGTAGCTCGACACTGGGCTCGTCCGCATCGACATAGTCGGGATGAACGCCGGCACTGCAAAAGACCTGGTCGTAAGGCTGGATTAACTGTTGCATGGTGTCGAACGACTCAAGATCGACCCCGATACACAGCAGACGCGTAACATCGGCCTCGGCAATGGTTTGCAGTAGTTTGTCGAAATCGTTGTCGAAGTCTTCCAGATCGATACGATCCAGATGACAGTGCGAGTCAAAGAACATGGGGAGGTCCCGCGCAGAGCGAGTTTACATGGTGTGCGTCGGGCGATCGGCCTGCAGTGCGCCAGCGAGAAATCCTTCTATTTTATTGCGCGTGGTGCCGTTATCCTGGGTACTGAACTGCACGCCGATGCCGGCGGACTTGTTACTCTGCGCACCCTGCGGGGTAACCCAGATGATCTTGCCGGCCACGGGCAGACGTTCTTTGTCGTCCATCAGGCTCAGCAGCATGAACACTTCATCGCCGAGGGTGTATTGCTTGTTGGTGGGAATGAACAATCCACCATTTTTCACATAGGGCATATAAGCGGCATAGAGCGCACTCTTGTCCTTGATGTTTAGAGACAGTATCCCTTGGCTACCTGGGGCTCCCATCAGCTCAATCTCCGGGTAAGTATTTGTTTCAATGATATTAGCACGTCTTCGAGCTGAAGTTGGAAATCGAGATTATTTTCTTCAACCTGCAGTTGCTGCTGCGCACGACGCTGCAGGTCGAGTAACCCCCGTGCCTTGTCCCGCTCCACGGCAGATATTTTCTGCGCGGCGCTATCCATCCCACAGGCCTTATAACAGTAGGCCTTTAGCGTCATCTCGATCAGGCGCCGGGGAATGGCCACTTCATCCGACAACAGGTTTTTACAGAGTTCAGTGGCGCTTTGGCCGCCACGCAGAAACGCCGCCAGGCTGGTTTTGAACTTCTCTACGCGCTGCGCGTAATTCTGTTGCTGCAAGTGCATTGCCAGCAGCGGATCGCCGCCTGCATATTGCAGGTATTGCGCGGCGATAGCAGCATCGATCCCCTGATCCGCCAGCCACTGGAGTGACGCGCGCTCATCCGCGGGATCGATCGTCCAGGACTGGCAACGGCTGCGCAAGGTGATCGGAATTCGACCGGGATTGCGCGTTATCAGCAGCAACAGCACATCGGCTGCCGGCTCTTCCAGGGTTTTCAACAGCGCATTGGCGCTTGATTTATTCATCGCCTCGGCCGGAAAAATGACAGCGATCTTCAAACGGGCGTATTTGTGAGTCAAATATAGTTCATGTATTAGATTACGTATTTGATCTATCTTTATGTTTTTATTCAATTTCTTGGATTTTTCATCGACTTCGAGCGTGACCAGACTGAAATCGGCGTAAGTACCCGCCGACATCATGCGGCATGCCTCGCATCTCCCGCAGAGTGACAGATTTTCTGGCTGATCGCACAGCAGCAGCATCGACAGGTAGCGGGCAAGGCCATCCATCTGGTAGTCGCTGGCAGCTTCCAGCATGACTGCATGGGGTAAATGGTTCGACTGTTTCAATTTCAGTGCGCGTTCCAGCACTTCGCTTTGCCAGGGAAACATGGTCGGCAGCTCGGTAGTCATCAGCGAGTGGCGGGGACGCTCGTCAGTTGCAGCGCAAACTGCGCATTGATGGTCTGTGTAATGTCTGCACCGACCTCGGCGATGTCTCGGTCGGCATCGATAAGCCGATATTGCGAAGGATTCGTCGCGGCTATCTGCCGAAATGCGGCTCGCACCCGGCTGTGGTAATCCTGGCCTTTTCTCTCAAAACGATCCTCGTCGTCGCCGCGTACCTCGGTTCGCGCCAGCGCAATCGTCTCGGGCAGATCCAGAATGATTACCAGTGCCGGTTCAAAATCACCAACCACCAGCCGATGGATGCGCTCGACCGTATCGAGCCCAAGATTACCGGCGATACCCTGGAAGGCGCGACTCGAATCGGCGTAGCGATCACTGATTACCCACTTATTTTCAGCGAGCGCGGGCCAGATGGTGTCGCGCAAATGGGATCTGCGCGCGGCATACATCAGCAATAATTCGGTCATGTCATCCCATTTTTGCGGTTCGCCCTTCACCAGCAACCGGCGGATATCCTCTGCCGCCGGCGAGCCCCCTGGTTCGCGCGTCAGAATGGCCGACTCGCCCGCGTCGAGGAATATTTGCAGTAGACGGCGCGATTGCACACCTTTGCCAGAGCCATCGATGCCATCGATGACGATCATTCGATTTGGCCTTTGGCCCGGCCTGGAATTATTGCTGGTGGCGGGAGTCACGCTGGTCATTCTACGAGATTATTTGCTCTTGTTCAGCTGGTATCGGGCTACGGCTGCATTGTGTTGCTCCAGCGTGGCCGAAAACTGGTGCGTCCCGTCGCCCTTTGAAACAAAGTACAGCGCATCGGTCGTCGCGGGGTGCAGGGCTGCCTGGATGGCCTGCAACCCGGGTAAGGCAATGGGGGTCGGGGTTAATCCGGCATACAGGTAGGTATTATAGGGGGTGTCTTTTTTCAAATCGCGGAAACGTATGTCGCCGTCATAGTGCTCCCCGAGTCCATAGATAACGGTCGGGTCGGTTTGCAGGCGCATTTTGCGTTTCAGTCGTTCGACAAATACCCCGGCAATTAATGGACGTTCAAATCCTGCGCCGGTTTCCTTTTCAATGATGGATGCGAGGATTAGCGCCTCGTAACTCGAGTTAAGCGGCAGGCCAGGCTCGCGCTGGTTCCATTCACGTTCGAGATGTTTTTGCATCACCTGGTAGGCGCGCTTGAGAAAATCGACATCGCTGGTGCCTTTCGGGAATCGATAAGTGTCCGGGAAAAACAATCCCTCGGGATGCTGGCCGGGATAACCCAGTATGGCCATGATCTCCGCATCGGATTTTCCCTGCAGGGTCGATTCGATGACTGGATCCTCGGCAATGGCCGCAAGCATCTGGCGAAAAGACCAGCCTTCGATGATCGCCAGTTTGTATTGAATGGCGTTGCCCCTGGCGAACTTTTCCAGCAAATCATCCGCGGTTAACCCGGGCTCGATCTGGTATTCCCCTGCACGTACGCGCGTTTCGAGTCCCCTCAACTTGGCTAACAAGATAAACAGCCAGGGATCGTCGATGATTTTCTGACGCGCGAGATCCTGCGCGATCGATTTGATGTGGCTGCCGGAGCGAATCAGGAACACCTCCTGTCCAGCTGCTAAAGGAATGGCGCCGTGTTGAAAACGCAGTAATTGAAATACCAGCAGCGCAATCAACAACAACGCGGCGATGAGACTCCAGATCAACAGTCGTCGGATAAGTGCCAGCATCGTTATCTGCCTAAGCGTCCGCCAGCCCGGGCCTGGCGGCCATCAGCCGGAAACCACTGCCCTGCCCCGCTTCGCGCCGGCATTGCTGATGATCGGTAAATCGTCAGCATACACGGCAAACTAGATGGTCTTGAAAATGCAGGTGCCGTTGGTTCCACCAAAGCCAAAAGAATTCGACATGGTAGCGCTGAGCTTCATCTCGCGGGCCGTGTTGGCGACATAATCGAGATCGCATTCCGGATCCTGGTTTTCGAGATTGATCGTCGGCGGTACCACCTGGTCACGTAGCGCGAGGATCGAAAATATCGCTTCGATACCTCCGGCTGCTCCCAGCAAATGGCCCGTCATCGACTTGGTCGAGCTTACCACCAGCTTGTAGGCGTGCGCACCCATGGCCAGCTTTACTGCGTTGGTTTCGGCGACGTCACCGGCGGGGGTCGAGGTACCGTGAGCGTTTATGTAGTCGATGTCCTCGGGGTTCAGGCCGGCATCTTTCATCGCATTGACCATACAGCGCGCCGCGCCTTCACCTCCCTGCGAAGGTGAAGTCATGTGATAAGCGTCACCGCTCATGCCATAGCCGATCAGTTCGCAGTAGATGTTGGCACCGCGCTTCTTTGCCATTTCGTACTCTTCGAGCACGATAACCCCGGCACCGTCACCCAGCACAAATCCATCGCGATCACGATCCCAGGGGCGGCTCGCCGCTTGCGGATCATCGTTCCGGGTTGATAGCGCCCGGGCCGCTGCGAAACCACCGACACCGAGTGCCGAAGTCGCCATCTCGGAAGCGCCGGCGACCATGACATCGGCATCTCCGTAGGAAATCATGCGCGCCGCGTCGCCAATATTATGAGCACCCGTGGTGCAGGCGCTGACAATCGAAATATTGGGACCCTTCAAACCACGCATGATCGATAAATTTCCCGAAACCATGTTGATCAGTGAACTGGGGACAAAGAAAGGTGATATTTTGCGCGGACCGCCTTCGACATAAGCATCGCGATTCCTTTCGATCGAGGGCAGTCCACCAATACCCGAGCCAATGGCGACGCCAATACGCTCCGCATTTTCATCGGTGACTTCGAGACCAGAATCGTTCAGCGCCTGAATTCCAGCGGCGATACCAAAATGGATAAAAGTATCCATTTTCTTGACGTCTTTCGCCGCAATGTAATCGGTAGGATCGAAGTCCTTGACTGAGCCGGATATGCGGGTTGTAAAGGCACTGGCATCAAATGCCGTGATTGGGGCAATACCACTCTTCCCGGCTACTATATTTTTCCAGGACTCTTCAACTGTATTTCCAACCGGAGTCAACAATCCGAGACCCGTTACTACAACGCGACGTTTTGACAAAATCAATTCCTCTTCAGTTGCACATTCCACTCAATAAATGAAAATGCCGCTTAACATGCTAGATGATAAGCGGCATCCATCAATTCGGGTAACTATCTACAGGTTAGCGTTTACGTAGTCGATAGCGAGTTGAACACTGGTGATTTTCTCAGCCTCTTCATCCGGAATTTCCGTTTCAAATTCCTCCTCCAACGCCATTACCAGCTCTACAGTATCGAGGGAGTCGGCGCCAAGATCATCAACAAAAGATGCCTGGTTAGTCACTTCCTCTTCCTTGACGCCTAATTGTTCTGCGACAATCTTCTTAACACGTTCTTCTACAGAGCTCATTTTGAGAGTTTCTCCTCTTTGATAAATCGAAAACTTGTAAGGTGCGATATTGTATTGAAAACCCGGAATAGATACCACAAATGTCTAATTTTTTTTTCGCCGATTAAAGCCCATAAAAATCAACTACTTAATTGCATATGGCGCGGGCCGAGGTCAAGCCATATGCATTCCGCCATTGACGTGAATCGTTTCGCCGGTGATATAAGCAGCCGCCGGAGAAGCCAGGAATACTACGGTAGCGGCGACTTCTTCGACGCTACCGAGGCGTCCCAAAGGGATCTGCGCGGTCAGTGCATCGCGCTGCGCAGCGGCCAGTTCTCGGGTCATATCGGTATCGATAAAACCGGGCGCAACGGTGTTGACGGTAATGT
>Ga0316187_10002501_pt1 | contig 15980 bp, 14 predicted proteins | sample CroRivburrow1_MG_FD_204927 | JGI IMG/M metagenome (GOLD analysis project Ga0316187, IMG submission 204927) | Coastal sediment microbial communities from Maine, United States - Cross River worm burrow 1 | ecosystem: Environmental > Aquatic > Marine > Coastal > Sediment | place: USA: Maine... | reverse complement strand
ACGCACTACGAGGCCGGAGCTGCGGTGCGCATCGTTGCGCGCTACGACGACACGCGTGCCGGCGTCGACCACGTCGTCGAATGGGAAGCGGTGGTATTTCCCCTCACAGATGACATCGGCGACCCCATCGAGGTCGATCATGACTCGCGTGACTTTGTCGAGGAGGATGGCGCGTCCGTCCCATATGAGTTGCCCGCAGCGCGGATCGACACGAAGACATTCTGGTCTTCGCTCTCGTCCGCCTTGAAGGAACGGATGTACCGCGAAGGCAAGGTGACGATCTTCAAGAATGCGACCTTGAAGATGTACTCCCGTGTCGGCGAATCGCGAGAGGATTTCGTTCTCCGGTGCGACAAGGCCGCTGACGACGCGGCTGACGATGCCACGGCGAAGCTAAGGGGCCAGTACGAGAAGCGACTTCGGCGCATTCAGCTCGCCATCGACAAGTACGGAGCGCAGGCGGATGCGGCAGCGCAGGACGCGCGGTCGGGGGATATCGATTTGGTCACCGGCACCGTGTTCGACATGCTCGCCGGCAGGAGCCGCTCTCGCAGCATCTCATCGGCGACGAAAGCCAGAAGAACGGCCCAACGTAAGGTTGATGCGGCCACGGACCGGGTCGAGGCGAAGGTCGCTGAGTACGAAGTGCTCCAGGAGGAGTTTCAGGACGAGGTTGCAGATCTGGTCGCTGCATGGGACGAAGAGGCGGCGGACGTCGAAGAAGTCACGATTGGTCTCGAGAAGACCGACATCACCGTCTCGGACGCGTTCCTTGTCTGGATCCCAAGGGACTAGTACGCGTACCCAGGGTTGGCGACGTCCTATTTGACGTCGTCAGCCCGCGGAACGAAGTCCTGGGTGCGAGCGGTCCGGGTCCAAGAGCCGACGAACCGTTTCGACGACCTCGCCCGGGTGCTCGGTGACGTCACTCCAAGTGAACCGGACGACCCTCCATCCGTGAAGCAGCGCTTGTCGATCACGCTCCCTGTCGCGCGAGAAGGCGTCTGCGAGTTCGTGCCACCGTCTCGAGTCCCACTCGATGGCGAGGCCTTCGCGAGGGAAGGCCACGTCGAATCGTCGGGTGGAATCCCAAGGAATCGGAAACTCGAAACGTGGCTCGGGCAGGCCGCCAATGCGGAGCAGATCGGCACCCCGCCGTTCGAGCGGCGAGCCGTTGCGGAGCACCTGACCTCGGTCTTCGAGGATTGAGCGGATCTTCCGTATCCCCGGCTTGCCGCGCCGGCCCACCTGATCGACAACCCGAGCAACCTGATCGATGGCAATGCGTTGGTCGGCTACCGCCGACTCCAACACCGCTGCAAGGTGAGTGTGGGTCAGCAGTGGCGAAAGGTCGACGATGGTACGTGGCATCGTCGTGACGGGAAGGTCAGAGATCTCTTCAATGTGTTCGTCGATGAGATCGTGGCACCGATGGACGGTGACGCCCGGGAACACATGCGTTGTGCGAGAGTGAACGAGAACGGTCGCTACTCCACGCCTCAGTTTCGGCAGGTCGTGAAGCTCGGCAGCAGCGTCATGTGAAACCACGGCGCTTGGAAGAGCGGTCACCGCGGCGCGAACCAGATTCATGGCGCCCGGCATCTCGATGACCTGGTAGCCGTAGCGGCCGAGCGGTCTCCATCGACCGTCGCGCACCCGCTGGTCGATCTGGCCTTGGGAGAATCCGCAGGCTTTCGCTTGGTCGCTTCGAATCGCTCCGCCCTGGCCTGCGGCGATGTCGACAATGAGTCGATCAGGGTTCATTGCGACAACGTGCCACATCACAGGTCCGATTTCCAGGGAGTCGACGGCCCGCCCATTCCGCGGGCTGGGGACGCCAAATAGGACGTGGCGAACCCTGGGTACGCGGATTAGCTCTTGCGGAGAGCCCAGAGGACGTCTCTGATGTCGACGATCCCCAGCAGCTCTTCACCGACCGTCACCGGCAGATGGCGGTACCCCGTCTCGAGCAGCCAGTCCGCCGCCTCAGAGACGCTGACCGTCGGCGGCACCGTGTCAGGCGAATCGGTCATCCAGGCCGTCACCGGATCATCCAGGTCCGCACCCTCCGAAACAGCACGCACAACGTCTCGGTCGGTGAGGATCCCGATAACTCGACGACCGTCGACGACGGCGAGTGCGCCGATGGATCGGGAGACCAGCACGTGAGCGGCGTCGCCGAGGGTCGTCTCAGGACCAACCACGTCCGATGCTCCGCTCACCAGTGCTTCGACCCGCAATGCGACTCCCTTCGGATGCTCTGCAAGTCAGGCTAGCCATCCCACACCTGTCGATGTCGGGCCGGTGTCTTCAGGGCCCGCTAGACGAGATCCTGTTCGCGAATCCCGAAGCTTGGATGGCGGAGCCTGCACAGTGCCAGTTTCTCGAGCTGGCGGATCCGTTCACGTGTCAGGTTGAACTCGTCGCCGATCTCTTCGAGCGTGCGCGGCACGCCGTCGTAGAACCCGTAGCGCAGTGCGAGGATGCGTCCTTCCCGCTCAGGCAGACGTTCGATTGACTTGCGAAGACTGTTGGCAATGTCCATCTCTTCGGTCACCCGAACCGGATCGACGGCCTCCTCGTCTTCGATGAAGTCACCAAGCTGCGCGCCGTCCTCGCCGATCGGCTGCTCGAGAGAAACGGTGTCGGCGACGCTCAGAGCGAGCTCGACCTTCGTGACATCCACACCCGCCTCTTCGGCAATCTCCTCGGGCTTCGGGTCGCGGCCGAGTTCAGCCTTCAGGCTCGCCTGGGCAGCGCGTACCGCAGCAAGTGTGTCGTGCAGATGAACGGGGATACGCACGGTACGTGACTTGTCCGCAATAGCCCTCGTTATCGCCTGCCGGATCCACCACGTTGCGTACGTCGAGAACTTGAAGCCCTTGCGCCAATCGAATTTCTCAACCGCGCGTATGAGTCCGAGGTTTCCTTCCTGGATCAGGTCGAGGAAGTCGATCCCGGAGGTGTTCGCGTATCGACGAGCATTGGCGACGACGAGACGGAGGTTGGCCGTTAGGAATGCATCCTTGGCCTCCTGCCCGCGCCGGGCCTGCCGCCGCAAGGCAATCTGCTCAGCTCGTCCCTGGTGTTCGCCGGCGTCGAGGCGGTCCTGGGCGGTCTGCCCGGCCTCGATCTTCTGGGCGTAGTCGACCTCTTTTTCCGCCGTCAGGAGCTCGTATTCGCCGATGGCGGTCAGGTACTGGCTAACCAGATCGGTGGTCAAACGACCACGTTCGTCGGTGAGCTTGCTCCGGTCCCGGTCGCGCCGGGTACGAGTCAACGTATCGCGGTCAACCCGCTCCTTCGCTTCCTCGCGTTCTCTCGCCGCGCGATTCAGGACGGCCTTGCTCGGATTCGAGCCGTTTGTCATCGAGTGATCCTCCACCAACGTTAAGCACTCCACCCGTTCCCGCTTTGTGAAGCGCCACAAATCGGGAAACAATTCAATATCACACATCCCGACCGATTTGTGAAGCCCGAATATTCCAGGCCTCCAATACCACCAGGCGGTCAATTGCCTTGCTCCGCTGAGGGTACGGAGCAACGGCGCCTAGCGCGACGTCAACGGTCGAGACGCTCACATTGCCTGCGGAGACGGTCGATTCGCGGCCCAAAGGCCTTGCCGCCAAGGTCTTCCTCGTCCGCGAGCCGGTCGCAACGGCGCTCCAGGGCATCGAGCGGCGCCTCCTGGCTCGGCTGCGAGTGGGACCCTTGCCCGCGCGTCCGTGGGTGAACGCCGAGTTCGAGGACGTCAGACTCATCGGCTACCACGGACTCGTCAATTGACCCGATGTCTTCCAACATGTGTCCCGGAACGACTCCGAACCACTTGCCCGAGAAACCCCCGCTCATTCCTCCAAGTATTTCGGGAGCTGCCCCAGCACACCGGTCCGCCGCGTGCCGCAATGCCGACTCGTCAAACTCGCCTTCCACCAAGGAGCTCGGGATCGAGATCGTGAATCCACCGTCTCGCCCAACCTCAACACGTGGCACGTCCGCGCCGTGATCAACCAGACACTCCGTGTAGGAATCCAGCTCCCGGACCAGCGGTGGCGCCTGCGGACGATCCTCCGCGGCCACCGCAAGAAGGAGCCCAAAGGCGAGGAACAGGCCAACCGCAAGAGCGACCAACACGGCAGGAACCGCCCAGTCCGTGACGCCCACATGGCGGTCGTCCATAGTCTCTCCTCGCCGTCTCCCGGCACAACAAACGCTCGGCCGGCTGGCCGCCGCTCTCTAGGCTACGCCCCTCCGGCGGCGAGGACAGTTCTCGACGTCCCCGCCATTGGATCGAGATGTCCCGTTCGAAATGCTTGGATTCCTCAGGTCCGTCCGTATCCTCATCGCCGATGGCAACCTCGACCCACCTCCCCCTCTGTGTGTACTGCGGAACCGCTCGATCAGCGGACGAGACGCGGTGTCCACAATGTGGTCGCCCCTGGATCGACGTTCGCGTCGGCTCCATCGGCGCAGCACAAGACCAGGCTCGGATTCACGCCGTGGTCGGCGCCACTTCGGCGGCCGCTGCCCCCACAGTCATCGACACCACCGACGATCACAGGCCGAGCGACAACGCCCCCCCTGCCGGCGCCACCCTCGACGACACCACGACCGACGACACACCACCCCAAGACACCATCAACAACAGCGCCACAGCTGCCGCCACCACAGCTGCCGCCACCACACCCACCGAAGACACCACGACCGACGACACGCCACCCCAAGACACCATCGACAACAGCGCCACACCCGCTGCCGCCACCACACCACCGCCACCATCAACGACAGCGGAAGATGCCGAGGTCGTTCCCCCACCCCCAGACGACGTCGACGACGAGGCCCAGCCAACCGATCCGAGCCAGCGGTTCGTGTGGCTGATACCGGCGTTGATAGCTGCTGCGGCCGTCATCGTGATCGCCCTCTTCGGATTCGGCTTTCTCGACGACAACACCGAACCGGTGGCTGCCCCAGAGGCCATTGCGACCCCGGTCCCAACCACCGCGGCCCAAACCACCACCACCCAGGCACCCACGACAACGTCGGCCCCCAGCACCACAACCACCTCGACCACGATTCCTGGCGTTGCATCGATTGAGTCTGTTGGGACCGCGATCCCGATGTCGTCGCTCACACTGAAGGCCGGTGGGATCGGCCCGTTGGTGATCGGAGACGCTGCGCCCGACGCCATCGGGCGTCTCGTGGCCAGCCTCGGCCGACCCGAGGAAGTCGGTGTCGCCGGTGCGGAGTTGGGCTTGTGCCCAGGCGAAAACGGAAGATTCGTGCGGTGGGCAGGTCTCACCATCGTCGTGACCGGCACGCTCGCGGATGGGGTGTTCGCCGGGTATCGATTCGAGGAGCAGGGGGTCCCAACCATGCATCTCGACCTCGCCACGCCATCGGGGCTTCGGATCGGCGACCCGCTGTCCTCCCTCAACGAGGTCTATGCCGCATACCAAATCGACTACGTCTCCGATGGCGGAACCGATCTGTTCCAACTCTCAGACGAAGAGGGCGTGCTGTTGTGGGGACCGGTATCGTCGATCGAGGACTCCGGACGTGTTGAAGGAATCCACTCCCCCGACGCCTGCTCATCGTAGGGCCGATAGCCGCTCCTCAAACTAGGCTTACACCGTGCGCATCCGACGACGGGGGTTCGAGTGAATTCTGCAGACACACCGTGGTGGCGTCGCGTGTTCTCTCCCGCGAACGTCGTTTCAGTAACGGCGGGTGTCATGGTCTTCGTGCTCGGCCTCATCGCATGGAACACGAACCGCGGGGTGTTCGTCGCAGCCCTTGCCGGTGCCATCGTCACAGGCGTTGTCTGGCTCATGTGGTGGTACGTCGCCGGCCCGACCGACATTGATCGACTGCTGGGTACTCCACGTCTCGGAACCATCCCGGACAACGACACAAGCCCTGCGCCAACCCTCACTGACGCCTCATCGACATCGAGCAGGGCGTATCGCGAACTGCTGACTCAAATCGAGGGCCGGACCAACGGTCAGGTTCTGCTCGTTTCGTCTCCCGCCCCCGGCCAGGGTGCTTCGACGGTGGCCCTGAATCTCGCCGTCGCGGGGACCCAACGCGGCCGGCGGATTGCGCTGATCGACGGCGACATCGACGGGAACGGTGTTTCGCGCTTCCTCTCGACCGGCAGCGACCCGGGTCTCACGGACCTTGCAGCCGGCGCCGCCACACTTGCGGATGCCTCGAGACTATGGACCATCGGCCAAGGCAGCGTTCTTCCGGTTGTGCCCTCTGGGTCGTCGACCAAGCCCTCCGAAACCGCTCTTGCCGGGCCTGGGCTGGCCGGTTCGATCGAACTGATTGCCGAGCGTGCCGATGCGGTTCTGATCGACGCACCGCCGATCGCTTGGGACGGGGCCACGGCGCCACTCGCTGCGCACGCCGACGGCACCATCCTCGTCGTCACCGAGGGCGCAACCGATACGAGTGTTGCCGATGCTCGCGACCGACTTGCCACTGCCGGGGCGCCGGTCATCGGCTACGTCGCGAACCGCTCTGCACCACCGTCGGTCTGGCGGATTCCATTCGTCCGGATGCTCAAGCGCATCGCAGTCACATTCGCGGCCATCGCCGTCGTGTATTCAGCATTCACAGCTCTCCAGATCTATAGCTCATGGTCGAACGTCGATCGGGAAGCCCTTGCCACGTCTGAAGCAGGAGCTGCGCTGCCGTCAACGTCTCTTCCGCCGGTGTCCGATGTTGTCGCAGATGATGATCCGGACGTGCAACCCCTTGAAGATGTTGTGGTTGCCGCTCCGACCATTGAGGGTGCGTATCGATCGCTGCTCCTCATCGGCAGCGACGTTGCTGCAGACCTCGCAGACGTCATCCTTCTCACCGTCCTTCCTGCCGACAAGGATCTCCCACCGTTCATGGTGTCGCTCCCCCGTGATCTCTACGTCCCAAATCGTTGCACGAACGGCTACGGGCGCATCAACACGGCGTACCGCGAGTGTGGTGATGTCAATGCTCCCACGATGCTCGCGCTTGCGGTCGAAGACTTCACCGGTATCAAGGTCGACAACTTCGCACTCTTCACCTTCGGCGGATTCGAGCAGGTCATCAACGGAGTTGGCGGTGTCGAGATCTGCTCGGAGTACCCGTTGCGCGACGCGAAGTCCTACCTCGATTTCCCGGGAGGATGCGTGAACGCGGATGGTGCGATGGCGCTTGCGTGGGTGCGGTCGCGCAAGACCCAGCAGCTCGTCAATGGGAGTTGGCGTTCCGTCCCGGGTGCCAGCGATCTGCTGCGTAACGAGCACCAGCAGGACGTGCTCATCAAACTCGCGACCAAGTTGAGGACCTTCGAATCTCCGACCGACCTTTCGAAGAAGATCAACGAGCTCTCGAATGCGTTCGTGGTCGACGACGGACTCAGTCTCTCCGACACGCTCTCGCTCGCCTGGAGCCTCCGCGACATCGACGTCGCCACGATCCAGCGGCTCGTGGTGCCCGTCAAGCTTGGGCGCACCACATCGGGCCAATCGATTCTCAGAGCAACCAAGCCGTTCGACGAGGTTCTCGAGGAGTTCTATCCCGAGCTCCTGGTCGTCGATGCCGACGAGATCGAGTCGGCAGCGTCACCCGCGCCGTAGGTCACTCGACGGCAAAGACCTGAGCATCGCCGAATCCGGGCGCTTGGATCCCTTGTAGTCGGCACGGTTCACGCCGCGGCGGCTTGCGACGATCATGCGTGAGGGTGTCGTGTCGATGCGGGTGATCGACAATGGTTCGGGTGTACCTGCGGACATCGAGCCCTATCTGTTCAAGCGCTACCTCCACGGTGGCGGTCGCGCCCTCCTGAGTGGCAGTGTGGGACTCGGCACGGCGGTTGCGTCCGCATACGCTGAGTCGTTCGGAGGAACGATTGAGTATCTCAGACACAACGACCGAACCATCTTCGAGGTCCGCCTTCCTGCGGTGGTCTCCCACACCGTGCCGGCACTCGTGTAGCGTCCGGACCGCCTGATCGCCGCTTGACCCATCCGTTCGCACCAGCTGCCATAGAATGGGCTGCAATCGCTTGGAGGATCGAACCGACGTGAGTGACCCGAAAGACCCCTACGGCAATCCGCCGGGATGGACCGACCCGTACGCCGATCTGACGGACATCTCCGGGAACGACCCGATCCCGCCCCTCGAAGATCCGAACATCCCGCCGGCAACTCCACCAGGGTCGCCGCTGCTGACCGGACTCGTCGTTGGCCTCCTCCTCGTTGCCCTCTCCGTCGCGGTGTTCCAACTCCTCAAGGACGACGACACGACGGCGACCGCGGAGACGACCACGACAACCGCCGGCGAAGGGTCTGAGACGACGGTCCCGGGCGAAGACTCGACCACGTCGACCACCATCGGGACGATAACGCCTCCCTCGGAGCCGTATCCGCCAGTCGGTACCGCGATCGAAGTCGACAATATGAAGCTGAAGAGCGATCGCATCGGCATCCAGATCAACGACGTTCCTGACCTGAAGTTCGGCGACCCTGCCGACATCTCGATCGGTCGCCTGACCTCGAGCTTCGGCGAACCAGACCAAGACACCGAATGGCAGGTGTCGACCGGTCAATGGGGCGTCTGCACCGGAGAGCTCGAACGTGTGGTCCGGTTCGGCCCATTCGCGGCGATCGTCACCACCGACGGGACGTCCGAGGTCTTCAACGGCTATCGGCAGGACCTGAGCTTCGGTGACCTCGACTCGGATGCCACCCAACTCACGACACTCAGCGGCCTGAAGGCAGGCGATACCGTCGAGCGCCTCGAGCAGATCTACGCATCTGAGGACATTCAGTTCTCAACGGACTCGGCACTCGGCGACATATTCGAACTTCGTGGTTCGGATACTGGCACGCTCCTCCTATGGGGCCCCGTACGCGGGACCGATCCGGACTCGCTCGTCGTCGGTGTCTACGCGCCGGATGTCTGCGGCCGGAGCTGAACCCAACGTGTGGCGGTGAAGCCGGACGGGCGCACAGGACAGACACACGGTGGACGTGTGGTCTGCCGCGGAGCGAGCGCGTTTGACGTCTCGTACCGCGAAACAGCCTGAACGCTGGAAGTCAGGCCGCTAGTATCGCCGCCGTGACGACTCGCAATCCCGCCGTTCCGTACCTCGTTGGTTCCGTTGCCGGTGTTGGCGTCGCCATGGCCTTGTTCACCGTCATCGTTGGAGCGACGACCATCACCACGGTGTCCATCGGCGATGCCGCTACGGGTCAGACCCTGCCCGAACTAACCGCCACCGGATCACTGATCGGCCTTCTCGTATTCCTCGCCGGCGCTCTCGGTGGGTTGCTCGTCAGCGCGGTCACCTACGCCGTTGGCCGAGCCCAAGATCCGGACACACCGCGGTTCTCGTTTCCCGTCATCGCGCCCATCGGGATTCTGCTCCCGGCGGCGCTCGCATTCGCGGTTGTGAGCCTTGGCCTTTCGCTGTTCGGAAGCTCGTTGGATGGCGTCGTCGCAGTTCCGATCACTGCCTTCGTCAGCATTTCGGCCGTGGCGGGACTCGTCGCCGGTGCGGTGACCGTCCCGATCGTGGATGCGCTCTCTCGCCACTCCTCGATCGGCGATCCGAACGAGGCAACACCCTCGACGGGTGAGGCGTTTTGGTCGGACTTCGGTCGAGCGGTCGGCATACCTGCTGTGGCGATAGGGATTGGTGCGCTGTTAGCCGTTGGTCTCGCGGAGATCCTCCTCAGCGCCGAATCCACGGCGGTAACCGTCTCAGTGTTCTCCGTTGTGGGCGCAATCATCCTGGGAGGGACCACGTTGCTGGCGCTGCGTCCGTGGGACAAGGAGTAGAGACTCCCCAACCGAAGGACTCTCGCCACTCGGGTCACCGCACATAGCAGTCGGTAGCGAGACACGAGACTTGAGACGTGTCGCCATTCCCGTGGCCGCCCCGCTGAGACTCGGCTAGTGACCGACCGAGGTGCTCGGCACCACGACCGGACCTGTCTCCAGCTTCTGTTCGCTGTCGTACCACGAGAAGAAGACCCATGCAATCGCGACCCACAAGATCAGGCCGCCGCCGATCTTCATGATCAAACCGGCGATGATCTGGTCGGTCATCACATCTATCCCCCACAGCCGCGGGAACGTGGTGTAGATCTCGTACAGGGGACTCTCACCCAGGGTCATGAACGAGGCCGGGATGGTCGGGACCAACGACTGCAGGAACAGATAGCCCATCTTGCCGAAGGGGGCGAGCGTCTTCGTCTCGGGAATCGGATCCATCACCGGCCACCACATCAGGACGGCGGACACGAAAAGCACGAGGTGGGCGAAGAAGTGGAAGAGATCGCTGGTCAACATCAGTTCCACGATCGACGGCACATGGATGAATGCGAGCCACGCGTTGAAGAACACCAGGGTGAAGAGCGGGCGGGTGATGACCTTCAGGAGCGGAATGAACGGCTTGACGTAGGCATGCATCAGCCAGGACGGCGTTCCCCCGAGCAGCAGCGGGGGCACCACCAGCGTGATCAGCATGTGTTCGGTCATGTGGAACATGTACAGCCGCTGCTCTCCGATGTCATGCAAGGGCCAGGTCGAACTGACCACCAAGAAGACAATGCCGCTGTAGAACATCACCCGCTGGAGCGTGGATACCGGGGGTTGTCCGGCCGGGGCATACCGGCCGGCAAGCTTCCGAATGCCGTACTCGTACGCGATGGCGAGAGCAATGGCGACCCCATACACGTCAAGGTGTGGGTGGAACGTGATGTCCATCGGTCAGAGTGCCCGGAATACCGCAAGCAGCACGATGAACAGGAGGATCGCGACCACCACGGCTATTCCGAATACGTAGCGGTATCCCTTGAGGTCATATCTGAGGTGCATGAAGACCGCGACGACCGTCACGAACTTTGCAGCGCCGAACGCGATCAGCAGGGGTGCACGCACTGGGTCAAGGACCTCGATGTATGGGATTGCAATCTCGATGGCGGTCGCGACGGCGAGCGCCGCAGCAATCAACCAGTAGGTCTTCGGCGTCGGATGAGCGTGCGAAGCGGTTGACATGGTCAGATCTGCAGCAGGTAGACGACGGTGAAGATCACGATCCAGACGATGTCCACGAAGTGCCAGTAGAGAGCGACGAGTTCAACGTTCATACCGTGGTCGGGAGAAAGCCGTCGACGCAGTGAGAACGCCACCAGGAGCGCAATCATCAGCACACCGCCCGCAACGTGCATGCCGTGAAAGCCGGTCAGCATGTAGAACGACGAGCCGAAGGGACTGGTGCTGATCGTCAGCCCCTCATTGACGAACTCGGTGAACTCGAAGATCTGGCCGGCGAGGAATGAGAGGCCGAGAAGCGCGGTTCCGATGAGCCAGATCCGCCCTTGGCGCTGATCGGACTTCTGGAAGGCGTTGTCGGCGAGAACCATGGTCAGAGAACTCATCAGCAGCACGAAGGAACTCGCAGACGTGAACGGGATGTTGAAGATCTCGGCACCCGGTCCTCCATCGGTCGTGTGCCGGTACAGGAGGAACGTCGCGATCATCGCCCCGAAGAAGAACACTTCAGACCCGAGAAAGACCCACATCGCGGTCTTTCGCGTCCGATGAATCGGATCGCCGGTCGACTCGAAATCGGTCTGACCGTCAACCTCGAAGACGTCGTCGGTGGCGGTAGCCATCAGTGCATCTCCCTCGTGACCGGTTCCGCAGCCCATCCCACGATGCCCCACAGTGCCACGACCGCCCCAAGCGCGATCACGGCAAACCCGATCGGGCCCGACGAGATGAATACAAGACCGGCGCCCAGCAGGGCAACACCGGTTGCAGCGATAATCGGGAAATACGATGGTGACGGCATATGCATCCCGTGTTCCTCGACGACAACGTCGGGTTTGCCGGCTTGTTCGGGTGTGAGCTTGACGGCACGACCATCTTCGTCGACGCCGTACTTGCGATACCAGAAGTCGTCCTGGTGATGCACCACGGGGACTTCCTCGAAGTTGTACACCGGAGGTGGTGAGGTCGTCGTCCATTCGAGTGTGCGGGCGTCCCACGGGTCGTTCCCTGCCACCTTGCCATGCCGGTAGCTTGCGATCAGGTTGTAGATGAAGAACAGGAATGAGACGGCAATCAGGAAGGCGCCGATCGTGGACATGAGGTTCCAAACGTCCCAGCCCATTCCCTCGGCGTACCGGTAGGTCCGCCGGGGCATGCCGTCGAGACCAAGAATGTGCTGCGGCGCAAACGTGAGATTGAAGCCGATGAACATGATCCAGAAGTTCCACTTCCCGATCGTCTCGTTCATTAGCCGTCCGGTCCATTTCGGGAACCAGTAGTACGCGCCGGCAACATATCCGAACACGGCGCCGCCGAACAGCACGTAGTGGAAGTGAGCCACGACGTAGTAGCTGTCGTGCTGCTGGGTGTTGGCAGGGACAACCGCATGGGTCACACCAGAGATCCCGCCGATGAGGAACATCGCGATGAACCCGACCGTGAACAACATCGGCGCGGGGAACGTGAGGCGCCCGCCCCACATGGTGCCGATCCAATTGAAGATCTTCACACCCGTTGGAATCGCAATCAGCATCGTCGCGAGCCCGAATCCCGCTTCGGCGACCGGTCCCATCCCGGCGGTGAACATGTGATGAGCCCACACCCCGAATCCGAGGAAACCGATGGCAATCCCGGAGAACACCACAAACGAGTATCCGAACAGGGGCTTGCGCGAGAACACGGGCAGGATCTCGGACACGATGCCGAAGGCCGGCAGGATCAACACGTAGACCTCGGGGTGCCCGAAGATCCAGAACAAGTGCTGCCAGAGCAGCGGATCACCGGAGGCCTGAGCTTCGTAGAACAGCCCTCCAAAGTTGCGGTCGATGAAGATCTGCCAGAGGCCAACACCGATGACCGGAAGGCTGAAGATGAGGAGGAACGAGGAGACAACGCTCATCCAGACGAAGACCGGCATCCGCATCAGGGTCATACCGGGAGCACGCATCGTGAAGATCGTCGCAACGAAGTTGATCGACCCTGCGAGCGAGGCAAAACCAAGGAGCTGCGCACCGATCGAGTAGTAGTCCATCCGAACGTACTCCTGGATCTGCGTCGAGAGCGGCGCGTAGCCAACCCACGCGCCATCCGGCGATCCGCCGAGGAAGAATGACGACGTCAGCAGTACGACGCTGAAGAGGAACAACCAGAAGGCGAAGGCATTCAATCTCGGGAAGGCAACATCCCGGGCGCCGATCATGAGCGGAATGAAGTAGTTCTGGAAAGCGGCGGCGATCGGCATGATGACGGCAAACACCATCGTGAGCCCATGCATCGTGAACAGCTGGTTGTACGCGTCGGCGGACACCAGGGTGCCGTTCGCCGTCGCCAGCTGCGTTCGGATCAGCAGGGCCTCGAGACCGCCGACGAGGAAGAACACCAGCGACGAGACCGCGTACATGATGCCGATCCGCTTGTGGTCGATCGTCGTGATCCAGCTCCACAAACCCTTCGTCGAGGGCGGCGTGTAGCCAAGATCATCCGGTGTTGTGGTCAACGCCACGAAATATCTCCTTCAGGGGTGGGGTTGATCACTTCCACGACTCCAGCAGCTCCACAAGGTCCTGGATTTGTCGCTCATCGAGCCCGTAGTCCGGCATACCGAGGATCCGCCCTTCGGCGACATCATTCAACTCCGGTGCCATCGGCTTCACCGACTCGGGATCGTCGATCCACTGGGCAAGGTGCTCCGCGGTGTTCTCCTCGACCGCCCCTGCGAGCGATGTGCGACTCCCGAAGTGCGTGAGATCCGGGCCGAGCGCTGCACCAACAACCTCAACGGATCCGTCGGCCGCGGCCACCTTTGCCTGATGGCACGTGGTGCAGAGCTGCGTGAACGTCTCATATCCCGCGGCGGCAGCACCGCTCGTCGGAATCGGCGATGCCTCCAGCTGCTCGGCCGCCCACACATCGAAATCGGCTTCGGCGTCAACAAACACGCGGAATCGCATGTCGGCGTGGGAGAGCCCGCAGTACTCGGCACACTGGCCGGGGACCATCTGTCCCGCGATGTCCGCGTCCGGGGTGATCTTCATCACCGTATCTCGACCCGGTACGACGTCGCGTTTGCCCGCAAGGCTCGGAACCCAGAAGCTGTGGATCACATCGACCGACGTCATTGTGAGCTCGGACGTCATCCCGGCCGGGATGTGCATCTCATTGGCGGTCGTAAGCGGGCGGCCGTCTTCGTCCAGGATGTCCGGGTACTGGAACTCCCACCACCACTGATGGCCGATCACCTCCACGCGGAGGAAGTCGCCCTCCGCCGGGCTCCGTAGGTCAAAAAGTGTGTTGAGCGTTGGGATGGCGATGATCACGAGGAGCACCACCGGGATGATCGACCAAGCGATCTCGAGGCGAGTGTTCCCGTGAATCTGTTTCGGTTCCTGTTCGTTGCCCGGTCGTTTCCGGAACCGGATGACTGCGTAGCCCAGCGCACCTCCAACAACGATGAAGACAGCGGTGCCGAGCCAGAAGATGAAGTCCCACAGCTTGTCGATTGACTCCGCCTCAACCGAACGCGGATTCAATGACGACTGCGGCAGGTCGCTCGAGCAGGACGCGAGCAGCACAGCAGCAAGAGCCACGACCAGCAACGCAATGCGGATCATCGACCGGCGGCGTACCGCGTCGTTTCCAGCAGTTTGATTCACGTAATTCCCCAGGACGGCGATCGAAGTGGGCGGGATAGTAAACGACCGAACCGCCTGCAGCAACGAGCTTACGTGGCAATACGCTCTAGGCCGCCCGTTCAGACCTGTTGGGGGCGAATCGGGCTGCGAGCCAGGTGGTCAGCGGCACCGCTGCGACGAGGCCGATACTCCCCACCAGCGTGCGGACAATCTCAACGGCAACGACTTCACTATTGGCGATCGTTCCGAGCGACTGGCGGGCAAGAACAAACAGCACGAGCAGTGGCAACGAAGCCCCGGCGTAGGCGAGCAAGAGCGTGTTCACGATCGACGCAATGTGGTCGCGCCCGACTCTCAAGCCCCGACGGAAAAGGCCGGTGCTGTCGAGCGATGGATCAGCAGCCTTGAGCTCCCACACCGTCGCTGCTTGGGTGATCGTCACATCGTCGAGCGCTCCCGCCGCCCCGAGCACGATCCCGGCCAGCAGCAGGCCGGTGACGTCGATGCCCTCGAAGAAGGTGAGAAGTGATGTCTCTTCTGCGACGAACCCGGTGAATCGCGCCATTTCGACGACGATGGCGGAGAGTACGGCCGTCAGAATCAGAGCCGAGGTCATGCCGAGGAGCGCAATCGTTGTCATTCGACCGAAGCCGTGGGCGAGGTACATGGTCACGTAGGCAATGGCTGCAGATCCGAACACGGCAACGAGCACCGCGCTCCGCCCGTCGAGAATCGCAGGCAGGACGAACATGAGAAGGATCAGAACGCTGACACCCAAACCGACGAGTGCGGTTGCACCCCGCCATCCGCCGAGCAGGACAACGACGCCGGCAAAGGCGACCGCAACGGCAAGGAGAACCAAGCGGCGGTCGAAGTCTGCGAACTGATACATCGACTGCGGGTCGACGAGGCGAACCGAGAGGATCTCGAGCTGGTCCTGGTCATAGAAGTAGTCGACCAGAGCAGCGTCACCCACCGCGAGCGACGCTGCATCTTCTCCCGGATAGGCCTCGAAGGTGGCGCTCCTTCCCTGCTCCCCGTCGGAGATAAGGAGGTCGATGGCCACGCACTCCGATTGAGGGTCGAACGAGCACGCCACGCGGTTGATGGCCTGGACCGTCCCCGTCGGGGCGAGGCGAGACAGCACGACGCGATCGCCGAGCGAGAAGGCAGGCGTTGTGGGCCCCGGCAGGAACTCCTGCACAAACACGAAACCCGCATCGGGACCGTCAACGAGCTCGAATCGGACAACCGTGCAGGCTTGTGTCTCGACCCCCGTACACGGCAGCTCCGCCACCTCCC
>Ga0316187_10002499_pt1 | contig 15984 bp, 13 predicted proteins | sample CroRivburrow1_MG_FD_204927 | JGI IMG/M metagenome (GOLD analysis project Ga0316187, IMG submission 204927) | Coastal sediment microbial communities from Maine, United States - Cross River worm burrow 1 | ecosystem: Environmental > Aquatic > Marine > Coastal > Sediment | place: USA: Maine... | reverse complement strand
TTGCACTCAGCGTGGAGACAGTTGCGATTCGCCCAGCGTCCAAGTCGAACGCTTGTTCAGTAGACGACCTTAACTTACAATCGCCCGCCGCGCACCAGAGTAGCTCAGTCGGTAGAGCAACACATTCGTTATGCGTGGGTCGGGGGCTCGTTTATCTCTTGCGGCATCAGTGTACTCAGACGAGTATGAGGCGGTCGATCCATTCTTCTTAGCATACGCGGCTGAGCCCGGGGCTCGCAGCCTGGTCTAGCCTACGCTTGGTCCATTCGGGAAGGTCTGATCAATCGATACGAATCGCGTTTCGGTCCACAAGGGCGCAATCAGACCTTCCTTTAGGAATCCCCACCGTGCACTGGGGATGCGAAACCTCATGATCTCTGTCCATGCAACCAATGCCTACGTTTCGTCACCTCCGTTTTCCGCGAATTCCCGGGGGACACGTTCCCTGGGCAGGGGTACGGCACAGCATGATTATCGAGTAATCAAGAAGCATTGCACAGGGCGACGCAACACCCATCGTCCGTTGTCAATTATTTGTTGTCACAATGCGGAAATCGTATTGTAACTGATCCCGAATCATTTGAATGGTGTTTTCTTTCGTCTTTTCGCAGTAATTCTGCTGGCTTGAACACACATGTGGCAATTTAGCGTAGCCAAGTCGAAGGGGACATGAACGGATCCGACCGTGGCCACGACTGCATCGGTTATGCTTATGGGTCAACAAATCATTGGATCAACGCGCTGCCACCGACATTCATCCGGTGTCACCATTATTGGAAACCATGAGCTTGCATTTAGATCGGTTGCGTAGCATGCCGCTTGCTTCTCTCGCTATCTGCGGCTTTTGCGCTTTACTGTTGGGGGCGAAGCTTTGGTTGATCCAGGAGTTTGGTAGCTCGGTACCCTTTTGGGATCAATGGGACGGGGAGGCGCGCTTGTACCTCCCATTCATGGACGGGACACTGACACTTGAGCAGCTTTTCTCCCGTCATAATGAGCACCGTATCCTGGTGCCGAGATTTCTGGCTCTAAGTTTGCTCGAACTCAACGGAATTTGGAACCCGCTCTTACAGATGATTGTGAATGCGCTGTTGCATGTTCTGTCCATCGTATTAATTTTGCTTTTGATGGCCCCCATCCTTGGCCAGAGATACTTGCTGGTTACCCTTTCATTCTCCACATTTCTGTTTGGTTTACCCTTCGCGTGGGAAAATACGCTTGCAGGCTTCCAATCGGCTTTTTATCTGCTCATAATTTTTAGTGTTCTGGCCTTGTGGTTATTATCTGAGTCAGATTCTTTGTCCCCGCGTTGGTGGTTGGGTTTTGTCAGCGGCATTCTTGCGTTTTTCTCTCTGGCGTCAGGTTCTTTGACCATAGCCACGATGGTGGTGATGGCATTGTATTTTTACCTCACGGGAGTGATCCGGAATCGCAGACAATTGGTTGGATTGTTTTTTCTAACCGCCTTGTTTTTGGCCTGTGCTCTTGCGATTTCGGAGACGACCCATAACAGTCAATTGAGAGCGCAGTCTGTTGCGGAGTTCGGGGCGGCACTTTTGCGATTCTTCAGTTGGCCATATCCGGGACATGCCCTCCCCGCTCTGCTTTTGCTGACGCCAATTTTGGCGTTTGTCGGGATGATGCTCTGGCGACGACCAAGCGCTGGGGCTCGCGCTTGGGTCCTGGTAGCCTTCTGTGTATGGTTTCTCGGTCAGGGCATGGCCATCTCCTTTGGGCGCGCGAACGAACCTTTAGGGTCACGCTACCTGGATCTTTGCTCCTTTGGATTGCTCGTTGAGTTTTGTTGCTTGTTGGTAGTGGCAATAAATTGCAGGCAGAGTTCGGCCCATCGTTGGATTCTGGCTTTAGCTACGGTCTGGGTTGGTGCCACTGTTATGGGACTCGGACTTTATACGGCTGAATACCTTCCGCGTCAACTGGAAGCAAAAAGGTCACAATCAGCCCACCAGGAAGCAAATGTCCGAAACTACGTTCGAACTGGGGATTTTTCCCATCTTAATAACAAGCCTCCGCTACACATTCCCTATCCCGATGCTGACGCATTGCGATCTCTTCTGGATATGGCCACCGTTCGTGCCATTCTTCCGGCTGCTATCCGCCCACCACTCGAACTAATGGAGTTCGACAGCGATCCATCTGACGCATTTGTTCGATCCGGCGTTTACCCGACCACTGCTCCGTATCAAGGCAATACCATTGGCAGTTACGGAGCGGTCGGTAACAATGCTACGGGCACTGCACGCATGAGCTTCAGACATGATAATGGCACTGAGCGGGTCAAGATTCCCGTTGCTGGTTATCCTATCAACGGGGGCAACCGAATTGGAATGATGGGTGCGGATGGAATAGAAATACTGCGTCCTGCCGACAACCCTCGCGAATCATGGCAATTCATTGAGACTGAGCTAGGCGAGGGCCCGTTACAGCTTGTAGTCACTGATGCAAGTGACGCCTGGTGGCTCGCCGTTGGGAGTCCAATCGAGACCGGGCAACTGGACTCCAAGGTGGAATACGTCCTACGTAATTATTATATGTTCTTTATCCTTGGCATTACGATTGTGCTGATACTGATGATGATTTATGCTGAACCTTGGATCAGTTCAAATGAATATAAAGCGATTGCATCTTAGTAGGAGTATCGTCGCAATGATTGCGGAGTGGGAGGACTATGCCTACTCCACCGGGCTGAAAATGGTTTTTTTTGGCATGACTACAATGACAGAGGGTGATTGGGGTTGTGCTAGCGGATTGGGCAAACAAACAGGTGACGTCGGGCATGCCACATTGGAAGATTCATGATCGCTCAATCCAAATCCCCTGAGCCAGTGCCGCTTTGTGTGGATCTGGACGGTACTTTGATTCGCAGCGACTTGTTGCTGGAGTCGGCTTTGATGCTGGTGCGCACTTCACCGACGACTGCCCTTGCGATGCCGTTTTGGCTGATTCGGGGCAAAGCGTACCTGAAGGCTCGAATTGCCAGGCACGTTGATCTCCGCACGGATCTTCTGCCCGCCAATTCCGAGGTGGTGGAGCTGATGGAGTCGGCCAGGCGTAGCGACCGGCCGGTCGTGATGGCGACTGCCTCGACCGAAAAGTTTGCGACTCAGGTCGCTAAGCGTTTTGGCCCCTTCGACGCGGTCTATACGAGTGATGAGAGCAACAACCTGTCGGCCACGGCCAAGGCGGGTAAGCTGGTTGACGCATACGGCATGGGTGCATTCGACTACGTGGCAAATGGACGGCCAGATTTGCTGGTTTGGAGACTGGCCCGACGGGCTATCGTGATCGATCCCGAGGTCGGGGTACTAACAAGACTTCGGAAACTGGGCATACAGCCCCAACTGCTGCACGGACGCGGAAACTTGCTTCACCCTTTGATACAGGCAATCCGGCCGCACCAATGGCTCAAAAACGTACTTTTGTTTCTGCCAATCCTCACGGCCCATTTGTATTCTGATGGGTCGGCGCTGCTGGCTGCCAGTTTAGCGTTTATTGCATTCTGCATGGCTGCCTCGGCAGGCTATCTGGTGAATGATCTCTTAGATCTGGAGGCGGATCGCCTGCATCCTCGAAAACGCTTCCGCCCATTCGCCGCTGGAGACTTACCCCTTTCACTGGGAATCGCCATGATTCCGCTGCTGATTCTGGCTAGTTTCGGAATCGCTACCATGCTCCCGTCACTGTTTGTCGCTGTTCTCGCCGTTTACCTGGTCGTAAATCTCGCTTACTCGCTTTACTTGAAACAACGCCCGGGATTGGATGTGCTGATTTTGGCTATTCTCTACACCTTACGCATCATAGCCGGAACGGCCGCGCTGGCACTTGCATTCTCGTTCTGGTTGTTAGCCTTCTCGATGTTCCTGTTTCTGAGCCTTGCCTTCGTAAAGCGCTTTGCCGAGCTCAAGGTACTGGAGCAAGACCAGCGGGATTTGGCGCCGGGCCGAGGTTACACAGTTGACGATCTGGAATTGGTCAGAAGCCTTGGTATATCTGCCGGCTTCAGTGCTGTTCTTGTGATGTCTCTATACGTGAATAGCCCTGAAATCAGCGTTCTCTACGGGCGCCCTGAACTCATCTGGCTGATTTGCCCTATCGTTTTGTATTGGATCGCACGTGTCTGGACTATTACCCATAAGGGCCTCATGCATGATGACCCGGTCGTGTTTGCCATCGAAGATCGGGTCAGTCAGTTCTGCGCCCTACTCTCCGTAATCATCGTCTGGTTAGCGGTGTAGGGTTCGGTGCCATCGCTCAACGCCTATCGGTCCTGGGGTCGCTATCCAAAATCGCGACACCGGGACGTCTTGCGGCTAACCCATCGCGATAGAGCTTTGCCGACTGACAATGGAATGCTTTTGCCCTTTGGCAACGGTCGAAGCTATGGCGACAGCTGCCTCAACAGCGACGGGGTACTGCTGGACGTGCGTGGGCTGGATCGTTTTATTGAATTCGACCGTGAAAAGGGGCGAATTCAATGTGAAGCAGGTGTTCTACTGAGCCAGGTCCTCGCCTTGATTGTGGGTTCCGGATGGTTTCTGCCAGTTACACCCGGAACCCGCTATGTCACAGTCGGTGGCGCGATCGCAAACGACGTTCACGGCAAGAATCATCATGTGGCGGGCACCTTCGGTCATCACGTGAATAGTTTTGAACTTTTGCGAAGCGACGGACAGCGCCTGGTGTGCAATCCACTGGAAAATGAAGGACTGTTTGCGGCAACCATCGGAGGGCTTGGGCTTACAGGCCTGATCACCTGGGTCGACTTTGATTTAAAACCCATCGGGAGTCCGCAGGTTCTTGTGGACACGGTTCGGTTCGATAATGTGGACGGATTTTTCGAACTTGCACTGCGATCCGATCTCGAGCATGAATACACAGTGGCTTGGGTCGACTGTCTGGCTAGGGGCGGCGAGCTGGGACGGGGTGTCTACATTTCGGGCAATCATGCTCCATCGCAGGCCAACGGTAGTCCGCGAGCCCCGAGTCGGCGCCTCTCGATGCCGTTCGACCCCCCGATTTCATTAGTCAGCAATGCCACCCTGAGAGCGTTCAACAGCGTTTATTATCGGAAACCGGTTTCCCGCGGCGCACCACAGATCCAGCACTACGCGCAGTTTTTTTATCCGCTCGACTCGGTAGCGAATTGGAATCGGATTTATGGCCCCAAGGGTTTTCTCCAGTATCAGTCCGTGGTTCCTATGGCTGCAGCCCACGATGCGACTAGGGCGATGCTCGAGCGAATCGCGCACTCGGGTCAGGGATCATTCTTGAGTATCCTGAAGCTTTTTGGTTGCCGACCGTCACGTGGTATGCTCTCGTTCCCCCGCGAAGGCGTGACTTTGGCGTTGGACTTCCCGTTTAGGGGTGAAGCTACTCTAGGGCTTCTCGACGATCTGGACAGTATCGTGCTTGAGGCCGGGGGTGCCGTTTATCCGGCAAAGGATGCGCGCATGTCTCCAGAATTGTTCGCCGCAGGTTATCCGAAGGCTGACACATTCCAGCATTATATCGACCCCCTTTTCTCCTCGAGCCTCTGGAGGCGGGTGCGGGGTGGTGCTGGATGAGCGCTCGTGTGCTGATCGTAGGGGCCACATCGGCAATCGCTGAATCATTGGCGAGGCTGTTTGCTATTGAGGGCGCACAACTCTACCTGGCGGCACGAAATGGTAAGCATCTTGCGTCCATCGCCGATGACCTGAAAGTTCGAGGGGCGGGCCGGGTTCTTATTCACGCCTTCGAAGCGACAAGCGAGGACGGTGCCAGCCTCTCCGAGGCGGCCTGGGAAGCCCTGGGCAGCATAGACGTGGCCGTCATTGCCCACGGGACGCTCCCCAGACAGACGGACTGTCAGAACTCGAGTGAAATGACCCGTCAGGCTTTGACGATTAACGCACTGAGCGTGCTCGAATTGCTGACGCCGCTTGCCAATCGAATGGAAGCGGCAGGTTCAGGCGACTTGGCTGTGATCAGCTCGGTGGCAGGAGACCGAGGGCGACAGAGTAATTACGTGTACGGATCTGCCAAAGCCTGTCTGAACGTTTATCTCCAAGGACTGCGGCACCGTCTGAGTGGTTCGGGGGTGAACGTTCTGACGGTCAAGCCGGGATTTGTCGATACGCCCATGACCAAAACGTTCGAAAAAGGCCCGCTTTGGGCATCACCCGAGCGGGTCGCATGGGACATACGCAGGGCGATCGCTCGGCGTCGCACGGTCATTTACACACCTTGGTTCTGGCGATGGATCATGCTCATTATCCGCCTGGTCCCAACACCTGTTTTTCACCGCACCAAGCTATGAAAGGCATAAGCTGTTCCGAGGTCTCGTCGAGCGCAAGGCTGGAGGCGAAGCCATTCACTGAGGTGCCGAAACCGCTATGAGCGTCGGGAATGCCAAGATTGTTCTAACCGGCGCAGCCGGACTGGTTGGCCAGAATCTCGCCGTACTTCTGGAAGAGCGAGGCTACGGTCACCTGCTTGGAATCGACAAACATACCCACAACGCTGGGGTGCTTCGGGCGCTTCATCCCAGTATGGAGATCATTGAGGCTGACCTCGCCCAGATCGGGGACTGGTCCGACAGCTTCAGCGGGGCCAGTGCGTTGATCATGCTCCAGGCTCAAATCGGAGGCGAACGGCGGGAAGACTTCGTGGCGAACAACATAACGTCCACCGAGAACGTGCTGGCGGCGTGTCGTCAGCACGGCATCGAGTATATAGTTCACGTCAGTTCATCCGTCGTTAATTCCCGCGCACACGATTTCTATACCGAAACCAAAAAGGCCCAAGAAAAGCTCGTTGTCGAGAGCGGAATCAAGCACTGTGTCCTGCGGCCAACACTGATGTTTGGCTGGTTCGACCGCAAGCATTTGGGATGGCTGTCGCGCTTTATGCAGAAGGTGCCCTTGTTTCCAATTCCAGGATCCGGACACTACTTGCGCCAACCGCTTTACATCATGGATTTCTGCAGGGTAATCGCCGCCTGTCTCGAGCAACAGCCGGATTGTCTCACTTACGACATTAGTGGTCTGGAGGAGATCGACTACATCGAAATCATACGGGAAATTAAACAGGCCACAAAAAGCCGAACGCCCATAATCAAAATCCCATATCACGTGTTTTGGGGTATGTTGAAGCTGTATGGGGTTTTTGACCGTAACCCGCCCTTTACCACCAAACAGTTGGAAGCACTGGTTATTCCGGAACGGTTTCCAATTATTCCTTGGGGTGAACTTTTCGGATTTAAACCTACGCCGTTTCGTGATGCCATTCGAGAGACTTTTGCAGACCCTCGTTTTGCGAATGTGGCATTAGAATTTTGAAAAGAACCACATAGAGAGTGGATCATGAAACAGGTTGCAGTTATTGGGGCGGGCGCGATGGGGCTTGCCACTGCCTATCACCTACTCAAGGCTGGTCATGCGGTCACTGTCTTTGAGGCCGATAGCGTTGCCGGCGGTATGGCTGCGCACTTCGATTTTGATGGGTTGAGTATTGAGCGTTTCTATCACTTCGTGTGCAAATCGGATCATGCGCTGTTTGATCTCCTTGACGAGCTTGGCCTCAGCAACGCAATGATCTGGCGCGACACTTCGATGGGCTTCTATCACGATGGAGCCCTGCATCCATGGGGAGATCCGCTAGCGCTTCTTAGATTCCCAGGCCTCAGCTGGGTGGGCAAGCTGCGCTATGGACTCCATGCTTTTATCTCCACGCGCCGATCGGATTGGTCGAAGCTGGATCAACTGCGTGCAGACCAGTGGCTCAGACGCTGGCTGGGTGATGACACCTACAGCGTTTGCTGGGAAAAACTATTCCAGTTCAAATTTTTCGAGTACACCGATCGACTGTCCGCCGCCTGGATCTGGCAGCGCATCAAACGGATTGGCACGTCACGGAGCAGCATCTTCCAGGAACAGCTGGGCCATATCGCCGGCGGCTCTGAAACGTTGATCCAAGCATTGGTTGAGCATATCGAACGCATGGGTGGCACGATTCGGCTGGGCACACCTGTACGGCGAATCGACATTCGAGATGGAACGGTTCACGGCATTGTAACCGACGCCGGCGAGGAACCATTCGAGGCGGCGATTTCAACTATAGCCATTCCATATGCGGTCGATATGCTGGGGGACTTGGATTCGGTCCTGCTGGATCGATATCGCGCACTCGCCAACATCGGTGTTGTCTGCGTGGTCCACAAACTCGCGAAATGCGTGACCCCCCATTTCTGGGTCAACATCAATGATTCGCGATTCGATATCCCAGGTGTCGTCGAATTTTCCAATTTGCGCAATACCGGTGCGGACCACGTAGTGTATGTCCCCTACTATATGCCGCAGACCCATCCAAAGTTCGGGTGGGACGATGAGCTGTTTCTGGAAGAAACTCGATCCTATTTACAGTCACTCAATCCATCTCTGAGAGAAGATCACTTTATTGCGGCTACCGTTGGGAGGCTACGTTATGCACAACCCGTTTGCGGCCCACGTTTCCTGGAAAAGTTACCGCCAATCCAACCGGGTATCGACGGTCTCCAAGTAGCGGATACTTCCTATTACTATCCGGAGGATCGCGGTATTTCGGAGAGCGTGAGGCTTGCAAAGCGGCTGGCGGAGGCCGTTGCTCCATGAAGGCGCATGCGCCCACCTCCGTGGCGCGACATGTTCGCATGTTGGTAAGCCGCCAGTTTGCGTTGTTTATTGTGGTTGGCGGTTTTGCGGCCGCTGTGCATTGGGGAAGCCGGATCTGGCTTAACGAATTCTTTAGCTTTGGCGTTGCCTTGATGATTGCCTACATTATTGGCATCGCAACGGCTTTTACCCTCAACAAACTGCTGGTGTTTCCAGAATCAGGTCGGGAATTGCGGACCGAAATAAACTATTTCGTCCTATTTAACGTTGCGGCTTTTCCGTTGGTTTGGGGCGCCTCAATGTATTTGGCCGAGGTGGCTTTGCCGGCCTTCGGCATCACCTGGCACCCCCGTGAGATTGGTCATGCGATCGCGATTTCGCTACCGTTGATTCTCAACTTCTACCTCCATAAATTCATCACGTTTCGTGAACAGTAGATGGGACCACGCATGACTGAAGACCTTGATGCGCTCTATCGCGCACGTTTCGACAGTGAGGCATTGGAACACAAGACGCGTATTTGGCGGGTACTCTGCCGGGACCACTTTCAGCGTTATGTCGGAGTGACTGATACGGTGCTTGATCTCGCTTGCGGCACAGGTGAGTTTATCAACAATATCCAGGCGAAGAAGCGCATTGGGGTTGATCTACGCACTGATTCGAAGGCCCTGTTGGACCTGGATGTTAGGTTTGTTCAGTCGTCGGCAACGGACCTAGTCGATATAACGTCCAACTCCGTAGACGTGGTGTTCACCTCTAATTTTCTCGAACACCTGCACAGTAAGAGTGACGTGCTCACGGTTATGGCCGAGGTTATGCGGATCCTGCGTCCCGGGGGGCGATTCCTGATTATGGGCCCCAACATTCGCTACGTCGGGGGAGCGTACTGGGACTTTTTCGACCACCATCTACCGCTGACAGAACTGTCAGTAGCAGAGGCCCTTGTTTCAAGCGGCTTCAGGGTTGAAGAGTCCATCGCCCGCTTTTTACCCTACACCACGAAATCGAATTTGCCACAATCACCATGGTTGGTAGCTCTATATCTAAAGCTTCCCTTGGCCTGGCGCATCCTCGGCCAACAGTTTTTTGTAGTTGGGCATTGTCGTAGTTGATCGAGTGGCCGCCTGGATGTCTTCAGGCCCACACGTTTAGCTTCCGTAATCGGTGACCATTGTCGCTGCGATGGCATGCCTTAGGATTGGGCTCGCCTTCCGATTCGCTCTCCCCCATCTCCGCCGACACTCCCTTCCTCTACGGCTAAAAACCCAGTAGCCGAATCGACCCGCCGGATTCAGGTGAGACCCTGCTCGGCCATGGACACCGCGCGGAATATCGCCCGCCCCTTGTTCATGGTCTCGTCCCATTCACGGGCAGGCACCGAGTCGGCCACAATGCCGGCGCCGGCCTGTATATGCAGTTCCCCGTTCTGAATGATGGCGGTTCGTATGGCGATGGCGGTATCCATGCTGCCGGACCAGGCCAGATAGCCCACCGCCCCGGCGTACACACCCCGTTTTACCGGCTCTAACTCATCGATTATCTCCATCGCCCGAATCTTGGGTGCGCCACTCACGGTGCCGGCCGGGAAAGTCGCCCGCAGAACATCGATGGCCGTGAGCTTCTGGTCCAGTTTCCCGACCACGTTGGAGACAATGTGCATGACGTGTGAGTAACGCTCGATCAGCATCTGCTCGGTCAGCTTGACCGTTCCGATCTCGGCCACCCGTCCCACATCATTCCTTCCGAGATCGATAAGCATCAGATGCTCGGCCAGTTCCTTGGGATCGGCCAGAAGTTCCGCTTCCAGGGCCCGATCCTCCGACTCGCTGGCGCCGCGATGCCGGGTTCCGGCAATGGGTCGCACGGTGACTTCACCCTGCTCCAGCCGCACCAGAATCTCGGGCGACGAGCCGACGATCTGAAAATCACCCATGTTGAGAAAATACATGTAGGGAGACGGGTTCAGCGTTCGGAGGGCGCGGTAGATATCAAGTGGGGCGGCGGACACGGGTATCGACAGGCGCTGGGACAGCACCACCTGCATGACATCACCTTCCAGGATGTAGCCCTTTATCCGCTCCACCGCTGCCTCATAGGCGTCGCGTTGAAAACCGGACTTGAAATGCTCCTCGTTAACCTGCTGCGTCGTCCCACCGGCACGATATCGAGGCCGACCCTCGCGAAGCTTGCGTACCAGAGCATCGAGTCGCTGCTGGCCAGTTGCCCAGGCATCCGCCACCGCCGGATCCACCAGGCAGATGACGAACAGCTTGCCCGAGAGATTGTCGAACACCACCACCTCTTCCGAGACCATCAACAGTATGTCAGGGTTGCCGAGGACGTCGGGGGTTGGACACTCCGCCAAACGGGGTTCGATGTATCGGATGGTGTCGTAGCCGAAGTAACCGACCAGACCGCCGGCGAAGGTTGGCAGGCCCTCGCCGGTCTCGGGTACACGGTAGCGCGCTTGAAAAGCTTCTACCCAGGCGAGCGGGTCATCTGAGTCAAGGGTCTCGATCGAAGCACCGTCATGCATCACCCGAATGCGGTGACCCCGAACCTCGACCACGGTCCTGCAGGGCATGCCGATGATCGAGTAACGACCCCATTTCTCCCCGCCCTGAACGGACTCGAACAAATAGCTGTAGGGGCCTTCGGCCAATTTCAGGTAAGTGCTGAGCGGGGTGTCCAGGTCCGCGAGAACTTCGCGATGGACTGGAATTCGATTGAATCCCTGGCCGGCGAGGCGGCCGAAGAGTTCGACGTTCATGGTTCTGAGCCTGTTGTTTACGGGTTGAGACGCGGTTGCGAACGCAGGGGTCTCAGCCACGCCATCGGCGGCTCAAGCAGACTTCTCCGACGGGTTTGAGGGCAAATCGATACATCACAGATCGGTACATCAAGAGATCAGCTGGCGCGTTTCAGCAGCGCTGGCAATTCTGATACAGATTCAATCATCCGGTCCGGCGACGCCTCGCGGATGTCCTGTCCGTGATTGTACCCATATGGGACACAGAATACAGGGCAACCCGCATGGCGGGCCGAGGTGACATCGTTGATCGAGTCCCCCACCAGCAGCATCCGGCTCGGAATGGTCCCCAGGCGATCCGCGGCCAACAGCAGCGGATCCGGGGCCGGCTTGGGCTTGGGGGTCGCATCGCCGCCAACCACCACGGTGAACATCTGACCCAAGCCCAACCGCTCGATCAGCGGAACGGTAAACGCGGTGGGTTTGTTGGTCACACAAGCCAGTGGAAACGCCAGGGCGCGCAGTGCCGAGAGACCGGAACGCACGCCTGGGAACAGGCGGCTGGACACACAGATATTCTCGGCGTAGTGGCGATTGAACAGCGGCATCGCACGCTCATACAGGTCCGCGGCCGGTTCCATATCCATGTGCCCGGTCAAGGCCCGTTTCACCAGCCGCGGCGCACCGTTGCCAACCCAAGTCCGCACCGGCCCCTCGCCCCACGGGGCCAGCCCAAGCTCCACCATCATGGCGTCCACGGCCAGGGCCAGATCCGGCACGCTGTCGACCACCGTGCCGTCGAGATCAAACGCAACGGCTTCAATGTCCATTGAATCAGGACCCCGCCGCAGCCAGCTCGGCGCGCATGGCGTCAATGGTCTTTCGGTAATCGGGCGTGCCAAAAATGGCCGATCCGGCAACGAACGTATCGGCGCCCGCCTCGGCAATTTCGCGGATGTTGTCTACCTTTACACCACCATCGATTTCCAGACGAATCTGACAGCCGCTGGCCTCGATCATCGTGCGGGCCTGCCGCAGCTTGGCCAGGGTACCCGGAATAAAAGTCTGCCCGCCAAATCCGGGATTCACCGACATCAGCAGCACCATGTCCACCTTGTCGATCACGTACTCCAGATGGGCCAGCGGTGTAGCGGGATTGAACACCAGTCCAGCCTTGCAACCCTGATCCCGGATCAGCTGCAGGCTGCGATCCAGATGGTCGCTTGCCTCGGGATGGAAGGTAATATAGGTGGCGCCTGCGGCAGCAAAGTCGGGAATGATCCGATCCACCGGTTTGACCATAAGGTGGACGTCGATGGGCGCGGTCACGCCGTGTTTACGCAATGACTCGCAGACCAGGGGTCCGATGGTGAGATTGGGTACGAAATGATTGTCCATCACGTCGAAATGGACGATATCGGCACCGGCGGCCAGCACTGTGTCCACCTCTTCACCCAGACGGGCGAAATCGGCGGACAGTATGGATGGGGCGATCTGAAACTCGGGCATAGGTAAAATCTCCGCGACGCGGCCGAATGCATTCCCCCCAAAGTCGGCGCATATTAACAGATACTGATTTACACGCCAGTTCGCGTTTTCGCCCGATACACCTGACATGCTCGGCGCCGGTCATTGGCCAGGTCAGATATTTTCCTTTATACAGTGACTCAAGCGAGATAGTCCGCCTCGGGAACGTCTGGGCTATTCTGGGGGAAACAGATTGGAGGCTGAAATGCACAGACTCAGCACGCAGATCGTGGGTAATCGCTGCTCTATTGCCAAGATCTGCAACGATGAAGCTGCGCATCTCAGTCCGAAGATTCGGTTTGGCGAATAGCTTCAGAGGCTCCCTAGATGAACAGCAATCCGCCTCGGCCCACCCGAATCGCTTTTCTGCAAGTACCGAACTACTCGATGATCGCCTTCGCATCGGCCCTGGAGCCGCTGCGACTGGCTAATCGGCAAAGCGGATCCACCCTGTACGAGTGGCAAATTGCAACGGCCCTGGGCGAACCGGTGGCCTCCAGCAACGGCCTGACGTTGAGCCCGGTGACGGCGCTCAGCGATTTGGGTGCGCTGGATATGCTGGTGATCTGCGGCGGGGTGGACATCCGCGATGCCGCCACCAAACCCCTGCTGGTCTGGCTGCGCAAATTCGCCAATCGCAAAATCGACCTGGGCGCGCTGTGCACCGGCAGTTACCTGCTGGCCAAAGCCGATCTTCTGAACGGTTACCGTTGCACCATCCACTGGGAAAACATGGCCAGCATGCACGAGGATTTTCCCGAGATCATTGTCTCTTCTGAGCTGTTCGAGATCGATCGGGATCGCTATACCTGTGCTGGTGGGACGTCCGCTTTGGACATGATGCTACACCTGATCGCCCGGCAGCATGGCGAGGAACTCGCCGGCGTAGTCTCCGAGGCATGCATCTGTGACCGGATACGCGGGCGGCACGATCGACAGCGGGTTCCGCTGAAACACCGGTTGGGCACCAGCCAGCCCAAGCTGGCGAAGGCCGTGGCGCTTATGGAGGCCAACATCGAGGAGCCCATGACGCTGGACGAGCTGGCCCAGTACGTGGGTTTATCAAGGCGGCAGTTGGAACGGCTGTTCCAGAAATATCTGCACTGCGTACCTACCCGTTACTACATGGAACTCAGACTGCGTCGGGCACGGCAGCTGTTGCTACAGACCGAAATGTCGGTGTTCGACGTGGCTTTCGCCTGCGGTTTCGTATCAGCGCCCCATTTCAGCAAATGCTACCGAGATTTCTTCAGCATTCCGCCCCGGGATGAACGGCGCTTGCGGCGAGGACAGGCCGCAGCCGGCGACACCTGATCGCCGGCTGTTCAGATCCCAGCCTTTGGGCAAACGAAGCCAATCTGGCTCCGCTCAAGGCGCCCTTGGGCTCTCCGCTGGGCCAAGACCGGTCGGCGTGTAGCCCGGGTTGACGGTCAGCACCAGCTTGTCGGCAACCATGCCGTCCTCGCGCATCCACACGTTCACCGTGTGCAAACCCGGTGTTGAAACCGTGATTTGCGCCACCAGGCCGTCCATGGTCGACTTGGACCAGGTCCAGGACGAGCTGAAACGCGACATGCGATCGGCTGTCGCCACCGCAGCCCCGTCCAGGCCCACATGCAGCGAGTCCTCCTTGTCTGTCGCGCCCTGGCCCCTGACCCAGACATAGTGGACACCGGTCTTGACGAAGTTGACCGCCAGATCCATCCGCGGGCTGGCCGTCACATAGCCACTGTTGATGTTGGTGCCCTTGTTGGGCAGCGCCTGCATCGCACCGCTGCCCGAGGCGTTGGCCGGTGAGACAAACGTCCAGTCGTGGCCGCTGGCCGAGGTCTTGGCGTCATGGTTCTCCAGTTCCATGGACACCAAACCGTTGCTGCCGGCATCCTGTTGATAGGCGCCGCTGCCACCCGATGGGGCAGTAAAGAGGGCGCTGGCCACCGGGCTGTCCGAGTAACCGGACAGCACACCGATGGCTTTCACCGTGATTGATTTCCCCGGCTCCGGTTGCTCCAGTTCGAACGGTCCGCTGTAACGAATGGACGACTCGCTCGGCGTCGAGCCGTTCAGCGTGTAGTAGATCGCGGCACCGCTGGTGGTGGTGGAAAGCCTGACCGTGACCGACTCGGTGATACTGCCGCCCGGCGGGTCGATTACCGGTTGCGCAACCGTGGGGGTGCCCCCCGTGTTGTCGCGCGGGCTTTCCGCCGGGCCGAGGCCGGTCGGCGTGTAGCTCGGGTTGACGGTCAATACCAGCTTATCGGCCACCATGCCGTCCTCGCGCATCCACACGTTCACCGTGTGCAAACCCGGCGTCGAAACCGTGATCTGTGCCACCACGCCGTCCATGGTCGACTTGGACCATGTCCAGGACGAGCTGAAACGCGACATGCGATCGGCTGTAGACACCGCCGCACCGTCCAGCCCCACATGAAGCGAGTCCTCCTTGTCTGTCGCGCCCTGACCCCTGACCCAGACATAGTGAACACCGGTCTTGACGAAGTTCACCGCAAGATCCATCCGCGGGCTGGCCGTCACATAGCCACTGTTGATGGTGGCGCCGTTGTTCGGCAGCGCCTGCATCGCACCGCTACCCGAGGCGTTGGCCGGTGAGACAAACCTCCAGTCGTGGCCGCTGGCCGAGGTCTTGGCGTCATGGTTCTCCAGTTCCATGGACACCAGACCGTTGCTGCCGGCATCCTGCTGATAGGCGTCGCCCGGTGTTGAGAAAGAGAAGCTGGCGCTGGCCACCGGGCTGTCCGAGTAACCGGACAGCACACCAATGGCCTTCACCGTCGTCGTTTCCGCCAGTTCGAACGGCCCGCTGTAGAACATGGACGAGGTGCTCGGCGGGGGGGTGTCTTCATCTTCATTCAGCGTGTAGTAGATCGCGGCACCGCTGGTGGTGGTGGAAAGCCTGACCGTCACCGGCTCGGTGAAATTGCCGCCCGGCGGGTTGATCACCGGTTGCGCTACCGTGGGGGTGCCCCCCGTGTCCCGCGGGCTCTCCGCCGGGCCAAGGCCGGTCGGATTTAGAGCTGCGTCGCGGGATAGCACGAT
>Ga0316187_10002496_pt1 | contig 15989 bp, 12 predicted proteins | sample CroRivburrow1_MG_FD_204927 | JGI IMG/M metagenome (GOLD analysis project Ga0316187, IMG submission 204927) | Coastal sediment microbial communities from Maine, United States - Cross River worm burrow 1 | ecosystem: Environmental > Aquatic > Marine > Coastal > Sediment | place: USA: Maine... | reverse complement strand
AAAGGATGTAAACAGCGTACGCAGAAAGCTATCCAGGATTAAAGGAGGAGGGCTGTTACGCTTTACAGGCCATCGTCCAGTAGAGGCACTCCTTATTTCAGATGTGCGTGGAGATGACCCTGCTGTGATTGGTTCAGGGCTATTGGTTGCGGATGAACCAGCTACTCATGAGTTTGATAAATTGGCCTTGCCTGATTGGCTCCAGGAGCTTATTGGGAGATGTGATGGAGTGCCGTCGATTACCCAGTCAGATGTCTCATTGCAGGTTGTTGCCAATCTGGATATGGCCTGTGAAGCTGCAAAGGAAAAGAGTGAAGAGCTGGGGTATCCGGTGGTTTGGCACAAGGCGTTTCTGGATGGAGATGCTGAAACTGCAGGCAGACGTCTGGCAAGGATGTTGAAGGAGGAAGCAGTAGGGATTCATATCTGGGGTGGTGAAACAACGGTGCGCCTTCCTGCCAACCCTGGGCGTGGAGGGCGCAATCAACATCTGGCATTGGCTGCTGCGCAAGAAATTACTGGGCATGAGGGGCTCTACCTATTAGCTGTCGGCACAGATGGCACTGATGGGCCGACTACTGATGCTGGTGCATTGGTTGATGGTGGCACAATAGAGCGTGCTGCCACTGAGGGTTATGACAGTGCTGATTGCCTGTGCCGCGCAGATGCGGGGAGCTTGTTGGAAGCCAGTGGTGACCTAATCAATACAGGGCCCACAGATACCAATGTGATGGATTTAGTGATCGGGCTAAAACTTGACCAATAACTGCAGCCAAGCCATCATGATTGTCTTTGTATTAATGTGGAATTTAATTCTTTAATTATTAGTGTCTTATGTATTTTTGCCTCTGCTTTGTTTAGAATGGTTCCACGGAAGTTTGAAGTGGTTTTTAAATTTTCCTTTCCTATCAATCTGTTGATGATCTTTTTGCATGTCGGATATCAACAGTGCCAATAAAAAGTTTGCCATGTGAATGCTTAGGCTGTGCAGTTTTAGGCATTTGAGATGGGATATCGGGCGAGCTACTTAATAAATAAAGAGCGGGGGAAATGTATGGCTGGCGGCTGTTATAGACGTTTATAGCCCGTGTGCACTGGCATGCTAATCCTGGTGGAAAGATTGTATTAACACCTAAATACAGCTGGAGTATTTAAAATGAAAAAGCTCTTTTTATCGACGACTGTGTCTGTTGCGGCTTTCCTGCTGTCCACTCCTTTGTCTTATGCCGCTGCAATTTTATAGTCTTTAATGAAGCTAAATGGATGCTAGCTAGCGCTTAAGGTTTTGGTTTTAAGAAAAAAACTTAAACGTCTAGGACACCCACTCCACAGGTTTTACTATTTTCTAGCTTGCTTCATGTGCCAATACGACTGCACCCAGAGGGGGGAGCGTAAGTGTGGCTGAATGATTGCTATTCATCCATGGCACAGATTCGGTGTTGATACCTCCAATATTACCCAGATTACTCCCGCCATAAAGTTCAGAGTCTGAATTAAGCACTTCGCGATAAAAGCCAGTCTGTGGCAGGCCAATTCGGTAATTAGTTCTGGGTACTGGGGTGAAGTTCAATATCACAATAATATTGTGGCCTGCTTTATCTTTTCGTATATAACTTAAAACAGATTGGCTGGCATCATGACAGTCGACCCATTCAAAACCACTATGTTCAAATTCAACCTCATGGAGTGCAACTGTGTTTCGATACAGGTTATTTAGGTCACCAATGAGAGATTGAACACCCTGGTGTTGTGGGCGTTCTAGAAGATGCCAGTCCAATGCGGTTGCATCATTCCATTCGCGGCCCTGGGCAAACTCACTTCCCATAAATAACAGTTTCTTGCCGGGATAGGTAAACATGTAGGTATAGAGCAGGCGCAGAGAGGCAAACTTCTGCCAGCTATCACCTGGCATTTTATCCAGCATAGAGCCCTTGCCGTGCACCACTTCATCATGAGAGAAGGGGAGGACAAAGTTTTCGGTAAAAGCGTAGAGCAGCCCAAAGGTGAGCAGGTCATGATGATAGTGTCGATGGATGGGGTCTTGGCTAAGGTAGGATAGCGTGTCGTGCATCCATCCCATGTTCCACTTCATGCTAAAACCCAGTCCACCAAGCCAGGTGGGGCGGGATACCTGAGGCCATGCAGTGGACTCCTCTGCAATGATCATGGCACCAGGAAACTGTTCGTGGGTGATGATGTTGAGGTCTTTAAGAAACTCAACGGCTTCCAGGTTTTCTCGGCCACCGTATTGATTGGGCACCCAGTCACCGGGCTCCCTGGAGTAGTCCAGATAGAGCATGGAGGCGACGGCATCGACTCGCAGGCCATCCAGGTGAAACTCCTCCATCCAGTAGACGGCGCTGGCTAGCAGGAAGTTTTGTACCTCTTTGCGACCATAATTGAAGATCAGCGTGCCCCAGTCGCGATGCTCTCCCCGGCGTGGATCCTCATGCTCATAGAGTGCGGTGCCATCAAACTGCCCCAGGGCATCTCTATTCTTTGGGAAGTGGGCGGGCACCCAGTCGAGAATGATGCCGATACCGCGTTGATGTAGATAATCAACAAAGTAACGAAAGTCATCCGGTGTGCCAAAACGGCTGGTAGGGGCAAAATAACCGGTGGTCTGATAGCCCCAGGAGGCATCAAAGGGGTGCTCTGTGATGGGCAGTAGCTCAATGTGGGTAAAACCCAGTGCGCAGACATGATCGGCAAGACGATGTGCCAGTACGCGGTAATTCAGGAAGTGACTGTTCTCATCCTTTTGCCAGGAGCCGAGATGTACCTCGTAGATGGAGAGTGGTGCTTGTTGCCAGTTGTGCTGATTTCGGTGCTGCATCCATTGCTGGTCATTCCACTCAAAGTTGCTCTCTGCTGTGGTAATGCAGGCAGTCTCTGGACGGAGTTGAAACTGATGGCCATAAGGATCGGTTTTAACCAATACTTCACCTGTGCGGCTGCGGATCTCAAATTTGTAGAGTGCGCCGGGCTCCAGACCAGGAATAAAAAGCTCCCAGATGCCGGAACCACCACGGCTGCGCATTGCATGAACACGACCATCCCACTGGTTGAAATCCCCAATAACACTGAGCCGCTCGGCATTGGGTGCCCAGACGGCAAACAGGATGCCATTGATACCATCGGCTTGATGTGTGTGTGCACCTAGAACGCGGTAGGCATGCCAATGCTTTCCTTCACCAAACAGGTGCAGATCAAACTCCTCCAGCTGGGGAGGAAAGCAGTAGGGGTCATACTGGGTATGCTGCTGATTGTGGCTATCCAGCCATGTGACCTGGTAACGATCAGGTATCTCTGCTGCTTCGCCCTGCCACTCAAAGAGGTCGGTATTGGAAACTCGGATTAGGGGTTGAGCGATTCCTTCAATATTGACCTGCTTTGCTTGTGGAAGAAAGAGCCGGACCAATGCCCTATTGCCTCTCCGCTGGCAGCCCAATACAGAAAAAGGGTCATGGTGCCGGGCCTCAATAATACGCTGTAGTGAATCACTGAGTGTCTGTTTTGGAGTTGTTTTGTTTGGAGCCATAACCTAGATGCCAGCTAATGAGGTGTTGAAGCTTGATGGGGAATGAAATTATGCCATATCAGGATAATCTCTTGTGATTGTAGATGGTATCATACTGCAGATATTTTAGTGGGGCAGTCATTAGGTTAACCTGGGGAGTTTAGAGATTATGAATCAAACATGTAATCCGCGTTTTGTAAGCCGACTAACAAGAAACACCTTGGCGCTGATCCTCGCGGGTGGCCGTGGCTCACGGCTCAAACAGCTTACACAGTGGCGCTCAAAGCCTGCCGTGCCCTTTGGGGGCAAATTCCGCATTATTGATTTTCCTCTCTCCAACTGCATCAATTCAGGCATTAGGCGTATTGGTATTTTGACCCAATACAAAGCGCACTCCCTGCTTTTGCATATCCAGCGTGGCTGGGGATTTCTACGTGGTGAGTTTGGTGAGTTTGTTGAACTTCTCCCCGCTCAGCAGCGGGTTGAGAGTACTTGGTATCAAGGCACGGCAGATGCAATCTACCAGAACATTGATATCCTGAGAAGCCATAATCCCGATTATGTGTTGATTCTGGCAGGTGACCATATCTACAAGATGGATTATGGCACCATGATTGCTCACCATGTGGAAACCGGCGCAGATATGACAGTAGGCTGTATTGAGGTTGATCTGGAGACAGCCAAGGCCTTTGGGGTGATGGGGGTGGATGATGAAGGGCGAGTCTTGGAGTTTGCTGAAAAACCGGAGAACCCCAAGCCTATGCCAGGTTCAACGGATACCGCCCTGGCTTCCATGGGCATCTATGTCTTCAATAAAGACTTTCTGTTTGAACAATTGATAAAAGATGCGGACATCAGTGATTCAAGCCACGACTTTGGGAAGGATATTATCCCACGTGTCATTAAAAACTACCGGGTTGTAACCCATCTTTTCAGGGAGGATGACACTGGGGAGCAGGCCTACTGGCGGGATGTGGGGACGGTGGATGCCTTCTGGAAGAGCAATCAGGAACTGATTGGCGTGACCCCTGAGCTGAATCTTTATGACTCCAGCTGGCCGATCTGGACCTATCAGGAGCAGCTTCCGCCTGCAAAGTTTATTTTCGATGATGATGGTCGCCGGGGCATGGCGGTGGACTCTATGATATCCGGGGGGTGCATCATCTCCGGATCCGTGGTCAGACATACTCTGATATTTTCTAACGTACGGGTTAATTCATTTAGTGAGATTGAGGATTCAGTAGTGCTGCCGAATGTAGTTATTGAGCGAAACTGTCGTATCAAAAAAGCAGTGATTGATGATGGCTGCGTTGTGCCTGAAGGGACAGTGATTGGTGAGGATCCAAAAGCTGATGCAGAGCGGTTTCATGTGACGGAAAACGGTGTGGTGTTGGTGTCACCCGATATGCTGGGGCAGGAGATACACCGTGTCCGATGAGCAAAAGCTAAAGGTTGTCCTGTGCTGGCATATGCACCAGCCGGACTACCGTGGTCCAGATCATAGCGATTACCAGCTGCCATGGGTCTACCTGCATGCCATCAAAGATTATGTTGATATGGCCTATCACCTGGAGGCCAATCCGAATGCTCGGGCGGTGGTTAACTTTGCGCCCGTGCTGCTGGAGCAGCTGGCTGATTATGCAGAACAGATCCAGGGATGGCTGACATCAGGTAAGCGCATTCTTGATCCATTGCTGGCTGCATTGGCAGGGCCAGGTCTCCCTATTGACCGAAAAGCGCGTCGTAACCTGATTGATGCCTGTCAGAAGGCCAATGAGAAGCACCTGATTAAGCGGTTCAGTGCTTTTGATCGTCTGATTGATTTAGCCTCCTGGCTGGAAAGTCATCCCGAATCCATCCGTTACCTCAATGACCAATATTTGGTGGACCTGCTGGTCTGGTACCACTTGGCCTGGATTGGAGATAGTGTTCGCCAGAATGACCTGAGGGTCCAGTCACTGCAGAAAAAGCGCCGTGGCTATGATCTGGATGACAGGCGACGCCTGGTTGAGCTTATCGGTGAGCTGCTCTCAGGGGTGATTGAGCGCTATCGCGCCTTGGCAGAGTTTGGCCGGGTGGAGCTGTCGGTGACCCCCTATGCGCACCCAATCATCCCTCTGATGTTGGATATCCAGACAACCAAAGAGGCGATGCCGGATGCCCAGTTGCCCGAGACGGAGTCTTACCCGGGAGGAGAGCCTCGTGCCCGCTGGCATATCCGTAAAGGATTAGAGGCATTTGAACAGTTTTTTGGCTTTCGCCCTGAGGGGTGTTGGCCATCTGAGGGTGCAGTTAGTACAGAGACGCTACGCCTGTTGGAGGAGGAGGGTTTTCGCTGGGCAGCCAGTGGGCAACAGGTATTGCACAACAGCCTGACGGCAGTGGGTGAAAGTTCGGCGCTTGATAAGAATTGGCTGCATCTGCCTTACCGTTTTAATGAAGGGCGACTCAACTGCTTTTTTCGTGATGACGGCCTATCTGATCTGATAGGCTTCAAATATGCCGACTGGCATGCAGATGACGCAGTTGGAAATCTGATTCACCACCTGGAGAATATTGCAGATACCTGTGTGGGTGAGCCTGACAGTGTCGTATCAGTCATCATGGATGGGGAAAATGCCTGGGAGTACTATCCACACAATGGCAACTATTTCCTCTCGGCGCTCTACGAAGCCCTGGCCGAACATCCGGGACTTGAATTGACAACCTTCTCGGACTGTCTTCACAAGCAAAAAAACCATCGACCACCACTGCCTCAATTGGTGGCTGGCAGCTGGGTCTATGGCACCTTTTCCACCTGGATTGGTGATCCTGATAAAAATCGGGCATGGGATATGCTGTGTGAAGCCAAAAATGTCTATGATGAGGTAGTGGCCTCTGGCCGTTTAAGTAAGCAGGCTCTTGAGATGGTTGAGCTACAACTTGCGACCTGTGAAGGCTCAGACTGGTTTTGGTGGTTTGGAGACTACAATCCGGGCGATACGGTTAGTGACTTTGAGCGCCTGTTTCGCCGGCAGCTGACACACCTCTATGAAATGCTGGGTGAGCAACCGCCAGCGTATCTGTATCAGGTATTTGCCTATGGTAGCGGTGCGCCGACGCGTGGCGGTGTCATGAAACAGAATGCATAGCGTGAGGCCCCACCTAAACCAGCGACGGGCTGGCGCTCTGTTGCATATTACCTCCTTGCCCGGGCATGGCACCACAGGCGATCTTGGATCTTCAGCTAGGCATTTTGTCGATTTTTTGCAGGCTTCAGGTTTTACACTCTGGCAGACCCTGCCCATAGGGCCGACCCAGAGTGATGGATCGCCTTATCAATCCACCTCCGTATATGCTGGAAATCCACGACTGATCAGCCTGGAGCTGTTGGTTGAAAATGGTTGGCTGAGTGGGGATGTATTAGAGCAAGCATCCTTTTCTGATGATGAGAAGTGCAATGCCCTGTATGCTGCCTGGCACGGCTTTAACCAGCATGCGAGCCGATCTGATAGGTCTGCTCTGGCCCATTTTAAAGATCAGCAGAAGGCCTGGCTGGATGACTATGTGCTTTTTCAGGCGCTGCATGATGAGTTTCAATGTGGGTGGTGGGATTGGCCATCGGAACTGCGTCACCATGAGCCGGATGCAATTGCCAGGGCATCTGCCAGGTTAACGAAAAAAATTGATTACCTCTGCTTTGAGCAATTTCTCTTCTTTAGTCAATGGATGGCATTGAAGCAATATGCCAATGAGCGGGATGTCCAGCTGTTTGGGGATTTACCGATCTTTGTTGCGCATGATAGTGCAGAGGTCTGGTCCCATCAGTCCCTGTTCTTTTTGGACGATGAGGGTCACCCGACAGTGGTAGCCGGTGTGCCGCCGGACTGTTTTTCAGAGCTTGGTCAGCGTTGGGGTAATCCACTCTATCGCTGGGATCTGATGCAGGAGAATAGATTCGCCTTCTGGGTGGCTCGACTGAAAACCCAGTTGCAGCTGTTCGATCTGATTCGTATCGACCACTTTCGTGGATTTGAAGCCTATTGGGAGATCCCGGCAGAAGAGAAACATGCGGTGAAAGGCCGCTGGGTAAAGGCGCCAGGAGATGCCCTGTTTGAGCGATTGCATGAGGCCTATGATCCACTGCCGCTGGTGGCTGAAGATCTTGGCATTATCACCAGAGAAGTCGATGCGCTACGCATGAAATACCAGCTCCCTGGCATGAAGATACTGCAGTTTGCCTTTTCAGGTGAGGCAGATAACCCCTACCTCCCCTGTAACCATACAGAAAACTCTGTGGTGTATACGGGGACGCACGATAATGACACCAGTCTGGGGTGGTATCTCAGTTTGGATGCCGAAGCAAGACAGTATGTCGATGAATATCTGGGTCGTTCACAGGAAATTATGCCCTGGCCTTTGATTCGCAGTGCTATGGCTTCATGTGCCCGATTTGCAATCTTGCCAATGCAGGATCTATTAGCGCTTGATGGGCAGCACCGTATGAATCTGCCAGGCACGGTTGAAGGTAATTGGAGTTGGCGCTTCAGCTGGGATCAGGTGGAGCCCGATCTTGCTGCCCGCCTACACCGTAGAGTGAGCATGTATGGGCGGTTGCAAACCTAGTTCTTGAAAACTTTGCCAGGATGGCTGGTGTTTATTCAAAGCATAGAAGTTGCGCCAGGGAAGGCGGCTTGGATATATGAAAAGAAAAATGGTACTCCCTAGGGGAATCGAACCCCTGTTACCGGCGTGAGAGGCCAGCGTCCTAACCGCTAGACGAAGGGAGCAGGAGAGAACTTCAAAGAGGTGCTATTATACTCAGCTTAACCCAAGCCTCAAGTCTGTATTGCTAGGAAAATAAAAATAGTTACTCCAGCCATTATATCGCGCTCAGAACACATTATTTCACGCGCAAACATCAGTGAAAACGCTGTTAAAGTGCTCTATCGTCTCAAAAAAGCAGGCTACCAGGCCTATCTGGTTGGCGGTGGTGTGCGTGATCTGTTGCTTGGTCGTGAACCCAAGGATTTTGATGTGGCCACAGATGCCACGCCTGAGGAGGTTAAACAGGTCTTTCGTAACTGCCGTCTGATTGGTCGCCGGTTTCGATTGGCCCATGTTCACTTTGGACGAGAGATTATCGAAGTGGCCACCTTTCGCGGTATGCATGAATCCACTTCAGATCAAGCCAAACAGGATAGCGATAATGGCATGCTGTTGAGAGATAACGTCTATGGCAGCATTGAAGAGGATGCCCTGCGACGCGATTTCACGGTCAATGCCCTCTATTACAATATCGAAGACTTTTCTGTTGTGGATTACGCCGATGGCTTGAAGGATCTGCAGGCAGGTGTGTTGCGTCTGTTGGGTGATCCTGAACTGCGCTACCGTGAAGACCCGGTAAGGATGCTGCGAGCCGCCAGGTTTGCTGCCAAACTGGGATTTACCATCAATCCTGCCTGTGAAAAGCCATTGCTTGAGAATGGTGAGCTACTTGATGGCGTCCCTGCTGCACGGCTGTTTGAAGAGGTGTTGAAACTGTTCCTGGGAGGAACGGCCCTGCACGCCTTTGAGAAACTGCGCCACTTTGACCTGTTCAGACATCTGTTTCCAGAGACGGATGAGTGTCTCAGTCATGAAGAGCAGGGCTTTCCCATCACCTTTGTTGTGCGTGGGCTGAAAAATACAGATACGCGCATTCGTGAAGAGAAGCCCGTCACCCCTGCTTTTCTATTTGCAGTCTTTCTCTGGGAGCCGGTTCGACTGCGTGCACAAGCGTTGGAGGCGGAAGGCAAGTCCAAGCATGATGCCATCATGGAGGCGGGGACTGAGGTGATCGGTCGGCAGATCAGCCGAGTCTCTATTCCCAAGCGCTTTTCACTGCAAATGCGTGAGATCTGGAATATGCAGCACCGTTTGGAACAACGTGGTAAACGGGCACTTCGCCTGTTAGAGCGCCCCCGCTTTAGGGCGGCCTATGATTTCCTGCTGCTGAGAGCTGAATCCGGTGAAGCGGATATGGCGCTGGCGGAGTGGTGGACCCTTATCCAGGATGTGAGTGAAGAGAAACGCATTGAAATGGCTAGCGTGACAGGGGGCGGTGGCAGAAAGCGCCGCCGGCGAAGGCCCCGCAAACGTCCTGCAGGGGAACAGTAGTGAGTGTAATTGTCTATGTTGCCTTGGGCAGTAATCTGGATGACCCGGCAAACCATGTCCGTCGCGCCTGTCAGGAGTTGGGGGCTTTGCCGCAAACTCGTTGCCTACAGTACTCCCGCCTCTACCAGAGTACGCCTCATGGGCCAACGGATCAGCCAGACTATATCAATGCCGTGGCTGAGCTTGAGACAGAGTTGCCCCCTGATGAGTTACTCTCGATTCTGCAAGGGTTAGAGAAGATGCATGGACGGGTTCGCACGGGTGAGCATTGGGGGCCACGCCCGCTGGACCTGGATATCCTGCTGTATGGCGATCAACAGGTTGATGGACCAGATCTACAGATTCCCCACCCTTATATGGCAGAGCGAGCCTTTGTGCTCTACCCGCTTGCAGAGTTGGCAGCTGATTTGAATATCCCCGGCTATGGTCTATTAAGTGATCTACTGCAATCCTGTCCAGCAGATGAGCTGCAACCCTTGAATGACCTCTGCAACTAATTTAAAACCACCTGGTTATGTTGTTGTTGAAGGGCCGATAGGTGTTGGTAAAACCAGCTTGGTAAAACGCCTGGCTAAGAGTTTTGGTAGTGATATCCTGCTGGAAAAGGCAGAAGAGAATCCGTTTCTGGATCGCTTCTACCAGAATGGGCGACAGGCAGCCCTGCCGACCCAGCTATTCTTTCTGTTTCAGCGCAGCAAGCAGCTGCAGGCACTGCGCCAGAAGGATCTGTTCCGCACAGCATTGGTTGCTGACTTTATGTTGCAGAAAGACCCCCTGTTCGCTCGCTTGAATCTGGATGAGGAGGAGCTAAAACTCTACGAACAGGTCTATGCCAGCCTAACCATGGAGGCACCTGTACCAGATCTTGTGGTCTATCTACAGGCTCCAGTAGAGATCTTGCTAAAACGGATCAAAAGCCGTGACCGAAAGGTTGAACGCATGATTGAGGCAGATTATCTGCAGAAGTTGTGTGATGCCTACACTGAGTTCTTCTATTACTATAATGGGTCGCCGCTTCTGATTATCAATGCTGCGGATATCAACCCCGTGGAGAGGGATGCAGATTACCAACTGTTGTTGGAACGCATCTGCTCTATACGAAGCGGCAAACATTACTTCAACCCTGCACCATTGTTACTATAGGGCTAACCACTATTGAGTCAGGTTTCTATGTCAGATATTACAATTACATCGTTGCTAGAGATGAAAAAGCAGGGTGAGAAGATCACCGTGCTGACCAGCTATGATGCCAGTTTCACTCGTCTCATTGAGGAGGCCGGAGTAGAGGTGTTATTGGTAGGGGATTCGCTGGGGATGGTGATCCAGGGGCAGGAGAGTACGCTGCCGGTGAAGGTGGATGATGTGGTCTACCACACCCAAAATGTTGCACGTGCCCGTCGCAGTGCCTTAATCGTGGCGGATATGCCATTTATGAGTTATAGCTCTGTGGCTCAGGCGCTCGATACAGCAGGTCGTCTGATGAAAGAGGGTGGGGCACATATGGTGAAATTAGAGGGCGGGGCGACTCAGCTGGACACGGTTCGTCATCTGGTTGCCCATGCTGTACCTGTCTGCGCCCATTTGGGATTGCTGCCACAATCGGTTCATAAACTGGGTGGCTATCGTGTACAGGGGCGTGATGATGAAGCCGCAGTTGCAATGAAAGAGGATGCTATGGCCCTGCAGGAGGCGGGTGCTCAGATGTTGGTGCTGGAGTGCGTGCCGATGAGCCTTGCTGGTGAGATTAGCCAGATGCTGGATATCCCCGTTATTGGTATTGGAGCTGGGGTTGCCTGTGATGGCCAGGTATTGGTCTTGTATGACATGCTGGGCGTGGTTTCCGGCTACCTGCCCAAGTTTGTTAAAAATTTCCTCGCGGATACAGAATCAATTCCAGCGGCACTTACCGCCTATGTGCAGGCTGTTAAGGATGGCAGCTTTCCGGGGGCGGAACATAGTTTTTGATGGAGAGAGTTACCACGATTAAACAGTTGCGCCAGCAGGTGGCGGCCTGGCGTGCAGCAGGAGAATGCATAGCGCTGGTGCCCACCATGGGTAACCTGCATGCAGGGCATCTTGAACTGGTGAAGCAGGCGCAACAACGGGCTGATCGCGTGGTTGTCAGCATCTTTGTCAATCCAATGCAGTTTGGGGCAGGAGAGGATATTGACTGCTACCCACGTACGCTGGAACAGGATGCTGAGCAACTGGAGGGGATAAAAACAGACCTGCTGTTTACCCCTTCTGTCCAAGAAGTCTACCCTCATGGGCAGGAAGAGCAGGCCGTTGTTACAGTGCCAAGCCTATCTGACATCCTCTGTGGAGCCTCACGTCCGGGGCATTTTGCTGGTGTGGCCACGGTTGTCTGTAAGTTGTTCAACATGGTCCAATCTGACCTGGCGCTGTTTGGTACCAAGGACTTCCAGCAGCTGCTGGTAATCCGGCGCATGGCGGAGGATCTCTGTATCCCGATTGAGATTGTTGGTGTGCCAACAGTACGGGAGGATGATGGCCTGGCTCGTAGCTCGCGCAATGGCTATCTGACCCCGGAGGAGCGTATTCGTGCACCGGCCCTGTACCGTATTTTGAGCGAGACAGTAGCGGCTATTGAAAGTGGTGCGGAGGACTATTCTGCCCTGGAGCAGGCGGCAGAAAAAAAATTAACAGATGCGGGATTTGGGCCGGACTACTACAGCATCCGGAAGGCAACGGATCTATCTGAGCCGGATAGTGAGGAGCGTGATCTGGTGATACTGGCTGCTGCCAAGCTGGGCAAAGCCCGTTTGATTGATAATTTGCGGGTGATGCGGGGCTGATGCCCCCCCTTTAGTAATCACCCCTGAATAATATCGGTGAGATACAGAGCTATTAATAATGCAAACTAACTCTATAATCACTAGCCGTCGGTGCTTCTTTCACGGGCTACTGTCTCTGCTGTTGGTGCTTATTCTACAGCCGGTTTCTGCCCAGGATATGCCTGCGCAAACAGCTCCGGCCTTGGCGCCTGCAGTCACTTCACCCCCACCGGTCCCGGAAAGCCTAAGCAGTCCCCGCGCTACCATTGGCACCTTTCTGAATGCCATGAATGACATCAAACGGGGGATGCCGGAGCGGATCGATGATGCGGTTAGCACGCTTGATCTGAGTGATGTCAGCCAGTTGATCCGCAAGGAGCGGGGGCGGGATCTGGCCTGGATGCTGCTGGAGGTGATGGATCGCACCCGTATTGTTGGGGTGAGTAAACTATCTAATCGCACCACGGGTAAGCCCTATATCTTCCAAAAATACAATGCAGGAGCGGTGCAGGTGAGCCGTCTGGCCGATGGCCGCTGGCTATTTGATAAAGAGACCGTGACCAAACTGTCCGCCATTCTGGATGAACTGGCGGATAAGGCTAAGGTAAGGGGTAAGGATAAGGCGGGAGATGAGGTTTACCTGCCTTGGCATATTCGTATCCGTGCCAAGCTGCCGGACCATTTTAAGCAAGAAGGTTTTCTGCTGGAGAACTGGCAGTGGCTTGGTATTCTCGTCGTAATTGTTATCGGTGTGCTGTTGGACAAACTGGTCTCCCTGATGCTGCGTTTTCTTGTGCGGTTCTGGCGCGACCGAGCTAAGCATGCCGAATTTCATGAGATCTCTGATCAGATTCTGCGCCCCTTGGGGCTGATGGCCATGGCGGTGTCCTGGTGGGTGGGTATCAACCTGCTTGGATTGCAAGAAGAGGCGATGCTGATCCTGCTGGTGGCGGTGAAGTTCCTGGCAGGGGTCTCGGGGGTCTGGGCTGCCTATCGCCTGGTGGATCTGCTGGGTGCCTATCTGATGACGCGGGCCCACCGTACGGACAGCAAGCTGGATGATGTACTATTTCCGCTGATTCCACGCTCCCTCAAGATCTTTGTTACGGTGATCGGTGTTGTCTTTGTGGCCGAAAACCTCAATATGGATATCTCCAGTCTGCTGGCGGGATTGGGGCTTGGCGGCTTGGCTTTCGCTTTGGCGGCCAAGGATATGGTGCAGAACCTGTTTGGTTCTATCACCATCCTGCTGGATCGAACCTTCTCTGTAGGAGACTGGATTATTGTCGGGGATACCGAGGGTACGGTAGAGGGCATTGGGTTCCGCAGTACTCGTATTCGCACCTTCTATAACTCTGTGGTGACGGTGCCCAATTCCTGCTTTATCACTGCCGAGGTGGATAATATGGGACAGCGCCGCTACCGGCGACTGAACTGCAATCTAGGTCTCACCTATGACACGCCGCCCGACAGAATTGAGGCCTTCTGTGAAGGGGTGCGGGAGCTGGTGCGTCAGCACCCCTACATGCGTAAGGACTACTACCATGTCTACCTCAATCAGTATGCCGCATCCTCGTTGAATGTATTGGTCTATGTCTTCTGGGAGACGCCGGACTGGTCTACAGAGTTGCGGGAGCGGCACCGCTTCATGTTGGATGTGCTGCGGCTGGCCCAGCGGTTGAAGGTGGAGTTTGCCTTTCCCACCCAAACTCTCTATATGAAGTCAGAAGAGAGTAAGGCTGGGCTGGGTTCAATAGAGCCTCAGGAGGCTGCATTTGAGGCGGGGCGACGTGAGGCAAAAGCCATTGTGGCAGAGACAACAGGTACAGGAGTCAAACCCCCGCCGGTTGTTTTTCCTCCCATTTGATTACGATGGGCGAATAAAGCATAATACGCCGCCTTTTTTGTTCAACGGAGCGCTTAGCAAAAATGCAGTTGACCGTCCTTAAATGCAAGTTACACCGCGCCTGCGTAACCCACGCGGAGCTGGATTATGAAGGATCCTGTGCGATTGACCGTGATCTGTTGGATAGAGCGGGTATCCTTCCGTATGAGCAGATCCAGATCTATAACATCGCAAACGGTGAACGTTTTACTACCTACGCTATTGAGGCAGAGGCAGGTTCGCGCATTATCTCCATCAATGGCGCTGCGGCGCATAAGGCTGCACCGGGTGATCGCATTATTATCTGTGCCTATGCGGGTCTGGATGAAAAGGAGCTGGCCAACTTTAAGCCCTCTTTGGTCTATCTTAATGAACTCAACCACATTACTCGCACTGGGGAGCAGATTCCAACCCAGGTGGCTTAAAAGCTTTGATTGATGTGGGGTAAAAAGCGAGGCATTGCCTCGCTTTTTTCATTTTGGGCGTTCCCAAAAGACTTTTACTTGAGTGTGTTACAGGCGTATTATCCAGAAATACCCTGGTTTTGCCATGCTTATGGGCCGCATATGAAAAATGTTTTCCACACTATTTCATGGAGGAAAACAAGAATTTGGATACTGCTTGGTCAACTCTTCTGGCTGTTTTTACCCCCCCCCTCTACGCCCAAACCTCACCCGATGAAGCTGAGTTTGTTGTTGCTGAAAATGGCTTCCCTGGAGAGGACTTCTTTGAAGAGGATCTCCCAATATGGGATGAAGAGGATGTGCTTGTTTCGGCCGTAGGCTATCGGCAATTTATCAACCGGGCTCCTGCGGTGGCTACAGTCATCACCGCAGAAGATATTAAGACTATGGGAGCCACTAATATCGAGCAAGTTTTGGAGACGGTGCCAGGTCTGCATGTCTCTAGATATCCATCTCAAGCAACCCCTATATATATTTTTCGTGGCATCTATGGGAGTTTCAGTCCACAGGTTTTAGTGATGCTCAATGGTATTCCTTTGACCAACCTGGATTTTGGACGCCCTGTTACATGGGGCGGCTTTCAGGTAGAGGCGCTTTCACGTATTGAGGTAATTCGAGGCCCGGGTTCTGCAGTCTATGGTGCTGAGGCCTTTTCTGGAACAATTAATCTCATTACTAAGGGCGCAGATGAGGTTAAGGGTTTTGAAGGGGGTATACGCTATGGCAGCTTTGATACCGAAGAGGGGTGGCTTACTTATGGAGGTGATGTTGCCGGTTTTGAGGCTGCTTTCTTTATGGAGTATCACAAGACAGATGGCCACAAGGAGCGTATTGGTGCGGATGCTCAGAGCTATTACGATGGACTTGCGGGCACCAGTGCATCTTATGCACCAGGGGCAGTAAGCAGTTCGCATAATGATCTAAATATACGCCTAGATATTGTTCGTGGTGACTGGCAGTTTCGTGCGGGGTTTCAGCGGCAGGATGATATAGGTGCTTATGCAGGTGTAGCCCAGGCCCTTGATCCAGATAACCGCTATCGTGGAGATCGTTGGAATGCTGATCTTACCTGGCGTGACCCAAAGTTTACTGACGTGGTTCAATAGATTGGCACAACCCAGTTAAGATAGATTCAGTTAACTGAGGTTGAAGAAATGACGACTCGAAAGAAATACACAAAGGAATTC
>Ga0316187_10002495_pt1 | contig 15994 bp, 14 predicted proteins | sample CroRivburrow1_MG_FD_204927 | JGI IMG/M metagenome (GOLD analysis project Ga0316187, IMG submission 204927) | Coastal sediment microbial communities from Maine, United States - Cross River worm burrow 1 | ecosystem: Environmental > Aquatic > Marine > Coastal > Sediment | place: USA: Maine... | reverse complement strand
TCCCCATCGATGTTGAGGAGTGAGTAGGCATGGATTTTACAGCGGAAGAGATTATTGATTATTGGTATTCGCCCGAGATCAGCAGACAGTGGTTTGCTTCGACAGCACAGCTAGATGCTGAGATCAAAACTAAATATGAAACACTATGGCAAACTGCTGCAGGTGGTGAGTTGGATCATTGGCAGGCAAGCCCCCAAGGATGTCTGGCATTAATCATCATATTGGATCAGTTCCCACTGAACATGTACCGTAACCGGCCAGAGAGCTTTAGCACTGAGGCCAAGTCTATCGAAATAGCCAGACATGCGGTTGAAAAGAGGTTTGATCGGGTTCTGCCGCAGCAGCAGAAGGCATTTCTCTATATGCCCTTCATGCACAGCGAAAAGCTGCCGGATCAGGATCTGTCAGTAAAGCTTTTTACTGAGGCTGGCCTGAAGGAGAATCAACACTTTGCTGAACACCACCGGGAGTTGATCCGGCGCTTTGGCCGCTTCCCGCATCGCAATAAGATATTGAATCGAAAAAGCACGCCGGAGGAGATTGATTACCTTAACTCAGAAAAAGCTTTTAAAGGCTAAGCCTGCAAGGTGCTTGTTGTTGAGCGAAGTTTAATAAGTGGTCTACAGGTGATAACTGTTTTGTTACCCGGCTATAAAATGTCAGACTAGGCTGGAAGCCTCACAAGTAATCAGAGTTGCCATTGATGTTAAACGGCTTACTCCAGGCAACCATTACTTTCCGAAAAGCTTTAAGATTTTCTTCGCGGTATTTTTTATGATCTTGTAGCTGGTCAGCCAATGGTTGGGCACCTGGATCACCAAGCCTATCCCACCCCTCCCTGGCCCAGCGCTGCATCATACGCAGGTCTATTTCTGGATGGAACTGCACACCCATAAAGGTATGGCCAAACTCAAACGCCTGAATGGGTGAGTTGTTATTGGTCATAGTTACATTTGCTATGGGTAAGCCATCGATAACGCTGTAGTGCCATTGATAGTAGTGACCAGAAGGAAAATTATTCCCCGCTCTATTTTGCGTGGAATAGACAGGGTGGTATCCAATCTCTCTAATACCCTCCTGATGAGAGTATACGCTTCCTCCTGCAACTCTTGCTAACAGTTGCGCGCCCAAACAGATACCGAAGAGTGGTACATTTTTTCCACTTTGCCTGTCTAGTACCCTGAGAAGTTGTTTTGTCTCTATGTCTAATGGATCAGCTGCAGACTGAACACCGCCAAGTATAATTGTTGGTCGTTTTATTTGTTTTTCACTGAGGTTGATAAATTCAGAACGTGAGATGAATTGAAAATGTATGCCGATGCGACGGAGTAGTGAAGTGAGTGTGCCGGCTTGTGGGAGCTTTGTATTACAGACGATCAGTATCGGGGTGTTTGTTCTTCTTTTATACATAGCTATTAGTTAATTTGAGCCTCATAGAGGTTCATCATTGCACCGCTGTTGTTTGATTGCTTGAGGTAAGAGTGAAAATTTATTTTTACTCTTACCCAATTACTTTTAACTTAAAGATAGCTGTTAAAATAAACAGTATGACAAGTGTAACCACCAGGGTGTTTCTGTAAGTAGTCCTGATGGTAATTTTCGGCAGGCCAAAACTGCTGAAATGATTCGAGCTGTGTGACAACCTGGTCGGGCCACCGCCCAGAGTTGTTCACAATAGTAATCATCTCTTCAGCGATCCGTTTTTCCTCTTCTGATTGATAGAAGATGGCTGATCGATATGAGGTTCCTCGGTCGTTACCCTGCTGGTTAAGCGTGGTTGGATTGTGAATCTGAAAGAAATAATTAAGGATGTGTTTATAGTCAATTTGCGCATCGTCATACACAACCTCAAGGGCTTCGGCATGGCCGGGGTGATTTTCATAGGTTGGCTTTTCGTTTGACCCCCCGGTATACCCCGCTTCTGTCGTTAACACTCCAGGAAGGTTGCGTATGAGTTCTTCAAGACCCCAGAAACAGCCACCTGCGATATAGGCATATTTTTGCATAAGAATGTTTCCCTAAGCCCAGCAGAGCGGGTATATTTTTAACACTAGGGGTCAGAGTGAAAGCCTCTTTTTCACTCTGACCCCACGACTTGCTTAGATTGATTTTACGCTGGTTCTATCGGTTATAGAAAGAGTGTAAATAAAGAATACATAATCTAGTATAGGGTGGGCGTAAACAGTATGCCCACCCTGCTTGGCTTTGCATCAAGAATGGGCATGCTGCCCATGAGTATTTTCCAGTCGCGGAAAGATATGCACTGTACATGCTTTATAGATGCCTTCTATTAAATAGGTAATGACAAAGGCGGCAGATATGAGTAGTGCAGCCAGTGTGGTAAATAGGCCAAGATACCAAGATATCCACATAATTGTCGTGTTGCTGAACAACCAGCCTATGGCGAGAATGCCATAACAAATAATACCAAGACTATATAGAGCGAATGCTGCTGTTGCGAATTTTGTGCCAAGATGTTTCATTTTTTCATCCTCGCTGATCAAATAAATATATACAACCTGGATGACTTCATGCCTAATTAGACTTAAGCACAAAAGATTAATTCAATCTGAAACGAAAAATATAACTGATGAGCACAACAACACATCAGTCTACAAATGCTTAGGTATAGCCAGGATGAAGCTCAATGTAATACAAGAGTGGATGGTTGTTTTCTCGTAGTCGACAAAACCTTAAGCTGCTCGTGCCCGCTATGCCATTGAGAGCAAAGTGAGGGTGCGCAGTTCCAGGTTGCCGTGACAAGTAAGGGCGAAAGGGGCGTCTGGGTGTCCCGTTTCGTATTCTGAATGACGCGACAGGTTTGTGAGCCTATTCAGACTTTTTTATCTGACCGACGATTACGCGTGAGCCACCAAAGTCGTATTCGCAATCTCCCGCCCGTGTTGCATCAACAGCAACAGCATCGGCGTCACCTTCATAAACAATTGAATACCCGCTTCCTACCAGCTCATTTCGAGCATCCATTGCGCCATTGACATCCTTTTTTGCAACAATCTTTGTGACAATCATTGACATAGCTGCGATCCTCCATTTTGATCGGGTTACTCTATTGCTCAGGTTGTTATCAATCTATAGCAGGGATTTGTCACTTTACAATAGGCAGCTCTGCACAGCGCTATAACTTTCTCTGATTCTTTTTTCTGGGCTTCAGCCAAACTGTTGTGTGTAGTGAGCTATTTTAATGTCTCTTCCAGAAATTTACTGAATAATGCCCAGGATCTGAGATCAGCATCCTGCTGGTAGTTTTTTGAATCATATACAGTAAAAGCGTGTGGTGCTCCGCTGTAAGTTACCATCTGGTGTTTAACTCCAGCACTCTCCAGTGCTTTGGTCAGTGCTGTGAATGTCTCCATGGGGATGGCGGTGTCAGCGCTGCCATGCATGATCAGCACCTCTCCCTTTGTGTGGGTGTAATCTTGCCCGCTGGGTGTGGTCAACCCGCCGTGGAAGGTGGCAAAGCCTTTAAGGTCAGCGCCTGATCTTGCCAGCTCCAAAACAGCGGCGCCACCAAAACAGTATCCCATCGCAACAGCATTGTGGGTGTCAGCTCCTTTTTTGGCTGCAGCTTCAAGTGCGCCCTGCATCAGGGCGCGCATTTTTTGGCGGTCCTGATAGAGCTCACCGGTATGTTGGCGTTTATCCGTTACCGTTGTTGGGTGAACACCAGCACCAAACAGGTCGGCTGCAAAAACGGCATAGCCCATTCCTGCCAGCATGTCTGCGCGTTTAATTTCGTAATCAGTCAGTCCATCCCAGTCATGTATGAGTAGCACTAAAGGGGCCTGCTTGTCGGGTGATACAAAATAGCCCTCATAGCTGTTCTGGCCTACTTTATATGTGACCTGTTCTCCCTGTGCTGCTAGCGCGAATATGGGTTGTATGGTGAGTAATATAATGCTGAAGAAAAACCATGGTTGCATGTTGTACCTCCTTACCTGGAAGCTGATGAAAATTAGTACAATTCTATACCTTGCGAACTTAAATCTATATTAGCAAAGTGCTTACTCTCCATTTTCAATATTGGCAGTGGATTGAGCTACTGGCAGCGGCGCCACTCCTGGTGGCTTTAGCTGGTTTGCTATCAATAGAACGGCAGTACAATAGTCCTATGACTTATAGGAAAGATCGTTTATTTTCCCTATACTTGATCTCACTGGCATACGCTTATCGTCGGCTCTCACGGGTAAGCTGAATGCAAGATCGGGAATTGTTTTAATAAAACCGCAATCCCGCTTCAGAAAAAATAACGAGGGGATGCAATAATGAACAAGCTAAGACTGGTGGTGATATTCTTTGGCCTGACTTTTGGGGCCGAGGGGGTGGTTTTAGCCGATGTAGCAGGTAGTAAGGACCATTCTCTATTGCCACGCTTCGAAGGATCAGAAATCATCGGTTACAAGACCAGCGATTATGACGAGGCCATCCTGGCCTTAGGGCAGGTCCATGAAGCCTCTGGTGGCGGATATGCCTTCAAGAAGGAACAGCGGGTCGAAGGGCGAATCAAGCGGATTCTCTACCTGATGCCGCCGGGCAAAACAACGCTGCAGGTTATTCGTAATTACGAAAAGGCCTTAAAAAAATCTAAATTTAATACTCTGTTCTCCTGCGCCAAAAGAGGCGGCTGTGGCTTCTATGCCTGGTTCCGTAGCGCCATCAAGATGGGTGGTCTGCGGGAATACGCAGATCAGATGGATGGAGACTTCCGCTACCTGGCCTCTCACCTTAAACGCAAGAAGGAGGGGGATGTCTATGTTTCTCTAGTTGTCTACAATTACGGATCGTCCGTCAAGAGGCAATGGCAAGGGCGAACCATGGCTGAGCTTAAAGTCATCGAGATCGAGCCGATGGCCGATGAGATGGTCTTCGTCAAGGCCGAGGATCTGGCGAAAGGCATCCAAGATGAGGGGCACGCTGCTGTTCATCAGATCCATTTTGATACTAACAGCGATAAGATCAAACCCGAGTCGAAGCCAGCCATCGAAGAGATTGCAAAGCTGCTGAAAGAGAGTCCCGATCTCAAGGTTATTCTGGTTGGCCATACTGATAGCCAGGGGGGGGTACAGCATAATATGGATCTCTCACATCGCCGTGCCAAGTCGGTGATGACAGTGCTCGAAGTGGTTTACGCTATTGACCGCGAACGGTTGGGAGCGGCGGGCATTGGTTATCTCGCCCCGATGGCCAGCAACCGAACTGAAGAGGGGCGGGCCATGAATCGGCGGGTCGAGATCATCGAGCAATAGGTAGGCACAGCAGTATAATTTCACAAGGGGGTAGCCTGCTTTGTTGCGTATAGCCTTAGCCATTCTTTTACTAATCCCATTCGGCTATAGCCATGCGGTTGAGCCAGCACTGTATGTACCTCAATCCATTGAGGTGCCGATGCCGGTGCTTCAGCCCATGGTGCCTGCTTATGATATGCCTCAGGGTGCAACAAACAGCCCCTATGATGACATCTTGAATATTCTGGAGTATGCGCGTCACCCATTCGAAGAGTTACGGCTGTGGGATCTGGATCATGATGGCGCACTGACGATTAATGATGTAGCCACACTTGCTGAACGGCTATCTGCCGGCACCTCTGATTTAACACATGATCTCACCGGCGATGGTCAGGTGAACGATGCAGATGTCATGGGCCTGCACCTGCTGGTTGGTGAAGCCGACGGCTGGGGCCTGCTGGATTTCAACCATGATGGCCGGGTGGATCCATCCGACTACGCTATCGACCTGACCGACCCTGAACTGCTCTCCCTGTTTTTCACCGACCCTGATGTAGCCATAGCCCAAGGTGTTCGCCTGCAATTTTCCCTTGCCTCGGGCGAAAACCCGGCGGTTCTCGGGCTGCCCGGAATGGATGGGGAAGCGACCTGGCGCGTGGAGCTGCACTCCCCCACCCTCGCCTTAGTGGATGCGGGTGAGAAAGCTGTGGCAGATATAGCCAATAGCGTAATACCACGCACAGAGGAAGATGAAGCCTTTCTGGGGGAAGTTACCAAGGTATGGAGGCTGACCAATAATCCTGAGGCCCAAGGAGAACGACTAGCGCTGCGGGCTATTGTCATAGATGACATCAACAGTTTTCAGCAGCTGCGTATTGAGACCGTTGATTACCCTGGCCTCAGCCTATCTGATGCTGTTCTGCTGCCACATCACCTATGGCGTGATGGTGGCACAGGCTTGATGCTGCGTAGCAGTCTCTCGCCAGACAAAACCGCTAAGTCTTTCAGTCTGCTGGATCTGCTCATCTCCCAGGCCGTGGCAGCTAATCCACCCACCCTGCTACAGGCGCTATTGGCCCCTGACCAACAGGCCGTGCTGCGCGAAACTGCTACCAACACTGCAGCCATAATCAAGCGCCTGGATGAAACCACCCGCGAATGGGATGAGATGAGCAAGCGCTGTAAAGAGATGGAGTGCGCCGATCTCGACCGGCTGCTGAAGCTGATCGGCCCGGTGATGGAGGCCGCCAATGCCTCCCGCCTGTTATCTAAAGGCATGGTGCGCCGCCATGAGCAGATGACCAAAAATCTCGGAGGCGTAAACCGCGCCATTGCCCGTGGAGTGGAACACCAGGCACGGGTGGTGTTTCTGCAAAGCGCCCTCATGACGGTAGCTGATGTTGTGATTCTCGACTGGCAAGGACTCTCTGAAAATGCCGCGACAGTGCTGGGTAATAAGCTGGTCAAAGTCGCGTTGGGAAAAGGTAGCCGCTATGCGGCCGGTGGGCTTGGTGGTGAGGGTGCCGCACTAAAGGCCGGCTTTGCAGCAGATATAACCAATCTGCTTACCAACTATAAAATCGGCAAAGAGAGTAAACTCATCAGCCTGCCAGAATTCAAGGCCAATGCCGCCGGTAGCACAAAATGGCATGCCTCAACCCGGGTTGGCCTTGCCTTCCTCATGGCTGCGGTCAAGTATCAAGGATCAAAATCAGCCAACCGGCAGAAGGCCGTCCTGGCCAATCTAAAGAATGAGTTGGCCAAAGCCCTCAGTGATCACCAAAAATTCCAGATGCTCGAAGGCGCCTATAGTGACTTCGAACGGCTTGCCCTGCGGCTCTACCGTCGCCTGGCCGCAGTTGAGAGCCGTTTTGAGGTCATGGCCCAACGCTGCCGTGTAACTAAGCGCACCAGCAAATGCTCCAACCGCCTTAAGCAAGATCTTAACCAGGCCAAGCAACAACATAAAGATACCGTAAAGCCGAAACGCAAAACCGTAAAAAAACTTAGACAGAAACTGGATCAGGGCTTTAAAGACAGCGAACTGCGTCTGACTGATATACGTAAAGCACAGCAGGCGTTGAGCCAACTGCGCAACAATGCGGCCAAGGCATCAAGGCGGGATTCCGAACGCGCCTTTATCGAAAACCAGATTGCCGATATCAACACCGACATCGCACGCTATAAAGAGCAGAAACGTACAAGCGGAATAGACTCAACCGCTACCATCACCTTTCTGGCCAACAAGCGGATAGAGCTACAGGCGAAGCTAAAAAAACTTGAGGCTGAAAGTGCAGGCTCTAAAGATCAACAAAAACTCAAACAGGCGCGTGACCATCTGAAGAAGCTGTGGCAAGCCCAAGATCAGTGGCAAGCCCGCAGAGACGAAATCAGAAAGGCCCTGGTGCCCGCCAGGAAGGCTCTAAGAGAAAAGATTCATGAGGCAGACCAACAGTATGATGCCGCCGTACAAGCTGCACGTAACAGATTCGATATCTGTCTGCGCAAGGCAATAAAGGTCGGCAGGCAACCGGCCCCTTCCGTACGAGATAAAACCAAAGAGGTCATGGCAAAGGCCGCCGGTGGTCTGTTAACCATTGAAGATATCTTCAGTGCCCTGAGGCTCACCCAGCGACAGGCCCTCTCCGGGTTGCAGTCATTCAAATTCACCTATCGTGAGCTCCCTGGCTGCAAAGCACCGGTAAAACCAAAGCCTGCCACTAAGCTGCAACAGCCAGAGGGCATCTCCGGCTGCTGGCATGCGCCCGGCTCGGGCTGGCTCTCCATCCAGCAGCAGGGTGATGCGGTTCAGTTAAGGGTCGATGAGAGCGGCTACGGCGATCAACTCAATGGCACAGGCTATCGTGGGCGCTTTAAGGGCAATCAGCTAACCCTGTTGCACTCCATTGAATCCTACGAAGAGATGGAGCTGTTTGGCGTAAGCTATGGCGAGCATGCAGAATTTGCAAAGGTACGTGCGGCCGGCATACGCAGCCAATGGGATCTCATGATTGCACCGGTGGATCAAAAGACCAAAGCCGCTACAAACAGATTCCCGGATATAAGCGATTTTAGCTGGATCAGTGGCCGTGATGACCCACTCTGGACTCTCTCCGGGCGTTATTATCACTACACTCACTACCTGGCCAGCTGGGTAGAGTTTACCGGCCCCGAAGGTGCAGGCGTGTTGAAACAGGCCATCATCGACTGGCGCCAAGGGCCCCCAAGCGATGTCCCACAGGATGCCTACGGCATGATTCCGGATGATGCGATCTACACTTGGCAACGCCGCAACCGCAATGTCGTCAACCTGGGGGCAACACCCTATGAGATCCCGGAAAACGGTGGCACATTAAAGGTGATGGACACAAAACTTGAAAAGCTGCTGAATGAAGTCACCGCAGGATCACATGTAGGCATTCGCGCCACCATCCCAGGTGGCTGCCCCACCGTCCCGGACTATGCCAAAGTTTATTTCACCACAGACATCGCAGACGGCATTGATGTCTTTTTCGCCACGCTGACAGAGACTGGCTCCAATACCGGAGTATATGAAACGACTGCTAGTGGTATCCCCATTCCAGATCCTGTACTACCTGACCTCGATAGCAAGCTCTGGGTGCAACTTCATGATTTTGGTTATTCAGTTGAAGGAAAAGATAGTGTTGCGCTTACCCTGATACCACGAGAGCCAAGAGTGCGCCCTGCAGATAAAGAGGTAACCCAGCGGACGCTCAGACAAAAGCGTGAATTGGCACGTATATCCCAAGAGCTGGCAGGGCAGGCACCCTACATAGAAGAGCGTGCAGAGCTAAAGCGACAAGCTAAAAAGTATCTCCGTGATGCGGATCAGTTTGAGAAGTTTATACAGCAGAACAGGTATTGATTGGGTATGACAATGGCCAGCTGAATGGCTGTTTTCTCAATGGTCTGTGGTATGAAGGAGGGAATTATAAGGAAAATGGTTTGGTTCCTGCGTCACTGATGACGGTCATCTGCGTTGCACCGACACCGTCAAAAAACAGGATACGTTAGAGAGCCGTCTTTCAGCAGGTGGGTGTGCCATTCTGTATGACCTACACTTCGAATACAACCCAGACTCCATTTTTTCTAATTCAAAAATAACCTGTAGTACTTCTATTCAGGTCTATACTTTTTATGTCTCACTTGGGAAGTGGGGTTGTTCAAGGTTTGGTCAATCTAAAGCACCCATTGAGAAAAATGGAATAAAATATATCTACTCCAATAACTAAGATGAAACATACTCCGTTGCATCGGTTTTTACCTCTTATCAAACTGACCACAGTAGCAGTGCTGTTTGCCTGGCTGCTTTCATCCGCTGTGTTACATGCAGCAGATAACAACACTTCTGCCAGCCATCAACCATTCAAGCGTGTGGCTGCGCTGGGGCGGATTGAACCCAATCGCGGCACCATACGCCTTGCAGGCCCACCGCGCCCGGCAGTGGTGATTGCTCAGCTGAAGGTAAACGAAGGTGATCATGTGAAGAAAGGGCAGGTGATTGCTGTATTGGCTGGTATTGCAATTCAGCGTGCTGAAGTGGCGCGTCTAAAAGCAGAGCTCGCCAATGCTGAGTATGAACTCACACGCAATCAGGAACTTTTTAAACGAAAGGTACTCTCCGAATCAAAGTGGCGCACTCTGCAACTGGCCCGTGACGTGGCCGCTGCAAGCCTGGAGCGAGCCAAAGCAGAGCAGGCGCTCTCAACTGTGCGCTCACCTATCACAGGTCAAGTGATCAGGGTGCATAGCCGTGAAGGTGAACGCGTAGGTTTGGATGGTATTGTTGAGCTGGGTGAGACGGCAGCCATGTATGCCGTGGCGGAGGTGTATGAGACCGACATTGGACGTGTTCATATTGGACAACAGGCCAAAATCAGTAGCAAGGCTTTACCTCGTGAGCTCTGGGGAAAGGTTGAGCGCATCGGTATGATGATTGGTAAAAAGGATGTATTGAGCACTGATCCAGTGGCTGATGCAGATGCTCGCGTCGTGGAGGTTGATATTCGCCTTGATGAACCGAAACTGGTGGCGGCATTGACGAATCTGAGGGTTGAGGTTGTATTCGAACCGAAAAAATGAATCGCAGAATCCCCCTGGCATGGTTGCAGCTGAGTAAAGACAAATCACGTCTGGCAATCGCCTTGTCGGGTGTTGCCTTTGCGGTGATTTTAGTCTCTATGCAGCTGGGCTTTCAGAGCTCCATGTATGACAGTGCGATCCGGTATCACCATCGGTTTCAGTACGACCTGGTGATGCTCAGCCCATCTACCCCCTTTATTGGTTTCCCTGAAAGTTTCTCCCGCCGCCGTCTCTATCAGGCGCTTGCTGCAGATGAGGTGGAGAGCGTGACGCCTATCTATCTACGCCAGGGACTGTGGAAGAACCCCTGGAAGCGCAATCGTCGCAATCTATTTGTAGTGGGTTTTGACCCCAGCCATGATGTGCTGGATATAAGTGGTGTGCGCCAAAATCTGGATCTACTTAAACTGCCTGATACGGCCCTGTTTGATTCAGCATCACGACCGGAGTTTGGCCCGGTTGCTACCAAGTTTCCACAACTGGGAAAGCTGGCGGTAGAGGTCAATGATCGACGCATCACCGTGGCGGCGCTGTTTACCCTCGGTACCTCCTTTGGTGTCGATGGCAGCCTGATTACCAGTGATCTCAACTATCAGCGCATCTTTCCTAAGCGCCCGGCAGGTTTTATCGAGATGGGCCTGATCCATCTGGCTGATGGCGCGGACCCAATCCTGGTGCAGCAGAAACTGCTGGGTGAACTTGAACGGGATGTGGATATTCATACTCAAGAACAGTTCGTTGATCGTGAGCTTGAGTATTGGCGCACCACCACCCCTATCGGCTACGTGTTTGGTTTTGGCGCCATCATGGGTTTGATTGTGGGGTGTGTGATTGTCTATCAGATTCTGTTTGCCGATGTCTCCGAACATCAGGCTGAATATGCCACACTCAAGGCCATGGGTTATAAAAACAGCAGCCTCTCCTGGATGGTTCTAAATGAAGCTGCCATCTTGGCGTTATTGGGTTTTCTGCCTGGCTTGCTGGTCACTATGGGTCTCTACAACGTAATGGCTGAGGCCACCAGTCTGCCGATCATAATGACGTTGGAACGGGGCCTCACGGTACTATCGCTGACACTGGGCATGTGTGGTCTCTCTGGGTTAATGGCCCTTCGCAAGGTGCGCTCCACCGACCCGGCAGAGGTCTTCTCATGAGCACTCCGCACATCGAAATTGATCGTCTGAATCACCATTTTGGTGAAGGTGATCTGCGCCGCCAGATTCTGTTTGATGTTAAAACTGAAATTCATCCTGGCGAGATCATTCTGCTCACCGGTCCATCAGGTTCAGGCAAAACCACGCTGTTGACCCTGATAGGAGCGCTACGAACAACCCAGGCAGGCAGCCTGCGTGTGCTAGGGCGTGAACTGATGGGGGCAAATGAGCAGATCCTAACGGAGGTTCGTAGACGGATCGGTTATATCTTTCAGTCTCACAACCTGCTTGAGGCCCTGACTGCACAACAAAATGTGCAGATGGCTTTGCAACTGCAGCCCCAACTGCATCATGATCAATATAAACAACTCTCTGCAGAGGCCTTGGCTGCAGTCGGTTTAGAGGAGAAATTAAATACACATCCCAGTGAGCTATCTGGTGGCCAGCGCCAACGGGTTGCTATCGCCCGTGCCCTGGTGGGGCAACCAGACTTGATTCTCGCCGACGAACCCACTGCTTCATTGGATCGGCATACCGGTCGGGAGATCGTCGAACTATTACAGCAACTGGCACGGCAAAAATCTGTCACCGTGGTATTGGTCACCCATGACAATCGCATCCTTGATATTGCTGATCGTATCCTGACCCTGGAGGATGGGCGGCTCTCATCCTTGATGAACAGAGTAACCTCCGACACCCAGCATATGATGCGCATGCTGGTGCAGGATATTCGTAAGGGTTATCTGGTAGAGCGTGTCAGTAAAATGAACCAGGCTGAGGTCGCCAAAATGCTGTACCAGATCACTATGGAGACCAAGCGCATGCTTGAGACCGTAGAGCTGCTGCAAGGGGATGCATTTGAAAGTATCTACCAGCAGGTGATCATTGCCTTTACCATGAAAGCCTGCGAAATCTATGCGGCTGAGCGGGCTGTTCTCTACTTCCTGGATCGTGGAACAGAACAGTTCTGGACCTATCAGCAGGGTAGTGATGGTAGCTTGCAAGAGCTTCGTATTCCAGCCAAGAGCGGCATTGCCAGTGCTGTTGTTGGTACTGGCAAGGGAATGAACATTGCGGATGTTTTATCTGCAGAAAGCTATGACCCGGTCATCGATGGAGAGCAGAGTCGCACTCTACTTGCTGCCCCCGTGACCGACTCCAAAGGAAATGTATTTGCAGTAGTCGAAGTCAGCAACAAGAGTGATGCATCAAGCTTTACTCAAAAAGATGAAAAGCAGCTTCATGAATTCACCACCTCACTCGGTATGATCCTGGAGAGCTGGTGGCGCATGGGTTGCAATTGTCGCTCAGGAATAGCCCTAATTGGACCGGATAACAGTTGTCCAACAACCTGCCATTAGGAGAAGAGAAGATGCCGCAAGTAACTATAAGCCAAAAGGATAAAGAGCTTATTGCAGTGGCCTGTTCTGTATCGGCCGGCTGTCAACGCTGCAGTGACTATCATTTCAAGGCGGTATTTGAAGCAGGTGCAACCAAGGAAGAGGTAGAGAAAGCAGTGCAGGATGCCACTAGTGTAATCCTGCATGCCGATGAAATGATGCAACGCAAGGCATACTCCTTAATGGAAGTAGCCAGAGAGGATCTTCCTGTAGCTGTAGAAGCAGATGATCGTTTGGTCGCCTTTAGGAAATTGGGTGCCGCCGTTACTAGCAATTGTACGCCAACCATTACAGCGTATTTGACTGCAGCGCAATCAACTGATGCCACCGGAAGCGAAATTAAGATGACCATAAAACTGGCCAAGATGGTCTTGCATAGGGCAGGGGAATTTGCTGATGAAGCAATCAGCGAAGCCCTTGAACAGAAGTAGGACTCAACTTGCTAATCGGTAGCGAAGGAGATGATGCAGTGATGTAGGGGTTAGAGTAAAAACTCCTGCTTTACTGTCGAGAGATTGAGTTTCTACTCTGCCCCAATCTCTGAACAATAAGGGACTATCTGCGTTTATTTTGGTACTGTTATTTCACCCTCCAGTCAAAATGACCATAGCGGGAAAATTTAAAGGGTCAATACAATTGAGTCCCAATATAGATAATCCGGTTTTGGAATGCCCACATAAAAGCTTGTAACCAACCTTCACTCTATGCAGTCTGATCTAAGCCGTATCTTTCCAATTGGTGTTCGCTACATGCTGTTGTCGGCACTGGGTTTTGCGTTGATGGCCGCCTGTGTCAAAGAGGTCAGCACCCATGGTATACCGGTTATGGAGATCATTGCCGTGAGGGCTCTCGTCTCACTGATCATCAGTTACCTGGATGTAAAAAGAAAAGGCATCTCTCTCTGGGGCAGCAATAAGCCCTTTCTGATAGCACGTGGCGTCGTAGGCACACTGGCGCTAATTTGTGTCTACTACGCTGTAGTCACCTTGCCGCTGGCTGAGGCGACACTGATCCAATATCTGCATCCGGCGTTCACCGCCGTTATTGCCCTGTTTTTTCTTAAAGAACGCCTCCATCTATCGACGCTGATCTGTATTGTGCTGTCGCTTGTGGGGCTGGCAATCATGGTTAAGCCGGAACTGTTGCTGGGTGAAGGGATTGAGCTGCCATGGTTCGGTGTCGCCATCGCTGTATTGGGCGCACTGGGCAGCGCTATCGCATATGTGCTTGTCAGAAGGCTCAGTCAGGGTGAGGACAGCTCGGTCATCATTTTCTATTTCCCATGCATTGCTTTGCCTGTTTCGATTATCTACCCGGGTGAGAGCTTTGTTATGCCAGACGGAACTGCATTGATACTGCTGATACTGGTGGGCATTTTTACTCAAATTGGGCAGGTCGGCCTAACCAAGGCGATGCAAACGGAGGTAGCCGGTAAAGCAACAGCTTACTCTTATGTGCAGGTGATATTTGCTGTCATTCTTGGATGGATTGTGTTTGATGAGATCCCTTCACTCTGGACCTGGATCGGCGGCAGTCTAATTGTAACGGGCGCCTTGATCAACACCCTGGGAAGCACCGCCTGGCAGAAGGCTGATTCATGGCTCATCGTAAGATTGAAATCTTTTGCCTCTGGAAGAGAGAAGTAAAGAGCCCCATCATGACTATCAATCAATGGAGTCCATTCTCAAACCACATTTGTTGGTAAACTACGAGAGAGTCGACGTGTTCATACTGCTGGGGCGATGAGAATAAAAATATTCAGTGTGCTCCTCTCTGTTGCATCTACAAAGGAAACCTTATGCCGAGAATAGTGATCAATAATCGAACCATGCACTACCTTGATGAAGGCCATGGGTCAGTACTGCTGTTTGGCCATAGCTACCTATGGAGCAGCAGCATGTGGCAGCAGCAAATTGCTGAGTTTAGTAAAACCTATCGCTGTATTGTGCCTGACCTATGGGGGCATGGTGATTCAGATCATCTTGATGGGACTCCCTCTATCCAATCCCTGGCAGATGACTACTGGGCGCTAATGCAAGTGTTAAATATTAAAAGTTGCAGTGTGATTGGATTATCAGTTGGTGGTATGTGGGGTACGCAACTGGCACTTGATCATCCTGAAGCGACTGAAAAACTGGTGATCATGGATAGCTTTGTAGGCACTGAGCCCAGCGAGGCACAACAACGTTATTTTCAGATGCTGGATATGGTTGAGCAGTTAGGGTCAATGCCACCACCTTTGATCGAACAGCTGATACCCATCTTCCTTTCAGCCGATACCCTAAGAAACCAGCCTCACATTGCAACTGCTTTTCGTGAATCATTAGCTGCTTTACCGGCAGAAAATATCTCCACCATTGTAGCCATGGGGCGCAGTGTGTTTAGCCGTAAAGACCGCATGCCACAACTCTCTAAACTCAAGATGCCAGTGCTTATCCTTGCTGGTGAATTTGATCAACCTCGTCCTCCACATGAGGCAGAGCAGATGGCGCGTGCCATAGAGCATGCTCAGTATGAAATCATCTCCAAAGCTGGACATATTTCCGCATTAGAGCAACCTAAGCAGGTGAATAGACTACTGCGAACTTTTCTTGGAGACATGATTCAAAAAAACAGGATCACTGGGTCAGGGTAACATTTAGTTCATTGCAATTGATTTTGCTCTGACCCCATTGATTTGCTGGCTCCATGCCTGAATCCAGCTGCTGATAGGCATATCAGCTGTGTTCACGCCAGCCTACTAAAGCCGCCCAGCACCGATCAGTCTTTCCCGCCAGTAGGGATTGTCGAGTGATGCATAACTGACCAGCTTACCGCTTGACGGCGCATGAATGAAGCGGTCATGACCTGCATAGATGCCTACATGAGAGCTCTTGTTTTGAGAGATAGCAAAAAAGAGCAGGTCACCGGGTTGCAGTCGGGAAAATCGCACTCTTTTAGTCTGACGGTATTGTTCAGTCGTGGTGCGTGAAATCTGCATGCCGGCCTTGCGATAGGCGTAGTACACCAAGCCACTACAATCGAATCCCAGTGGGGTCGCACCGCCATAACGGTAGGGTGTACCAACCATGTCACGTGCGATAGCAAGTCCGCG
>Ga0316187_10002494_pt1 | contig 15997 bp, 14 predicted proteins | sample CroRivburrow1_MG_FD_204927 | JGI IMG/M metagenome (GOLD analysis project Ga0316187, IMG submission 204927) | Coastal sediment microbial communities from Maine, United States - Cross River worm burrow 1 | ecosystem: Environmental > Aquatic > Marine > Coastal > Sediment | place: USA: Maine... | reverse complement strand
CAAGTGCTCGCCAAGGACAGGGCGCCGGATCGGGTCAATGTGTACGAGATCATGTCGAAACCGGTCGTCGGCGTGGATCCGCACATGGACATCCGCTACTGCGCCCGGCTCTTTGCCCGCTTAGGCCTGTCCGTCATGCCGGTGCTGGAAGACGAGAAGGTCATCGGCATCGTCAGCTATGAGGAACTGGTGCTCAGAGGGCTCTGATTCCACCTGACGGAGGGCATGGAAACCAGGCCCTCACCCCTGCTAAGGTTTGCGTCTAAAACCGTCAAACTTGACGGTTATTGGCTGCTGTATGAGGAGGGGAGACACGATGGCCGAGATGTTCAAGCCGCTGGACCCGGAGACCATGGACCGGTCACCCGGTCTCACTTACCAGGACCTGCTCGATCAGGATACGCACGAGGTGCCGGACGTGCTCCGGCTGCAGTCTCCGCGTGACGTCGGGGTGGATGAGTTCCCGATCGACAGATACATCTCCAAGGACTATCACGACAAAGAGGTGGAACGCCTCTGGATGAAGGTCTGGCAGTTTGCCTGCCGGGAAGAGGAGATCCCGGAGCCCGGCGATCACATGCGCTACGACATTGCCGGCCGCACCTTTCTGATCGTCCGGCAGCTCGACGGCACCATCAAAACCTACCCGAATGCCTGTCTGCATCGTGGGCGGATGCTGAAAGAGAACGATGGGCACGCTACTGAGCTGCGCTGCCCGTTCCACGGCTTTGCCTGGCAGCTGGACGGCTGTCTCAAGGAAATCCCCGCAGATTGGGACTTCCCCCAGGTCGACCAGAGCGACTTCGGTCTGCCCGAGATACCGACCGAAACCTGGGCCGGCTTCGTGTTCATCAATCCGGACCAGAATTGCGAGCCTTTCGCGCCGTTCATCAAGGACCTGGCGGACCAGTTCGAGCGCTGGGATCTGGGCTCGCTCTACATCCAGGCCCACGTGGCCCGGATCGTGCCCTGCAACTGGAAGATTGCCCAGGAAGCGTTCTGCGAGGCCTACCACGTCAACGCCACCCACCCGCAGATCCTCAGAAGCCTGGGTGATACCAACAGCCAGGTGGACATCTGGGACAACTGCGCCCGGGTCATCACGCCGGGCGGCACGCCGAGCCCGCTGCTCGATTACGACGTATCCGATCAGGACATCCTGCGCGCCATGATGGACATTCCGGCCGATGCGGAGATGCCGCCACTGCCGGACGGCATGAACGCCAGGGCCTATCTGGCCGCCATGAGCCGGGAAGGCCTCCGCGCCGATGCCGGCGACCGGGTGGACGCCTACTGCGACGCAGAGATCGTCGACAGCATCGACTACACCCAGTTTCCCAACTTCCACCCCTGGGGCGCGTTCAACAAGATCGTCTACCGGTTCCGGCCGAACGGCAACGATCACAGGACCGCCATCATGGAGTGTTACCAGCTGATGCCGTTCGAAGGCGAGCGGCCGCCGGCGGCGAAGATTCACTGGTTGGGTGAAGACGAACGGTTTTCTTCCGTACTCGGCTTTCTCGGCCGGGTGTTCGACCAGGACCTGTTCAATATGCCGAACGTGCAGATGGGGCTGGAGTCGACCTACAAGCCGACCATCACCCTGTCCGCCTATCAGGAAGGCAAGGTTCGCTGGCTCCAGCACAAGCTGGATGCGTGGGTGGGGGACTAGTGTCCTCTACTGTGGCTGCGTTGAATTATGATGCGCTTAGAAGTGTCAAGAACAAGGCGTGATCCGCCGGTAATGGTGGTTCCATTGCCAAGGGGCACAACGCGGTTATTGGCACTTCTAGGTCACCCGGAGGGCGTGTCCCACGGGGCCTGCGGCGTTGTTGCGCCGCTTGGCAATGGAACCACAATTCCCTTCGCGACGCGCCTAGCCACAGACCCCGTGGGACACGTCATAATTCAACGCAGCCACAGTAGAGGACACTAGCATGGCACTGACACATCCTTTCGACCCGGACTCTCTCTACGAGCTGATGGCGGACGGTAACATCCGTGTCAGCAACGGCAGCAAAGAGGGCATCTTCACGAATAAAGGCGTGCATCTATCCGGCGAGATCCGGGAGGCAGATCCGCAGGTCTGCGTCTGGGTCAGCAACGTGCCGGATCCGGACACCCAGCTGGCCACCTCGCGCATTGCCGGGCGGGACAGCGGCCAGGACGGCTGACCGAAAAAGGAGAAGCAGACGTGACCAGAGTCAATGAATCGGAAAGGGCGGCGTTCTTCGCTGCCGTCGATGAAGCCTGCAAGAAGGCCGTCTGGTGCGCCATCGCCACGGTGGATGGCAACCAGCCAAGAGTCCGGATCGTGCATCCCACCTGGGACGGGGAAACGCTCTGGTTCGCCACCGGGCCTGAGTCGCCCAAGGCGAATCAGCTGCGCGAGAACCCGAATGTGGACGTTCAGTACCAGGTCGCGCCGCCGGATTTCGTGCACGTGATGGTGCGGGGTACAGCCGAGCTCATCAGCGATCAGGCCACCAAAAATCATGCCTGGGAGGCCATCGACTACGATCTGACGCAGTTTGGCTCGACCGGCCCGGAGGATCCGAACTTTCTGCCGATCCGCATCACGCCGACAAGAGTGGAACTCTCGGAAATGTTCGGCTCGGTCAACAAGCGGGTCTGGCGCGCCTGAGATGAGCGTTCGTGCGAGCCTGATCTCCTTCTTCCTGCGCCGGACGCTGAAAAAGCAGATGGCGACCTTCGAAGATCCCGCCGATGTCCGGCAGTCGCCGAGCCTGCCCGGGTCCAAGACCCCGAAAGACGTCACCGTGGCGCCCGTCGATGCTGGCAGCGTGCCGGCGGAGTGGATAACGCCTGACAACCCGGCCGACGGCGACGCGCTTCTTTATCTGCATGGCGGTGGCTATGTGTTCGGCGGCCTGGACAGCCATCGCGATATTGCCTGCCGACTGGCGCAGGCCGCGGGAGTACGCGTGTTGCTCCTCGATTACCGGCTCGCCCCGGAGAACCGGTTCCCGGCTGCGGTGGAAGATGCGACGGCGGCCTATCGCTGGCTGCTGGCTGGCGGACAGGCGGCGGACCGTCTTGTGGTTGCCGGAGATTCCGCCGGGGGAGGGCTGTCGGTTGCCCTCATGGTTCAACTGAAAGCGCTAGAGCTGCCGCTGCCGAAGGCCGCCGTGCTCATGTCGCCCTGGGTGGATCTGGCGAACACGGGAGACAGTGTGTCTCTGCACGCGGATGCGGACGCGATGCTCTCCCCTCAGGCGGTCGATAAGTTCGCGTCCCTTTACCTGGATGGTCAGGATCCCGGAGATCCGCTGGCCTCGCCGCTTTATGCGGACCTGTCCGGCCTGCCGCCCACGCAGGTACTGGTCGGCAGCGAGGAGGTGCTGCGGTCTGATTCGGAGCGGCTGGTGGAGCGGATCAACGGCGCCGGAGGCAGGGCGGAGCTCGCCGTCTGGCCAAAGATGCCCCACGTGTTTCCTATCCTGGCCGGCGTCATTCCCGAAGGCCGCCAGGCCGTTCAGGATATGTCTGCGTTCATCCGAACGAATCTGAGCACCCCGTAGATGAGGCAAGTCCAGGCCGGCTGATCGGATTTCACTTCTCGTGCGGCTGTGCGACGATATTTCTCCGCGAGAGAACCGAGGAGAACGCCTTGGCCGAGTTGAAGGACACTGTGTCAGAAGACACCCCATACGTTCCCCCATTGGAACTGACCAAGGGGCAGACCGCACCCATCGCCGCCAATGGCGGCCTTTCCTATATGTCTTACGACCGGAACGGGGATGCCGGTACCGCTGCTGCCCTGGAAGATGCGCTCAAGCAGATCGCCGAAGGCGAAGGTCAGGCGGTGATCGATCTGATCGAGCACTCGCCGCCCGGTCCGATCGAAACGAAATGGGGCCTGGGATTCCGACGCTACGCAGAGTGCCTGGACTACATCCGTGCGCAGAAGATCGAAGCCCCGGAAGGCGGGCTTGCGTTGCCCCTGCGCTACACCATCTACGAGCGGCCTTCCTACTCCGTGGTCTCCTCGAACGCCCTCTGGCAGGACCCGGCCCGGGAGGCGGAGGCAAAGGCGCTGGCCAAAGACGAACGGGACAACATCCGCCGCTGCCTCTACTTCCCGCAGGTCATGCGGGATGCCCGGCGGATCGGCGAGTACCACCCCGGGCTCGATGCGATGAGTCCCGAGTGCATGGATAAGCTGGGGGTGGCGCTCGCGCACTGCGAGTCCGAGTGCACGAATTTTTATGACGCGGCCGAGGTGGAACGGGTGTTCTATCCCGAGATGGAGAAGCTGCTGCTCGAGTTCTATCCGGATGCCACGGATGCGCTGGTTTACAACCACGACGTGTTCGACAAGGACTACGAAGGCGATCGGACGGAGGACCAGGCCAGCAAAAATCCGGGGGTGAACGCGGCCTATGCGAATCTGGTCCACAACGACCTAAACGACAACAGCGGTCGGGTTCGTTGCCGGGAGCTGCTGACCAAGAACCTGCGCAACTTCGGGCGCGAGCAGCACTGCACCGAGGCGGAAGCGGACGCCAGGATGTCCCGGCGATTTCTCTCCATCAACCTGGCGAAGCCGATGGAAACGGTGGAACAGAATCCGTTCGTGCTTTGCGCCTGGCCATCGTTCGCGGATCAGCCCTATATCAACAACTATCGCATCTACGATGATCGGGTCGGCGAAACCACTCGGTTCACCTATCGACGGGAACACGAGTGGTACTGGTTTCCGCAGCAGCAACCGCACGAAGTTTCCATGCTGAAGTGCTACGACTCGATCACGGACGGCTCGGTGTCCCGCTGGTCGTTCCACACGGCCAGCATCGACCACACGGCACCGGAGAATGCCCGTTGCCGGAAGAACGTGGTCGTGCGCGCCTTCGTCTTTTTCTGATTGCCACCCGGGAGGATTAGCAATGGCCGTGCAGACAAGGAATGCGGTAGCGACGGATCGGGAGGCCTGCATCGAGCTCCTGCAGGAACTTCGTGCAGCCGATCGAGGACCGCTCTCGGCGGAAGCGGGCGAGGTGTTCGATCAGCTTCTCGACGGGCAACGCGGCCAGGTGCTGGTGGCGGAAGACGATGGCGAATTGCTCGGGCTTGCCTCGGTGACGTTCAACCTGGCCATGCGCTACGGCCGCGAGTACTGCCAGCTCGAAGAGCTGGTGGTGGACCCGGCTGCCCGCGGCAAGAAAGTCGGCGCTCTGCTGGTCGAGGCGACGATTGACTGCGCGCGGGCGCGGGGTTGTGCCGAGATCGGTGCCTATCTGGTGGCCGCCACCGAGCACAACAGGCCTTTCTACGAGAAGTTCGGTTTCGAAGCCGTTGGCACCGAGATGCGCCAGGTGCTTGGCTGATCCCCAGCCCGCCAAATTGCCCAAGCCACACCGTGATCAATGATCACCTGGCTTGTCTTCCGCTGACTGGGCACCTCAGGCAGTCGGCTTCACTTTGGCGCTGCCAGCGCCCACGCTCTCGATCTCTTTGACCGCTCCGGTCTCCGGATCCCAGACCCGTCGATTCTCCTGATTCATGTCCACGCCGGTGACGCGGACGAATTTGGCGCCTTCGTTGTACTCGATCGAGTGAATCTCCCGGACGTCGAAGAGTCCGGCCTGGCCGGGCTCGAGGCGAAAGTTGCGCACTGGCTCAATGCTGCCTTCAGTTGCCGACCAGATGGTCATGTCCGTGTGGCCGACGGCCTGCCCGTAGACGGCCCAGGAGTTGCCGTGGTCGTGGGGCGGTGAGGTTCTCGGCGCCGCCATGTTGTAAGCCAGCACGCAGAAGCCGAGTTCAGGGTCTTCGTAGATCTGTCGGAGGCCGGCGTCGTTGTCTGATCCCACATACTCAGCGCAGAAGTCCTGATCCTGGAGCAGCTGTTCGAGCTTCTGCCTGACCTCATCATGCCCGGTGGGATTGTCCCGCGCGCTCAGAATTGCCCGGGTATCTGCACAGAAATCTTCCAGCGAGTAGCTCATCGGATGCCCCCTTATCCATTCAGAGAACTATGCCTCCGCATGGCACCGCCTCGCAACTGGCGCGACTGAAGGCGTGGATTCAGAGCCTGCGGAATCGCGTCGTGCCATCCCGCTCGATCTGCTCGACCAGGGCGACTTCCCAGCTGAGATAGTCGCGCATGAACTGCTCCTGCCTGCCGCGATGATCGTAGGGCTTGAACCAGACGTCGTCGGTGGGGCCGATGGTGTGCTCCAGCCCTGATGCGGTCGGGTGTCCTTCGGCAATCCAGTGATCGGTGCCGCCGGCCAGCGCATGAACTTCGCGCCCGCTGCTGTCTGCGAAGAACGCCCGCGCTTCAGGCAATGCCACCCGGGCCAGCAGCCCATCGTCGGATGTGAGCACAACCAGCCGGCGGTCCGGCGCTTCCCGCAGTGCATCTGTCAGCCGCACCCTCGTGCACCAGGCGGCCCCGGGGATGTGCGCACGGTCGTAGTCGCGACTCAAACCAAGGTCGATGACAGATACATCATTCAGACGTTCTACCAGTGCATCAGGTGTGACTTCCGCCGCTTCAAGCGGGCCGAGCACGCTGGGCGCAGCGGCGCCTGCAACCAGGCCCTCGGTGCCGATGCCGCCTTCGAGCACATACACGGCCGCCCAGCCCATCTGTATCAGCCAGGATGCAGTCATGGTTGCCCGTACGCCGATGTCGTCGGCAAGCACCAGCCGGGCGTTTCTGACGGCGACGTATTCGTCCGTTGCCTGCACCAGTTGTCCGCCCGGTGCGGACCGGTAGCCGGGCAGATGACCTTCGGCATATTCGGCCGGAGCGCGGACGTCGAGCAGGTAAGTAGTCTGGTCGGGTTCGGCCAGCCAGCCCTCTAGCCGGGCTCGGGAAACGGTCTGCACGCCGAATCGAGCGGCAACGGAAGCTGCGCAGGCGAGTGCTTTCTCCCGTCCGCTGCTGCCGGGCTTGTCGGCCTGCCGTGTTGCGCCGCGTTCCAGCTCGAAACCCGCCAGGTGCCAGCCCATGGTGCCATCCTTCAGGGCCGCAACCGGATTTGGAATGCCCGCGTTGATCAGGCTCTGTGCGCCGATGATCGAGCGTGTGCGCCCGGCGCAGTTCACGACCATGAAGGTGTTTGGATCCGGCGCGAGATCATGAATCCGATAGGCCAGTTCCGCGCCCGGCATGTCCGTGGCGCCGGGGATGTTCATGCGCTGGTATTCCTCGAACGGACGGGAGTCGACGACCACCAGATCCCGCTTGGCATCGAGCATGGCCTTCACTTCGCTGGCTGGCAGCCGCGGCGTATCGAAGTTCGCTTCCACGAACTCGCCGAACGCCTTGCTCGGTACGTTGATTCCGGAAAACACCTCGAAGCCTGCCGCCTGCCAACCCGATGTGCCGCCTTCCAGCACGGATACGTTGGTGTAGCCGTACTGTTGCAGGCGCTGTCCCGCGCGTTCCGTGAGCCCATCGGCAGGGTTGCCGCTGACCAGCACAATCAGGGTGTCGCGTCTTGGTATCAGATCGCCAGCCAGAAGCTCGAGACGGCTGACGGGAATGCAGCTGGCGAAAAGCAGATGTGCTTCTGAATAGGCGCCCTGCTCACGGACGTCGATCAGGGCCAGCTCCCGATCGGAGAGCAGCATCGCCTTGAGCGCTTCCGGGGTCAGGGATTGCATGCGCCGATCAGTCCGGGAGACCGAGTACGCGCTTGGCGATGATGTTCAGCTGGATCTCGTTGGAGCCGCCGGCAATGGAGATGGACTTGGCTTCAAGCCAGAGGCGGGTCATGGCGATCTCCTCATCGGTAAAGGTGTCTCCCGACCAGCCGAGGCCACGGCTGCCGCGGATGCGCATCTGCAGCTCGAGCTGTGACTTCACGTACTCAGCTTCCACGTAGTTGAAAATGGACGTGGCCGCACCCGGCGTGTTGGCTTCAGACTCCGCCACCGCCCGTTGCTGGGTCAGCAGGAAGGCCCGCTTGTGCATCTCGCTGTCGACCAGGTCTGCTCGCAAAGCCGGATCTGAGATCCGGGTGCCATCGTCGTAGGCCTTGGCCAGGTCCGGCAGGGTCAACGATGGTTGAATCCGTTTCAGGGGGCCGGCGGTATCAGCGCTGGCCAGCGCCGCCAGGCCGGATCTTTCATGCTGCAGCAGGCGCTTGGCGACGGTCCAGCCTTTGTTCTCTTCGTGAACCAGATCGTTCTTCGGCACCCGGACGTCGTCGAAGAACGTCTGGCAGAACGGCGACTGGCCATTGATGAGCTCGATGGGTTTCACCGTGACGCCGGGATCGTCCATGGAGAAGAGAACGAAGCTGATGCCGTCGTGCTTGGGTGCGTCTGGGTTGGTACGGACCAGGCAGAAGATCCAGTCCGCGTGCTGCGCGCCTGAAGTCCAGATCTTGCTGCCGTTCACCAGATAGTGATCGCCCTGGTCTTCCGCCCGGGTTTTCAGGCTGGCCAGGTCGGAACCGGCGCCAGGCTCGCTGTAGCCCTGACACCAGGCCACCTCGCCGCGGGCGATTTTCGGCAGATGGCGCAGCTTCTGATCTTCTGTGCCGTATTCGAGCAGGGTGGGCCCGATCATGGTCACGCCCATGCCGCCGAGCGGTGGTCGGGCATGAATCCGCTGCAGCTCTTCCAGGAGTACGAGAAATTCGTCTTTGTCCAGGCCGCCGCCGCCGTAGGCGACCGGCCAGGTGGGCACGGTCCAGCCCCGCTCGGCCATGCGCTCGAGCCAGAGATAGGCATCGGGATTGGTGCTGCGCCGTTTGCTGCCGCCGTTCACCTCTTCACCGGGCACCAGCCTGGTGCGCATGGAAGCCGGGCAGTTCTCCGCCAGCCAGGCGCGGGTGTCCGCTCGAAAGTTCTCTGTCACGGGTGAGCCCCGTCAGCTGATTGGCCGATAAGGCTAGTAGGAGGCCAGAGCAATAGCAATGCGACGAATGGCGTTGGCGGCGCGCTCTGCGCGGCGGATCATTCCTTGAAGGCGAAGCGGATTCCGGCGCGAACGGGCAGGGGCTTGTCTTTGTACAGATAGGGTCGGAACGACCAGCGGCCAATGGCGCGCAGTGCGGCCTCTTCGAAATCAGGGCTGCTCGACTCATTGACGAATGCATCGAGCACTTCACCGGACTCCGAAACCGTGAAGTGCACGTCTACCCAGCCATCGCCTCGACCGCTGCGAGGATACTGGGGCACTTCCTGACGCCTCACGTCCAGCTCGGCGATGGTGAAGAACCGATCGAAGTTACCCTGCCTGGCGTTGCTCAGTGCCTGCTGGTACTCGATTTCATCTTCGAGCTCGACCAGGCTGAAGGACTCCGCACCCGCGGACCGCGCGTTCTCGAGGGTCTGTTCGGCGCTGCCGAAACGGCCAGCCCGGATCTCGCCCCAGGCTCGCTCGATGAGCGCCTGAACCACCAGTCGCTTGCCTTGCCTGGCCGCATCCGAGCTGGGATCCAGATCCAGTACTTTGTTGAATAGAGCCAGTGCGTTCGGCTCGTCGGGCGCCGTGAGATGGCCGGCTTCCAAGGCGGCGGACGCGGCTTCGAGTTGATCCTGAAGATGCTGATTGCTGACCATCTCGGACCATTGCCCGACCACCTGTTCTGCTTCGGCCAGCCCGGGTGCTGCAGGGTCGATGGATTTCACCCGGGCGATGTATCGATTGGCCCTGTCGCTTTCGCCAGCCAGAGCGGCAGACTGGGCGACACCGAGCAGGCGCTGAACGATGGAATTGATCCCCTGGGCGGCGATGCTGTTGCCCGGGTCGATGGCCAGGATGCGTCGGTAGGTATCCAGGGCATTGTCGTCCCGCGGTTCTGTCAGTCGTACCGCGGCGATCTGGCGGTCGGCTCTCGCCATCAGATTTTCGAGCTGCTCGAAACGATTGACCCGCTCCAGAAGTTCCAGCGCCCGGTCGTCTTCGGGCCGCAAAGTGCGGAGTTGTTCAGCGAAAGCGCGCGCCTCCGGCCAGTCGCCCTGGAAGATAGCGCTTTCCGAGCCGCTGACCAGATGCCGAACCACCCGATCCATGCCGGCCAGTGCTTCGCGGTGCACGGGCGCCTGTTCCAGAGCCTTGCTGTAGTAGTACAGGGCGTTGTCGGCCACGGGTTCGATGATGCGACCGGCAGCGTAAGCTTCCTCACCAAACTGCACCCAGGTCTGCACCTCGTCGGGTTCTGCGGCCGTTTCCGGCGCTTCCGGCGCGATCGGCTTCAGCAGCAATGTTTCCAGCGGCGAGACCGTGAGCGTTTCCACGTTGCCGGCGCGCTTGAGGAAGACCCAGCTCGAGACGACGCCGATCACGATCAGGAGTGCGGCGAAGCCGAAGCTCTGAATGAGCATGCGCCCTTCGCTAGATTCCGTTGGTCGATGCAGCACGTGGTCCATGGGCGTCAGTTCCTGAGCCTGGATCTGATCTTGTTCAGGCCGGCCTTCATGCGCTTGAGCAGCCCTGATTCCGGCGCATCTTCCATAACGCTGACCCGATAGCGAGCCAGCGCCTCTTCACTATTCGCGAGCGCTTCGAATTTTTTCACGGCCGAGGTCAGCCAGAGCCTGCACTGGCCGCGCGGCACCGGCTTCAGCAGGAAGCGGTAGATCTGGCCTTCGTTGATCAGTGAGATCAGGGTATGGGCATCCGAACGTTCGCTGGCTACTACGGTGACCAGTTCCGGCACTTCCGCTTTCAGGGTTTTGGTCAGGGTTTCCAGCTCGGCGCTGTCTACCGTGATGTCCGTGATCATCACGCCGACGCGGCGATTGGTCAGGGCTTCCAGGGCCTGATCGACGGAGACGGCACGAACCACTTCGTGATCGCTGATCGCTTCGGCGATGATCGCCTGAAGTTCCTTGTCTCTGGACAGCAGCAATATGTCCACGGCCGGTTTGGCGCTGGCTTTCTTCCCGGCCGGCTGCGTGCGTTTACGGCCACTGCCGGTAACTTTCGGCTGCTTGCGCGGCAGCTGGTGCACGGTCGCTGACTGGGGCTTGCGTCGGCTGTTGGGGAAGGGGATGAGCTCTCCGGATTCAGCCGTAGGCTCGCTGCCATCTTCCTCGTCGAGCGGGCCCAGAGACTCCAGCTCGATTTCTTCAACCCCTGGGCCGCCACTGCGCACCGCTTCCACGGCCATCGCAACCGCCTTCTTCAGATCATCCGGCGGACAGGGTTTCATCAGGTAGCGGAATACCTCGCCCTCGTTGATGGATGCCTCGATGGCTTCCAGGTCCGCGTAGCCGGTGAGCAGAATTCGCATGACCGAAGGAGCCCGGTCTTTGACCGTGCAGAGCAGTTCCACGCCCGTCATTTTCGGCATGCGCTGGTCGGAGATGATCACGTCGATCCGTTCCTGCTCGATGATCTTCAGAGCTTCCCGACCGCTGTCGGCGATGAAGACGTGATAGTCGCGTCGGAACATGGCGCGCATGGAGGACAGCACTCGCTTTTCATCGTCGACGAACAACAGCGTCGCTTTGTTGAGATCCTGTTCTGTCATCGAGTTGCCCACGGCTGACATCAGGCTGCCTCCTCACTGTAGGGTTGTTTCGGCAGGCGGACGGTGATCCGGGTGCCCTTACCAACCTCTGAACTCACGTCCAGATGGCCATGGTGCTGCTGCACGATCTGATGAACGATCGAGAGACCGAGGCCCGTGCCTTCACCGACTGGCTTGGTCGTGAAGAAGGGGTCCATGATCTTGTTCAGGTCCTCTTCGGCGATGCCGCAACCGGTATCCTCGAAGGCGATCTCCACGCAGTCGTCCACCGAGTGCACGCTGATCCGCAGCTTGCCCTCTCCGTCCATGGCCTGGGCGGCGTTGGTGACCAGGTTGACGAAGATCTGGTTGATTCTGGCGGGAGAGCAGAAAATCTCGCCGACTGCCTCGAAGTCCCGTTCCACCTCGATGCCATACTTCAGCAGGTTTTTGGTGATGGTCAGGGTCTTCTCGATACCTTCACAGACGTCGAAGCGATCCTCCGTGGCTCTGTCCAGGCGGGAGAAGTCCTTCAGGCTCTGCACCAGATCGCTGATCTGGTGCAGGCCTTCGATGCTCTCGGTATTGAGCGTTGCCACCTCTTCAGCAGATTCGCGGATGGAGGCAACGTCAAAGTCTGCGCGTTGCGCCAGCAGCGCTTTCAGCGAGACTTTGATGTCCTCGCCACCCTGAGCCTCGAGCAGGGGCAGAGCGGCCTGAACGAAACGATCGACGTCGGCGATGGAGTCGGAAGTCACGGAGGCATTGTTCAGAACGTAGAGCAGGGGCGTGTTGATCTCGTGCATCACGCCAGCGACCAGCTGACCGAGCGATGACATCTTCTCCGCCTGCACCAGCTGCACCTGGGATTCCTTGAGCTCTTCGTAGGCGAGCTCCAGGTCGGCCGTACGCTCCTGGACCCGGACTTCCAGGTCATCATGAGAAACGTTCAGTGCGGCGTAGCTCGCTCTGAGGCGCAGGCCGAGATAGGCCAGCAGGCCGAGCAGAAAGATGGTGTAGATGTTCAGCAGCACGCGGGCGTCGCTGATCATGGAAAGCGTGCGCACCCGATCTTCGTTGGCGACCTCGGAGAGCTCGCTGACGGCGTTAGCCAGTCCGGCCAGGTCCATCTGCTTGAGTGCCTGGTTCATGGCGCGGCGGGCATCGACCATGACGGGGACGATTTCCAGCAGTTCCCTGCCGGTCTGCTGCTCGTTGGCGCCCAGCCCCCCGACCACCGCGCGGGCTCGGTCGAGCACCGAATCGACCCTGCTCAGACGGGCCGGCTCGCCCGACACCATATCGGCCTGAATCTGATCGCCGGCGCGGAATATCTGATCCGCCAGATCATCCCGTCCGGTGTCACGCAGGAGCTGTACGAGGGAACGGTTGCTCTGCCGGAAGGTCCGCATGCCCTGTTCGAACTCTGCGCTGTTCTGCAGATACAGGTCGATGTGCCGTCCGACCCGGTCGGAGCTGAATTCCAGCTCGCTCAGTGGGCCCTCGTATCGAGCAGGCTCCGCGAGCTGGTAAGGCTGGCGGTCGATCACGTTGAATGCCTTCGTCGCCGACCAGCTGAGTCCATCAAGGCTGCTTGCGGGCGCCCAGAGTCCGGCGAGCGTCTCCTGGATTACGGTCACCTGGGGTGTGAGGCTTGCCGCCAGTTCGGAAACGGCCGCCACCTGAGCCTCGCTCGAGGTGTCGCTCTCCGAGTCCAGATACTGATCCAGTGCCTGCGCCACGTCTCGGAGGTACTGGATCCGTGAGTCGACGATCCTGAATGCGTTACCGGCAGGGGAGGTGGAAACGGCGATGAGCACGGAAAGCACAACCAATGCCAGAACCAGGCTGATGACGGGAATAACGCGTTGAACCAGTATCGACACAGGGACACATCCAGCTTGTGACCGTTGAGGATGCACGCCTACCTTTTGGGTCTATCTCCTGTTGCAGACGGCACCGGCTATGCTCCACGTTAGGTCGAGCGGGCTCCGGCAACCGTGACAGACGTCTCAGATTCGCCGCGCACGCTGTCGCAGACCCACATCATCAGGCGTGCGCAAACAAATTAGTTGCTGACAGCCGCCTGCAGGAATGCTGCGAAAGAGTTGTGCCGGCTTACTCGACTTTGCCAGACTTGACGCTGCTCAGGTCTTCGCGAGGGCAGGACATGCCTGGACTGCATCAATCGATTAGACAGCTTGCGGTGCTGACAGCGGCGCTGGTTCTGGGCCTCACTGCTGCGTCTGCGGCGGCGGACATCAAACGCACGCCATCCGGCAGGCCGGATCTCACCGGTGTTTACGACACGGGCACCCTGACGCCGACGCAGCGGCCCGAGTGGCTGGGGGAGACGGAGTATCTTTATCCCTGGTTTGCGCGCTTTCTCAACTGGGCCTTCGAGGTGGCGTCCGATTGGGCGGTCACGAGTGAGAGCGATCCTGACCGGGAGGCGCCGCCCGAAGGGGGTGATGGTTTTAATACGGCCGGTGCGGGTGGTGTCGGTGGTTACAACCTTTTCTACATAGACCCCGGTAGCTCGCTCGGGGAGATCAACGGTCGGGTGCCCACGTCGATCATCTATGATCCGGCAGACGGCCGGTATCCGGCCAGGCTTCCCGGCGTGGGTGCGAGAATGGGATCTGTCTATCAGAGCTTTGCGCATGAGAATACGGGCCAGGCCACCTGGCTCGATCAGGCCGGACCAGGTCCCTTCGACGGACCGGAGAGCCTGGCGCCGTCCGAGCGCTGCCTGATCTCATTCGGTTCTACGGTGCCGACCATTTCGAGCCTCTATAACAACCACAAGCGCATCGTGCAGACGGAAACCCATGTAATGATCCTGCAGGAGATGGTGCACGACGCCCGGATCATCCGAATCGGCTCCGAGCACACGCCGCTTGAGAACCGGAAGTGGCTGGGAGATTCCGTCGGCCATTGGGAAGGCGACACCCTGGTGGTTCAGTCGCGGGGCTTCCGCGAGGTCTCCGCCCTGGCTGGCGCAGATGAGAACCTGCAGGTGACAGAGCGCTTCACCCTGATGGAGGACGGCAATGTCTACTACGACTTCACGGTCACGGACGAGACGGTCTGGTCAGCACCCTGGAGCGGTCGCTACGTCTGGCAGTCGACGCCGGACGATAGGGTCTACGAATATGCCTGCCATGAGGGCAACTACTCCATGGGCGGCATCCTGCGCGGCGCCAGGCTCCTGGAGAGCGAGTACGAAGGCCATCAGGCCTCCGGCGGTGGTGAGTAGCTAGCCGGCAGCCCCTCCTTCCGGCCGATAGAATATGAAGATACCAATTAAGCTCTGAGTACGATTAGAGTGGGGTTTTGGCATTTTGAGGGAGAGATATGTCGGAAGGTGCGACAAATTACGACGACGTGAAGCAGTACCGGCTGGACAGCGAGCGGGAACAGGAGCTCGTGCGCACGGCAGGGGAGTGCGTGTTCGTCTGGGCGAACAAGGCGGGCCATCCCATTGGCGTGATCACGGCCTATGTGCCGGTCGACGGGAAGATCTGGATGACGGCCACGCGTGAGCGGGTCCGGATCAAGGCCATCGCCCGGGATGGCCGCTCGTCCATCGTGATCTCCAGCAAGGGCACGCCCATGGGCGGTGGTAAGACGGTCACCTATAAAGGGCATACCGTGATCCACGATGATGCCGAAACCAAGCAGTGGTTCTATGGGCTGCTGGCGAGGGGCATGGCGTCGCGGGACGACGACGGCAATGCCTTCACCCGCAATCTGGACCCGGACAAGTTCGTTGAGTTTCTCGATACGCCGGAGCGGGTGGTGCTGGAGTTCACGCCCGAAATGTCCATTCCCTTCGACGGTGACAAGATGGCCCAGGCAACCGCCAGCGCCTACATGCAATACGCATCCGAATAAGCAAATCACAGGAGTTCAACATGAAAGTAGGTCTCGCCTTTGCCAGCAGCATCGCCATCGACGGCCCGACCAGCCTGGAAATCTGTCGCCGCGCGGAAGCGGCCGGATTCGAGTCGGTCTGGGGCGGCGAGCACGTGGTGCTGCCGGACTCGATCCACTCGAAGTATCCCTATACGGAAGACGGCAAGATTCCGGCGGAGCCGGATACGCCGATTCCGGATCCGCTCATCTGGCTGGCTTTTGCTGCTGCAGCGGCGCCGACCCTGCGGCTTGGCACCTGTATCCTCATCGTCCCGCAGCGGAACCCTCTGGTGCTGGCCAAAGAGCTGGCCACCCTCGATCAGATCTCGGGTGGGCGCGTCGAGTTGGGTCTCGGTGTGGGCTGGCTGGAAGAGGAGTTCGATGCGCTGGGCGTGCCCTGGGCTCGTCGCGGGGCGAGGAACGATGAGTACGTTGCCGCCATGCGTGCCCTCTGGGCCGGCCCGCATGCCGAGTTTCACGGTGAGTTCGTGGACTTCGAGCCCGCCACCTGTAGCCCGCGCCCGGTGAATGGCAACATTCCGGTGCTGGTGGGCGGCGATACGGATGCGGCCATCCGCCGGGCGGTGCGCATCGCCGATGGCTACTTCCCGGGTGAAGGAGATCATGAGCGCCTGGGT
>Ga0316187_10002493_pt1 | contig 16002 bp, 20 predicted proteins | sample CroRivburrow1_MG_FD_204927 | JGI IMG/M metagenome (GOLD analysis project Ga0316187, IMG submission 204927) | Coastal sediment microbial communities from Maine, United States - Cross River worm burrow 1 | ecosystem: Environmental > Aquatic > Marine > Coastal > Sediment | place: USA: Maine... | reverse complement strand
AGGGTATTTACAGGGAACTCAAACTAAATTTGATTTTGTACCTGAACAGAGCACAGATTTTATTTTTTGTACGCTTGGCGAAGAGCAAGGATGGCTTGGTACTACTGCTGTTATCTTCCTATTTGTCTTTTTACTTGTCAGATTGGTGCTTATTGCTGAAAGGCAAAAAGAAACTTTTGCACGAGTTTATGGGTATTCTGTTGCGTCAATAATATTTATCCACTTCCTGGTAAACATTGGCATGACAATCGGATTGTTTCCAGTAATTGGAATTCCTCTCCCCCTATTTTCCTATGGAGGATCATCCCTTTGGGCATTTACCATATTGATTTTTATCCTGTTAAAAATTGATGCGCATCGAATGCAGGTCTTGGTAAGATAAGAGCTATTGAGGAAACCGTTTATTGATTACACTTAAAAACTCGATGACTTCTTCTTTTTCCATGTCCCAATTTTTCTTTTCAACATAATTATCATTGATAAATTCCATTGCTTCCTGGTTTGTAGTACATTTATCCAGGTAATTTACAACCATCTCAAATTCATCCTTATCACCACTAAAAAGATCATTCTCAAACATGAAACGCTGATTAATAGTAATGCTTTTCTTTATCCCATCCAGCGGTTTTTTTTCATGGATATCGATAATTGCTTCTTTTTTTTCTGTTCCCAGTGTATCAAGTAAAGTTTGTTTTTTAGTCTTGAACTTCTCGTTTAGATTGTCTGTTTCCTGTTCGTCACTATCCTCAACATTCTCTTGCGCAATATCTTCTGATTGTGAATAAACTTCATTCAAATCAAGCGCTAAGATCTTTGAAAACTCTGCTTGGTAGGATTCAAAATCTTCTGGTGTTTCCTTAATGGTTTCACAAACTTCGTCAAAGATCCTTACAGCATCATCATTAAAAACAGCCTGTATTCCATCATTTTCAAATCGTTGAATATATGCATTGAGTAAATGAGTATTGATCTTGATGTATTTTTGAATGGCCTTTAGGTCAGCTATAGAAATTTGTTGATATGTGGTTTTGTTTATCTCCTGTAAATAAAATTCATATGGGGAAAAAATCAACAAAATTGTTTTATATACTGCTTCTTCAAGAAGCAACTTGAAATCATCTCTATTTACCAGGATGTTTTTAGAAAGCACATTCATTAGCGATTGCAATGATTTTTGAACTTCTGCATTCTCATAATCAAAGTATGGGCTTTTAAGGTTATTTATTTCATTTTTCCACTTATCAAATAAAATTTTGAGTATAAAATAATTGATCTGATGGATCTCGCAGAATTCCAATATATCCTTTCCTTTAATATCCGATTTTTTCTTGAAAGAATTCTTAAGAAGAAGTTCAGCAAATGATTTGCTATAGGTATCAATCACCTTGTGATTTATATTGCTTTCCATAAAGTATAATTACAATTATTGTGTAAAAGTACGGCCAATTAGAAAATTAATTTCTCATTCAACGAAAAATATTTCTTTAAATTACTGAATACAATCCCAGTTAAGTTTACGAATATTTCTAATTTTAACAATCAAATATTTGGATCATAAATGTTCATTGAGCCTAATTTTGGCAGTAAGCATATAAGTAAAAAAAGTGAGACTGGTTGGATTGAAGTGGTCTGCGGATCAATGTTTTCCGGAAAGACAGAAGAATTAATTCGGAGGCTAAACCGGGCAAAAATTGCTGAGTTGAAAGTAGAGATTTTCAAACCAGCTACAGATACGAGGTATCATAACAAAAATGTAGTTTCTCATGATAAAAAGGAAATTAGGTCGACACCTGTACAGTTTGCAAATGACATTTTATTATTAGCATCAGATTGCGATTTGGTGGGGATTGATGAAGCGCAGTTTTTTGATCATGAAATCGTAGATGTCTCTATCAAACTGGCCAATAATGGAAAGCGGGTAATCATTGCAGGACTGGATATGGACTATATGGGCCGGCCATTTGAGCCTATGAATGACCTGATGGCTGTAGCTGAATTTGTCACTAAAACTCATGCGATTTGTATGAAATGCGGGTCTATTGCCAGTTATACCTATAGGTTCAATGATTCAGATAAGAAAGTTTTTCTTGGTGAAAAAGATATTTATGAGGCCAGGTGTCGCCGGTGTTATAATCTGGGAATGGAGGAAAAGAAAAAAAGTCAAAAATCTTAAAATTGAAAGTGAATGCTTTACAAAACCAGGGGTATTGCGCTTTCATTTATCAAATACAAGGAATCCTCAATAATCGCCAGGATTTTTACTGAAACGTTTGGCATGCAATCTTATATTGTAAATAGCATAAGATCAAAAACTGCCAAAACGAAAATAGCGCTTTTCCAACCGTTGACTCTCTTGGATCTGGTAGTTTATCACAATAAAAAAAAAGATATAAATCGAATAAGTGAGCTAAAATGTAATTGTACCTTTCATACCATCCCTTTTGATATCAGGAAGACTTCTATTGCCCTGTTTCTTACTGAGTTATTAAATCAAGCGTTGTTTGATGAGGGAGAAAACGAACCTCTATTTGAGTTTCTACATGATTCTATCCATATGTTTGATGTCGTGGAAAAAGATTTTGAAATTTTTCATCTTCAATTTTTAATGCAACTCACTAAGTATCTTGGTATCATGCCTGAGTCAGGAATTAGCTTGCTGAAAGAAATTGGACATTTTAAAGCATATAATAAAGATTTTTGCGGTAAGGTAGATTTTTTCCTTAAGTCTAGTTATGAGGAATATTTGAGACTGGATAAGGCAATTAGAGGCGAAATACTCATGGCATTTTTAAATTATTACAGGTTTCACTACGATTCAGTTAAAGAATTTAAATCAATCCAGGTTCTGAAAGAAGTGTTTAATTAAGCAATAAAAAAGCTGCTTATTACTAAACAGCTCTGAAATCATATTTTATCAAATGACTATTCTTGGATTATTTCTTCTGCGAGTAAGATTATCTTATTGTCCAAAACCTCAACAACACCACCATTTACTATGATCTCCTGCTGATTGTTATTGGTTTTATAAATTACCTTTCCTTTATCAAGAGAGCTGATCAATGCTGCGTGATTTTTCAACACCTGAAATGATCCCTTGCTACCTGGAAAAGTCGCTGAATCAACTTCACCTTCAAAAATAGTCTTATCTGGAGTAATGATCTCTAAATGCATTTCTATCAGCTTTTAGCTTCTGCCATTAATTTCTCACCCTTTGCAATAGCATCTTCAATAGTTCCTACCAGGTTAAATGCAGCTTCAGGTAAATGATCGAGTTCACCAGCAATTATCATATTGAATCCTTTAATGGTATCTTTAATATCTACAAGTACACCAGAAAGACCTGTAAAAGCTTCGGCAACATGGAAAGGTTGTGATAAGAATCGCTGCACTCTTCTTGCCCGGTGTACAACCTGCTTATCTTCATCTGATAATTCTTCCATTCCCAAAATTGCTATAATATCCTGAAGTTCAGCATATCGTTGTATGATCTCTTTTACACGCTGAGCTGTATCGTAGTGTTCATCTCCTAGCACTTCACTACTTAATATTCTTGATGTTGAGTCTAATGGGTCCACAGCAGGGTAAATTCCCAGCTCAGCTATTTTCCGTGAAAGGACGGTTGTTGCATCAAGATGTGAGAAGGTGGTTGCAGGAGCTGGGTCCGTCAAGTCATCAGCTGGCACATAAACAGCCTGAACTGAAGTGATCGATCCTCGCTTTGTAGAAGTGATTCGCTCTTGCATCTCACCCATTTCAGTGGCAAGCGTAGGCTGATATCCTACAGCCGAAGGCATCCTTCCCAAAAGTGCAGATACCTCTGAGCCTGCTTGGGTGAACCTGAATATGTTATCTATAAATAAAAGAATGTCATTTCCTTTTCCTTTTCCGTCGCCATCCCTAAAATACTCAGCGACAGTAAGGCCTGAAAGTGCAACTCGGGCACGAGCACCAGGAGGTTCATTCATCTGACCAAATACCAATGTAGCTTGTGATTTGGATAGTTCAGTTTTGTCAACTTTAGATAAATCCCATTTACCTTCTTTCATAGACTTCATGAACTCATCACCGTATTTGATAACTCCGGATTCCAGCATTTCCCGAAGCAGGTCATTTCCCTCTCTTGTTCTTTCACCAACACCGGCAAAAACAGACATTCCTGCATATGCTTTTGCAATGTTATTAATCAATTCCATGATCAATACTGTCTTTCCAACACCAGCACCACCAAAAAGACCAATTTTACCACCCTTTACATAAGGTTCCAAAAGATCAATTACTTTTATGCCTGTGAATAAAACTTCAGAGTTTGTAGAAAGATCTTCATATTTTGGAGCATGCCTATGGATTGGTAGAGAACCAGCAACTTTTGGTTGAGGAATACCATCAATTGCCTGCCCAACGACATTGAATAGTCTGCCTTTGATGTCATCACCAACTGGCATTTTTATTGGCATTCCAGTGGCCACTACCTCCATTCCCCGCATTAATCCTTCTGTACTGTCCATGGCCACAGTTCTTACTCGATCTTCACCTAAGTGTTGCTGGCATTCCAGCACTACTACCTGACCATCAGGTCTGGTTACTTCAAGAGCATCATATATACTAGGAATTTCCCCAATTTCTTCAAAACTAACATCAACAACTGGTCCGATTACCTGAGCTACTTTTCCTTTTTGTGACATGTTTTTTACTAAAAAATTAGACGTTTGCAAAACAAGTGCAAAACTAACTTTAAATATTGTTTTATGCCATATTAAATATGAAAATAATCGTGTTTTTCTCTAGTGATAAATAAAAATATGAAGGAGTTTATTGCATATTTAAAATCAACCCGCTAATATTGCATTCCATTTTTAAATGATGGAAAATTCCTCCTTAGCTCAGCTGGTTAGAGCGGCTGACTGTTAATCAGTAGGTCCTTGGTTCGAGTCCAAGAGGGGGAGCTTGAAAATCAAGCACTTACGAGGTAAAACTTGTGAGTGCTTTTTTTATGTGCATACAATTTGCATACATTTTTAGGGTAATTGTACCCCTGTAGCTGAATTATCCCAAGATTCATTCCCGAATAAATAAACAATTATTGTCTTCTTTTTTCTTTACTTATTCTGATTTTGCTAAAATTATGGAACAATTACCGGCAAATCGCAGTACAAATTTGTGCCATAGTTGTAAGCTAATTGATCGATCAGTCTCTTAAATTTTTTGTTTTGAAATTCAATAACCATCAATTTCCGTCTTCAGCCTCAAAGCTTCTTATGGAGCATAGAAAGTATGAAGCAGAACCTAAAGTTTCTGAAATAGATACAAGGCCAATTAAAACTTGGTATAAGACGACTTTCCAAAAAGGCAATCGATGGAACAGATCTCAAATCCACACCACATTAAAGAAATTCACTGAAAGGGAAATAGAAAAGCTCAAAGAATGTTTCACACTACTTTTTAATACCGATAGAAGTTATAACCGAGCATTTATAAAATACATAGATGACTATATCGAAATGCAAACGGTGAGTCAATCGGAATTGAAGATTAAATTGGATCAAAAAGGATTTGAAGTTTTGCTTGGCTTCCTGGGAGAATTAAAACGGGACGGGAAGATTCAAAGCAACTATAATGAAATTGCCAAAGTGCTTAACAAATCCATCCAACCTGATAACAGACTGAAAATATCAACCATCCGAGATCGCCTCAGGAACAAAAAAGGCTATACCCGGTAAAAATATTTTTCGAATGAACTTCATTTTGCATTCGAAATTTGAATTAAATAAGGACTGTTTTGATTCGGATTGAAAAAGGAGCAATTTGAGGGCTGGACTTTTTAGATAAACTTAGGTTTGTTTAGAACCGTTTTGGCATCAAAATAAAGTGGGCCGCTACTTAAAAAAAGATACATTAATCTAGCGTCATAAAATCAAATAATTATGACGTTATGAACAAATCAACAAGTATTGAAATTGTGACCTCTGAGCATCTTAGAGAGATTGTCAGAGAAGTAATCGTAGAGGAAGTGCCCAAGCTGATTCCTCAGAAATCTACGGATGGAAAATACTACACCAGGAAGGAAGCAGCCAAAAGAGCCCGCATTACCATGCCCACTTTGGATAAGTATATCCAAGAAGGAAAAATAAAAGCTCATCGATTGGGAAGGAGAGTTTTGTTTTCTGATGAAGATATCAAGCAAGCCATTGAAGAGATGCCTTTCATCAAATACAAACGATCCTGATATGACCAAAGTCCGCAGAGTAAAATATATCCGAGTAGGCACTACTATTTACAAAGAAGTAGGCAAACCACTTCTTTCTAAAAGGGATGAAAAGATGTTGATCCCATGGAAATCAGGGACGATTAAAGCAGACCATCCCTTTAACTGGAAACGGATTATGAATACCATCGATAAATATGACGGTTTCTGCACCATCCCCGAGCACTTCAATTATGTCAGGAATTATAAAGGGTTCTACAATCTGTACGAACCGCTTTCCTTTCAGCCGAAAGAGGGAAGTTGCGATATAACCCTGAATTTTCTCCGCCACATTTTTGGATATCAATACGAATTGGGTCTGGATTATCTTCAGTTGATCTATACGCAGCCCTTACAGCGCCTGCCGGTCTTGTGCCGGGTGAGTGAGCAACGCGAAACAGGTAAGACGACTTTCCTCAATTTGCTGAAGACCGTCTTCGGTAATAATATGACCTTCAATACCAATGATGATTTCAGGAGTACCTTCAATTCCGATTGGGTGTCAAAACTGATCATTGCCATCGACGAAGTTCTTTTGGATAAACGAGAGGACAGCGAACGGATAAAAAACCTGAGTACGGCTTCGACCTTTAAATCAGAAGCCAAGGGAAAAGACCGCTTTGAGGTAGAGTACTTTGGTAAAATCATCCTTTGCTCCAACAACGAAAGTGACTTCATGGTTATCGGCCTGCAGGAAACGCGGTACTGGGTATTGAAAATTAATCCCTTGCCCGGTAAAGACCCGGCCTTTTTGCAAAAGCTGGAAATGGAAATACCGCACTTCCTTTTTTTTCTTTTCAACAGAAAACTGTCTACGCAAAGAAAGTCCAGAATGTGGTTTACTACCGATCAGATTTTTACAGAGGCGCTTCGCAAAGTCAAGGCCGAAAATGTGAATAAGATTGAAATGGAATTGTTTGAAATCATTAATGAAATCATGGAGATCAAGGATCTGGAGTCTTTCTCTTTTATCAATCTCAATATCAAGGTTCTGCTGGACCGATCAGGACATAGAATATCCAGATCGAGGATCAGAAAGATACTGGAAGATCGCTGGGGATTAACACAATACCCAAATGCCTCAAATTTCACTACTTTCCAGTTTGACCATTCCGGTATGCTCTATGAGATCGATGGCAAAGGCAGATACTATACGATAAAAAAAGAGGAGATGGAGCGAATAAAAGTTGCTATGTTGACTTAGGTATTTAATCTATTGATTATTAAATAGTTAATAAGTAAACATATAGTCAACATTCAGTCAACTATCAAAATAAATGTTGACCGGATGTTTGATTACCGTTTCAAATGTTGACCTAAAGATTACCGAATGTTGAAGGGTTAATATACTGTATATTAATATGTTAAGAAGATAAATCAACAAATCAACAAACTAAGCGTCTATTTTCAGTTTAGAAATATTGCTGTTGAAAAAAGAAAAAAATATGAATGCCAAACAAGCTAATCAGATAAGCATCAGAAACTATCTGAGCTCCATTGGGATCATCCCTGTGAGCAGTAATAAGAGTTCCTCCTTTTATCTTGCTCCGTACAGAACCGACAATAATCCTTCATTAAAAGTCAGTCATAATCAAAACCTATGGGTGGATTACGGAAACGATAACAAAGGAGGAACACTTATCGACCTGGTACTGCAATTACACCCCGGCTTCTCGGTTTCAGATGCCATTCGAACCATAGACAAAAGCACCCGATCTTTTTTTTCTTTTCAACAGCAAGAATCTCTGTCAGATCCGGATCTTAACAGCCGACAAAAAACAGCTATTAGCCAAAAGCTTTTAGCTAATGACAAACAGCTAATAGCTATTTGCGAAACACGAAATGCAAAAAGCGAAATACGAAATACGGAAAACAAAATTCGTATTAACCGTACCGGAGATATCGGGAATAACCCGGCGATTACAAACTATATTAATTCCAGAGGGATCCGTTTGGATACGGCCCTACCCTTCTGCAAGGAAGTTTACTACACCGTTAGCGGACGAGACTATTTCGGTGTCGGAATTAAAAATGAAAGTGGCTGGTCAATCCGAAATAAGTATTGGAAGGGATGTACTGCCCAGGGATACTCCTACTTTCAAAACGGTCATCCGAATCTGGCCGTTTTCGAAGGAATATTTGATCTGTTGAGTTATCTGGAAATGAATAGCCGGGAATGCAAATCTGAAGATTACCTGGTGCTGAATTCTCTGGTGAATTTGAATAAAGCTATCCGGGTTATGGGGAAATACAAAGAGGTAAAGCTATTCTTAGATCATGACCAAGCAGGCCGAAAGACTACGCTCCGATTATTAAATGACTTGTCAAATTCCCGCGACTGCAGCAGCTTCTACAGTTCCTGTAAAGACCTCAATGATTATTATTTATTAAAGGATAAAGAACAATTATTAATTATTAAAGAACAAACAATATAGAACATCCGGGGCCTTCGCGCTGAGGAAGCAAGCCATGTTTTGGCAAGACCAAAACGCTTGCTTCGCTAGCACTCAGAAGGTTTCGATTCACTTTGTTCATCGACTTATGGCAAGACCGACAGTAGATAAAAGCGAAAAACGCTCCGTTAGATTCACCTTCCAACTGAACGAAAGGGAAGAAAATGAACTGATTCAACTCATGGAATACAGCAACCTTTCGGGTGCCGAAGTGATCCGAGATATCGTTTTTAAAAACCGCTTGCTGAAACCGAAAATCCCGGTCCTGGATCAGAAGTCTTACGGTGAACTCAAACGGATCGGAACCAACATCAATCAGATTGCCAAGAAGCTGAACTCGGGAGACAAAGCACCGGAAACGGAAATCATATTGAAAGTTCTTTCAGATAAACTGGATTCTATCCTTCAAAAGTTACTGCATGATCGCTAAACAATCTATCGGAAAATCATTCACCGGCGCCTTGAGTTATAACCTCAAAAAGATGAACGACCCGGACCCAAAGCAACGGGCAGAATTGCTGTTCACCAATTTTGCTTCTATGGACAAATCCATGATCGGAAGTGAGCTGACCATGATGAAGGCCCTGAATCCAAAGCTCCGCAGAAACACCTGGCATACGAGTCTGAATTTTGCCAAAGAAGAAAATATCTCGAATGAAAAAATGAAAGCCATTGCCGAAGCATACATGAAGCGCATGGGTTTTGACAATAACCTGCACATCATCTTTCGCCATCGCGATACCGGGCATTCGCATTGTCATATCCTGGCACTGCGAAACCGATTTGACGGAACGGTCGTTTCCGACAGCCACAATTATCAAAAAAGTGAGGCCATCATTCGAGAGCTGGAAAAAGAATACAATCTGGTGAAGGTCCTAAGCAGCAATCAATCTCAAAGCAAGGCTCCGGACAAGGACGAACTGGAAATGATCTTAAGAACGGGAAAACCGTCCATGAAATTATTGCTGCAGGAAAAAGTCAGAGATGCTTTGGCACATTCCCTGACTATGAGGCAATTCATCCATAATCTGGAAAAGAACAATGTCCATGTTTTATTCAATCAGGCAAGCACAGGCCGAGTATCGGGGATCACTTATTTGGCCCCGGGATTTAAGATTCGCGGTCAGGCCTTGGGCAATCAATTCAAATTCGGAAGTATCACTAAACAAATAAACTATGAGCAAAATAGAGACGGTAAAATTATTAGCCAGGCAAACAGCCGAACGAGAGAAAATTATGACGGAAGAAACAAATCAGTTCAGACAAAGGGTGGTTTGGGAAACCGAAACCATCAGAAAGGGGATCGATACCACACATTCCTATCAAAAAGCAATAATGAATTTCCTAAACGAACAATTGCCGCCAACAGACAATTCCCGAGAGATCATCAAGGAACTGGGCGCTTTGCTGATGACTATTCAAAAGGAACAAAAGCAGACTCAATGGATTTGGGTTATCAACTTCCTGGCACTGGTGATTCCCACGGTGGTACTCGCCGTATCCTTAGTAATCTATTATCTGATTCACCAATAATCCCGGAAAAGGACAATAAGAAAAAACGGGAGGGGAAAAGGAAGTTTGGGAGGGGGATGTGAGAAAATCAGTGAACCAAAAATTGTTTGTTTATAGCAATGGTATTCAAATTAACAGTTTGTTGCATGGGAAGTTCATTTTTATCAATTTTATTCGTAATTGAATGTCAAACTTATGATACATTCAATATAAAATAATCAGGAAGGGTCAATTAACGGAGTTAGGTGAAAATAATGTCAGAAAATCAATACATAGAATGGAAAAGCAATTGGCACAATGACTATCTGAAATGGATTTGTGGTTTTGCCAATGCACAGGGCGGCAAATTATTTATCGGAATTGACGATCACGGCACAGTGACCGGCATTGATAATCACCATGAATTACTGGAACAGTTGCCCAATAAATTCCGTGATATTCTCGGCGTGTACGCCGAAGTAAATCTGCACAGCAAGGATAACAAGTATTATCTGGAGATCATCATCCCTCGTTTTGATGTTCCGATTTCTGTTCGCGGGAAATACTACGTGCGAACGGGAAGCACCTTGCAGGAACTAAAAGGACCGGCACTCAATGAATTCATTCTTAAGCGAACCGGAAAGACATGGGATGACATTCCTGAGCCAAGAGCTACGGTCGATGATATTGACAAAGATACCATTGACCAATTTCTGCATGATGCCAAAATAGCCAAGCGCATCAATGTAGAAGACGATATCAACATTTCTGATTTACTTGAAAAACTTCGTCTGCTTGAAAATGGTCAATTGAAAAGAGCAGCTATTATTCTTTTTGGTAAAGACCCAAGCAAGTTTTACCCAAACCTGACAGTTAAGATCGGAAAATTTGGTGATTCTGATGCGGATTTGAAATTCCATGAAGTGATCGAAGGGAACCTGATTCAGCTTAAAGACCGGATTGGCGAAATGCTCAATGCCAAATTTTTTGTACATCCGATTGATTTTGTTGGTATGCAGCGCGTAGAAAGAGATGAATATCCGGTTGCAGCGGTACGCGAGATGATATTGAATGCTTTAGTGCATCGCAATTATATGGGAGCACCTACTCAAATTCGCTTGTACAATGACAACTTTGGTATTTGGAACGATGGCAGCTTGCCGGAAGGAATCACCGAAGAAGATTTGAAAAAGGTGCACCGCTCAAAACCCAGAAACCCATTGATTGCTGACGTTTGTTTTAGAGGTGGATATATTGACTCATGGGGGAGAGGCACCATTAAAATCATTGAGGCCTGCAAAGATGCCGAATTGCCGGAGCCTGTTTTGAAAGAGGAACAAGGCGGTTTTTTAAGTAAAATATTGAAAGATCGTTTTACGGAAGATCAATTAAAAAAATTAGGATTGAATGATAGGCAAATAGAGGCTGTGGAATATGTGAAGAGAAATGGGAAAATTACCAATAAAAACTATCAGGAAATGAGTGATACTTCGAAGAAAACATCTAGTAGAGATTTGCGTGAATTGGTTGATAAAAAAATATTAAAAAGTTCCGGCATCTCCGGAGCAGGGGCATTTTATGTAATTTCGGAATAGGGTCTTAATGGGGTCAATGGGGACATAATAGGGACATAATAGGGTCAATGGGGTCATTAACAGCATTTAGGTTTTATAATTTATAAAAAATATAGGCACAAAAGGGTCCAGTTCAATCTATCAATTGGCTGTTGGCTCATAATGGATTCATTGTTGGCTCACAATAAAAAGGCAGCAGATTATGGAACTCATGTCAAGTAAGATCGGAAGCTGTTAACATATTCTTGGCCGGATAGTAGGTCTGGCTTTGGGTAGCATTAACTGGCCTCGGAAATTTGAAGCGGTGGATAAAACTAAATCTATTTTTCTTTGAGATTCATGTTTTGCTAATTGCTTTACTCAATGAAAAAGATAAATTTCAAAAATGGGTGCTGAATCCTTTTTCGTTTGTTTTTTTGCTGGCCGGCATCGAAAGATATCATTTGGTTTTAGAAACCTAAAGTACAGAAGAGGCGACTTATATCTGCCATTTTGATAAAAACATATCAGCGCTGAAGCAACAAATCGCCAACATTGAAAAAGATCTAAACCTGATCAGAAACCAAGGGCGGCACGTATTTCCGGAAAGCCAACCTGAAAATTTTAGCAGAATTATTCATGATTATGCAGACGAACGAAAGGGTTTTGTGATTTGGAAGGATATGCCGGAGGAGAGGCTTTCTTAAATTGACTTATCAAATAATAAAATTATTCAGGAACCAATTCGGGAACCAAAAAATAAAACCGGCCGTAATCAGTTGGTATTATATTTAAATTGAGGTCTCGGCCGAATTCATATTACTTCGGCATCAAATTCTCCATAAACTTCCTTCTTGTATTATCCTCAAAACTGTCAAGATAAGCTTCAGTAGTTTGAAGAGATTTGTGTCCCAAAGATTCACTAATGAATTCAGTAGGAGCTCCAGATCTCTTAAGAACTGTTGCAAATGAATGCCTGGCAGCATAAGTGGTAAGCGGTTTATCATAGCCAATATCCTCACCAATCATCTTCATGTATTTGTTGATAGTCTTGATGAATTGATCTTTGTCCTTTTGTTTCTGGAGTTCACTTATTCCTTTTTTCTAAAACAGGAAAAACGTAGTTATTTTCATTTTTTTGTTTTACAGCCCACTTCTTAATGATTTTTTGCAGGTAAGAAGCAATCAAAGAAAAGAAAGATAGGGATAGGAAGATGAAATATATTTCGGTAAAATGAGGTTGGTAAGTTGAGCAACAGCTACCATTGGCAAACGTTTTTCTTTTTCAATCCACAAAAGTTTCCTTGATTACGGCTTTGCACTTATCAATCTCATCTTTGGAAATCCTACCTAATGATTTGATAATTCGGCTTTTGTCTATCGTCCTAATTTGGTCAAGAGCAGCAGCTCCTTTCTTCTTATTATGAATTATGGCAATATGAGTAGGATAAAGCTTATCTGATGTTGTCATCGGTGCGATTATGACAGTTCGTAAATACTTGTTCATTTCATTAGGTGAAATCACAAGGCAAGGTCTGGTCTTATTAATTTCGCTTCCTTTTGTCGGATCGAGATTGACAAGGACAATGTCATACTGCCTTATGTCCATTCTTCAAAATTTTCATCATCAAATACATCATCCATAAGAAGTTGGTCATCTTTGTTCTCATGCATTTTTATGAAAGCCTTTTCCCAATCCTTTCTTGGTTGAGTTTTAGGTTTTAAGATGATATAACCTTTCTCCAAGACGAGTTCGACTTTGTCTTTGATGTTATATCGGGTCAGAATATCTTTAGATAATCTAAGTCCTTTGGAGTTCCCTATTTTTATAACTGAAATTTCCATTGCTTTAAATTGTAATTACAAAGTTATTACAAATATTTCAATTTTTGATTTTTATGAGTATTTTTTTCAAAATGTTTGTAGTTCCGTGAACAAACTATCCAACATAAAGAAGAGGTGGTCGATGATATTCCAGATGAGAAGTTCTTCAAAAGACAAAATAAAAATGCTATCAAAGGTATCGACTTCAATTTTGTATCCTACCAATATTTTGACGGTGTGGATTTGCTCTCCATCCCTGGAGTCAGTCATGCTACAGTACTTACCCTTATGAGTGAGATTGGCCCCAAAGGCCTACTGCACAACATTTTGCTTCCTGGCTTAAACTGGCTCCCAACAATAAAATAAGCGGTGGCAGAATTCTTTCAAATAGAATACCACAAGGTAGCAATCGACTTAAAATTGCCCTGCGAAATGCCGCTAATGGAGTGGGAAATCTCAAAGATTCAGACCTAGCCAAGTTCTTTAGAAAAATAGCATTCAAGAAAGGAAGACAAACAGCCATCAATGCAACCGCTAGAAAAATTGCCGTTATCATTTGGAACATGGTTACCAAAAAGCAATCCTACAACCCAACAAATAATTATCTATTTTTAGACCAAAAAAGACGCATCGTAAGTCGAATGAGAAAACAGATTGCAGATCTAGGCCTAAATCCCGATGAACTAGGATTCTCTAGTGCCAATAGAGATAAAATAGCCCAGAAAATACCATCTGATTTTCATTATATTAGCTTACGTTAGTCAGTATAACTATCTGCCTTAACGAACATACATTTTAAACTCACATAAATTCCAATTCGTTCAATTATTATTATCTTTAATCAAATATTTAGCTGATGGTAACAATTATTAAAAAAGGTACTCCGAGGGATGAAATAATGAAACGATTAAAAAATGCAGTTTCTAAGTCACGCAAAAGAAACATAATAAAATATGCAGGTAAATTAAAACTGGAAGTTGATCCTTTGGATTACCAAAAACAAATGAGGAATGAATGGAAGTAGAATCTTCGTAGATACTAATATTCTACTTTACTTTTTGAATGGAGATGTTGAGGTTATTGATATGATCTCCGATAAGGACATTTTCATTTCTTTTATAACCGAACTCGAACTTTTATCATTTCCTAAATTAACTGACAAAGATGAAAAGACGATTAAAGGTCTTTTAAAAAATTGTATAATTATAGATATCAATCCTGAAATAAAGAATTTAACAATTGAATTACGAAAAAAGTCAAATTTAAAACTACCTGATTCAATTATTGCCGCTACTGCCTACATCAATAAACTACCATTATTAACAGCTGATAAACAATTCAAATCTTTAGAAGAATTGGATATCATTATCTACGAAATATAAAAATAAGTACTGGCCTCAACAATGGCGAGCAGTAATAGTCGCACAAAGTCCTATACACAACCTAAAACTACTACTGTTAGCCGGAGCGTTGTACGAACACTATCTGCCTTAACGAAAATTTGAAAAATTTTGCAGTTAATATCCATAAACAAATAATAATTCTTGATTGAACATTCTTATATTTGTACACGTATATGTACACATAAACATAAAACTATGTTAACTACAACAATATCAGATTTCAGGAAGGATATCAAAAAGTATTTTGATAACGTAATAGAGAATTTTGAAACTCTCATCATAAATCGAGGTAAAGATAGTGGAGTTGTCATCATTTCTTTGGATGAGTATAATTCTCTACGTGCAACCCAACATGAATTATCATCAAAAGTTAATGAACAACGATTAGATTCAGCAATTACCAAATTAAAATCAGGTTCGTCCTTTGAAAAAGAACTCCTTGACTGATGAGGTACATTTTTGTTGATGAATCCTGGGAAGATTACTTATATTGGCAAAAGACAGATAAAAAGATTCTCAAAAAAGTAAATGTTTTAATAAAGGACATTTCAAGAAATCCATTTGGTGGTATCGGTAAACCAGAACCATTAAAATATAAATACCAAGGATTTTGGTCCAGAAGGATTGATGGTGAACATCGATTAATTTACCAAGTAAAGGATAATGAAATCCTAATTGCAAAGTGTAGATTTCACTACGATTAAAATTAAAAACGCCACACAACAATGTTAGCTGTTGCACAACTCATAAATAGGGCTAAATAAAACGAACAACAATCCTTGATTTTTTGTATGTTGAAATAAACTCGTGTTAGGGAAAAAGCACTACTGTAGTTACGTCAGACCTTTAAAGACTAAATTTGTAAAAAATTAAGTCATAATTACCATGGTTGAAGTAACTAAAGAAATCAAAGAGTATTTAAAATTCAAGAGGAAATTATTTATTCTTAACTATACAAAAGAGGTTGGTAATACAGTCAATACACTTAAGGAATTTGGTATAAATAAATCTACTTTTTACAAGTGGAAGAAGGTTTA
>Ga0316187_10002492_pt1 | contig 16012 bp, 11 predicted proteins | sample CroRivburrow1_MG_FD_204927 | JGI IMG/M metagenome (GOLD analysis project Ga0316187, IMG submission 204927) | Coastal sediment microbial communities from Maine, United States - Cross River worm burrow 1 | ecosystem: Environmental > Aquatic > Marine > Coastal > Sediment | place: USA: Maine... | reverse complement strand
CGTCCGGGTGTCGCGGCAGGTGGTTACTGAAGACATCTAGTCTCTCGTGTGGTGGTTGCCGTGGAGGAACCGCTCCCGAAGAGCGGCGTCCAGACCTGGAAGGAACGCGTCTCTCCCCGGGAGCGCCGGTCGATGGCTCGGAGCCATCCCCCGGCACTCTCGGGGGATGAGGACAGGTCTGTCGCCCGCGAGACTCGGGCGGTAGCATTCCTCGGCTCCGGCTTACTGGGTCGCCTCTGGCAACCCAGGATCGCGTGGAAGAGTGGTTGCGAGGGGTTGACAAGCTGAGTATTTGTATTTAATGTACTAGTGTGAATAGTACAAAAATCATCAAATGCTGATTCTCGAAATCTCCACCCACAGCTCCGTGCCAATCTATGAGCAGATAGTAGATGGCGTGCAGCGGCTCATTCGCAGTGGCGATCTGAAGCCGGGAACAGTGCTGCCGTCGGTCCGACAGCTCGCCAGCGACCTTGAAATCAATCCGAACACGGTGGCCCGAGCGTATCGCGCTCTGGAAAGAGACTGCATTCTCGAGACTGCGGGCAGGCGGGGGACCCGGGTGGCCGCTGATGCACAGGAATGCTCCCGACGGGTTCTGAGTTCGCGTCTCGACGAGATGGCAGACAGGGTCTTCCGTGAAACGGCACAACTGGGGGTCGATGCTGGTGATCTGATCGAGGCCCTGGTGAAGCGGCTGGAGTTGACATCCGAAAACGCCTGAAACCACTGGAGAGCAAAATGGTCTTGATCATCGCCGTCCTCGTAGTCCTGGCCCAAATCGCCCTTTTTCAGTTTGTCGCAGCTCTGGCAAACCGATCAGTCATCTTGGAGGAGACTTCACGGTTGACTTTTTCAATTCCCAAGGCGGTCACCGATCATGGACGGACTGCGCTCATCGTCAGGATGGGACTCGGGATATTGCTGGCGTCGGTGCTGCTCGGAGTTGCCCTCGGACCCATCGAAAACACCACCGTCGTCGGACTGTTGATCGTCGGGGTTTCCATGGGATCGGCTGTCGCTTTCGCCATCGCACAGGAACGCGACCGGAAGATCATGCGTGAATTGGCCGATTCCGATCCGGACGGGGGATTGAGGCGGGCATCGCTAGAACCAAGGACCTTCCTGACGTGGTACCACCCGGCCATTGAGCTCGTGCCACTCGTGGTGTTTCTTGTCACTGCGGTTTTCTTGTGGAGTGCGATGGGGTTTGGGTCCGGATCTGACTTCGAAGGCGACGGGACACGCATCCTCGTCTATTTCGGTCTGCAGGGCGCGGTGGTGGCTTGGGGGCTTTATCGCGGTTTACGCCCGGTTGTGGGTATTGCCTCGATCGCGTCGTATATCCCGAGCCTCAGAAAACACCGGGAAGATACCATGCGTCTAGGGGAGCAGTTGGAAAGCACGCAGTTGAAGTTCTTCCTCCTTGTCAAGATCGGTATCTCCGCGATGGCGGGAGTCTTGGTTGTCAAGAACGTGTTGCGAGCTGCTGGGAGCGCGGCAGTGGCTTCATGGGGTGTGGTCGGCTGGTGCATTGTTGGAGTCCTTGTGATCCTGTATGGGTTCTATTTTCGGAGAGTGGGTCGGATCACTCGTCAGATGCAGAAGCAAATGGGATGAGTCCCTGGGCCTGACTCTCCTTGAGGACCGAGCCTGAACTCTACCCCATTTATCGCTGTCGCCATCCGGCGCTCCCGAGGATCGGAGAGGTGAATTCTCCTCATCTCTCGAGAATTCACGGGGAAGCGGGAGCTTCCACGGGGATTCTCGAGCTTCAGCGTGGCCTCCCCGTTCGGGATACAATACCGGGATGGGTCACCTAGCCGGCAAGAAGGCATATCTCGATCTCCAACAACGTTTGGACAAGATGCCGGTGGGCGCGCCGGCCCATCGGGCCTTCTTCGAGCTCCTCGAGGAACTCTTCACCGAAGAGGAGTGCCGGGTTGCCGCCGGGATCCCCCTACGTCTGGCCTCGTTGAGGTCCATCGCGCGCAACGCCAAGTTCTCGGAGGAACGGACCCGAAAGATCCTCGATCGCCTGGTGACCAAGGGACTCGTCGTCGATCTCCCGCGCGATGACCGATCGACGGTTTACTACCTCAACCCCACGATCATCGGTTTCTTCGAGTTCTCCATGATGCGAATCCGCGACGATGTGGACCAGAAGAAGGTGGCCGAGCTCATGTGGACCTACATGCGTGAGGACCCGGAGTTGGGCTTCATGCGGATGTTGGCCGACGGCGAGACCTTCATCGCGCGTCCGCTGGTCAATGAGGACGCCCTCGAACCCGAGGTCTGGAGCGAAGTTCTCGATTTCGACAAGGCCTCGGCGATCATCGACGAGGCCGGGTCCTGGGCCGAAGGCGTCTGCCACTGCCGCCACGTCAAGCTCCACCTCGGCAAGCGCTGCGACTATCCCCTGGACCACTGTCTGGCCCTCGGCACCGGCGCCGACTACCTCATCCGTGCCGGTATCGCCAAAGAGATCGACAAGCAACGGGCGATGGACATCCTGGTCTATGCCCGTGAGCACGGAAACGTCCAGATGGCGGACAATGTCCGCGACCGACCGGGGTTTATCTGCAACTGCTGCTCGTGCTGCTGCGAGATGATGGAGGCGTTCCGGACGCTGCCCGAAATGACCAAGGTGATCAGCTCGAACTATCTCGCGGTGTGCGACGATGAGCGCTGCAGCGGCTGCGGCAAGTGCGCCAAAGCTTGCCCCATCGACGCCATCGAGCTGGTTCCTGCGGGACCGACCGATCGGATCCCGAAACGCAAGCGGCGCGCCGAGGTCGATGCCGTCCACTGTCTCGGCTGCGGGGTGTGTTTCACGGCGTGTGAATTCGACGGCGTTCGGCTCGACGCGTCGCCGCAAAGGATCTACACCCCGGAAAACGTGATGGAGAAGATCGCACTCCAGGCCATCGAGCACGGCAAGCTCCAGGAACTGCTCTTCAACGATCCCGGGAAGCTCAGCCACCGCACCCTGGGCGCGCTGCTGAGGACGCTGGTCCAGCTCCCACCGGCCAAGCAGGCCCTCGCCAACGCTCAGCTCAAGTCGCGCTTCGTGTCGTTGATCACCGCCTCATTCCGCAAGAGCGTGGAAAAGACCCCGGTCCTCGAGGCTGAGGCCTGAGCGAAGGGGCTGTGCCGACCGCGCACACCGCCCCGTTCTCATTGAAATCGTCGGGCGACGTCCCCCTCGATCAGCGTCGCTGGTGGCCGGGGGCCGCAGCCGCGGCTGCGGCGTGGGTCGCCGTCGTTCACATTTCGTTGTGGTGGCTTGATCGGCGCCCGCTGCCACGCGTCCTCTGGGGAGACGAGAACAGATATCTCGCTTCGGCCACGAAGCTCCTCGCCGGTGATCCCGGCTGGTGGCCGGAGCCGTTGTGGCCGCCCCTGTATCCGCAGTTCGTCTCAGGAGTGATGTGGTTCGGCAGGGGTTCGTTGGCCGTCCTTGTACTGGTCCAGGGTGTGCTCCTGGCCGCTACCGCGGCCCTTCTCGGCGACCTGACGCGTCGAGTCACCGGTTCGCGGGCGGCGGGTCTGGCGGTGGCTGTTCTGACTCTGGGCTATCCGCCCCTCGCTGCCTTCAGTCACTATCTGTGGCCCGAGATACTCCACCTCTTTCTTTTCTCCACATTGCTGTGGCTGTTGGTCGCGCGCTGGCGGCAAGCCTTCTGGTGCGCCATGGCGGGGGTGGTTCTTGGCCTGGCATTGCTGAGCAAGAGTTTGCTCATGCCGTTCGTTCCGGTCTTCCTGCTCGCTGCGGTCTGGGGACAAGCCCGGAAAGAGGCGGTGCCGAGGGTTGCGCTGATGCTCGTCTTAACGGTGGCGACGGTGACTCCGACCGTTCTCGCCAATGCGCGGCGGACCGGAACCCCCATGATTGCCAACTCGGCCGCATTCAATCTTTGGGTGGGCCTCAACGATGTCGGACGGGAGAGCTTTCGCAACGATGTGGTGTGGCCCGCGTATCAGCAATGGGAAGCCAGCGCCGACACCTACGCCCAGCGCGATCAGATTCTACGAGAGCGAATCCGAGACCTCATCGGCGAACGTGGGTGGCTCGCCGCGCTGAAGGATCAGTTCTCCAAGCAGTACTTCCGGCTTTTCCACGCCGGTTGCTACCTCACCGATCAGCTTCCCGGAGGGGGCGCGCAAAGGCAGTCCGGCGCCGGCTACATCGGTGTCGGGCCGAGGCTCGGCCGCGTGGTGGGGTCGGTTTCGATCGCGCCCTACCTTCTCCTCTTGGTGGCGGCCCCGGTGGGTCTGGCGGTGGGAGGGTGCAGAAGAAACCGGTGGGTCAGGACACTGGTCATATTCATTGCTTACAATCTGCTCCTGTTTCTCTGGTTTCACGTCAAGACGCGGTATCGCATTCAGATGATGCCGGCGGCGTTGGTTGGGGTCGGATGTCTCGTCGCGTGGGTCGAGGCGGGTTTTCGACCGCGACCGTCAAAGCTCCGCATCGTCGGCGTGGTGGTCGTGGTGGCGTTGCTCTTCTGGTTCGCGATCGGCTAGGACGGCTATACTCCTCTGGCTGTGAAGATTGTTCATGTCTGCATTCTGTCGATCTGCGTTGCCCTCGCGGCGGTGGTCTTGCCGGTCCACTCGGCCGGCATGGAGCCGTCGTTCAAGATCTACGTCGAACACACCGGGGTCTATGAGGTCAGCTTCGACCGATTGATCGAGGCTGGTCTCGAGGGAACCTTCCCATCGGCGTCGATCGGCTTGCGCAACTTCGGTTCGCCGGTTCCGGTGTGGATCGAGGACGGCGGCGATGGGTATTTCGAGCCCGGCGATCGGGTCCTCTTCATGGGCGAGGTCCTTCGAGGAACCTTTTCGTATCTCGATCCCTATTCGCGATTCAACTGCTACGAGCTGTCCTTCGCGGATCCCGAGCCGATGATCGGTGAGAGCCGCGCGGCGGCCGGCACTGCCGCCGACGAACCGGCGGAGCTCTGGGCGAGACACCACCTGGAGTCCGACCGCGTGATGGTTCGTTTCCGCTCGCGGAAGGACGCACCGGAGGAGAGCTGGTATTGGCAACGGCTATCGGTGATGGACAGGGAGCCCTTCCGGTACGGGTTGATGATCGAGGGGCTGGCCCGTGATTCGAAGCGTGGGGGTGAGCCCGTCGGTTTTGCCGATGCGCTTTCCGAGTCGATCCGTGAGGCGTCGGAGACAGCCGAGGATGACGGCGGCAGGATCCGGTCGCGCCTCGAATCGGTGTTCGAGGTGATGACAACGAGCCCGGCGGTGATTCGCCTCAGACTGGGGTTTCGTGGATGGTCGGAACCGCGCCATCAGGAACGGACGTCATTGCCCCACCACGAGATCGATATCCGTCTCAACGGCGCCGACATCTCTCGCGCGACCTGGGACGGAAAGGACCACTTCGTCCACGAACTCGAGGTGTCCGCCGAGTGGATCAAAGACGGACACAACGAGTTGACGATTGCGGTCCCGAAACGATCCTATCCCGAGTCCGGCGACATGGTGGTCGATGTCGTCCTGCTCAACTGGATCGAGGTCGAGTATCCACACGAACCGCTGGTCAGGGACGAGCAACTGCGGCTCTTCCCCGACGGAGACGGCCGTTTTCGTTCCGTCGCGGTCGAGGTCGACGATGCGGAACCGGTGGAGCTCTTCCTGGGCTCCGGGGTGCGGTGGCGGAGCATCGACGGGGCTCTTGCGCAGCGGGTCGAAGTGAGCGACGACGGGTTTTCGTTGCTGAAATCTTCCTCGGTGGCGGCGCCGAACGAGGTGATTCTGGACCGTCGTGCGCACTTGCGGGCGAATGATCGTCAGGTCGACTACATCATGATCACCCACAGGACGCTCAGGGAGGGAGCTGAGAGGCTCGCCGAGCTCCATCGTGAGCGCGGCCTCTCCGTCCTCATCGTGGATGTTCAGGATATCTACGACGAGTTCAACTTCGGCGTGCTCGACCCCAGGGCGATCAAGGATTTTCTCCAATTCGCGTTTTCGAACTGGCGGTCTCCCGCTCCACGGTTCGTGCTCTTTGTCGGTGATGCCAGCTGGGACTTCAAGAACACGACCGCCGATGACGCCAACTATGCCGACTGGACCTATCGACCCGGTGAGACCAGGCGGTTCAGCAAGAACAGCAGCACCCCCTATGCCGAGGGCGCCGAGCTCAATCACCGCAGCCTGGTTCCAACATCGAGCTATCCGACCCTCGAGGGGCACGCCGCGAGCGACACGTGGTTCGTCTGTTTCGACGATGGGGATGAGCTGCCCGACATGGCCATCGGTAGGATCCCCGTGGTGACTCCCCAAGAGCTCGCGGGGGTGGTCGACAAGACCATCGCCTTCGTCGCTGAGCCTCCGGTGGGACCGTGGAGACGGAATCTCCTGTTCATCGCCAACGAGAGTCTGTCATTTCAGCAGCGGAGCGACCAGATCGCCGACAGATTCAGCGAACTCGGTTTCATCCCGACCAAGATCTACCCTCACCCGACCGAACCCGCCAACGAACACCACACCCGCCGGATTCTCGAGATCCTCGACGATGGGGTCTTCGGGGTGCATTTCATCGGCCATGGCGGCCGATACATCTGGCGCACCGGACCGCCGGATCTGCAAAAGAACCACGATCTCTTCACCCTCGACCACCTCGACGAGCTCGCCGACAACGGCCGACTCCCCGTGGTCCTCAGCTTGACGTGCTATTCGGCGCCCTTCGATCACCCCACGGCCGATTCCATCGGCGAGAAGCTCATCAGAATTCCCGGGAGGGGAGCGATCGCGGTTTTCGCCGCATCTTGGCGGAACAGCCCATCCCCGGTCATGGGCGAGCGGCTGCTGGACGAGTTGACCATTCCGGGGAACACCATCGGTGAAGCGGTCGTGCGCGCGAAGCGGGAGTTTGGAAGCGACATCCTGGTTCAGACCTATAATCTACTTGGTGACCCGGCGGTGCCGGTGGCTGCGCCGGCCCACAGCTTGGATCTCGCCCTCGAGAAAACCGACGTCGGCGTGACCCTCCATGCGGTGATGCCGGTGCCCGTCGGTGAGGGATGGCTGGTTGCGGACTGGGTGGCGGCGGACGGCTCGGTGCTTCGTGAAGATCGGATCGCGGTCAGCGGGTCCGACTACAGCATCTCGCTGGATCAGGGAGTGCTGAAAGAACCCGATGGGCTGAAAGGTGTCCGGGTCTACGTGTGGGACGACGAACGCAGAATCGACGGGATCGGTTGGGTCGGTCTCGGCGCTGGTGATCCGGCCGAGTCGAGGTCGGCATCCGTATCGACGGCCGACGCTGGAAACATCGGTGTGGCGTCGAGGAAAGAGGGGATTCGTGAATAAGAGGTGGCTGTTGGTGGCGCTCGTCGGGATCGGTATCGGAGCCCTGGGAGGATGCGCATCGTCAGGAGGAGAGAACCCGACGGTGGAGACTGCCCCGGCTCAAGGCGCGTCTGAAGTTCCTCTGTCCACGGCGACCGGGACTCCGGACGACAAGCCCCTGGTCAACACCATCAAGTGGACCACGGCGAGCGAGGTGGACAACTTCGGGTTCGACATCTACCGCGGGCTCAGCAAAGAAGGTCCGTTCGACCGCATCACGGCCGAACCCCTGCCCGGAGCCGGGACCACCGACGAACCGCAGAACTATGTCTATCTGGATGAGGATATCGATGGCAGCCGGGACTACTACTACTACATCGAGAGCATTTCCCTCGGTGGGATACGCGAGACCTTCAGTCCGATCATCAAAGCGCCCGCAAAGCGACCTTGAGTGCCCTCTGGTGGTGGGGAGACGGAGGCGGAGGCACGAGGATCAGAGAGCGGGGTCGACCGGCGCCGCATCGTGTCGTAGATCACGGCCCTGAGCCGGGGCCACCCGGGATCTGTGGGTCCGCGTGAGCCACGCCACGGATTTCCTCGTCGCTGTGGACTACCTTGATCATGCGGATGTGCGCGAACGACCGGTCACCGAGAGTGAGGAAGAATGATCGAGACGCGGCAGATTCTCGAGGAACTTCAGCTCAAGAGCGTGCTGGCGACATCGTCGACGGGCGCGGTCTTTCTCGCTGGGGATCCCGATAGCGGTCGGGACGTGGTCATCAAGATGGTGAGTTGCGGCGTTCGCAACGCCGAGGACGAGATCAGGCGTCTCTTCCTCGAAATGGCCGAGGCTGCGAGGTCGACGGATATTCAAGCCATGCCGGCGTTGACCGACCACGGCCTGACGCCTGAAGGAGACGGTTTCCTGGTGATGGAGCTCGTCGAGGGCCAAACCCTCGACACCATCGACGAGCTCTCGGCCTTCGCCGCGATCAACATCCTGCTCGATGTGCTCTCGTGCATCGAGGATCTCGCGCGCGTCGGGACGGCTCACCTGAACCTCGCGCCCAGCAATCTGCTCATCACCAACGCGCCGGCAAACGATCGCGCCAGGGTGCTCGGCTTCGGCACCAGCGCAACCCTGCTGCACGCCGGCGCCGGGGTGCCGGTGCCGGCCCATGATCCGCACCTCGCGCCCGAGTTGGTCTCCGGGGATCTGCTGCCCACCGACGAGGCATGGAGGAGCGACCTCTTTTCCCTCGGTGTGATTGCCTGTGGCGCCCTCGGCGCCGAGATCGAGGCCGATGGATACGAACGTCCCCGTGTGACCCTTCCGGCTGCGGTCAGAGCGGCGATGCCGGAGGCGGAACCTCTGGAACTGATGCTCGGGAAGATCATGGAGCCCGACCCCGGGAAACGGGGGAACTCGCCATCCGACGTCCGAGATCCGCTGATTCGGGCATTGCCCGACCCAACGGCGATGCCGGCGCGGACCGCGGTCCTCGATCACGAGAACGTGGTCGATGCGTTCAATCCCAACAAGACCGACCCGGCCCTTCGCCCTCGCTCCTTGATGACAAAGACGGTCGAGTCTGTCGCGGCGGTCGAGGTCGCCGCCGCAGAGGATGAAGGCGGCTGGCCGGAGGTGCTCTTCGACGATCCGGAGCTGCCCCCGAGCCTCGATGAGATCGAGGACACTGATGTTCGCAATCCGATCCCCATCGATGTGTGGGTTCCCGACGCCGATGTCGTCGGTGGAGCGGAGTCCACACCGGCTGCTGTTCCTCCGACCGCGCGGCAGTCCGGCCCCGGTCGTCGGGTTTCGCGACTCGAGCTGGCCGTGGTCGCAGCGGTTGTCATCGTCCTCGGGAGTATTATCGCCTTCACCTGGACCAATGTTGATGATGACGATGAAACGGCGGTGGCGGCGGCGATTCAACTCGAGGAGCGTGGATCCACCGAGACGTTGGTCCCTCCTCCACCGGACGACAATCTCTTCGATGATCTCCTGGCCATCCAACAGTTCGTCGATGCGGGTGATCTGGACGCGGCTCGGAACAAGCTGAATGCTCTCGAGAGCAGAGACGGATATTCGTTCAGCTCGGACGAGTCCGCCCTCTACAACAGCCTGGTGACGGCCGTCGCCCGTGCGGCCGATCGCGGTGCTGCCCTCGAGGCTCTTCGAACCGGACTCGACTACGGCAGCGTCAAGATGGTTCGGCGGGGTTTTGCCGGGTTGGCAGGGCTCTCGGCTGATGAAATCGCGGAAACCGATGGTCTCACCGAGGATCTCGCAGAGGCCCGGCGGGTGCTCCGCGTCCACTCCGAAATGTGGGATGCTCACCAAGAGGGTGACCACCTGGGTGCGATCGAGAGCTCGTGGCGACTCGAGGAGATGATGCCGGGGTACGGCGGCGCCTCCGATGTCCGGGACCAATCGGCTGCCGCTCTCGAGGCTCGGACCGAGGCATACGTTGCGGGCGGCGAGTACGCGAACGCCATTGCGCTGCTGGAGAGTCTGCGCCGGGTATGGCCCGATCGTGACGGTTCGGCGGCCCGGATCGCCTGGTGTCGAGAGCAGCTCGATCTGACCCGGCGCGGAGAATCGGTGATCGCGACCGCCCTGGCCAAGGGAGAGGCCGGCGATCCCGAGGGTGGGCTGGCGGTCCTCGACGGGATTACCCCTGCCCCCGTTTTGCGGGACGAGGTTGATCGCGCGCGATCGGCGTTGGAGAACCGGCTGGGTGAGATGGACGCCAACGAGCCGGTGATCAAGATTGACTCCGCCGTGGAGCTCGGTTTCAAAAAGAACGAGACCATCAACGTTCCCCTGACGGTGAGTGACGACTATCGGGTCGAACGGGTGATCGTCCACGCGAAGAACGAAACCGACGACGGCTACCTCCAGATCCCGCTGCAACCGGATGGCGAGGGGACCTACAACTTCACCGTGGCACCTGAGCTCCACGGCAACAAGAACGTCTACTTCTTTGTGGTAGCCGTGGATCGCAGCGGCCACATCGGCCGATTCGGTAGCCAGGATGAGCCGCAGATGGTGACCCGCAAGAAGTGGTTCAAGAAGCTCCTGTGATTGTTCTCGACCCGCCCTCCCGGTGACTCGTCGTCCGGGGTGGTGTGTCGAAGACAATCACAACTGTCGTCCGAGGTCAGGACGGAATGCGTTCTTGTAGTGACGAATCTCCCAGAATGGAAATCGATTCATCCGTTCAACGGTCACGATATCGAATCGACAGGGCCGATCCCACAGGCTGAACCGCGAGAGATAGGCTGACGAAGTGCGGGTCAGAGTCTTCTGTTTCTGTGTGTTGACAGCGCCCACAGCGCCCCCATAGAGATTGGTTGATCTCGTCTTGACCTCGACGAAGACAATCTCCCTCCGGCGTTCGACCACCAGATCGAGCTCGCCACCGGCGCCGCGCCAGTTGCGATGCCGCGGTCGGTAGCCCTTGAACACGAGGAGCGCAAGAGCAACCCATTCTCCTCGACGACCCAGCTTCCTGCGATCCATGATTTTCCGCCTCCATTGTGCCCGATTCTGAATGCATATGCTCCTTTCCGCCAGCGGGTGTCGAGGTGGCCCAACCCGACGTGCTGAGGATTTTCGTGGTTCCGGCTGGGCCAAATCGGTGCCCGGTGCTTTATCATGCGCCGGTGCGAACCGACGACTTCGACTTCGAACTGCCCCCTGAACTCATCGCGCAGCAGCCGGCTTCCCGAGGCACCTCCAGGATGCTGGTCCTGGATCGAACCGGCGAGGGCGTGGATCACCGTGGGGTGAAGGATCTCCCCACGCTGCTCCGACCCGGTGATCTCATGCTGCTCAACGACACCCGGGTGATTCCGGCCCGGCTCTATGCCCTTCGTCCGACCGGTCGCCGTTTCGAGCTGCTTCTCCTGCGTGAGCTCGACGGAGGATCTTGGGCGAGCCTGCTCCGGCCGGGAGCGAGGGCTCGAGTCGGGGAACGGTTGGGACTCGACGACGGTGGCGAGGTCCTTCTTGTGGAGCGGCGTGATGAGGGGCGGTGGGCGGTGCGATTCGAACCCTCGCTCGAGCTCGATCGGCTCGACCGCATCGGGGAGATGCCGCTGCCGCCCTACATCGACCGGCCGGATGGTGCGACGGCCGAGGATCGATCGACCTACCAGACCGTCTACGCCTCGACCCCGGGTGCGGTGGCGGCGCCGACGGCCGGTCTTCATTTCACCAGAGAGCTTCTGGACGAGATCGTCGCGAGCGGGATCGAGCTCGCTTATGTGACGCTGCACGTGGGACTCGGCACCTTCCGCCCGGTGACGGCGGAGCGAGTGTCCGAGCATCGGATGCACAGCGAGTGGTACCGCTTTTCGCGCGAGACCGCAGACGCTGTGAATCAGGCCATCGCCGCCGGACGCCGTATCGTCTGCGTCGGTACGACCTCCGTACGAGCCCTCGAGGGCGCGCTTGCGGCGGGGGAGGGGAAGATCGTTCCGGGTGAGGGCTGGACGGACATCTTCATCACTCCAGGGTCTGAGTTCCGCGGGGTCGGGGCGATGCTCACGAACTTCCATCTCCCCAAATCCACTCTTTTGATGCTCGTCAGCGCCTTCGCGGGGCGTGACCGGGTGCTCGACGCCTACAAACAGGCGATCGCCTCACGTTACCGGTTCTTTTCCTACGGTGACGCCATGCTGATCCTCTAACCCCCACACTCCCCTCACCTTCCAACTTTCTAACCTTCTAACTTCCTGATCTCTGGACAGGCGGGGGCTGACTCTGATCCGGCCGCCGAGTCAACCTGGGGGAGGAGGGGGTTACATTTTGCTGGGTGCTGGATACTGGATTAACTTGGTGGTCGACCGCTGGCCTTTGAGGAATCCTCGGGTTTCGACACCGCATCATCGTCGAAGAGCACCCGCTGCCCGGGGGTCTCAAGGTCGTCCATCTGACCGCTCCTCGTTGCCCATATAAAGGCGGCGACCCCGGCGATGGCCAGCAGCAGCGCGACAGGAAGAGCGATGTAGACAGCGGACATTCGGCCATTATAGAGGGTGTGAGGCTCGAGGGATGGAAGGTCTGGACTGTTGACTCAGCCTCCTGCAAAATTCAAGAATCAGGGACCAAGGTCTTCCGACCTTCCTCACCATCAGGCCGGCGAGACGCCGGCCCTACAATGGATCTCAGCCCTTTGTAGTGCTGGCGTCTCGCCGGCACAGAGACCACGAACCATCGCAAGAGAGGGTTTTTGCAAGAGGCTCGACTGTCAACTGTTGACTGTCAACTCTCGAAGGTCCTCGCTCTGTAGGAACTGACGACCACCGTGATCGAGCTCGCCGGCATGAGGATGGCGGCGACAAGGGGGTGCATGAGGCCGAGCATGGCCAGCGTGACGGCCACCGCGTTGTAGGCGAGAGAGAAGACCAGATTTCTTCGAATCACGCCGAGGGTGCGTTTCGATCCGTCAAGGAGTCGGACCAGGGGCTCGATGCCCGGCTGGCCGAGATAGACGTCGGCCGCGGCGAGCGCCGCTTCAGCGCCACCGTGGACTCCGACGCCAACCGTGGCGGCGGCCAACGCTGCCGCGTCGTTGACTCCATCACCGACCATGACCACCGGACCCTCACCGGCGGCCTGCCTCACCCGTTCGACCTTGGCCTCCGGATGTGCTCCGCCGGTTCCCGCCGATGGATCGAGGCCGAGCCTCAGCATGAGTGAGTGAACCGTCCCCGGGTGGTCTCCCGAAAGGACCTCGATCTGCCAACCGCGGTCCCTGATCGCCGCGAGGGCTTTGGCGGTGTCGTCTCGGACGGGATCTCCGAGGGCCGCCACCGCCGCGACCTCCCCGTCGACACCGACAATGATTGGGGTCAGGCCTTCCTCGACGGCGGCCTGGACCTCCCGGCCGAAAGCGGCCGGGAGCTCGCCGATGAGTGATCCGGCGAAGCTCGGCGAACCGGCGAGGATCGCATGTCCGTCGATTGTCCCGGTGATCCCTCGGCCCGGGTGTTGCTCCACCGAAGACGGTGTGGGCAACCCGTCGGTTGTCACACCCGCGGCCAGGGCAACCGCGACAGGGTGGGTGGATTGGGCCTCCATGGTCGCCACCGCTCGCCTGGCGGTCTCATCACCCGTCCACCGCACCACCGCAAGGCGGCCCTCGGTCAGGGTCCCGGTCTTGTCGAGGATCATTCGCGCCGGGCGGGCGAGGGTCTCGAGAGCGTCGCCCCCCTTGATGAGGATGCCGGCGCGAGCCGCCCGGCCGACCGCCGCACTGACCGCGAGGGGGGTGGCGAGCCCGAGGGCGCACGGACAGCTGACGATGAGCAGAGCGACCGCATTCTCCACGGCCTGTTCGGGGTCGATGCGGAGCCACACCGCGAGGGTGATGGCGGCCAGACCGAGTACGACGACCACAAACCAGCCCGAAATCCGGTCGGCGAGGAGCACCACCGGTGCGCGGCGCTGCGCCCCCTCTTCGACGAGGCGGAGGATTCGGCCGAGTCGCGTGTCCGCGCCGGCCGATCGAACTTCGATCTCGAGGCGACCGGACAGGCTGGTGGTGCCGGCGTGGATCGGATCGCCGGCGGTCACGCCGATGGGTCGGGATTCACCGGTGAGCAACGAAAGGTCCATTGTCGACTCGCCGGTCTGAATCACGCCGTCGGCCGGCGCGGTGTCGCCGGCCCGGAGTTCGATGACCATGCCCGGTTGGATTGCAGCCGCAGGGATCTCGCGAACGCCGCCCTCCTCGATCACCCGGGCCGTCGATGGCGCCAACGAGAAGAGCAGCTCGGTGGCGCGGGCGGCGCGTCGCTGCTGTCGTCGCTGGACCCAGCGGCCCACCAGGAGAAAGAAGATGAGCACCGTCACGGAGTCGAAATAGACCTCGCCGTGGTCGCGGATGGTGTTGACCACACCCCAGCCGAAGGCGGCGAGGATGCCGATGGAGATGGGGACGTCCATATGGAGCGTGCGGGTCTTGAGCGCTCCCCACGCACCGCGGTAGAAGACCTGGGCGCACCACAGGACGGAGGGGAGGGTCAGACCGAGGCTGACCCAGAGAAAGAGGGATCTGAATGTCGGGGAGATGCCGTGAAAATACCCACCGTAGAGCGCGAACGCGAGCAGCATGACATTGCCGGCGATGGCGCCCGCGACGGCGATGCGGATGAGCAGCGCGCGGTCCTCGCGACGTTCCATGTCGCGCGCCTCGACGCCGTGGAAGGGGTGGGGTGGGTAGCCGATGGAATCGAGGAACCGGGCGATGGACGACAGGGTCGTGTGGTCGGGGTCCCAGACAACGGTGGCCAACGACCGGCCGACGTCGAGCCGACACCCGGCGACACCCGGAATCACCAGCGGCACCTTCTCCACCAGCCAGACGCAGGCCGCGCAGTGGACACCCTCGAGGTAGAGCTCGACGGTCGCCATCCCGTCCTTGCGGCGACGGCAGTAGAGATCGGCGAAGGACGGGTCGTCGAACTCGGAATAGCCCCGGCCCCGACCCAGGGCCGCCTGCTCGGGGGCGTCGATCCGATCTTTGAGGTCGTAGTAGCCCTCGAGCCCGGCACCGTGGATCACATCGTAGGCCACCCGGCAGCCCGAGCAGCAGAATTGCAGCTCGGCATCGGGATCGATCAACCCCGTCGAAACCGGCAACCCGCAGTGGGAGCACGAAATCACCGACGCATCATCTCACGAGTGGGAGAGTTGATTCACCGCGAAGACGCGAAGGACGCAAAGCATCACCGACGCTTTGCGTTCAACATTCGAGGGATCTTGCGATGGTGCGATGGTCAATCATGCGACGTCATTGCGATGTTCTTGGCGTTCTTGGCGATCTTTGCGGTGAAACTGCGATGGGTCCTTCGCGCCTTCGCGGTTCTATTCCTCTTCGCAGCAGGGAGGTGGGTCATCGGCGGATGGGACCTCGCCGGTCGCGTGCTGGTGTTTTTCGACCGCCGCTATGACGGTGGTGGGCCGGTCGATGATGGCGTAGAGCCCGAGGGCCACCAGGATCACCGCGGTCACCGCCGGGATGTGGCGCCTCAAGGGAACGCTGAGGATCTGGGCGCCGAGCCCGAGGGCGAGCAGGACCGGCACGGTGCCGGCCCAGAACGCAGCCATGACCGCGACCCCACCCAGGGCCGAGCCGGTGCCGGCGGCGGTGACGACAAAGGCCCACAGCCAGCCGCAGGGCAGTACTCCGGAGAGCAGGCCTACCACGGTTGCGCGAACGATTGGCGGGCGGTCACCCACCATTGAGATCCCGCGCCGCAGCCAACCTGAGAGGCGCGAGCTCGAGCCGTGCTTAAAGACCCTGACCCCACCGATCTGGAGCAGGGCGAAGACGCCCCACACGATCATCACGACCCCTGCCGCCACCGCGGCGACGCGCTGAACCCCGGCCAACGACCCGGCAAGATCGAGGGCGGCGCCGATGGCGCCGGCCGCCAAACCGAGGATCGAGTAAGCCGCGAGCCGGCCGCCCGAGTAGGCTGCGTGACTGAGCAGGCGCCGAGATCCGCCCGAACCGTCCGCTCCGGAGTAGAACGCGACAAATCCACCGCACATCCCGACGCAGTGAAGACTGCCGAGGAGCGAAGCGACGAAAACTCCGGTCAGCAAGGCGCCCATCGAAGCGAGAGAGGGTGCCAGGTCAAACAAAGTTAACAATCTCGCCGAAGGAGGAATTGT
>Ga0316187_10002491_pt1 | contig 16017 bp, 15 predicted proteins | sample CroRivburrow1_MG_FD_204927 | JGI IMG/M metagenome (GOLD analysis project Ga0316187, IMG submission 204927) | Coastal sediment microbial communities from Maine, United States - Cross River worm burrow 1 | ecosystem: Environmental > Aquatic > Marine > Coastal > Sediment | place: USA: Maine... | reverse complement strand
AAGGCTAACCTGCCTTGGCAGGTTATGCCGAAGCTAAAACCGGCAGGTAGCATGTCGAGTAGTGGAAGGGTGGCAGAGTGGTCGAATGCACCGGTCTTGAAAACCGGCAGAGGCGCGAGTCTCTCGTGGGTTCGAATCCCACCCCTTCCGCCAATCGGGACGACCACGCCAGAACCATCGGACGGGCGGGCTTGCTTTGTCGCCATTCGGCACGCAGCCTGATCTTATGTCGCAAGTTGGCCTGAATGACGCCTTTTCAGAATCCAGGCATTTCGGATTGGATCAGTCGTATTCGGTGTGGAATGCCGCGCCTGCCAACGTTGGCCCGGGTATCAAGAAGCGGGCAACTTTATGAGTGACAGAATATCTCCCAACCGCAAACTCTCCATCAGGAATCACGACCGGGAGGCAGCGGGTCTGACCTACGTCTATCCGGTAATTTCCCGGCGTGCTGGCGGCGTTTCCATTGGTGTCAATCTAAATGTAAACAACGCCTGCAACTGGAGATGTATTTACTGCCAGGTGCCCGATCTCCAGCGCGGTGCAGCGCCTCCTGTAGACCTCGAAAAATTGCGCTCAGAGCTACTTGGGTTTATGCGCGACGTGCTGACCGGTGATTTCATGGAGCGATGTGTCCCGGAAGGCGCGCGACGCCTCAATGACATTGCACTATCCGGTAACGGTGAGCCCACCAGCGCTAGGGAATTTGCCGAAGTGATCGACGTCATCGGCGAGGTGCGTCGTCACGTAGAGGTCCCGGAGGAGGTCAAAACCGTACTAATTACCAACGGTAGTCTCGTACATCAGCATCGAGTTCGGGACGGATTGCGCCGATTACGTGGAATTAACGGAGAGGTCTGGTTCAAGCTGGACAGCGTGACGCGAGAGGGCCGGCAGCGCATTAACGACACGCGCAGCGGTATGGGGCAGGTAACAACAAATCTGGAACTGGCGGCGCACGCTTGTCCGACATGGATCCAGACCTGTGCGCTGGCACTTGACGGCAAACCGCCCAGCATCGCGGAGCAGAAAGCTTATCTTGACTTTCTTGCCCTGCAAGTGGCAGGCGGCACACCGTTACGCGGCGTGCTGCTATACGGTTTGGCCCGTCTCTCGCACCAACCGGAAGCGCCACGGCTATCAGCCCTTCCTTCCGCATGGCTCGATGATTATGCTGATCAAATTCGAGAAATTGGGCTGGAGGTCAGGGTCTCAGCCTGACCCGGTGCCGAAATTTAGCGCGCCCGACGATGCCTTTGGTTGTGTGTGGTGCCCTGTGCCGCATCGGCCTTGAGCTTCCTGTAAAGCTTTGGTTGCGACTTCTTCAGGTACGCGATCATCAACAAATCATTCCTGGTCACATTCCGGAGATTCAACCGGTCGACATGCACGAGGCGCAACAATTCGCGGACAGGTTTGGGCATTTCCCGGCCACTTTCATAGCGTGAACCGCCACTTTGGGTTACGCCAATCTGCCCCCAGAAATCCTGTTGATTCAGCCCCAGCCGTTGTCGAATGGCGCGCGGGTCTGAAATGCTTTGTGCTCTTGTCATGTTAAGTGTCCAATCAAAAAGGTCGATATAAGTCGATATAAAAGGGGTGCCGGAAAAAAGCCGACAGATTTGAAAGCTTTGAACCGCGTCCGCGGCCAAAGTTCCGCGACCATCAGATGACAGGTGAGTGTCACGCCTGAAGGCGGAAGTGGTAATAAGAATTTAAACGCGAGAGAGGACTGGAAAAGACCGTAGCCATCGAGGTCCCCGAACCACCTCTGCGCGAGCACGCGGAGGGGTTCTCAGTTGACTGCGTCGATGTGTTCGCGCTGACTTCGGGATATTGCTGCCCGGTTACTTTGCAACCTGGCGTTCGCGCATTTCGTCGAGAGTCTTGCAATCAATACACAATGTGGCAGTGGGGCGGGCCTCTAGGCGCTTAAGGCCGATTTCAATCCCGCAGCTGTCGCAGTAACCATATTCACCGGCATCGATCTTGCCGATCGTTTGTTCGATCTTCCGGATCAGCTTGCGTTCCCGGTCGCGGTTGCGCAATTCCAGCGAAATATCCGATTCCTGGCTGGCCCGGTCGTTGGGGTCGGCAAAGACGGTCGCTTCGTCCTGCATGGTATGCACGGTGCGGTCGATGTCCTCGCTGAGATCTTCCTTGATCTGGGTGAGGATTTTCTTGAAGTGGTTCTGTTGCTTTGCGCTCATGTACGCCTCGCCCTTCCTGGGCTTGTAAGGCTTGAATGAGGAATGTAAATCTGAAGCCATAGGGTTTACCCGGATTCAAAAAAGCCGCTTTAATATCAGAAATCGGCGGCCGGCGCAATTCGGCGGACTTTTTTACATTAATCCGGACCCGCTTGAGCGTTGACCGTAACCCTCCTTAACGCGTATAGTCTTGCGCCTCCGGGGTGTAACGCAGCCTGGTAGCGTGCCTGCTTTGGGAGCAGGATGTCGGGAGTTCGAATCTCTCCACCCCGACCAGGTTCCGGCGGTACGGAAATGAGTTGTGCCCGTAGCTCAACCGGATAGAGCACCAGCCTTCTAAGCTGGGGGTTACAGGTTCGATTCCTGTCGGGCATGCCAGGTTATTGGCGTGGTCGTTCGAGTCGAGATGTTTTCGTTGGTGGGCGTAGCTCAGTTGGTAGAGTCCCGGATTGTGATTCCGGTTGTCGTGGGTTCGAGCCCCATCGTCCACCCCATTTCCTTTCTGCCCCTTTGACTGTTCCGTAGCGTGATGATCTCTTTGCGTGACGTCACGCTGCGACGCGGCACCAAGTGTTTGTTCGAGCGGGCCAGCCTGCGTTTCTTCCGTGGCCAGAAAATTGGCGTTACCGGAGCCAACGGTGCGGGCAAGAGCAGTCTGTTCGCTCTGATCAAGGGAGACCTCCTTCCCGATACGGGTGATATAGAGCTGCAACCCGGCCTGATCATCGGTGAAGTCGAGCAGGACTTGCCTGGCGGTGACCGGCCGTCGATTGAACATGTTCTGGACGGCGATCAGGAATTGCGTGCCATCGAGGCGTCTCTGGAGGAGGCAGAGGCGGCTGCTGACGGGACGCGTCTCGGGGAGCTGCACGATACAATGTCGGCGATTGACGGCTATGCCGCACGGGCGCGGGCCGCCCGCCTGATGAACGGCCTGGGATTCTCGGAAGCGGACCTCAAGCGCCCGATCGACGCATTTTCAGGAGGCTGGCGGGTGCGGCTCAATCTGGCACGTGCGCTCATGTGCCGATCCGACCTGCTATTGCTTGACGAGCCGACCAACCACCTCGATCTTGACGCCATCGTCTGGCTTGAAGGGTGGCTGCGTAGTTATTCCGGCACTTTGCTGCTCATTTCCCATGATCGCGAGTTTCTCGACAACACTGTGAGCAACATCTGCCACATTGAAGCAGGCGGAGTGCGCCTGTACACCGGGCATTACTCTTCGTTCGAGCGCCAGCGTGCGGACGTGCTGTCGCAGCAACAATCCCTCTATGAAAAGCAGCAACGCGAAATTGCGCACATGCGGGCCTTTGTAGAGCGTTTTCGGGCCAAGGCAACCAAGGCGCGTCAGGCCCAGAGTCGCCTGAAACAGCTCGCCAGGTACGAGGAGATTTTGCCAGCCCACGTCAGCTCCCCGTTCACCTTCTCTTTTCGTCGCGCCACGGCGCATCCTGATCCAGCCCTGGTGCTTGACGATGTCGCAGTTGGTTATCAAGGCAAGGCGGTCCTGCAATCCGTGCGGATGGAATTGCGTTCCGGCGACAGAATCGGCCTGCTGGGCAGGAACGGAGCGGGCAAGTCAACGCTGATCAAACTGCTTGCGGGGAATCTTGTTCCACTGTCGGGGAGCCGCACCGAGGGAAAGGATCTCAAGATAGGATATTTCGAGCAGCGTCAGCTTGACCAGTTGCGCGCTGGCGATAGCCCGCTACAACACCTTGCAAGGCTGGACCCGAGGGTTCGCGAGCAGGAGCTACGGGATTTTCTGGGCAGTTTCGACTTTCGGGGCGATGACGTGGTGGCACCTGTCGGGCGTTTTTCCGGTGGCGAGCGATCCAGACTGGCGCTGGCATTGATCGCGTGGCAGCGACCCAACGTCTTGCTGCTCGATGAACCAACGAATCACCTTGATATCGAGATGCGACACGCGCTGACCCGTGCCTTGCAGGAATACGAAGGCTCGATGGTGCTGGTGTCGCACGATCGCAGCCTGCTGCGAGCGAGCTGTGATCAGTTGTTTATTGTCGACTCGGGGGTGGCACGGGAGTTTGATGATGATCTTGAGGGATACACGCGCATGCTTGCGGTACCCGAAGCAGCACAGTCCCGGGATGAGACCAGATCGGCCCCGTCGCGCAAGGAGCAGCGCCGGCTCGATGCACAGGTGCGGGCTCAGACGTCCGCCCGCCGCAAACCGCTGGAGGCTCGGCTCAAGAAGCTCGAAGCTGAAGTCGAGCAGCTGATGCAGCGCAAGGCGCAGCTTGAAAAACGCATGGCCGCGCCCGATATGTACGATGAAGTGAACAAGGATCAGTTACGCCAGTGCCTGCTGGAGCAGGCTGATGCCAGCAAGAAACTTGAGCTGGCCGAACAGCAGTGGCTGGAAGTGTCCACACAACTCGAAGAAATGAAGTGCCCTCAGTGAGTCCGGGGAACTGCTCGCCCGGCACGACGCTCAAAGCACTCAATGTTCAACTAATCTGGAGACCTACGTGTTTAAACGCATCGCCCTGTTTCTGATCACCAACATCGCGGTACTGGTATTGCTCAGCTTTACCATGCGCCTGTTCGGTATCGAGCGCATCCTCGATGAGTCGGGGACGGGTTTGGACTTGAAGGCGCTACTGGTGTTTGCCGCAGTCATCGGCTTTGGCGGATCTTTCATTTCGCTGGCGATTTCGAAGTGGTCGGCCAAGTTCATGACCGGTGCGAAAGTGATCGAAAACCCGCGTACCGAAACCGAGCAATGGCTGGTAACAACCGTTCGTGGGCAGGCTAATCAGGCCGGAATCGGCATGCCCGACGTTGCCGTGTATGACTCACCCGACGTCAATGCTTTTGCCACCGGCATGAGCCGCAACAAGGCGCTGGTGGCGGTCAGTACCGGTTTGCTCAAAAATATGACGCGCGAGGAAGCCGAGGCGGTGCTGGCGCACGAAGTCAGCCATGTTGCCAACGGCGATATGATCACGCTCGCCCTGATTCAGGGGGTGATCAATACGTTCGTTATTTTCCTCGCTCGTGTCATTGGTCACTTCGTTGATCGCGTCATCCTGAAGAACGAACGCGGCCACGGCATCGGATTCTGGGTCTCCACCATCGTTGCCGAGATCGTCCTTGCGGTGCTGGCCAGCATCATCGTTATGTGGTTCAGTCGGCGGCGCGAGTTCCGCGCCGATGCCGGTGGCGCGGCACTGGCGGGTAGAGAGAAAATGATCGCGGCTTTGCAGCGGCTGCAGGCAGCCCATCAACCCTCGGCGTTGCCCGACCAGATGAAAGCGTTCGGAATTTCTGGCGGTCAGGGGCTTGGTTTCAAGCGGCTGTTCATGTCGCACCCGCCGCTGGAGGAACGAATCGAAGCGCTGAAGCAAGCGCAGGCGTCGGATCTGAGACTGGGCTAGCCTGATGTTCCCGGTGGGCTTTTTGGTCGAGGTGCGGCGCGCCCGTTACGCCAAGCAATGATTGTCTGCCACATAAGCGACGCGCTGGTGATGTAATACACCGCCTTGAAGGCAAGAAGGCTTCGATAGATGGGCGTGCCCCGGTACAGATCGCCGGCCAGCAGCGCCAGCAGTGCCTCCTGGATGCGGAAGTTATTGCGCGGCGCCATGAACAGTTTTCGCATGGCGGGACGCGTCATGCGATACACGAACCAGGAGAAATGCCCGAGCCCGTGACGGACTGCTTTTTCGTAGCGACGTGTCTGCCGCCTGGCCGAACGTGGGTCGCGCAGGCAGGTCTCTACGACGTCGGCGGCAATGAAGGCGCCCTGCATGGCGAGGAACACTCCGGATGACAATACCGGATCGACGAAAGCGTAGGCGTCGCCAACGAGTATGTAGCGATCGCCGGCCATGTGCTGCGACATATAGGAGTAGTTTCCGGTTGCCGTGGCATCTCCGGTCAGGCGTGCAGCTTTTAGCCGTGCCGCGAGTGCGGGGGACAGGGCGATGGTGTCGAGCAGAAAGCGGTTCGGATCTCGCCTGCGGGTTCGCAGGTAGGCTGGATTGCATACCGCACCAACGCTGGTGGTTCCATTGTGCAGCGGGATGAACCAGAGCCAGCCATGTTCGAACCAGAAAAGGCTGATGTTGCCTTCCGCGTCGCCGGGCAAACGTTGTGCACCAGTGAAGTGACCGTAAAGCGCGGCGCTGGCGTGAAGCGGGTTGCGCTGCTTGACGCCCTCACGGTTGGCCAGAAACGTGTCGCGTCCTGACGCGTCGACCACATAACGCGCACGCCACCGCCGCTCCCCGTTCAGGGGTGAACTGGTGGCGATGGAGACGTCCCCCGAGGAGGGGAACGCGACCGACGTAACCCGACATTGCTGCATCGTCCGGGCGCCGGTGTCGGCGCAATGATCGACCAGAATCTTGTCGAACTCGGAGCGGCGCACCTGGTAGGCAAACGGGTAACTCTTGTCCCATGCATCGGCGAAGTTCAACGAAACGGGCGCGTCGTGCATTGGCGAGTTCAGCTCAACGCCATATTTGCGAATGCCGATTTGTTCAACCTGATCGAGTACGCCGAGCCGCGCCAGCAGTTCCAGGTTGAAGGGCAGCAGTGACTCGCCAATATGAAAACGCGGATGGCGTTCTTTCTCGGCAAGCACCACATCCAGCCCGCGCCCGGCGAGCAGGGTAGCGACAGTCGAACCCGCCGGGCCGCCGCCAATTACAAATACGTCACAGTTGTTTGGTGTTGCGTTTGCGCTCGCCGTCGCCATCAAACTCCCCGGAAGGCCGGTGGCCTTTCCCAACCGTCAGTTCGCTACTACTACACGTTTTTTGCCCGCGCCGGTTTTTGCCTCACGACGAGGCATCATCCGCGCAACAGTTCATTGGACGCCGTCGCATCGCTGCAAACCGGGTCAAACATGCCGGCGAGCAGCGGTGGCGCGGTATGCGTGCAAGCCGCCTGGCTGACGGCATTTCTGATCTTCGAACCACTCAGTTCCGCATGGCTTGCTTGCGCGTTTTCGACGATTTCCAGCGCCAGTCGTTGCAGGCGCTCCGCGGATTCACCGATACGCTGCATGAATGCCGCGTCGTCAAGTTCGTCGCGTAGTCCACGATTCATTTCCGCAAACCAGTCCAGTTTCGCCTGGTCAAGCATGACCGGTTCGTTTTTCCCCGCGGTTGCGCGAGACCATTGGCGCAGAAAATCCTGCATTTCCAGGTTCAGTGCCTTGCACCGTTCCAGATCAGCCGACACCGTGCCCAGCATCTTGATGTCGGTCAGTCGTCGCTGGAAGAATAGCTGACACAGAATGCCCCAGTAGTAGGTGTAATCCCAGATAATCTTGACCGGAAACACCGTCGCATTTCCGAACATCGGATACTGGTTTTGGTAAAGCGACAGGGTGCTGTCGTAGAACGACATGAAGAATCGCTCATAAATACGCGCCAGCTTGCCGATGTCTTCACCCCCGATGTCACGTGCGACCAGTTCGGTGATGTAGGTATTGGAAATGGCAATGAAGTCGCTGCCGGGTGAATAAAAGGGATCGAGGAAAGCACCGGACTCGCCGGTGAGCGCCCAACGCTGGCCTGAAAAGACCTGCTTGCAGCTGTAGGAAAAGCGCCGTAAGTAGGCGAAATCCTGCAGCAGGTGCTGCTTCTCGCGCACTTCCTGCGCCAGTCGCGGTTGATGCCGGTCGAGCCACCCGAGTACCTTATCGAAGCTGTCGAGCGAGGCTGACGGGTGGATGTTCGAGTCGGCGACAATTCCGACCGAATGCGAACCGGAAGCGAGCGGTATCAGCCATGCCCAGTATCCGGCACCCACGAGGTGGTTTGTTGAAAGCCAGCGCGCGCGTGGCGTGCAACGGGCCTGCCAATCCGGATCAGAAACCCAGTCATCAATGCGGATGCGCGAGCCGATGCGAAACCACACGGCGTTGGCGTCGTGGCCGTTTTCCTGCTCCAGTCCAAGCCGTCTCTTGATCAGGCCGGCGCGCCCGGCGGCGTCGACCAGCCAGCGCGCAGTGGCGCTATGTTCCTGTCCGCCGTGCGTGTAGACGATCGAGTGATCGTTGCCATCAGCGTTCAATTCGAATTTTCGAACAACCGAATCATCGATAAATTCGATAGCCCGTTGGCGAACGGTTTCGCCCAGAAAGTTTTCGAAAATGCCGCGGTCGATCTGATAGCTTGGCGTGGAAAGGTACCGGCTGGCGCCGACTTCGGTTACGCGACCGATATCGTCGCGGCCGTCGGAAAAGAAAAAGCGAAATCCGAATTTCTTCAGTTGTTTCGAGACGAGATGATCTTTCAGTCCGAGCACGGTATCGAAATAGTTGGCCGCTATCTCAACCGATGACTCGCCGATTTTGTGTATGGCTTCAGGGACCGGGTGTGTGCGCCTCTCCACGATGAGAATGCGAAGCGCGGTCATGCGTTGTTTCAGTTGCAATGCCAGGCATAGCCCGGCGAGACCGCCGCCCATAATGATTACGTCGTACCGGCTGTCTTTCGCTTCCACCGTCATGCCGCAGAGCCGGATTCGTTCTTCATGGTTTCGACTTCCAGTTCCAGGGACAGCCCCGGCCCGAGCGCGTAGGCGCAACGACCCTCTGATCGGGCGAGGCGATCCAGCAAGCTTATCGCGCCCGCCATTGCGTTGCCAGCTACGAGCGAAGCGCATTGCGTGTCTGCTGTCGATTCGATCGGCTTGGCGGCCGCGCCAGTATTCCAGTGCACAGCGAATTTTGCCTGAGCCGTTGGCCGCGAGTTCACTACCAGGGCGCAGCCGAACCGGCCGGTGCTGTTGACAACACTCGCCAGGGGACCCTGTGCTTCTATGTCATAAGCTACATACAACACGTTTGCGTTGTCACAGTGCACTTGTACAAGCGCTTCCAGGAGGCCATTGGCAAAAGACAGATGGCTGGCGCTAACCGCCGTGTAAGGCTGCATGCAGCCGGTCGCGATCGCCCAGTAGCCGGCAGCGGCGTTATGCACCGAATTGTGGAATTTGGTCGGTGAGATCAGCTCTGGAGCCTGAGCCAGCGTTTCGGCCATGTAATCGGTGATGGCGAGATCGCCGTGCGTGGATGCAAAGACCGAAGGCAGGCTTGCGGGGTCGCGTTGCGCATGACTGCACGCCTTGCTTGCGACCTCAAGCGAAACAGCGACCGTATCCGGTGCGCGACGACGCTCGTTAGGCGGTAATAAATCGGGCGACGGGCGCTTGCGCGATTCCTGTAATGGCGGCGTCTCGCCGCGCAGGATCCGGCTCGCTTCGTCCCAGGATGGCAGCACCGGAGACCAGACGCCGATGCCCTCGATGTACGCCGTATGGCCCGCCATCATCCGCCCCTTCCGAACAAGAGGGCGCAGTTGCTGCCGCCGAATCCGAAAGACAGGCTCATCCCGGTTCGCAGTTGAGCTTCGGTGTTCTCGATGCGAATCTGTGGCCCGCACACAGAATCGAGTTGTGCCGCATTGAGCGTGCCTGGTGCCATTGAGTGTTCGAGCGCGAGCAGTGTAATGACCGACTCGAGAATGCCGGCTGCACCGAGCGTATGTCCGGTCCAGCCCTTGGTCGAGCTTGCCAGGGTGCTGGTGACGAACAGATCGCCGATGACCTTTGCTTCGACCTCATCATTCTTCCGGCTCGCAGTGCCGTGCAGATTGATATAGTCCACTGCGTCTGCCGCCATGCCGGCCCTCGCAAGCGAGTCGTTGATAGCCTTGCGCGCGCCCAAACCCTCAGGGTGGGGCGACGACATGTGGAATGCATCGCTGCTTTCGCCGTAACCGAGCAGCTTCGGGCCGCCGCCGTCGCGTTCGAGGAGTGCGAATCCTGCTGCTTCCCCCAGATTAATGCCGCTGCGAGATGCATCGAACGGTCGGCAGGGTTTGTCCGATACCAGATCCAGAGAATTGAAGCCGAACAGCACACTGCCGCACAGGCTGTCGGTTCCGCCAACCACGGCGGCGTCCGCCAGGCCGCTCCGGATCAGTCTTTCCGCCTGGGCGAACACCTTTGCGCTCGACGAACAAGCCGTGGCCACCGTGATGCAGATGCCCTCGAGTTCCAGTGCGTGTTGCAGAAAATCGCCGGTCGAATGCGGCGTGTGAACAAGCGGATTACGCAGGTGCGGCGGAAACCGGTCTTCTTCGTCAAGATTGGCGTAGGCCTCTTCGGTGGCCCCAATGCTCGATGTCGATGTGCCGAAGACGATGGCAACGCGGGTCTTGCCGTAGCGTTCGCGGGCGGCGGCGGCCGCTTCCAGAAACCTGTCCTGATTCAGGCCAAGCCACGCCAGCCTGTTGTTTCGACATTCCCACCGATTCAGGTGCGACGGGAGCGGTGAGTTTTCGACGCTACTGACCCGGCCAATGTAAGTGTCGACCGGTTGCGTTCCGAAATCATTGTGCGTCAGGCCGCTTCGCCTCGAACGCAGCGCGTCAAGCATTTCGTCGACACCCGTGCCGGCCGCCGAGGTTGCGGTAAACGCACTAATTCGCAGCGGTATGATTGGCATCGATTTGATCTGGAGCCGCTTCAATCCGGATTGGTCGGGCTAACTCCGTCTCACCAGTGGCAGTTGGACCATGATGGGCGACAAGTACAGCGGAGAGATCTGGAGCGGCTCCTTGCGCCTGCCTCATCCGGTTTCGCTCTGATTGGGAGGTGTTGTTGACACAGTTCGCAATGTTAGCCGAATTTGCGGGCCAGTCTGTACTGCCGGTGGAATCAACCGAGCACGACGGCAGCGCGGCCTTGTATCAGGCCGATGTCACCGGCCGCGACGGTAAACGCGTAAATCACGCGCAAGGCGTCATCGAACTCGAGCACAGCGCTAACCGTCAAGGGGCAGCTCACATCGTCCATGTAGCGGCGGCTGATGCGGGCATCGCGAACGCTCGCAAGGAAACCATGCCGGGCACGCACCAGACCGGGCGTGCGATCGCTGTCGATAATTGCTGCCGATTGGGGGGAGGGGCGGCCGGTACCGGGACTTGCCGTCGCTGTATGGCGAGCGTCTGGTTTCAGCGCGCCTGCTCGCAAGGCGCCGTGTAGCGCCATCGCCTGGCCGGCGTATTCGATACCGCAAAGGGTCGAAAGTCGTCCGTTGTGACGTAGCGGGTTGTCTACGTCGAGGTGGCTTCGCGCTTCGCAGCAGATCGACGCGTCGTCGTATTCGATGACGCGTTCGAGCAGGCACATTGCCCCGGCGTGTGGAATCAACTCCCGGATGCGACTGGCACCGATAACTGCGTTCATCCGGCTTGATTCAGACATCACTCACACCCATTCGGGCGGCCGCAAAGTTCATGGACTGGTTTTATCATTTTGCTGTGCTCGTACAGTAACTACGCAAAGCCAGCCCGGGTTGCAAATGCAGGTCTGCAAAATGCTTGGTGTTTGTGCTGTCCGGTTATAATGATCGAAGTGGGTTTTGCCCATTCAGGGCATTGAAAAATACATTATAGGTTCAACTTCAACGTATCAGACATGAGCACCGTAACGACCATGAGTGAGGAGGAGCGCGAGCTGGCAGAGGTAATTGTATCTGCGCTTAACCTGGAAACCCCGGCCGCGGAAATCGATCCCCTGGCGCAGCTGTATGGTGAGGGCCTCGGGCTGGATTCGATCGACATTCTCGAGATCGCCCTTGCCGTATCGAAACGGTATGGCGTACAAATCCGTTCAGACGACAGCGACAATGAGCGGATTTTTTCTTCGCTGCGCAGCCTGAACGAGCATGTCCAGCAGCAACGCGCAGCCTGAACCGGCGCGAGGTATTGTCAAGTATCGCGGTGTGTTGATTCTGTTTCTCGCTGTCGCTTACCCCGCGTTCGCCTGGTGGTTGTTCGCCCACGGTGGAGATTTCGGCGCTACAGCATTGTGGCTCGCGGCGCTGCCGCAGGTGTTTTGTTATGTTGCCCTGCTGTGGTTGTTTGGACGAAGCCTGAAGGGGGGCAGCGAGGCGTTGCTGACGCGCTTTGCGCGGTTTATCCACGGCGACATTTCGCCTGATATTGCGCGCTATACCCGGCAAATTACCATCTTGTGGTCAGCTTTCTTCGCGGCCATGGCGCTGACGTCTGCGTCGCTGCTGGTCTTTGTGTCCTCCGACGCCTGGCTATTTTTTGCCAATGTGCTCAATTTGCCTTTGCTCGTTTGCGCGTTCGGCGCCGAATATGCATACCGATCGGTGCGTTTTCCCGGCGTCCCGTATCCATCCCTGAGCGCCACGGTGACAGCCTTCCGGCGGTTTCGTGCCAGTCGCGAGAATAACTAGTTTGTTTGCATTAGCGCGCGATCTCGTTTCGCTGCGTGTCCGCGACATGACTCAAGGCAGGCATGATCCCATTACTCGGTCATCGTGACGGCTCTCAACCGGTTGCTTTCCACGCCGGTCGGCTGATCAGCGCGGCGGAATTCATCGGTGACGTAAATGCCTTTGCCGAGCGCTTGCCAACGCACACCTACGCCATCAACCTTTGCCGTGACCGCTATTGCTTCGCGGTCGCGTTCGCAGCGGCAATGGAGCGCGGGCAGATCAACCTTCTTCCACCATCGCAATCACCGGGAACGCTAGGGCAGCTCCAAAACGACTACGGATCGGTCTATTTGATGGTGGATGACGACGAAGCTCATCCCCTGGAATCCATTCGCGTCAATGTCGGGGCCGTGCCTCAGCCCTGCGCGCCGGAGAAACTCGCCTTCGCCGAGAGCACGATTGCGGCGATAGCATTTACCTCCGGGTCGACAGGAACACCGGTACCTAATCGCAAGACATGGGGCGCACTGGCAGCGGGCGGTATCAGCGAGGCGTCGCGGTTTGGACTTGTCAATGATTCGAGCAGTGTCGTATTTGGCACGGTCCCGCCCCAGCATATGTATGGTCTGGAATCGACGGTGATCATGGCGCTGCGTGGCGGCCTGATCATGCACAACGAACGACTTTTTTTCCCGGCCGACATCCAGGCTGCGTTGGCAAGTGTTGATGCCCGCCGGGTGCTGGTCTCCACGCCCGTACATTTACGTGCGCTGCTGGCGAGTCAGGTGAAGCTTGCCCCACTTTGGCTGACCATCTGCGCTACAGCACCACTTTCACAGGAAATGGCAAAAGGTTTCGAGCAGCGTTTCGGAACCATGGTCCATGAGGTGTACGGATTTACCGAGGCCGGTATGGTGGCGACGCGCCGGACTCTGGACGGGCCAGAGTGGCAACTGCTGGCAGGACTGGGTATCAGGCAAGACCGTGACCGCTTTATGGTTAGCGGAGGGCATGTGCCCGCCGAGGTGGCTTTCAGCGATTTGATTGATCTCAAAGATGCCGAGCGATTTGTATTGCGTGGACGCAACTCGGATCTGGTCAACGTTGCCGGCAAGCGCACCTCGATCGGCTACCTTGACCATCAGATCTGTGCCATCGAGGGAGTTGAAGACGCCGCATTTCTCATGCCGGACGAGGCCCGTGATGGCGTCACCCGGCTGACGGCCTGTGTGGTCGCGCCAGGGATGAAGCGGGAGCAGTTACTCAGCGCGCTCGCAGAGCGCATTGATCCGGTATTTTTACCGCGCCCCCTTTACCTGGTTGGCGCATTGCCGCGTAACAGCACCGGCAAATTGCCGCGTAGCGAATTGATCAAACTTGCACGGGAGTGTGGCGCCACAAGCCCGAATCATCCGGTGTTCATACACCGCACGATCGATCCAGGGCACCCCGCACTCCCGGGGCATTTCCCCGGGGATCCGGTCGTGCCGGGCGTGGTCCTGCTCGATGAAATCGTCGATGCCATATCTGCCGAGCTCGGGCGTGCGAATGCAGCCGACGAGATGACGATTCGTTCCGCCAAGTTCTTGCGACCGGTTCGTCCCGGAGACGAGCTGCAGATCAAGCTCATGCCTGGTGCAGACAATACCGTGCGTTTTGTTTGCAACGTCGGCGCGGATGCCGCGGTCTCCGGCTTGCTGGTACCGTTTCGGGTGCGAGGGCAATGAGCCGGCGCTGGCTGGAAACCCGCGAGCGTTCGAACATCTTTGCGATCCGCTTTCTTGTATGGATCGCACGGTTTCTCGGCAGGCGTGCGGCGCGTATGGTGCTTGTACCGGTGGCAGCCTATTTTCTCGTGTTCGGCGGCGCGGCGCGTGCAGCATCGCGCAACTATTTGTCGCGTGCAATGGGGCAAAAGGCAACCCTTCGGGATGTGTTCACGCATTTTTATACGTTCGCGACCGTCGCACTTGATCGCGTCTACTTTCTTTCTGATCGCTGGTCCCTGTTTGACATCCGGTTGCATGGTGAAGCGCTTCTGATCGACCAGTTCGAGCAAAACAAGGGTTGTTATCTGCTCGGGGCGCATATCGGCAGTTTCGAAAGCCTGCGCACGCTTGGCCGGCGTCGTGCGGTCACAGTCAACCTTGTGATGTTCGAAGAGAACGCAAACAGGGTTGCCAGTGTTGCCCGCGCAATTAACCCGAATCTGGAGCACGATGTTATTGCTCTGGGTACGCCTGAATCGATGTTGCGCGTTATTGAGCAACTCGACAAGGGCGCGTGGGTGGGTATTCTGGGAGACCGTGGCATCAGTGATGGTGGCATGGTGCGTGTGCCGTTTCTGGGAGGCGAGGCCGCGTTTCCCGCGGCGCCGTTTCGGATCGCCGCCCTGACCGGCCGGCCGGTTATCCTGATGCTTGGTTTGTATCGAGGCGGAAATCGATACGATCTGCATTTCGAGACGCTGATCGAATCTGCTGTGTTGCCACGGGCAAACCGCAATGAAATTCTTGAGCAATGGATAGCGCTATACGCAAGCCGCCTCGAGCACTATTGCCGTGAGGCGCCTTTTAACTGGTTTAATTTCTACCCATTCTGGGCTGACGATGAAGAGTAATCCTGGATCACGCGTTCTGTTAACGCTGCTGGCCATTCTCATAATCGGCTGGCAGATTTTGCCCCGCAACGTGTTTGCTGCGGAGTGGAATCTGCAGACTCTGATGCGGGATCTGGGTAGCCGCACAACCGGCCAGGCCCGGTTCTCAGAGAAAAAGTACCTGTCGGTGCTCGACACGCCGATTGAGCAGAGCGGGACACTGGCGTTTGCGCCAGGGCAGCTTGAGAAGCACACGCTGCAACCGAATCAGGAGCGGATGATTGTCGATGGCGGCACACTGGTCATCGAGACCGGGACGAATGGCAAAGTGCGCCGGCTGCGTTTGCAAAGCTATCCGGTGGTATGGGGTTTTGTAGAGGGAATGCGCGCGACGCTTACTGGCGACCTGGATACGCTGCAGCGCTTTTACGAAATTGAACTACACGGCACGCGCGAGGACTGGGAACTGGTGATGGTCCCATCCCAGCGTGACATGTCTGCCGTGGTTCGTCTGATGAGTATTCGCGGCGAGAGCGATCGGATCAATGTCATCGAAGTGGTGCAGGTGAGCGGGGATCGCTCGGTGATGCGGATCGACGAAAAAACGCCATGAGCCGGGCTGGCGCTGCGACACTTGCTGTCTGGCTGGTGTTCATCGGCGTGTGTATCGGCGTCGTGACGCGAAGCGGCTTCAGCACTGATCTCGAGGCATTCTTGCCGGACGCACCGACGCCGACGCAACAGTTGCTTGTTGATCAACTCAGGGATGGCATTGTGTCCCGGCTGATTCTCGTTGCCGTCGAAGGCGATGACGAGCAGGCACTGGCCACGATCAGCCGGGGCATCGCGGGAGTACTTGCGGGTGATGCTGCCTTTGTCGACGTGAATAACGGCAGCCAGGATCGGCTGCAGGCCGATGGTGCTTTCCTCATCGAGCATCGTTATCTGTTGAGCCCCGCAGTGAGGGA
>Ga0316187_10002488_pt1 | contig 16021 bp, 13 predicted proteins | sample CroRivburrow1_MG_FD_204927 | JGI IMG/M metagenome (GOLD analysis project Ga0316187, IMG submission 204927) | Coastal sediment microbial communities from Maine, United States - Cross River worm burrow 1 | ecosystem: Environmental > Aquatic > Marine > Coastal > Sediment | place: USA: Maine... | reverse complement strand
GGATCAGTGTAAGGACTGTTTTGCCCGCGGTGCGCGGCGGTAATGAAAGCGCGGTTTCCGCCCGTCCCCGCAAAAACAATATCTGCGGGTTCATCACCAACCAGTAATGTTTTTATAACTCTGGCTGGTGAAACAGATACATCAATAATACTTATTGAATCAGATAAATAATTGACTACCCATACTTCATTGTTGTTGCGCGCTGCAACAGCAACCGGTTCCATGCCCACCGGAACACTGGCAGTGGGCGTCAGACCCGTTGCAGTGATATCGAAAATTTCAAGGCGGTTATCCGGCGTGTTGACTGCGAACAGGCGGTTACCGTCCGGCGACATCGCCAACGGCCGCACCTGGCCACTTTCGAAGGCAGTAAAGGACGCAGCACAGAGCTGGGCGCCGAGCAGTAGAACCAGGCCGGTTATCGAGGCTACGATTCTGCGCACGGTTCCTCCTCCCGCGGGCAATTCGGTTTATTTATTGTGTACGAGCACTGTCGGACACAGTGTTTTGGGCATTCTGACACGTAAGCATCGGGAATCACAGTTGCTGTCGCGGTCAGGAACAATTCACATGGTCGAAGAGCGGATCGCGGTCGGGAGACCGCTCCTACAGGTTTCTAAACCATTGTATCTTTATTAATTTTTTACGGTAAGCGGCCGAAACCCGACGGCGGCTTGCGGTAACCTGTGGCCTGCTCATAGGCGTAGGCGTACTGAATCAACCTGCCCTCGTCGAAGGGCCGCGCCAGCAGCTGCATCCCCAGCGGCAGCCCGTTTTTAGTGAACCCCATAGGCACAGTAATGGCGGGCTGGCCGGTGTGCGGGGCGATCACAGGGCTGTTGTTACCGTGCGGGCTCGCGTGGTCGCCCAGCTTACGCGGCGGGTTGGTCCAGCTCGGGTAGATAATCGCATCGACGTTGGCCTTGTCCATGGCTGCCAGCACCGCGTCCAGGAACTGTTTGCGCCGCGGGTCACCCTGCACGTCCACACACGACGGTTGCTGGTCTTGTGGAAGGCCGTCCGCGCCCATCGCCCACTGCATCGCCTCTTCGTTCATGGCCAGGTAGTGTTTGGTCGCTGCGACTTCGTCCAGGGAATGAATGGGTGCCGACGGCCCGCGGCTTGCCAGGTAGTTTTGCAGGTCATAACGAAACCGGCTGCAAAAGCCGGTGGCTTTGCGCAGGCGATCAAAGTCGGGTATCTCAAACGGATCGACAATCACCGCACCGGCTGACTTGAGTTCGTCAATGGCGCGGTCCATTACCGTCTGCACCTCGAAGTCGGCGTCACCGCTATCCACCAGCGCGCGCAGCACCCCCAGCCGCGCACCCTGCAAGCCGTCTTTTTTGAGATAAACCGTGTAGTCGTCCTGCACCCGACCCGCAGCGGCTTCGGTAGCGGGGTCGGCGGGATCGACGCCCGCAATCACGGAAAACACAATCGCCGTATCGGTCACACTGCGCATCAACGGCCCGCCGACATCGCGGTTCAGCAGCAGTGGCACAATGCCATCGCGGCTGGTAGCGCCTATCGTCGAGCGCAGCCCTACCAGGTCCAGGTGCGACGCCGGGCCGCGAATAGAGTTGCCGGTATCGGTACCCATACCGATGATGCCGAAGTTCGCCGCAATGGCCGAGGCGCTGCCACCGCTCGAACCGGCCGGCACGCGCGTGAGGTCATAGGCATTGCGCGTCTCGCCGTGGGTGGAGCTGACAGTCTCATAGGGACTGAACGCCCATTCACCCATGTTCGATTTGGCGATCACAATCGCACCCGCTTCACGCAGGCGCTTGACCATAAACGCATCGTCCGGCGGGTTGGCACCGCGCAGGGCCATGGAACCGGCCTCGGTCGGCATGTCAGCGGTATCGAAGTTGTCTTTGAGGATAACCGGAATGCAGTGCAGGCGTTGCATTCGGCCGGTGACGCCATACTGCTCGTCCAGCTTCCTGGCGCGCTCGATGGCGTTGGGATTGACGTAAATAATCGCGTTAAGCTGCGTTGGCTGGTCGTAGGTTTGGATGCGCTTGATATAGCGCCGCGTCAGTTGTTCACAACTGATGCGGTGCGCCCTGAACGCCTGATGCGCGCCATCTATGGTGAGTTCAATAAACTCTACCGGGCGCGTGTCCCAGTGTCGGGCAGGCGGCATCGCGCAGCCCAGGCACAGGCTGACGAGCAGACTGAACGTGCAGATTCTCAGCACGCGGGACGCCCGCTCACTGGCGGATCAGGCTATTGATAAAGTCTAGATACTCTGGTGTATTCCAGGGCCGTCCACCCAGCGCCAGGTAACGCAGCTTGCCCTCGGGGTCGACAAAGAATGTCGCCGGCAAACCGCGCGGCTGCCAGCGTTCGGTGACCAGGCCGTCTTCATCCATCAACGGCGTAATATCCGGCGCCACGCTGGCAAGAAAACTGAACACGGTATCTTCGCTTTCCGCCGTGTTGATCAGCACAATCTCCAGTTGCTTAGGGTCGAACTTCGGAAAGATGGCCTGGATGGTCGGCATTTCCTTACGGCACGGTCCGCACCAGGTCGCCCAGAAGTGCACGAACGCCCAATGCCCGCGCGCCCCGCTGAGATCCCAGGTTTCGCCGTCCATGTTCTTCAGCACCAGCGGCGGTGCATCGCGGCCATCCAGGGTCAATAAGCCCTTGGGTAATTCAGCGGCTGTCACCTGCCACGACAACAGCAGGCACACACAAGCCAGGACACGCATCAGGGCGGATTGGTAACGCATTTGAGATCCTCGAACACAACGGTTTTGACCGGCCCCTGTTTGTCAGCGCCGGTGTGGAATTTCATTGTCAGCTTGAAAGGCTCGGACTGCATCGGGATGACAACGCTGCCCCCCACCCCTTCATCCAGACGCAGGTCGCGCACTTCGGGCATCAGGGTCCAGCCGAAGGTGGACTGGTGAGACTGCGGTAAACCGGCCTCGCGCCACTTGTCCGGCCAGTAGTCGCGCTTGATACGCGGGATCACCTTGTCACCATGACTGAACTGCCACTCATCAAGCTCCAGCCACAACACGTCCAGCGTCTTGTTGTGGATGATGGGCGTGACAAAGCAGGTTTCCAGAATTTTGTCGATGGCGGCCTGGTTGAATTCGCGTCCGATATAAAACGCCGTCAACTGGTCGGGCGTGCGCATAACCACCCGCACCTTCACCTGGTCGTCCTGGTAGCGCGGGCTGGGGGGTTGCTGCACCGCTGTCTCAGGTGTTTTAGCGGCAGGTGCTGCGGCCGTCGACCCACCATCAGCATTGTCCGCGCACGCGGGCAGCACGGTGATCAGGCCCGCCAGCCACAGCCATGCACAGCAGGGGGGAATTCGCTTTAACGTTATCATGCTGTGCATCCTACCTAGCAGATCCCCTCACGCCAACCAGGAGCTGAATCACGGGCCACTAGCTTCGGGCGCTAGCGCATCTTTGGCATTTCTTTCTTGCTCAGTGACCGGTACGCGGTAAAGCGCGCATCGTCCAGGGCCTCATCGGAAACATTCACCAGCCGGAATTCCCGGCCGCTGCGGAGATCTTTGGTGGCGACCGGCACACCTTTGACATCGCCCATCGACAGCTGCGGAGCGCCCATACCGGCGGACATTTTCTGCGCGCCGGCCGCCATGTCACGCATGAACCTGGTCGCCGCACTCACGGTGGAAAAGTCGGCCTTTGACATACCCGCACCGGCGTCGCTCGCCACGCACACATCGGCAACTTGCGCCTTGCCATTCATAACATCGTAACGCTGGCATTTGAATCCGGCGATCTTGTCGCTGCCGCGTTTTACCGTGGTCACCTTGCCGGCCGGTTTGGCTTCCATGGCACCGAGATCCACCCGGCCGCCCATTTGCTGTTCGATCATGGCGCGTTGTTGCGGCGGCAGATTCTTGAGCCGCTCGCGCATCTGCGCCATTTGCGGCGCCATCTCTTTCTGCATCCGGGCCACGGAATCGGCCATCTCAGCCATCGATGCACGATCGATTTCCATGTACTGCCCGTTGGCACTGCTTACGTGTATCGCCACGTCGCGCTTGGTATCAAACAGCATGTAGTCCGGCTGGCCGGGCGCCGAGATGCGCACCATATGACCTTTAACCTCTATAACGGAATCCATCTTCCCACCCACATCCTTCATGGTCAGGGTGGCATCCGCCTGCGCAGCGGGCGCGAGCAGTAGCACGGGAAACAGGCAGACAAGGGCGTTGAGCAGTATTCTGGTCATGGTTTTTCCCTCTTTTTCCGGGTTTTGACCGGCCGATTGTAACCACGGGAAACGCCAACCGAAAGCTTTTCCCGCCCGGCCCGGCCCGGCCCGGGGGCCTTGCAACGACTTAATCCGCTGCCGGGCCTTTCAACTTTTTCTTCACTTCGGGTGCCTCTGCCACAACCCCGACGAGCTGCTCCTTCCCTGCGACGCGCTCCTGTTTCAGCCTCGCCAGGTAACCGGCCAGCGCGCCGCCCCCGGTGGCCAGCATCAACAGGCCAAGCGTCATGAACTGGGTGAATACCATCAACGTACCGGCGGCGATAACGCCGACAAAGGCGCCACCGACCTTGAAGTTGGCCCTGGCATGGGCACGATTGGTTTCCTTGTTAATCTGCTCGTGGCTTTTCTTGATCAGGCGGGTTTTCGCCCGCTCGGCATTGACGCGCAACTTTTCCCGTTCGCGGGAAAAATCATCCTTCGCCTGTATCACAGCATCTTTCCTGAGGTGGCCGGCTATGGAGTCAAACCAGAACGCCGTGACGACAGTGACAACCAGTGCCAGGCAACCCATCGCGATCCAGAGTTCCTGATCACTGGTTCTTGCAGCGGCCAGCAGCAACGCGGCGGTGGCCACCTGGATGATGAGTATTCCCGGCAGGTATCTGAGCATGTTCCCATGGTAAAACAAAACAGTGCGCTGACAAACGCGCCCCGCCCCGGGGCAGCGCCCGTTCACCCGGGCAAACGCCTGTCAAAGCTGCTACAATCACGCCCTTTGGCCAACCATCCAAGCCCATGAAAACATTACAACAACTACTCGAAGAACGTATCCTCATCCTGGACGGCGCCATGGGCACCATGATCCAGCGTTACAAGCTGGAGGAAGCCGACTACCGCGGCGAGCGCTTTGCCGACTGGCCCAGCGAGCTAAAGGGCAACAACGACCTGCTGTCGCTGACCCAGCCGCAGATTATCAGGGATATCCACAAGGCCTATCTTGAAGCCGGCGCGGACATTGTCGAAACCAACACTTTCAACTCCACCACCGTGTCGATGGCCGACTACGGCATGGAGGATCTGGTCTACGAGATCAACCTGGAATCTGCCAAACTGGCGCGCCAGGCCGCCGATGAATTTTCCACCGGCGACAAACCCCGCTTTGTCGCCGGTGTGCTCGGCCCCACCAGCCGCACCTGTTCACTGAGCCCGGACGTCAACGACCCGGGTTTTCGTAACGTCACCTTTGACGAACTCAAAGCCACCTATTACGACGCCACCAGGGCGCTGGTCGAAGGCGGCAGCGATATCATCCTGATCGAGACCATCTTCGACACCCTGAACGCCAAGGCCGCCGCCTTTGCCGTGCAGACCTACTTCGAAGACACCGGCAACACACTGCCCGTGATGATCTCCGGCACCATTACCGATGCCTCCGGCCGCACCCTGTCCGGCCAGACCGCGGAAGCGTTCTTCAACTCCATGCGCCACGTGAAGCCGATCTCCATCGGTTTTAACTGCGCACTGGGCGCCAAGCAGTTACGCCAGTACGTCGAAGAACTGGCCGGCACCGCCGACTGCTACGTGAACGCGCACCCCAACGCCGGGCTGCCGAATGAATTCGGTGAATACGATGAATCCCCCGAAGCCATGGCCGAAGAACTCGGCGAATGGGCCAGTTCGGGCTTCCTTAACATCATCGGCGGTTGCTGCGGCACCACCCCGCCGCACATCAAGGCCATTGCCGAAGCGGTATCCAGGTTCCCGCCGCGCAACAAGGTCGACAACAACTTCGTGCTGCGCCTGTCCGGCCTGGAACCCTGCAACATCGATGAAAACTCGCTGTTCGTCAACGTCGGCGAACGCACCAACGTCACCGGTTCCGCCAGGTTCAAACGCCTGATCCTCGAAGAACAGTACGACGAAGCGCTGAGCGTGGCGCGCGAGCAGGTGGAAAGCGGTGCCCAGGTCATCGACATCAACATGGACGAAGGCATGCTCGATGGCGAAAAAGCCATGGTCACCTTCCTGAACCTGATCGCCGGCGAACCCGACATCTCGCGCGTGCCGATCATGCTCGACTCTTCCAAGTGGCCGATCATCGAGGCCGGCCTGAAGTGCATCCAGGGCAAAGGCATCGTCAACTCCATCAGCATGAAGGAAGGCGAAGCCGCGTTTATCGAACACGCCAAGCTGTGCCGCAAGTATGGTGCTGCCATTATCGTCATGGCCTTCGATGAAACCGGCCAGGCCGACACCAAAGAGCGCAAGGTCGAGATCTGCACCCGCGCCTACAAGATACTCACCGAACAGGTGGGCTTCCCGCCGGAAGACATCATCTTCGACCCCAACATCTTTGCGGTCGCCACCGGCATCGAGGAACACAACAACTACGGCGTCGACTTCATCGAAGCCACCCGCGAGATCAAGCAGACCCTGCCGCACTGCAAGATCAGCGGCGGCGTCAGCAACGTGTCGTTCTCGTTCCGCGGCAACAACCCGGTGCGCGAAGCCATCCACGCCGTGTTCCTGTACCACGCCATCAAGGCCGGCATGGACATGGGCATCGTCAACGCCGGCCAGCTCGCCATCTACGACGAGCTGCCCGAAGAACTGCGCGAAGCCGTCGAAGACGTGGTGAACAACCGCAGGGACGACGCCACCGAACGCCTGCTCGACATCGCCGCCAAGTACAAGGGCGACGGCAGTGCCATCGAAAGGAAAGAAGACCTCGAATGGCGCAGCTGGGATGTGACCAAACGCCTTGAACACGCCCTGGTGAAAGGCATCGATGCCTACGTTGAAGAAGACACCGAAGCCGCCCGCCAGAACTTCGACCGCCCCATCCAGGTCATCGAAGGCCCGCTGATGGACGGCATGAACGTGGTCGGCGACCTGTTCGGCGAAGGCAAGATGTTCCTGCCACAGGTGGTGAAAAGCGCGCGCGTCATGAAAAAAGCCGTCGCCTACCTGCTGCCCTACATCGAAGCCGAAAAAAGCGAAACCAGCAAGGCCAAGGGCAAGATCCTCATGGCCACCGTCAAGGGCGACGTACACGACATCGGCAAAAACATCGTCGGCGTGGTGCTGCAGTGCAACAACTTCGAAGTCATCGACCTCGGCGTCATGGTGCCCGCACAGAAAATCCTCGACGCCGCCAAAGAGCACAAGGTCGACATCATCGGCCTGAGCGGGCTCATCACCCCCAGCCTGGATGAAATGGCGCACCTCGCCAGGGAAATGGAACGCGAAGGCTTCGAGCTGCCGCTGCTCATCGGCGGCGCCACCACCTCACGCGTCCACACCGCCGTGAAAATCGAACCCGGCTACCACGGCACCACCGTGTACGTGAAAGACGCCTCCCGTGCTGTGGGTGTTGCCCAGAACCTGGTCAGCGAAGACAACAAAGCGCCTTACGTCGAAGAGATCAAGGCCGAATACGAAAAAGTGCGCGCCATGCACGCCGGCAAACAACGCAAAACCGAATGGCTGACCCTGCAACACGCAAGAGCCAACAAAACCCAAATCGACTGGGACAACTACCAACCCCCAAAGCCAGCGATACTGTCCGGCGACACCACCTGTAGGAGCGCCGCCCTCCGGCGCGATAACGCAAACGAAACCCCCATCTGCGTAATCGAAAACCAATCCCTGGAGGAACTGCGCGATTACATAGACTGGACCCCCTTCTTCAAAACCTGGGAACTAGCCGGCAGCTACCCAAAAATCCTCGAAGACAAAATCGTCGGCGAACACGCCAAAAACCTCTTCGAAGACGCCAAGGCCATGCTGGACAAAATCATCAACGAAAAATGGCTACAAGCCAAAGCCGTCTTCGCCCTGTTCCCCGCCAACCAGGTAAACGACGACGACATCGAAGTCTATGCCAACGAAGACCGCAGCGAAGTGCTGACCACCCTGCACCACCTGCGCCAGCAGAACCAGAAACCCCCGGGCCGCCCCAACCAGTGCCTGGCGGACTTCATCGCGCCCAAAGATACGGGACTTAAGGACTACATCGGCGCCTTCGCCGTCACCGCCGGCATCGGCATCGATGAACACGTACAGCGCTTCGAAGCCGACCATGATGACTACCACTCCATCATGCTCAAAGCCCTGGCCGACCGCCTGGCCGAAGCCTTCGCCGAACGCCTGCACGAAAAAGTGCGCAAGGAATACTGGGGCTACGCCAGCGACGAGGCACTCGACAACAAAGACCTCATCAAAGAACAGTACAAAGGCATCCGCCCCGCCCCCGGCTACCCCGCCTGCCCCGAGCACACGGAAAAGGCGTTGCTGTGGAAACTCATTGACCCGGTCACCAATGCCGGGATTTCGCTCACCGAGCACTTCGCCATGCTGCCCACCGCGGCGGTTTCCGGGTGGTATTTCAGTCATCCGGAATCGAAGTATTTTGGGGTTGGGAAGATCAATCGGGATCAGGTGGAGGATTACGCGCAGAGGAAAGGCATGACGCTGGAGGAATCGGAGCGTTGGCTGGCGCCTAATTTGGGGTATGATCCGGATCAGGAGAGGAAGACGGCTTAAATCTGAAAACCAAATAAAATATTCCTGAGCCAATTCATATTCGACAGTTTCCAATCATTCATCAATTTTAGGCGGAATAGCTTTTAGCTTTTCCTCTATATATTGATAATCGTTGCGGCCTTTTATTACAAAGAAATTATTTAACGCGTCAATATCACATTTTAAAAAATTTGCTCGATCTTTTTTGGTAGCCCCAATAATTTTCCTATTCCCTTCGATTTTACTCTCCAACCGTTCGCCATCCTGAGCAGTTGGCTCTGGAACTAGCAGCATGCGCTCGTAAGCCATAGCCGCACGACTCGCATGCCAACTACCTCCTTTTACATCTGACTGCATCATGAAAACACCTCTTGCTAGCCCAGCTTGAATACGATCACGCTCGATAAACTGCGAAGGGAAAGCGGTAGTGTTGTACGGGTATTCGCTAACCAAAACCCCACCTGTTTCTACCATACTATTAGCCAAATCAGTATTCTGTTTGGGTTGAATAATATCTAGACCATGAGCAAGAACTGCTGCCGTCCTTGCGTTACATTCTAAGGCAGTTTTATGGGCAATAGTATCGAGCCCAATAGCTAAACCACTCACTATCGTCCAACCTTTACAAGCGAAATATTTCGTAATCCTCTGCGTAGTAATAATACCATGCTCGGTCGGCCACCTAGTCCCAACAACCGCGATTGATTTTGTGTTAGAGAATGCCCCTTCAACGTCCCCCCTCACAAACAATATTGGAGGACTATCAGACAACCCTCTTAGTAGCTTTGGGTATACTTTATCTCGACAACTAATTACTCGGTCCCCATTCTCCTTTGCTTTTTCAACAATCGACTCCACATAACTAATAGACCTGGGGTGGTTGTATCTGACGGTGATACTCGACCTGTTCTCACGAGCGGTTGTGGGCTGGGCCATGGACCGGCGCATGACAAGCAAAATGAACATTGATGCATTGCGGATGGCCTTGTCACGCCGATACTGCTGTCCCACTTAAGAATTAAAGGGGTCGGTGACAAATGATTCCGATTCTCATCTTAGCCACTCCCCTCCCTGCGTTTGCCAAAGCGGTTCGCTACATCGGTTCGCTTTGTTCCAACATGCGACGATTTTATGTTTGCTTATTCCCGCCAAAGACACGGTTTTCGCTGCCCAATTGTCAGGCGAAACCCTGTCTGTCCCGAAGAGAAAATCACCAGATTACCGGCAGGTACGCGCACACGCCTACAGTTGGCACGGCGGTTGCTCCAGGGAATGAGACAGATGATTAGCTCCGTCCGCAAATTGTCACGGCCGGAATGGCAACTCTATCGCTTGAGGGTACCCTATGAAAGTCAGGATCATGTTTGCATTGGTCAGTGTACTCGCACTGTCCTCATGCGGTGGTGGTGACGATGCGGAGTGCGGTTCGCCACTTCCCGTGCTCGGAACACCGTCGGCGTTGGGGTACATCGTCGGAACGGCGGAGGATGTGGATCCGGATATACTTGCGACAGAGTATATAGAGACCTATGGAGACGATATCGATATCTTCACCACGGCATCAACATTTTTTGCGGCGGAGATGAAACAGCAGGTGCTGGATGCTCTTCGTTGCGATAACCGAGTGGCTAGCATCGAGCATCGAAGCCAGGGCCCCATTTAGGGAATAAAGGGGTCAGTACCACTGCTGTCCCACTTAACATGAAACAGTGAATCAAGGGGACGGAGTGCTTGATCATTTGCGGAAATCTTTAAGTAAAAGAGCACTTCATCCATCAACCTCCCTCTCTTCGACCAACGAACCATAATGTCATTAGAACTGCCATTAACTCTAGTATTTCTACAAGACTTGGTAGATCAGTCGATGCTGACACCGATATTAGCAGTTCTATATGCGAAGACATGCCTTTCTCCCAAAGTGGTTCCGCTGTACGATCGAGCTTTGAGTAGAATCATATACCCATGAAAAAACATAAACCCCATTTGCACATCCGGTTGAAGACTGGGCCTAGGAGCAATAATTGGCATAGCACCTTTTATAGTCATTTTATTAGATAAAGTGTACTGCCCACTTTTGCTAAGATCATGCGCACATTTGTATGCTTAAGGAAACTGCTTTTCTCTTGAGGCTATCTTGATATACTTGCGCCATGTTTTACGAAATCGCTACTGCCATTCTTTCGCATCTGATATCAGACGCACTAAAAGCTCTTGGATCAAGGGGCCAGAGTACTTGATCGAACAGGCAGCCAATTCAACAACTCTGACCCCTTGATCTCTACCTTGATCTCTACCTTGATCTCTCTCTCCTTGATCTCTCTCCTTGATCTCTACAAATGTGAATGATTGCGTTTTGTCACCGACCCCTTTTTCTCTTTTTCTCTGTGCGTTTTAGCACATACCTGGGATTTAGAACGCATGGACGCCTATATGGACATAGGTGGTAGAACGACTCAGGAGACAAAGTCGAGCAGTTGCCGATACACCGGCCCCTTAAATTTTAAATCGCTCTGCTTCCATTAAAAATTATTTTTCCATGCAGGGAATAAACGTGCTTTTTGTGTGTTTACAGTATGACTATTCAAATTAGAGAAAAAAGAAATCACTCAATAAAGCGGTGTGGGTAACTATTATTCAATTCAAAATTATTTAAAGGAGATAGCAATGAAATTTACTGCAGGATTAAAGATATTTTTTACTGCTGTTATTATAGGTATTGTAATGAATGCCGGTAAGCTGCATGCAGCAGAAAGCGTTTTCTACAGCAATATAGTCCCCTCAGTCATTACCGTTGGACCCGTCTACTCCACAAGCGGTACGTGGGAATTGGCAGATGATGTGCCTTTTAGTGGAAGCCATGTTGTGAGTTCGTTCAGGTTTGGTTATAAATCCTATTTCGAAACAGATCCGCCGTTTAAAGCCACTTTCCGTTTCTACGGTCTAGATCCGGTAACAGGATTACCTGGGGCACTAGTGGCTGAAATCACTCGAGAGCTACCCGCTGGAGAACACTCACTATTAACGATTCAGCTCGATCCAGCCGAGCAGTTCGTGTTCACTTCTGAACCTGGCCTGTACTATAGCGGTGCTTCGGGTGGATGGTTTAGTGTGCAGTACGAACCAATTAGCACACCAAATTTACCAACCTTTTTAGCAACTCGACATGCACGAGGACCCAGTTACGGGATAATGTATAACATAACGGATCAACAACATATTGGTACCCTTGGCACCGATGGCTTTGTCCCTTCTTCGTTCTATCTGGAATTACTCGAGGGTGGAGGCAGCACAACACTACAAACTGATCTAAGCCTTACCATTCAGGATAACCCTAGAACAGCCACTTTAAATGAGCCGCTCACCTACACTCTCATTGTTACAAACATTGGCGCAGACGCTACAGGGGTAACGTTGACCGATACATTACCACCTAGCGTTACACTTGAGTCAGTGACTACGAGCCAGGGAAGTTGCACACCGACCACGACAGGTGTGGATTGTGCTTTGGGCAACATGGCTGATGGCGCCTCAGCTACCGTTGTTATTGTAGTCATACCCAACGTGGCGGCTACAATCTGGAATAGCGCGAGTGTCAGTGCAAATGAAGACGATCCTACTCTGAGCAATAATAATGTGACCAGGGGAACATTGGTACAGGACAATGGCAGTGACCCAACCCCACCTCCATCACCTACGGCGGAAGCCGATCTTGATATCAATCTTAAAGATTCACCCGACCCAATCAGTCGTGGGCAGCAGCTGACCTATACCGCAACCGTGAGCAACAACGGACCGGGCACGGCCGAGAGTGTTGAACTCGCGGACGCATTGCCATCCGGCGTGAATTTTGTGTCGGCAAGCGCGAGTCAGGGCAGTTGTTCCGGTAGCAGCAACATCAGCTGCCAGTTGGGTGACCTGGCCTCGGGTGATTCTGCGGTGGTTGAGATCGTTGTCATCCCGACCGAGAAAACGAAACGGCTGCGGAATACGGTAAAGGTGCAAAGTCAGACACCGGATCCGGATCCGAAGAACAATCAAGATAACACCAGGACACGCGTGCGTCGCTAGGGTAACGGTAAAGCACTAAGGAGTAATAAAGGGGTCGGTGACAAATGAGAATGATTGCGTTTTGTCACCAACCCCTTTAATTAAGCAACCCTTCGCAAGTTTTGTTCTGATGTCTGCGATACACGACGCCGAAATCGTCCAGGCCAATGACCCGCACCTGCGCCGGGTCCAGGTCCCGGCGATAACGGGTGGCGTTTAAATATCCAGACTGCTGACTTCCAGTTCCGGGAATTCGGCTTCCAGGTCATCGCGGGTAAACAATTCGGTTCCCGGGTGCGATGCGGTGGCGCTGCCGCAGATCACACCGAAGCGCAGCATGCCCTGTGGCGACTCACCTTTGCGCAAGGCAGTGAGCAGGCCGGCAACCAGTGCATCACCGCAACCGACGGTCGACTGTTTGTGGACCCGGGGTGCGGGACAGTGCCAGCTGTTGTTGGCGTTCATCAGCACCGCGCCTTCGCGGCCGAGCGACACGCACAGGTATTCAATGCCGCGCTGCTGGATTGAACGCGCCGCCTGAGCCACTTCCCGGGCTGTCTCCAGGCGCCGATTGATGCTCATTTCCAGTACGTAGTGATTCAGGCGCACAAGATAGGGATTGGCCTCCAGTGCATGCTCCAGTTCCGGGCCATGCGCATCCACAACCACCTTGCCACCCTGCCCGGCGATGCTGCGGGCCATGTCGCGGTAGGTGGTGTCCGGCACGCCCGGCGGGACCTGCCCGGTCAGCACGGCAATACCCTCGCCCACCGCCTGCAGAAAACAGTCGCTGACCTGCGCCAGCACATCGGCCGGCACTTCCGGGCCCAGGCTGGTGACTTCAAACTGGCCGGGCGGTTTCTGCTGCAGCAGGGTCGTGTTGAGGCGGGTTTCGCCCGCAACATTGAACCAGGTGTGATCTTCACCGGGGGTGTCGCCTAACAGGCGCAGCAGCATCTGCCCGCTTTCACCGCCAATGACGCTGCAGCAACGCACCGGCACCTCCAGCTGTGTGAGTGCGCGTGCGACATTGATGCCGTTACCGCCCGGGTGGTACCAGGTTTGCGTGGCGCACACTTTCTGGTACTCCAGCAGCTGCGGCACGTCATAACTGATGTCCACGGCCGGGTTCAGCGCCAGCACGGTTACGGCTGTATCGGCCAGGTCGGTCATCGGTCTCTCCGGTTCATCGCAATCCCTTCTTGAGTAGCAGGCTGCGCCCGGTCATGGACCTGGGCTGCGGTATGCCGAGCAGTTCCAGCACGGTGGGCGCGATGTCCGCCAGGCCACGGCCGGTGCTGAGCCGCACCGGGCCTGCGCCCATGATCAGGAACGGCACCGGGTACTCGGTATGCTGGGTGTGGGGTTCACCGGTGTTGGGGTTGATCATTTCATCGCAGTTGCCGTGATCGGCGGTGAGCATAATGCGCCAGTCGTTCTCCAGCGCCACCCGGAACACACGGTGACTTTCGATATCCAGTGTCTCGACGGCACGTATGATGGCTTCGCGCCGTGCCGTGTGCCCGACCATATCGGCATTGGCGAAATTGGTGACGATGAAATCGTACTGCTCGCTTTCAATGGCTTCGATCAGCTGGTCGGCAATGCGCGGCGCGCTCATCTCCGGCTGCATATCGTAAGTCGCCACCGCGGGTGACGGCACGATGATGCGGTCTTCCTGCGGAAACGGCGGCTCGCGCCCGCCGTTGAAAAAATAGGTGACGTGGGCGAACTTTTCCGTCTCGCTGCAATGCAGCTGCTTCAGACCGGCATCGCTGAGCACTTCGGCCAGCACCTCGCCGGGCGTATCCGGCGGGAACAGCACGTCAAACGGGTAGTTGGCGTCATACTCGGTCATGCACACCAGCTTTTTCAGACACTCGCCGCTACGTTCGAAGCCGTCAAACGCATCCAGGCCGAAGGCCGCCGACAACTGGCGGGCACGATCACTGCGGAAGTTCAGAAACAGAACCGGCTCCTCCGTCGGGATGCCCTGGTGACCGGCGATGACCGTGGGTTGAATGAACTCATCCCCTTCGCCGCGTGAATAGGCTTCCTGAATGGCCTCCGCCGCCGTATCCGCCATCAACCCCTCGCCCTTGACCATCGCCCGCCAGGCGCGTTCCGTGCGGTCCCAGTGCCTGGCCCGGTCCATGGCGCAGTAGCGCCCGCTTACCGTGGCGATATGACCGCGGCCCAGGGTGGCGAGGGATGCTTCGACGTCGGCCAGGAACCCCAGCGCCGCCCTGGGCGCCGTGTCGCGGCCGTCGGTGATCAGGTGAATGACCGGTTCGATGTCGGTCTTGTGCAGCACGGCCAGGATACCGAGCAGGTGCTCGATATGGGAATGGACACCACCGTCGGAGACCAGGCCAACCAGGTGCAGGCGCCGGCAACCATCCACCAGCGAATGCCAGGCGGGCAGTTGCTCGAAGGAACCGTCGTAAATGGTATTGGCGATACGGACCAGGTCCTGTTCCAGGATACGGCCCGACCCCAGCGTCAGGTGACCGACTTCGGAATTGCCGAACTGGCCGTCTGGCAGACCCACCGCGCGCCCGGACGCCTGCAGGGCACTGTGCGGATAGGAGGCAAAGTAGTGATCCAGGTGCGGCGTATGCGCCAGGGCCCAGGCGTTGTGAGCCCGGCTCGGGTTGAGCCCGAAGCCGTCGAAGATAGCCAGCAGTACCGGTCTTGGTTTCACGCGATAGCCTGTGTTCAGCAAGTTCGTTATTAAGGTGTTGGCAGACGGCAAACGCCCGCCAGCATACCGGGTGCTGTGATCATACCTTCAACGGTGCCCGGGTAAAGGTTTTCCAATGAATGAGGTGTTTACTCGTCCTCAGGCACACCCTGCCACAGCATCTCGTAACCCACCTCAAAGGTCGCATCACAAAAGTTGGCCAGATTGGAGAACTGTTCCTTGAACAGGGCGTCGGGATGCCGGTAAAACATTAGGGTATAGACCACGGTTTTTCTGAATCAAGGGGTCAGAGTACTTAAATTAAAGGGGTCGGTGACAAATGAGAATGATTGCGTTTTGTCACCGACCCCTTTGACCTCTAATATTAGAATAATCAATCAGAACACAATTGTTTCTAATATTAGTAGAATCTGTGTTCTGACCCCTATTTTCGGTTTTTTTGAAGGAATTTGAGCGATGAGTTTTACTGTTTACCTGTCCGGCGAGATCCACACCGACTGGCGTGAGGAGATCAAACAAGGTGCCGCA
>Ga0316187_10002487_pt1 | contig 16022 bp, 14 predicted proteins | sample CroRivburrow1_MG_FD_204927 | JGI IMG/M metagenome (GOLD analysis project Ga0316187, IMG submission 204927) | Coastal sediment microbial communities from Maine, United States - Cross River worm burrow 1 | ecosystem: Environmental > Aquatic > Marine > Coastal > Sediment | place: USA: Maine... | reverse complement strand
GTGCCCGTCCGCGTGCCGAACAGCAAACCTGATGTCAACGATGAAGACGCAGAGGCCCGGATCATAGCCGAAGCGCGCAAGATTGCCCGTGCCGCACATCATGCAGAGCACAAGGCCAGGACTGCGCGTCAACGTCGCAGCGCACAAATGCGTGGCTGGAGCGGGCTTGCTGCCGGAATATGCCTTGTGCTGGGGGCAGTGGTCGCCATGCCTGAGCGTATTGTGCAGGCCGCACCTGCGGCGGCGAAGCTGTACTCGCTTGCCGGCAAGACCGTGAATGTCTACGGCCTGAATATCTCGTCGATCCAGCAGCAGTACATGATCGTCAACGGCCAGCCGGTGCTGGCACTGCGCGGGCGTATTGCAAATATCACCGGTGAGGACCGTCGCGTACCCCCGTTGCGTTTCGTGCTCAGAAATGCAAACGGCGAACAACTTCACACCTGGACACTGAACAGTGTGGGCAAGGAACCGATTGGCGCAGGGGTCGTGTCATCGTTCGTGACCCGGCTTGCTGCACCGCCGGCAGGTGTGGAGAGTGTCGAGATTCGCTTTGCCAGACCAGGCGAAATCGGCTGAACTACCATCTAGATCAGTATGATTTTTGATTGAACCAATCAAAAATCATGAAACTGATCGTTTCCACGGTTCTAGAGCGACATGGGTTCAACCGAACCCATGTCGCTCTAGAACAATTGAGCCTATCTTGTCTGTAGTCAGATGAGACAACTTCTGATTGCGGGATGAGCAGCCATGACCGGTATTACGATTGACGGCCATACCATCGAGATCGTGTTCAGTGAAGCCGAGATTGCGGCCCGGGTAGCGGAAATTGCCCATGCGGTTGCCGGACGTGATCCTGAACGGCTTCTCGTGGTTCCCGTATTGAAAGGCAGCTTCATATTTGCAGCCGACCTGCTGCGTGCCATGCACGGCGCCGGGCTGTCGCCGGAGGTTGATTTCATGATGCTGGCCAGTTATCGCGCGCAAACCTCGTCGTCGGGGCAGGTTGAGGTGTTGCGGGATATCCAGACGGACGTGACGGAGCGCGATGTCCTGTTGATAGACGATATACTCGAATCAGGCAGAACGCTGGCATTTGCCAAGGACCTGCTGGCGGCACGCGGTGCACGCCAGGTGCTGACCGCTGTGTTGCTTGACAAGCCGGGCCATCGGGCAGCCGAACTTGATGCCGATTTCACAGGGTTTGAATGCCCGGACAAATTTGTCGTTGGGTACGGTATGGACATGGCCCATGCGTTCCGTGAATTGCCGTTTGTCGGCTATGTCACGAATCCAAAATAACACTTCAAGAAATCAGTGCGGGACCCTTGCTGGCAGAGACCGCCGGCAAAACAGAAAAAGGCAGCTTTTCCGTGGAGGATAAGCTGCCTTCTCCGTTTTGGGACCAGCAGGAGAGGGGCAACCTGCCGGGACCTTTTCTTTCTGACCGGCCAGGGGAAACCGGTGAGAGGTTGAAGAAACGCTGTCGCTTGAGGGGTATGAGCTGTTCGCGTTTCTGTTGGTAATGACCATAGGAAGGGACGGTGCGAGCAGATGTGCATTTTATCACATCGCAGACAGGGTGCGCTGAGACCTGCGCAAATCGGGAAGTAAGATGGCACGGTCGTGGCCGCAGACAGGCGGGCCGGTTTTAGTACAGGCCCTTGAGCAGGCGATCGATGTAGTCCAGCTCCAGCTTTGGCCGGCCGGTTTGATTGGCGCGCGAACGCAGTGCATCGAGAATCCGCCTGGCACGCTCCACTTCGGCTTCCTGCGGCACCATGTTGTCGCGCTGGCCGTATTCTTCGCCCTGCGAGGGAAGCGGACGGCCCAGCGGGTCGCGCTGTTCGCCGCGGCCTTCGCCATGGCGGCCGATATTGCCTTCGTTGCCGGTGCCCTGCTGCATCAGTTGCTGGGCCATGTTGCGGGCACCTTCACGCAGGCCCCGCATTGCTTCGCCCTGGCTGCCCAGCGCTTCATCACGCTGGCCCTGGCCCAATTCGCCGGAGGCCTCGCCCATCTCCTGCTGGGCCCGTCCCAGACCGTCAGGTGACTGCAGGCCCTGCTGCTGCATTTGCTGCATCAGGCGTTCAAGCATTTTACCGAGATCGCCCTGCTGCTGTGACAACTGGCCGTTGCCGGGTGTTTGTTGTTCGGACTGGCCGCGCCCGCCGGGCTCCTGACCCTGTTCGCCCTGCTGCTGGCCCTGGTTTTGATCGCCTGAGCGCTGCTGGCCGTTTTGCGGCATCTGGAAGGTCTGGTCCATCAGCTGCTGCTGGCGGCGCATCATTTCTGAAAGCTGGTCGAGCATTTTCGCCATTGGCGATGTGCGCTGCGGATTGGCCTGGCGCTGGCCGGGCTGCAGGTTCTGCAGGATGTTTTCCAGTTCCGACAGCATTTGCTGAGCCGCATCGCGGGCACCCGACCTGGCAAGATTCTCGATCATGTCCATCATGCGCTGCAGATCCTGCGAGCGAATTTCCTGCTGGGCGCGGTTTTGCTGCTGCTGGTTTTGCGCTTGTGGATTATTGCGCTGGTTTTCCTGCATCTGCTGCTGCATGGCCTGCAGATACTCGTTCATCGCTTCACGCAGCTGCTGCATCAGATCGGCGATTTTTTCTTCCGGTGCGCCTTCCGCAAGGGCTTTTTCAAGCTCTTTCTTGATGGCCTGCAGTTTCTTCAGTGAATCATGAAGATTGCCGGATTCTATGCTCAGTGCAATTTCCCAAAGAGTATCTGCGACCTGCTGCGACTCCTCGTGGGTACGTGCGCGGTACAGCTTGGCGGCGGCATGGCGGATACCGAGATAAACGCCCGATTTCTCGACCACGCCTTTCGGCCATACCAGAATGGCCGACAGCGCGCGCACCACATCACGCTGATTGTCCGGCTGGAAAAAGATGTTCTTGCGCTGCTCGACCAGAGCCTGGGCAAGCGGCTTGGTAAACGTGCGTTCCGGCAAGGCAAGCTTTACAACATCGCTGCGGCCCGATTGGCCGGCCTGATCCATGCCTTCGATGACAATTTCGACCGGCAAACCGGCCCAGGGGTGTGCTGTCAGATCCTGAAAGCTCTTGCCTTCGGCCTGCCTCGGATTGACCTTGCGCATTGAAATGGCAAATTCCGGCGCTTGCGACAGGAAAGGACTGTCGACATCGATCTTGTCGGTGTCCAAACCGTCGCGGCGCAGTGCAACCCGGCCGGACAGTGATGTCACACCGTAATCATCAGTCACTTTCCACGGTAGCGAGAACGCGCCGGACGGGGTGATCTGTATTTGCTCGGGCACGGTTACCACAGGGGGCAGGTCCGCAATCACGTTTACGGTCCACATGCCAAGCTCGCGGCCTGCTCCGCTCACCGTTACGATCGCTGATTTCTGGATTTTGGTGCGCAGTTCCTGCGTCGCAGACGGTGTCGCGGCGGTCTCGCCGGCTGTACCGGCCTTGGGCCCGTCAGCTTCAAGTGTGTCAAAGACGGCAGGTGCCTCGGCGCTTGATGCGGGATCAGCCAGGGTCACCTTGAGATCGTCTGCCCCGTTCAGCCGAACCACCAGTTCCGAGTCTTGCGGCACGGAGATCACGGCGACTTCACTGGTGTCTGAAACAACTTGCGCGCGGCGCGTCAGAAGGACGGGTGGCTTGGCGGTATAGGAGGGCGGATTGAGCCATGCATCCATTGCTATCGCATTGACAGCAACCGGTGCGGTCACCGCAACGGCTTCGGCAATCTTCTCGCGCCATGTGCCGGCGCTCAGGACGCCCGCTGCAATCAATGCAATCGCCAGGGCGTTGCGCAGGGCGTTCTGGTCGATGCGTGGCAACGGGGAGCGTGGCGCGCCGGCTTTCAGATCATGTAACTGTTTTGCCATGCGCCGGCGGTGGGCCTGCCACAGCACTTTTTGTTCAGGGCTGGCAGAAGTTTCATCAGCCAGTGTATCGGTCCAGCCGGATGCGGGCCGGTGCATTTTGCCTGACTTGCGTTCAATGCGTGCCAGGGCTGCCTCGCCGGATGGCCAGGACAGGCTGCCCAGGCTTTTCAATGAATATGCAAATCCGGCGCCGGCTGCGCCGAACAGGGTCAATTTCAACCAGACCGGCACCAGGTTCAGTACGCCGGACAGCATGCACAGCAGCACAATTCCTGCAATCATCATTGCAGGAAACAGCCGTTCAAGCAGGCGCTCCCAGTAGATCGCTACCTTGGCGAGCGACACCTTGCGGGCAATTATGTGTGCCGGGTCAAATTTCATGGCCTGATCATTCTAGCATAACAAGGCGAAAGCAAGGGCCACAGGGGCCATTTACCAACGCAGTAAACGCAAAAGTGATCAGAATGGATTTCACGCGCGCGCTATTGTTGCCATCCGGCAAGCCGGTCCATGCCGATCAATGCCTCATAGGTCTGCCGGGGACGGACAATGGCAAAGCGCTCGCCATTGACCAGAACTTCCGGCACCAGCAACCTTGAATTGTAGGTGCCTGCCTGGACCGCGCCATAGGCGCCGGCTGTCATGACCGCAATCAGGTCGCCGGCCTTGACCGGTGGCATCTGACGGTTCTGGGCCAGATAGTCACCGGATTCACATACCGGGCCCACCACATCGGCGATTGATGTCGCATCTGACGGGTCCGGTTCTGAAACAGTGACGATATCGTGCCAGGCATCATACAAGGTCGGCCGGATCAGATCATTCATTGCAGCGTCGACAATGATGAACTTCTTGCCTTCCTGTTCTTTCACGTGAATGACGCGGGTGACCAGAATACCGGCATTGCCGGCAATCATGCGTCCGGGCTCCATGACAAACTTGCAGTCAAGATGGCCCAGGGTTTCACGTACAACAGCGGCATATTCATCCGGGTGCGGCGGCACATCATTGGTGCCGCGATAGGGGACGCCCAGTCCGCCGCCGAAATCAACGTGGGTGATGGCATGACCATCATCGCGCAATTGCTGCACCAGTTCGCCGAGCAGGGTATAGGCCTGGTGATAAGGCTCAAGGGTTGTGATCTGGGAACCGATGTGCACATCGACGCCACTGATCCGCAGGCCCGGAAGCAAAGCCGCCCGGGCATAGACCTCCCGCGCCCGGCTCATGGAAATGCCGAATTTGTTTTCTGACTTGCCGGTGGTGATTTTTGCGTGGGTCTTGGCGTCAACATCCGGGTTGACCCTGATGGAGATGGTTGCCGTTTCGCCCAGGCGGCGGGCAACTTCAGACAAAAGCTCCAGCTCAGCTTCACTTTCAACATTGAAGCAGGCAATTCCCTCGCGCAGCGCATAGGACATTTCCGCCGCAGTCTTGCCGACGCCGGAAAAAACGATCTTCCGGGCCGGCACGCCGGCGGCACGGGCACGGCGCAACTCGCCTTCCGACACCACGTCCATGCCGGCACCGAGATCGGCAAGTGTCTTGATGACCGCCTGATTTGAGTTTGCCTTCATGGCATAGCAGATGGTCAGGTCGAGATCGTGAAAAGCCGCTTTCAGGACTTCGAAATGCCGGGTGAGCGTTGCCGTCGAATAGCAGTAAAACGGGGTTTCAACGTCTTCAGCCAGTTCGGCAAGATCAATGTCTTCAGCGTGAAGGGTGCCGTCTCGATAGGTAAAATGATGCATGGATTAACCGGTCAAACTGCTGGATCAAAAGGTATCATGGCAAAGTTATGCGTTCATTGGAACGCATGTTGCCCTACATGCGTGTCATGGTTACCAAGGCCGCATGAACACGGATGATGGGTGACAATGTTCAGTTCGGTTTTATGAGCGGGTCAATGGCGGCGGGCTCATCGGGATCAGGAACTGCAGCACCCGGTGGCGGTTCCAGAGGACCGCGTACGCCGCATGCCGACAGCGAAATTGCCAGCAGGGCAAGAACGATAAGTTTGCGCAGATCCATGGGTCCGATTCCAGACGATATTTCTTTCAGTTCGTTTCTTGTACCCTAAACCGGGGGTGCAGGCAAAGTGGCAAGTTGTGCATTGGAGCAACTTTAGAAGCGATCAGGTCCATGGTTTTGGCGGTCACAACCAAAAACCATCCTGTTCTAGTTGCCCTGCTTTGCGGTAACCGTCTGCACTTGAATCCAATACCGCGGATTGCGTGGTTCCGGCTGATTGGGGAAGGTGACAATCTGTTCGCCCTGATAGCTTTCAGCGGGCTTCAGATCCAATGGGTCAAAACCGACCGTGCGGGTGCCGATCACCGTGCAATTGGCGTTGAGCTTGCCCGGGTCGATATCAGCCTGCACCACGTCATAAAAGACCGGGCAGGAATACAGTGTGACCCGCAAGGTCACGCTGGCGACGGTGAATTCAGTCGAGCGGTTGGTGAGTGATGTCTGCAACCGCCATCTGAACAGGTCGGATTCGACACGCTCCCTGCCGGCGCTGTCAAAAACAGTCCGGCTCGGGTTGGTCAGGCTCGTCTGGCCAATGGCAATGTCGGTTGTCTTCACCGCGCCAAAAGTAACGCTTTCCTGCCTGCGGACCTCGGTGAACCTGTCAGCGGTTTTGACCTGGCCATCGGTGTCGCGCTGGGTCAGCGTGAATATCAGCATGAAAACACCAAATACGATGGTAGAAAATGCCAGCAGGCCACGCCGCCACATCCTGTTGGTGACGAACAGCCAGATTACGGCGATCAGCAGCAGATAAATTACCAGCCAGCGCATGCGTTACCTCTTTTTTCGGAAAACAAGATATTGCTCGGCACCAATCACTTAGTCATTAACTGTCCGCTATGCAATTCATGTACAGTGCGGCCAAACATCCATTATGGCAAACATGGTTGAAAACCCGCCATTGTTGATATCTTTGTGATAACGGGCATTTTGGGGATCGGGATTGTTACGATGATTTCACGACGGCAGTTCCTCAAGATCATGGGTGGCGGGTTTATCGCTTCAGCCGCCTTGAGCACTTATTCGTTTGCCATCGAGCCATTGTACCGGCTGCGACTTACGACCTACAGGTTTACGCCGCCCAACTGGACTGCCGGTTTGAAACTTCGCGTGGCATTGATTGCCGACATTCATGCCTGCAACCCCTGGATGACCATTGAGCGCATCGAAGACATTGTTGCAAGGACAAATGATCTCAAGCCCGACCTGACCTTGTTGCTGGGTGATTACAGCGCCGGCATGAACATGGTGACGGATTATGTGCACTCCAGGGACTGGGGGCCTGCTCTGGGCAAGCTCAAGGCATCTTCAGGAGTTTATTCGGTTCTGGGCAATCATGACTGGTGGGAGGACAAGAGCGCGCAGCGGGCAGGCCACGGACCCACCTTCGGCCAGTTGGCCTTGCAACGGGAAGGAATACCGGTTCTGGAAAATGACGCCGCCAGGTTAATGAAGGATGACAAGGCCTTCTGGATTGCCGGTCTGGGCGATCAGCTCGCTTTGCCGCCACATGCCAAATACGGCCGTCGGCATTGGCAGGGGGTGGATGATCTTGATGGCACCCTGGCCAAAATTACCGACACGGCGCCGGTGCTGCTGATGGCACATGAACCTGACATCTTTCCCAGTATCCCGGACCGTGTCTCGGTGACCATGTCAGGCCATACCCATGGCGGGCAGGTCCGGCTTTTCGGCTATTCACCGGTGGTGCCTTCGCGATACAAGAACCGGTATGCCTATGGGCATGTTGTTGAAAATGACCGTCATCTGATCGTTTCGGGCGGGCTTGGCTGTTCAATTGCACCGATCCGGTTTGGCTCACCGCCCGAGATCGTCTTGCTTGAACTCGGCGAAAATGCCGCTGTATGACCTGCAACGGCAAGACGAGGGCCGGTCAGGCCAGAATTTTCAACCAGCGCTTTGCCTCGCGTCTTACGTTTGCAGGTGCCGTCCCGCCGAAACTCTTGCGAGACCCGGCGGATGCGTGCGGCGTCAACACCTTGAACACATCTGAGGTGATGCGTTGTTCGACACTGTGCATGTCCTGAAGGCTTAACCCGTCCAGTTCCACACCCTTGTGTTCTGCCATCGCAACAAGCGTGCCGGTAACATGATGGGCATCCCGGAACGGCATGGCGAGGACCCGCACCAGCCAGTCTGCAAGATCGGTTGCAGTCGAGTATCCGGCACCGGCTGCGGCGGCCAGCTTTTCTGTGGCAGGCTCCATGTCGGAGACCATGCCGGTCATGGCCGCGATTGCCAGCGACAGTGCATCAATGGCGTCAAACGCCGGCTCCTTGTCTTCCTGCATGTCCTTGGAATAGGCCAGCGGCAAGCCTTTCATAACCAGCAAAAGGCTGGTGAATGCGCCCAGAATGCGGCCCGGCTTGGCACGGATAAGCTCGGCTGCATCGGGGTTTTTCTTTTGCGGCATGATTGATGAGCCGGTGGTGAACCGGTCCGACAGCCTGACAAAACCGAACTGCGGTGTCGACCAGATGACCAGCTCTTCGGCAAATCGCGACAGGTGCATGGCACAGATCGAGGCTGCTGCAAGGGTTTCCAGCACGAAATCACGGTCTGCCACGCTGTCAAGCGAGTTACGTGTCGGCCGGTCAAAGCCGAGCGCCTTTGCTGTCATGGTGCGATCAATGGGAAACGAGGTACCTGCAAGCGCTGCTGCGCCGAGCGGGCTCTCGTTCAGTCTTTTGCGGGCGTCGGCAAACCGTGAGCGGTCACGTGCAATCATTTCCACATAGGCCAGCAGGTGATGACCGAAAGTGACCGGTTGGGCGGTCTGCAGGTGGGTAAAGCCCGGCATCACCGCGTCAGCATGTGTCAGTGCCTTTTTGGCCAGCGCGCGCTGCAGGCCCAATAGCTGTTCATCAAACATGTCCAGGCAATCGCGGACATAAAGCTTGAAATCCGTGGCCACCTGATCATTGCGGGACCGGGCCGTGTGCAGCCTGCCGGCGGCATCGCCAATGCGATCCTTAAGGGCTGATTCCACGTTCATGTGAATGTCTTCGAGCGCTGCCGAAAAGGTGAACCGGCCCGCTTCAATGTCGGCGCCGATGGCCTTGAGACCAGCCACGATGTCACGGACATCTGATTTGGCAATGATGCCACATTCCCCCAACATGGTGGCGTGGGCTATCGAACCTGCGATATCCTGTGCAAAAAGACGCTGATCAAAGCTGATCGAGGCATTGATCTTTTCCATTATCTCATCGGGACCGGTGTTGAACCTGCCGCCCCACATCTTATTTGTCATCTATGACCTGCCATCAGTTTGCATGTTCAAGAACCCAAAAAGCCCGGAAAAACCATGACCAGTAACAGCCCCAAGCCACAACCATCATCATCCCGAAACAAGATGCTTGGCATCGTTGCGGCCGGTCTTGCGGTTGCCATAGGCGGGGTTTACGCGATGTTGGGCAGTAATGGCAATGAAGAGGTTAGCCAAAAAACCGTCGAAGTGGCTGCACCTGCCGCATCGGACGGCGCAGCTTCGAAACTGGACAAGTCTTTATCCACCGGTGCAATGGCCGCCTTTGTGTTCAAGAAGGACCGGCCCGAGGTGGTGACCGGCGACTTCAAGGATGCCGACGGCAAGACAATTGACATGAGCAACTGGAAGGGCCGGGTGGCGCTGGTCAATCTGTGGGCGACCTGGTGCGGGCCGTGCCGGGCAGAAATGCCCCACCTCGCCAAGCTTCAGGAACTCTATGGCGGCGATCAGTTTGAAGTTGTCGCCCTCAGCGTCGATCTGAAAGGCGCAGAAGCGTCATCTGCCTTCCTGAAGGAGATCAAGGCCGACAATCTTGCGCTTTACATCGACCAGACGAGCAAGGCCATGAAAAAACTGGGCGCGTACGGGTTGCCGCTGACGGTGCTGGTTGACCGCGAGGGCCGGGAAATCGGCCGTCTGCTCGGGCCGGCTGACTGGATCGCAGACGACGCCAAGCGGCTGATCGAAGCTGCAATAGCGGAAAACCCGCAATCCTGATCATTCCCATTTAAGTGTGAAATGCTCTAGAGCAACATGGGTTCAAGTGAACCCATAAAGTTGCTCTATCACTTTGAAAGCGATCAGGTTTATGATTTTTGGTTGATTCAACCAAAAATCATCCTGATCTAGCGGGGTTGCTGTGCGAGCCAGGTCCGTGCCACATCCAGGTTTGGCAGGCGGCGCCAGCCGACAGGTGTTTCAACTGCAACCGAGCCATCTTCCAGCGTCATTGCCAGATGTCCGTCAATGTTGAATTCGTCAATGGCAAGCGGCCATCCGCGCGGGTCGGATGTATCCGGTATGATTGGAGGTGGTGGCGGTGCGTAGGGTGCGGGCTCAAAAGGTTTTCGAGCGGACGTTTCATCTGCGCCGGCATCCTGGTCTTCGTTACCATCAGCCTCCAGTGCTGCCAATTCATCCTCTGTAGGTGGAGTTGGCTGCATCGGCGGCAGATCGTCATCGCCGGTTGCCGCGACTATCATGGCCCCGCCGGCACTCGGACCGTTGTCCAGCAGTCTTGCCGTATTGTTGGCGGTCATGATCATCGCCTTTGCCATCGTCGCGTTGATGACACACAGCAGGCCGAGTGTAAGGGTTGCCGCGCCGCCCGCCATCAACGGTCCACCGGCAGCGATACCGAAATCACTCTGCATCAAAAGATAAATGCCGTAAGCCAACAGGCCGCCGCCACCGAGTACGGCCAGCCATCCCAACGCTCCCACAAGACCGGCGATACCGCGGCCGGAAGTCACTTCTTCAGACATATATGTACCCCCGTACCAAAACCCTCAGCATCAGTTGACCACAAAACTGCCTTTTGGGCAATTCGTCATCTGGTCGGGACGGGCGTCTCGCCACGATAGTCATAGAAACCACGATTGGTTTTGCGGCCAAGCCATCCGGCCTCGACATATTTCACCAGCAACGGGCACGGCCTGTACTTGCTGTCGGCAAGTCCGTCAAACAGCACCTGCATAATGGACAGGCAGGTATCAAGCCCGATAAAATCGGCCAGTTCCAGCGGCCCCATCGGGTGATTTGCCCCGAGTTTCATGGCTTTGTCGATGGCTTCCACTGACCCGACGCCTTCGTATAGCGTGTATACGGCCTCGTTGATCATCGGCAGCAACACCCGGTTCACGATGAATGCCGGGAAATCTTCAGCTACCGCCACAGACTTGTCCAGGGTGCCGACAAATTCACGCACTTCCTGGAAAATTTCATCGGCTGTGGCGATGCCCCGAATAAGCTCTACCAGTTCCATCACCGGTACCGGGTTCATGAAATGAATGCCCATGAACCGTTCCGGCCGGTCTGTTCCGGCAGCCAGCCGGGTGATGGAAATCGAGGACGTATTGGAGCCGATCATGGCGTCCGGTTTCAGGTGCGGGCAAAGATCATTGAATATCTTGCGTTTTACGTCTTCATCTTCAATGGCTGATTCAATGACCAGGTCGACATCGCCGAATTGTTCAAAACTGCTGTACGGAGCAATCCGCTCAAGCGCTGCCTTGCGGTCTGTTTCTGAAATTTTTTCTGATTTGACCTGGCGGGCCATATTGCCATTGATGGTGGCAAGCCCTTCTTCGATCCTGTCTGTCGATATGTCGTACAGACCCACGTCGTAGCCGGACAGTGCGCAAACATGTGCGATGCCTGAGCCCATCTGACCCGCACCGATAATTCCGATTTTCCTGATCGTCATATTATTTTATGTCTCTTCATGTCGCGAAGTGCGGGAGCCTATCGCGGGTGCTGCCGCGCGGCAAGAGAGTTTATCGCACTGCAATATACAACCCGCCTGACGATTCCGTCAGACGGGTTGGGATGTGTTTTTTGAGACTCTTCCGGCTCAGCTATTACTCTGCAGAGGAACCTGGGTTCAACTGAACCCATACTGATCTAGTAACCAGCCTTTGCCAATTCTTCGTCGAGGGCCGGCACGGCTTCGAACAGGTCGGCCACAAGACCATAGTCAGCCACCTGGAAAATCGGCGCTTCTTCATCCTTGTTGATGGCCACGATGACTTTTGAGTCCTTCATGCCGGCAAGATGCTGAATGGCACCGGAAATACCGACGGCAATGTACAGGTCAGGTGCGACCACCTTGCCGGTCTGGCCAACCTGGTAATCGTTCGGCACATAGCCTGCGTCAACCGCAGCGCGTGACGCACCAACGGCGGCATTGAGCTTGTCGGCAACTTTTTCCAGCATGGCGAAGTTCTCACCGTTCTGCATGCCGCGTCCGCCGGACACGATAATGCCGGCAGAGGTCAGTTCCGGACGGTCGGACTTGGACAGGTTTTCACTGACATAGGAGGTAAGGCCGGGATCGGCAGGCGCATCGATTTTCTCAATTGCCGCAGAACCACCGGTACCGGCAGACTCAAACGAAGCGGTCAGGACGGTAATGATTTTCTTGGCACCCGTTGCCTGAACGGTCTGCACCGCATTGCCGGCATAGATCGGACGTTCAAATGTATCGGCGCTGTTCACGGCAATGATGCCGGAGACCTGCATTTCGTCGAGCAGGGCCGCGACACGCGGGGACACGTTTTTGCCGTTGGTTGTTGCAGGCGCGACCATGGCGTCGTGATCTGCCATCAGGCCGACGATGAGCGCAGCCATGGGCTCAGCCAACGAGCGCTCGAACATTGCATCGTCGCAATGCAGAACCTTTTTGACACCGGCAAGTCCGGCGGCTTCCTTGGCTGCACCGTCGGCATTGTGTCCGGCCACGAGCACATGGATGTCACCGCCCATCTGGGCAGCGGCGGTCAGTGCCTTGTGGGTTGCGTCCTTGAGACCGGCATTGTCATGCTCTGCTATGAGGAGAATGGCCATGATCAGATAACTCCTGCTTCGTTCTTCAGCTTGTCAACAAGCTCGGCAACCGATGCCACTTTCTTGCCGCCCTGGCGTGCCGGTGGCTCAACGGTCGTTACGACTTTCAGTTTCGGTGCAAGATCAACACCCATGTCAGCAGCGATCTTTTCATCAAGCGGCTTCTTCTTGGCTTTCATGATGTTCGGCAGCGACGCATAACGCGGCTGGTTGAGACGCAGATCGGTGGTGACGATCATCGGCATCTTGACCTTGATGGTCTGCAGACCGCCGTCGATTTCGCGGGTAATGTCCGCACTGTCGCCGTTCAGTTCGATCTTTGAGGCAAACGTGGCCTGTGACCAGCCCATCAGTGCAGACAGCATCTGCCCGGTCTGGTTGCAGTCGTCGTCAATGGCCTGCTTGCCCAGGATCACCAGATCAGGTTTTTCCTCTTCGATGACAACCTTGAGCAGCTTGGCAACACCGAGCGGTTCAACATACTCGTCATGCTTGATAAGGATGCCGCGGTCGGCACCCATTGCAAGCGCAGTGCGGATGGTTTCCTGAGCCTGCTGAGGGCCGACCGAGACCGCAATAACCTCGGTTGCAGTACCAGCTTCCCTGAGGCGAAGGGCTTCTTCCACGGCAATTTCGTCGAAGGGGTTCATCGACATTTTGACGTTGGCCAGTTCGACACCCGAACCATCGGCCTTGACGCGGATCTTGACATTATAGTCAACCACCCGCTTGACAGCGACCAGTACTTTCATTTGAGGCAATCTCTCTCGTTAATGGTGACCGCAGCCCAATTGGCTAGCACCCGTGAATTCAGCCGCCACAAGCAAAGTTGTGCGAGGCGTGGCCGGGACCCTATTGGCGAGGTATCGGGTCCGTCAATGCGATAGTCGTCAATTTCGGGTCAATTGCGACTTCTGGTCACTGTTTTTCAGCACAATTGGTATGACAAGAGGTTATTGCTCAGGACGCTCTTGCTCCCAGGGTATTCCTGAACAGGGCGGCAACCAGGAAACCGGCTGCAAACCCGCCTATGTGCGCCCACCATGCGACGATCACTTCGCCTTTGGACTCATCGAGATAAAGCGACAGAAACTGGAAGCCGATCCAGGCGGCCAGGGCCCAGCCGGCCGATATGCGTAACGGGATCTTCATGAACAGCAAGACCCACACGCGCGCTTTTGGATAAAGCACCAGATAGGCACCCAGAATTCCCGATACCGCACCTGATGCGCCGACCAGTGGCGCTGTTGAATCAGGATTGGCAATTACATGGGCCGACGCAGCGACGATGCCACACACGAAGTACAATACCAGAAACCCGAAATGGCCGAATGCATCTTCAACATTGTCGGCAAAAACCCACAGGAACGCCATGTTGGCCAGCAAATGCATCCAGCCGCCATGGATGAAGGTGTAGGTGATGAGCGTCAACGGTTCAGGAATGTTGGCCAGTGACATTTCGCTGAACGACAGATTGCCGATCTCGCCAGGCACAAGGCCGAGTGATGTTGCAAAGGCAAGCTGGTTCATGCCGAGATTGCCGTACTGCATCAACAGAAACACACCTACGTTGGCCAGGATCAGCGCGCCGGTTACAAACTGGAAGCGGATGACAGTTAACGGCGTATTGTCGTGCAGCGGCAAAAACATATGGTTGGTCCAGCTAGCCTTGGGTCGCGCCGGGTTTCCACAACACATCGCCGTCATCGCGTGCATTGACCCAGCGGCTTGCCACAAACAGGAAGTCGGACAGTCTGTTGAGATAGGTCGAGGCTTCCAGGGACACCTGCTCTCCGGGTATGGAGGCAAGCTCGATAATATGGCGTTCAGCGCGGCGGCAGACGGTGCGGGCCTGATGCAGATAGGCCGCTGCGGGGTGACCGCCAGGCAGGACGAAAGACCGCAGCGGTTCCAGCTTGTCATTCAACTGGTCAATTTCCACTTCTAGGCGATCAACCTGATTTTGCTTGATGCGCAGGGGTTCCCAGGCCAGTTCTTCGCCGGTATCCGGCGTACACAGATCAGCCCCAAGGTCGAACATGTCATTCTGGATGCGCGCCAGCATGGCATCAAGCTCGTTCATGTCCTTGCCGGCCGTATGCAGCCGCACAATGCCAAGTACGGAGTTGGCTTCATCCACGGTGCCGTAGCTGGCGATACGGGCATGGAATTTGGGCAGTCGCTGACCGGTGGACAGCGCCGTCGTGCCGTCGTCTCCGGTCTTGGTATAAATCTTGTTCAGAACCACCATCGCACCAGTCCCTGTCCATCGCTTCGTTGTTGCGCAGTTTGGCCGGACCTTACGCATCTGAATCCGTTCAGTCTACCCGCAGAACACGCGCCGGATTGGCGCGCAATGCCGACCATGTTGTGATCAGTCCTGCAGCCACCGTAACAGCAAGTGCTACCAGCGCGGTCGCTGCCGCAACCAGGCCGGAAAATTGCCACTCAAGCCCCAGTATCTGGGTGATGACTGCCCATGCGCTCAAGCCGCCCGCGATGATGGCGAAGCCCGCAGTTGCCAGCCCGAGCAATGCATATTCAATGACCAGCGCGCGCAACAACTGCGAACGGGTAGCGCCATAGGTTTTCAGAACAACCGCATCATATATGCGCCCGGACAGTCCGGTTGCCAGCGCCCCGCCGAGCACCAGAATGCCGGCCAGCACGGTAACGGCATTGGCGCCGCGGATGGCGGTGATAAGCTTGACCATGAGCGAGTTTATGGCATCCAGTGCATCACGCACCCGGATCGATGTTATGGTCGGGTAGGGCCTGGAAACCGCCTTGAGAATATCAAGCTCACGGGCCGGGTCGGCCTGAGCCGTGACAACGAACATGTGCGGTGCGCCAGCAAAGGTGTTTGGTGAAAACATCATGACGAAGTTGATCTGCAGGGAGCGCCAGTCAACGGCCCGGAAATTTGCCACTTCAGCGGTGATTTCCCGGCCCAGCACGTTGACGCTGACGGTGTCGCCGATTTTCAGGCCGATGCCTTCGGCAATGTCGGCGGAAAACGATACCTGCGGTGTGCCGGAATAATCGGCCGGCCACCATTCGCCTTCAGTCAGTTGGCCGCCTTCGGGCGCGGTGGCCGAATAGGTGATGCCGCGATCACCGCGTAATGCCAGGGCGGCATCGGCGCTGGCCTTGACCTGACTGGCCGATACGCCGTTCACCTTGACGATACGGCCACGCAGCATGGGCGCCCGGCTGACAGCTGAAGCGCCTGACTGTTCCAGCGTTTTAGCGAATTGA
>Ga0316187_10002486_pt1 | contig 16029 bp, 10 predicted proteins | sample CroRivburrow1_MG_FD_204927 | JGI IMG/M metagenome (GOLD analysis project Ga0316187, IMG submission 204927) | Coastal sediment microbial communities from Maine, United States - Cross River worm burrow 1 | ecosystem: Environmental > Aquatic > Marine > Coastal > Sediment | place: USA: Maine... | reverse complement strand
ATATGTAAGCCCAGCCCTGATTATTCCGCGACGCTTGAGTTCTGCAAAAAGTCTTCCTGAAAGCCTTTTTTCATTGGTTTTTTTAGGCCTGGGAAGATTTTCTCCTCTCAGAGCAAAGGTTTTTACCGGATAATCAACATTTTTAAGCTCCAATTCCCCAAGGTAGGCTGTTTGAATATCCTCCATGGCCCGTACTGATTTCTGTACTGCATCAGAGATATAAACACCACCGGGTTCAGCGATTGATTGTAATCTGGAAGCAATGTTCACTCCATCACCATAGATATCTCCTCCTTCTATCATTATCTCACCCAGGTGAATACCGATCCGGAGGTTAATATCTTCCTCCTGGTACATTTCTTCCTGTATCTCTATAGCACAGTAAATTGCATCCGAGGCAGTAGAGAAACTGGCCATGGCACCATCACCCATTTCCTTCAACCAGGAACCACTATGTTTTTCAACCAGAGGTTTTTGTATTTCCCGATTTCGACGAACCAAGCGCATGGCCTTGGCCTCGTCACTACCCATCATGGAGGTATAACCGACAATATCGGTAAACATGATTGCAGCTAACTTACGGGTTGGTTCAGGCATAGTTTTCGAAGATAATGAAAAAGAACTATAAAATACATAACTGATGTTTGAAGAATTATTTCTGGCTATAAGAATTTGATTTTGATACTTGCAGTATTGAAGTCTGTGATATCAACATACGGTCTAAAACCGAAGTTTCCTTAAGTGGAATAATTGAGTATTGTACCTGCAGAGCCTTCAATTACATCGGCGGAAGTAATTATAGTTAGTTAAAGAAAGATGATTTCATAATTGTACAATGCGACACCGGCACCAGGAAAAGCCTTGTTATTTTCTTTAAAAAGGTCTACTCCAAATTTTCCAAAGGTTCCAGGTATCCTTCGGAAATAACCTTTTCCCTCATTTCAGCCAGATGGCCCTCTACGGTAACAAGAATTTTTTGAAATTCCTGTTCATTTTTTAAGGGCTCCAGGAAATCATTATTCATATACCACATGTAATCATAAAAATTCCTTTCAATAGCCTTTTCCAATAGCTTTATACTTTCTTTTTTATTATCCAGTGTAGCATGCATTCCGGCAAGCATAATTAGCTTTCGTGGATTATCATCATTCAGGTTATCTGATATCCTATTCAATAATCCTTCAATTTCAAAAAAGCCAGTTTTACTATCTCCAGATTTTATTTTTATCAAAGCCCTGTACATGTATAAACTGTATAATTCAATCTTATTATAACTCAATTCTATATCCTCATTAAAACTATCCTCAAAATTAATATTCAAAAAATAGGCTGCTTTCTCGAGGCTGTCCATCTTATAATACAAAATACCTTTATAAGCAATATCATTTGACTTTTCTGTTAAGTCAATCATTCGTTCCGTATGCTCCATGGCTTTTCTGTAGTTGCCCTTTCCCTCTTCTGCAGTCCTAAGATTTTCAAAGCCAAAATAGAGATCTGGATTTATATCCAAAGCTTTTTGTCCGTAATACCTGGTATATGCAAAAAGCCCTATAGAATTTGTAGCATTTGTCATATCAATGTATGAAATGCTGTTATTCGGATCTAACATGATAGCACGATTGGCCCATAAAGCAGCCTTTACATGTCCCCCCAGCATTTGATAACACCATCCTGCATAATTATTAGGTGCATTTTTATTTACACTATATGCCTTCAAATAAAGTTTTAATCCCTCCTCAATTTCACCGTGTAACACATTGGCATAAGCCAAACCGTTTAAAGTGTATGCGTCTTCTGAATTCCTCTCATATGCAATTGAAGAATAATGTTTGGCTGAATCTATCCAATTATTTTTAAAATCCAGCTCGGTTCGCTGGCCATATGCCTGTCCCAAGGCAGCATATGCCTGTTGGAAAGCAGGATCCAGCTGGATAGCCCCATGTAAATAGTTGATGGCAGTTCTATTCATTTCAGTATCCCATATTCGCATAAGGTCTCTCGCTTTCATGAAATTATCATATGCTTCATAACTCTCAGTAGGTAGATCATTATCCATTTCATTTAAAGCAACCTGCATATTTTTGGCAATGGCACTTGCTACTTCGAACTGAATATCAAACACTGACTTGACAGAAAGATCCATTTCAAGTCTGTCAGACCAAATTCGTTGATTTTTATTTGCATCAATCAGGGTAATATTCATAATCGCCTGATTCTCCATCTTTCTTATGCTGGCTTCTAAAAGATGTGACACATTAAGTTCCTTTACTATTTCTGAGTATGGTTTGGGATTATCACGATAATACAGCATTGAAGTTACTGAAGGCACCCGGATTCCCTGAATTTTAGATAATTGGTTGGTTACATCTTCCATCAATCCATTACAAAAATATAAATTAGATGCTTCTTCACTGTCATTTCTGAAAGGCATTACAGCAATGGCAATATCCTCACCCTTTGTGCCATTTAATTGAGATTGCTTGTTGGAAAGAGAAGAAACTACATTTATACTTACTGCTATAACCAGAAGCACTATTATAAAGGTGTTGTTTGTTAATGGCTTTTTCTGATTTATCGAAAAAGGATTCTCCCAGCTTTCTCTTGAAGTGACTTTTACAAATCCTTTGGGGCTTCTTTCATAATTCCAGGCCAGATAAATTGAAACAGGAAATCCCAATAGCAAAAACCCCTGTAATATAAAATTAATCGTATCCTCCGGTTTTAATACCAACAATAGATTATAGATGAGAAATGTAAAAATAAGGTAGGTAAGAATTGCTCTTACCACATTGCGACGTTTCAATTCTGCTATAAACCGTCCGGACAGTTTTTTCTCGCTCGTTTTTCGAGGTATCGGTAGATATTCGCCACGCAAGGCATAGGTTTGAACCGGGTAATCTACATTTTTCAATTCTATATCACCCAGAGGAATTGCTAAAATATCTGAATTGCTTTTAATGGCTTTATAAACCGTATCTGATATATAAATTCCTCCTGAATCAGCGATAGATTCCAACCTTGATGCTATATTAACTCCATCTCCGTATATATCTCCATTTTCAATAGCAACTTCTCCTAAATGAATGCCAATCCTGAGGTTTAAATCCACATCCTCAATAAGTGTTTTTTGAATCTCCAGAGCACAATGAACGGCATCGGATGCTGTAGTAAAACTGGTCATGGTACCATCACCCATTTCCTTTAACCATTCACCGCCATATTTCTTTACCAGAGGCTTTTGGACTTCCCTGTTTCTTCGAACCAATTGCATAGCTTTGGACTCATCATTACCCATCAGGGCTGTATATCCAGCGATGTCAGTGAACATTATTGCAGCTAGCTTACGGGTTGGTTCTGGCATATTTTTCGAAGATAAGTAAAAAGGGAGCAAAAAAGTAAGAATTGATGATCAGATACACTCATTAGTTTATAAGTCATAGGTTTATTTGTTGTTCACATATTAATGAAAATTTTATTATAGAAATTTGTTCAATTATTAAAAAATGCAAATAATACTTTCTAATAAATTAGGTTCTAATAACTTTTTAGTGTTCCTTTCACCTTACTCAAAACTGCTCTGCTGCCAAATACCGCCGTTTAAATTTTTAATTAAAGATCAAAAACAAGAAGAATGAAACCACTTTCGAATAAAAAGCTTAAAGTAGGTGTAATAGATTTAGTACACAAAGGCCCTACCAAAAATCCATATGCCCGTGTAATGCATGCAAACCTTGCAAGCATAATGCCTCAGGTAGTCGCTACCTGGTGTGAGCAAGAAGGCCATGATGTCCAGTACATATGCTATACCGGCCTGGAGGACCTAACTAAGGAATTACCAAAAAATATAGATATCGTATTTATTGGTGCGTTTACTCAATCAGCATTAACTGCATACGCATTAAGTAATATGTTTCGCAGCCAGGGAGCTGTAACCGTACTTGGAGGGCCACACGCCCGGTGCTATCCCGATGATGCAATTAAATACTTTGACTTTGTAACAGGTTTTACCGATAAAGATGTAATTGTTGACATACTCAATGATGCAGAACCACATCGGCCTACTGGCATATATATTTCTTCCGAAAGACAACCTACTATCCTTCCCGGTGTAAAAGAAAGATGGAAATTCGTTGAGGCCACTTTAAAAAAGGCGCCATTTATGAAAATCGTCCCAATGATCGGAAGCATGGGTTGTCCTTACACCTGTCCGTTCTGTATTGATTCTGTTATTCCCTATCAAACTATGGAATATGATCAGATGAAGGAAGATCTCCGGCATATTGCTGCCTTAAAAAAAACACCCTGGGTCGGTTGGCATGATCCGAATTTTGGCATTCGGTTTAATGAAACATTAGATGCAATAGAATCAGCAGTGAAACCCGGCAGTATTACTTTTGTTGCTGAATCCAGTCTTGCCATTCTTTCGGAAAAGAATATGATACGGTTACAGAAAAACAGTTTTGGCGGACTATTACCTGGAATTGAATCCTGGTATGAATTGGGCAATAAATCAAAGGTTTCTCGAAAAAATGGACTTGAAAGAGTAAAACAAGTTGCCGAACATTCTAATATGATCATGAGATATGTCCCCTATCTTCAAACCAATTTTGTTTTTGGTTTAGATAGTGATTTTGGATCTGAGCCATTTGAACTAACAAAAAGATTTGTAGATCTGTCCCCTGGCTCTTTCCCTGGGTATTCTTTATTGAGTGCTTTTGGTGAAGCTGCTCCTCTGAACCTGACTTATCAGAAAGAAGATCGTGTTCTCCCTTTTCCATTTCATTTTCTTAACAATCACCTGGCCATGAATGTAAAACCCAAGAATTATGACTGGGTATCATTTTATGATCGTATTATTGATATAACAGAATACACATTTTCCTGGAAAGCAATGACCAGAAGGCTTATGGCTAACAATAAAGGCATCCCAAAATGGTTGAATTTTGTAAGAGCCTTATCTCATGAAGGATCTGGTCGTATTAAATTCTATAAAAGTATTCGCAATAACCTTAAAAATGACTCTTCGTTTAGAGATTATTTTGAAGGGAATACAACAGAATTGCCACAGTTTTATTTAGATATTATTAAAAAAGACCTGGGTTATTTATGGGAATGGCTTCCTGAAGGTGCTATATCTCATGACCATAAGGCCTATCTAAAGAAACAATCTGCTCCCAAAGAGCAAAGAAGTGTTGGCACCTGATAAAATAGACTAAAGCCTAAAGCCTGAATCGGATCATTTTCACTTATTCTTCCGTGATATAAAAAGGTTGATTTTTGTGTGGTTTATGAAAACTTTGCATTAAATGAGACCAAATTAGGCATTTCATTTACCACAATATATTATGCGGCATATAGGTATATTGAAATAATCTACCAGAAAACAATATACAAAACTACCATAACCATAACCAAAATCAAGGCCAGAATGCGGGCATCATACCAGGTAGTGATCTTATGATCTATTAAGAATGACAAGGGTCGATCCAGTGTAAGTCCTTCTATATTTTCAATATCTGGTCTGGGAGTAAGAAGGCTTACAATAATATAAAACAGGGTACATATAACAAATAACCACCAGGCCTGCATCATAAATGGAATACCCCAATCGTTTGTGATTATCATCTTCCCAGAAATAGGTGAAAAGTCTAATATGAAGGTCAGAATACCCATCACTAATCCGAAAATAAGAGTCCATAATCCAGCTTCCTTGTTGCCCCGTTTCCAGAAAACACCTAGAATAAATACAGTAGCTATCGGAGGTGAAAGCACTGCCAGTAATGAATTAATAGCTTCAAATATACTTGGGAAACGGGCAATCAAAGGCGACCATGCAATAGCAGATATAATAACAACAACCATGGTTATCCTTCCGATCAATGTAAGCCTTTTATCAGAAGTTGTCGGCCAGATTCTCTTAATAATATCAATTGAGATCAACGTACCTGAGCTATTAAGTGCGGCAGCAATCGTACTCATAAGTGCCGCCAGTAAAGCAGCAGATACCAGTCCTTTTAATCCGACAGGTAGAAGTTCAGTAATTATTATGGGTAAGGCATCATTTGGGTCAGTTATCTGATCCTTAAAAATGATGTATGCAAAAATTCCCGGGAATACCATAATAAATACCGGTAGAATCTTTAAAAATCCGGCAAATATAGGACCAGATTGAGCATCTTGCAGACTCTTTGCTCCTAGTACTTTCTGTACGATAGTCTGGTCAGCACACCAGTAATACAATCCCAATACCGGATATCCCAATATTACATGATACCATTTCAGAGGACTATCAGCATGATTTTGAACCATACTTAACTGATGTGGCTTCAATGCATCTCTGAGTTCGCCATAGGAGTTTATGCCAAAATCTGACAAACTATTAAAAGCAAGAATGGCCATAACCGTTGCTCCAATTATAAGTACCCCAGTTTGAATAGTTTCCGTAACTACAACAGCCTTTAAACCTCCCAGAACGGTATACAATACCGTTACACTTGATATTACAAGAATGGAGGTCCACATATCAATACCAAAAAAGTTTTCAAAAACAACCGCTCCTGCATATAAGCTGATACCGATATGCAGAAAAAGTGCACTCAAAATGGCCATAAAAGCTAAAAACGATCGAGCTGCCGGACTATACCTTTTTTCCAGGAATTCTGGAAGAGTGGATATTTTAGATCTAAAATAAAAAGGGGCGAAAATAAGCCCTAAAATAATGAGAAGAAAAGCTGCCATCCATTCAAAATTGCCCCATACCAATCCGTCTTTGTAACCCTGCGCCGCAAGTCCAACCATGTGGATGGTGGATATATTTGCTGCAAACAAAGAAGCTCCTACAAGCATCCAATTTAATGACCGGCCAGCAAGGAAGAAGCCTTCATTAGAATCTTTGTTTTTTCGACGAAAACTAATATATACTCCAACTGACATTATGATGAGAAGGTAAAGAATAATTATCGCCAGATCGATAGCAGAGATTTTCATTTTATGCGCTGATTAATACATAAAAAATTCATTTCAAAAATGTTATTTATTAAATTCATTTACTGCCTCAAACATTGCGACAATATTCTCAGGTGGTACTTCGGGTAATATATTGTGTACTGTATTGAATACAAATCCTCCACCTGGAGCCAGTATTTCGCATCGTTCAGATACATGCCGCTTTACTTCCTCCGGTTTTGCCAGATTTAATATGGTCCTGGTATCAGCGCCACCTCCCCAAAAAGTGATATCCTTTCCAAATTCTATTTTTAGTTTTTCAGGTTCCATATTCCTGCATGTTGTTTGTACCGGATTAATGATTTCAAAGCCCGCCTCAATTAGGTCAGGAAGTAAATCATAAATAGAACCACAGGAATGGAGAAAGGTCCGCATTTGGCTATTGCTTTTTACAAAGTCACATAGAATACGGTGTCTTGGTTTAAAAAATTTGCGGTAGGTCTCAGGATCCATAAATGGACCACTATCCATTCCAAGATCATCCCCAAAACGGACAATATCAACAATATCACCTACTGACTTACATACCTTTTCCAGAAATTCCAGATGTTTTCCAACTAAAACATCCAAAAGTCTTTCAACATTAACCGGTTCAAGATATAAATCCATCATGAAATTATCCATACGCCGTAAAAATGTCCCCCACTCAAATAAATTGCAACCAACTACAACCATCAAAGCTTTGTCCGTAGATATCCTAAGATTTTTGGTATTCATTCGTAAATTATCCCAAAAATCATCTTCGTTTTGGTGATCCCAGGGACTATGAACAAAGGAAGACCAAAGAACCTGATCCATTGCTTTATCCAAATCTTTAAAATCACCCGGATATCCATCCAGATATGGAAAATATGTCTGATCATAAAATGTAGCTTTATGAGGCATTCGTGCAATGGCTTTTCCAGACTGGTTGAATGCTGTATGGGACCCATCTTTTTCAGCCTTTGGTCGAAACCATATTGGATATAATGCGCTATTACCATCAGCCATATTGATAGTATACCAATCGTTTTTATTCGTATTGAACAACCTGCCAATATCTACAACATCAATTCCAAAATGATCGAGCATAAAATCCTCAGGCTGAGCCAATTGCTGAACCACATCATAGATATATGTGTTACCTTCACTTATTTCCAGATATTTTTTAAGATTATGATAGGCAATAGCTGAGATGCCAGAACTAGGTGTGGCACCAAGATCAATGGGGATGCGATCAGGCTCCATGTGATCTATGGCTGCCAAAATACGTTCTCTTGAGTTCATTGATTATTTTATCATTATAAAAATAAGTATGAGTATAAATAATTTCAATTATTTTAATCACTGTGAAATACTTCTTCCATATTTGTCCACCATTCTCCTTCCTTTGCATTGATAATAGGTTCCTGACAAGGATCTGTCTCTTTCCACCATCGTTGCGTACAGGTATCCTCCTCCATTTTTTTCATATCGTCAGCAAAATCATCTCCTATGTACTCGAAATATGCAAACAGATGATCGTCCTGAAGATAAATAGTGTAATTGCGGATGTTGCACTCACGTATATTTTCTACAACGCAAGGCCATGGATTCGCATGTAATTCTCTATAGTATTCAAGTTTTTCAGGTTTGACTCGAATAACCTGTCCATATCTTTTGACATTTTCAGGAATATTGGGCTCCACTTTTACCTGGTTTCGATTAGGTTCGCATGCGATAAAAATCGCTGATAAAAACAATAAAAAATAAAGTGTTCTTAATAAAAAAATCATGGTATTGCATGTTTAAAAAATATAAAAGAGCCATCGCTATTCTATATACAATACTTTGTATCCGAAGATAAGGAAAAAGGATAATAAAAAATAAAATTAAGAGGTAAACAGATGATTGGTTAGAAAGAAAGGCATAATTCAGTAGAAAGAAGATGAACGCTGTAAGTTGGATACAAAATTTAAGAAACAGACATATCTGATAGCCGGAGTCCCCGTCTACTCTTATACTAAATCGTGATCTGGTGATTTGTGATTGGGTGATTTAAATTGATGATTTCCTGATCTAATATTCTACTGTTCTGCTACGCAACTGGTTATTTGGTTAATCGGGAAATTGGTTATTGAACACTTGTTTAGGCGTTTATAGGTTTATACAAAAAACCGTAATCTACAATCCCTCAATTACACAGTTCCTCAAATCACTTCGAGCTACGACCTATCAGCCGTAATATCTCGTTGTGTTTGAACCAGATAATTATTTGAATTAAATTAGAGATTATTGTATTGCCGTTAATTTCAAAAAAGAAATTATGAAAGATCGAAAATGTATCAAGTTGTTGTTTACAGTGTCAATTTTATTAATCGGAAACCATTCTCTGTTTTCCCAATCCTCCTATGCTACTTTAGATTATTTGAAAAGTATATCAGGTAAGCAAATACTATCAGGACAGCATAATAAAGAGCCCAATTCTGATCCGGACAAATGGACGGAATGGATCCATGAAACGACGGGTAAATACCCGGCACTTTGGAGTGGTGACTTTTTATTCCAGGAAGAGAATATCGAGAATCGGTGGACCATGATTCATGAGGCTAAAAAACAATGGGACAAAGGAATCGTAGTAAATATCATGTGGCATGCCTGCAATCCTGCTCTAGGAGGAGATCCCTGTGGTTGGGATTCGAGTCTGCTAACCAAAATTAGTGATGAAGATTGGTCTCAACTTATTACAGATGGGACTGAGTTGAATAAGGTATGGAAATCTATGATGGATGATGTGGCCCAATACCTTCAATTTCTGGAAGACAAAAAGGTGGAAGTTTTATTTCGCCCTCTCCATGAAATGAACCAGGGCGCATTTTGGTGGGGTGGACGGCCCGGGCCTGATGGAACAGCTCAGCTTTTTCGAATAACTCATGATTATTTTACGGTAACCAAAGGATTGTCAAACCTCATCTGGATTTGGGACATGCAGGATTTCACAACCCTTGAAAACGATCTTGTCACCTACAACCCGGGAGGAGAATATTGGGACATCCTGGCCCTCGACTATTATGAAGAGCCGAAAGGTTATACTATCGAAAAGTACAATATAGTTCTTGAGGCCGCTGGTGAAAAACCTATAGCTATTGGCGAATGCACAAAACTACCAACAGCGGAAGAGTTGGTAGAGCAGCCAAAATGGGTGTTTTTCATGCCCTGGGCAGAATTGGTAAAAAAACATAATTCTATTGAGGAAATAAAAACTCTTTATGGTTCTCAAAGAGTGATCACTAAAGATTAGTTCAGCTCATATAATGACCAATTTATGAAAATTTCTTCTATATCAGAGATAAAAAGAGAGCTCAAAGAAAGATCCCATTCAGACCTCCTGGAATTCTGTTTAAGAATGTCAAAATTCAAAAAAGATAATAAAGAACTCTTGAATTATCTTCTGTTTGAAGCCTATGATGAGGAAAATTTTAAAGCTGTACTTAAAAGTGAAATTTCTACAGAGTTTGCTGAAATGAATGCTAGTTCTATTTATTTAGCTAAAAAAAGCATCAGGAGAATACTTCGGATGGTTACCAAAAACATTAAGTATTCTTCAAATAAACAAACCGAGGTTGAGTTATTGATTTTCTTTTGTCTTGAAATGCGTAAGCTGGATCTACCCTTTCAGGAGAGTAAGGTACTTATAAACCTTTATTCCCGGCAATTAATAAATATTCAAAAGGCTCTGACTTTATTGGATGAAGATTTGCTATTTGATTACCAGTCAGAAATGGAAGAAATACAGCAACCTCTAAATTAGCTTAAATATTTATGTTTAAACAAGTACAGCATGTTTGGATTCACTATACTCATCATATCCACCCAATTTATCTGTATAACCATTTGAAGAGATCTCAACGATCCTGTTGGCAATAGTCTGCGTGAATGTATGATCATGAGAAGTAAATAAAACCGTTCCGGGAAAATTTTGCAGTGAATTGTTAAAAGCAGTAATTGCTTCCAGATCCAGATGGTTAGTAGGCTCATCAAGTATCAATAAATTTGCACCCGTAAGCATCATTCTTGAAATCATACATCTCATTTTTTCACCCCCTGAAAGTATATTACAACTTTTAAGAGTCTCCTGGCCAGAAAATAACATCTTGCCCAGGAATCCTCGGATATATACTTCATCTTTAATTTCCTCAGAAAATTGTCTTAACCAATCAATCAGGTTGTCATCAGATTCAAAATAAGATGAGTTTTCGTTTGGTAGATAACCGGGTGTAATGGTCTGTCCAAATTTAAATTCTCCTGAATCAGCACTTTCCTCTCCCATAAGAATTTTAAACAGGTGGGTAATCGCTAAAGAATCTTCTCCAATAAATGCTATTTTGTCTCCCCTGTTTACAAATAAATCCAGGTTCTTTATCAACTGTTTCCCATCTCTGGATTTATTGAGATTTTTAATTTCCAAAATCTGGTCTCCAGCTTCTCTTTTCTGTGTAAATATAATTGCAGGATATTTTCTTGATGAGGGTTTGATCTCTTCAATATTAATTTTCTCCAATAATTTTTTGCGACTTGTTGCTTGTTTTGATTTAGCGGCATTAGCGCTGAATCTGGAAATAAACTCCTGCAATTCTTTTTTCTTTTCTTCAGCTTTTTTATTGGATGAATTTCTTTGGCTCAAAGCCAATTGACTTGACTCATACCAGAATGTATAATTCCCGGTAAATATTTTAATGCCTCCAAAATCTATATCTGCCACATGAGTACAAACCGAGTCCAGAAAGTGCCTGTCATGCGATACTACAATAACTGTATTCTTAAAATTCAATAAGTAATTCTCCAGCCAGGTAACCGTATGGATATCCAGATCATTCGTTGGTTCATCAAGAATGAGGATATCTGGATTACCAAACAGGGCTTGAGCAAGCAAAACTCTAACTTTCTGATGACCATTGAGATTTTTCATCAGTCTGTTATGATCATTTTCCTCGATACCAAGTCCACTAAGAAGTGTTGCGGCATCTGATTCAGCATTCCATCCATCCATTTCCGCAAATTCCATCTCAAGCTCTGATGCACGGTGTCCATCTTCATCATTAAAGTCAGGTTTGGCGTATACCGCCTCCATTTCATTCATGATCTTCCACAATCTTTCATGCCCCATTTTTACAGTATCTAGTACTGCGAACTCATCAAATTCATGATGATTCTGTTTGAGAACCGACATTCGCTTACCAGGTTCAATATGGATAGATCCGGAATTTGGAGCAACTTCATCTGTGAGAATTTTTAGAAAGGTCGATTTCCCTGCCCCATTAGCACCTATTACCCCATAACAGTTCCCCGGGGTAAATTTGATATTTACTTCATCGAAGAGCACTCTTTTCCCATAAGCAAGGGATATATTTTCTGTGGAGATCATTCTAGATTATTTTTTGAAGCCGCAAAGGTATGCGTTCTTGATCGCATAATGAAATTTAATGAAAATTCTAATTGATAGAACTTTGTTTAGCTGGGAAGTATTACTTCTACCTAAAGATAGACTATTGCTTTCACAACCTATTGAAATAAGCATCTTTTCATGTTGTATAAATCAGAAATTTGACTTGAATAATTTTTTGAATCCAGACTTTTGATATAACTTCTCGTTGGAAAAGATAAAATAATCCTGGCCTTAATGGAGGATACTAAAAACAACATATTGATTCTTGGAATAGGCAACGAAATTCTTACAGATGATGGAATAGGTCCTAAACTCGTAATAGAATTAAAAAAAGTCATTAAGCATCAACATGTGTCCTTTCTTACAGCGGCTGCAGGAGGTCTGGAAATTCTGGAGATGATTAGAGACTATGATAAGGTGATTATAATTGATGCAATTAAAACTGAAAATGGTATTCCGGGGTCTATTTATTATTTAAATCCAAAAAATTTCAAAGAAACACTCCATATTTCCAGTTTTCATGATGTTTCATTTCTCACTGCTCTCACCCTTGCTGAAAAATTAAATATGCCTGTGCCTACTGAGATCGATATTATTGCAATAGAAATCGTGGAAGACCTTACTTTTTCTAATGAATTCAGCGTAGAAGTTGCAAAAAAATATAATAAAATATATGAGGAAGTACTGGAATCAATACTTAAATCGTTATAGTCAATAAAAACCTAATATACTTTCAAAAAAAGCCGTTTCTTAAACATTTCACTTACAATCAATGGCAAATTAGGCAACTATATTGGTCTATATATTATACGCTTACAAACCTATAATTTTCATGCAATATTCTATAGACTTTATCCGACCTTACTTAGTTTTTTCCATTTCATATTCAACTTCACTGAACAGTCCATCAATTTGGGCAAGTATTTGCTGATCGGTAAAGTGTCTTCCTTTGATTGCTGAAGAGGGACAAGCTGCGACGCAGACACCACAGGCTTTGCACAAAGCACTGATAACAAGGCTATGTTCTTCATCTTCATTAAATTCTATAGCCTTATAAGGACATAAGTCATTGCAGAACCGACATCCACTACATAGATCTTCATTGACTTCAGAATATACAGCATCCACTTCGATCTTGCCTTTTGCAATTCGGGCAAGTATCCTGGCTGAGGCAGCTCTGGCTTGAGCCACTGTATCAGGAATATCCTTTGGTGCGACACAGGTTCCAGCGATAAAGACACCATCGGTTGTTGTTGCTACTGGTTCTAGTTTCGGATGACTCTCAATAAACCAGCCATCTTTATCCTGACTTATACTAGCAAGGTGAGCTATCTCATTGGCATCATCGCGAGCTTCCATACCCACCATAAGGACAATTAGATCTGCGGGGATCTCAATATGTTCACTAGACAATCTTTCATGCACTTCTATTAGCATTTCACAATCATCCTTTTCCCCCGCCTTGTGAATGACAGGCCTATTTTCCTTGTCATACATCAGGAATAAGGTTTTAGCCTGGGAGGACTGCAAATAGAAATCTTCATGACCTTTACCAAAGGCATTCATATCAATATATACGTCGGATACATAACATTCCGGGTTGGCAGATTTAATCTCATGGGCATATTTTAAAGCTGTCATACAACAAACCCTCGAACAATAGGTGTGAAATTCCTTGTTGCGACTACCAACACAATGGATAATAGCCACATATTTAGGTGTTTTGCCTTCTTTGGTTACTACCTTTCCCTCACGAAGCATCTTCTCCAACTCGAATGATGTTATTACATTTGGCATTTTTCCATATCCATAATGAGTTACACGGGAAGCGTCAAATTCCTTATATCCTGTACAAATAGCTACATTTCCAATTTGTATTTCTTCAAGCTCTTTTTCATTTGATGGTTTGCCATTACGCTGTTCAATATGGGCAGTAAAGTTGCCAACAAACCCTGATAAATCTGTAACTTTTGAATCCAGATGCACCTTTATATTTTTATGACTCTTTGTACGTGTAATCCTATCGGTCAAAAGGTCTCGCGCAGAATAATAGTAGGGTGCAGTCAGGTCGACTCTTGCGACATTTCCTCCAAGTTGCTCATTCTTTTCAACCAGGTGTACATCATTGCCTGCATCTGCCATTTCCAGGGCAGCGGTCATACCAGCAATACCACCTCCAATTACCAATACATTCGGGCTCATGTCAACAGACATGCTTTCAAGAGCTTCATGCTTTTCAACACGCAATACTGCCGCATGGACAAGCATCATGGCTTTTTCAGTAGCTTCTTTACGATCTTTATGAACCCAGCTGCATTGTTCACGGATATTGGCCATTTCAAGCAAGTACTGGTTTAGGCCAGCCATTCGTAAAGCTGCCCGAAAAGTTCGTTCATGCATATTCGGGCTGCAGGCCGCAACAACTACCCTGTCCAGATCATTCTCCTTTATATCTTGAGCGATCATTTCCTGCCCAGGGTTAGAACACATATATTTATAGGTTTTGGCAAGTGATACATTAGGAAGGGTTAAAGCATACTTCGCCACCGCTTCTGCATCTACTATTTTTGCAATATTTGTTCCACAATTGCAGACATAAACTCCTATTTTATCATTTTTCTTCATTTCCATAATTACTTGATTGTGACAGATAAAGAATCAACCAATTTCTCCTGACGTGCAAAGGCTGCTTTCTGAATTGCAGCAAAGTACATGGCTAGGGGACGATATGCCAGGTGTGCCCATTTGCTAAACGGCATCCTAAGAAACCATGGGACCACAGTCATCAAATGAATGACATATGTGATATTGGCCCACTCCAGCAATCCTATCCTATGGAAAATATGCTGCAAAATTCCACTAACCACAATGATTAATAACATAATGACAAACATCCAGTCCGTGCTATGAGTTTTCTTGTACTGGACGTACGAAGATTTTCTAATTCGATGACTAATAAAATAAATACATCCTGATAATAATCCAATGGTCGCAAGGTATCCGAATATATGAAGAGACCAGCGTATTTCAGGTCCAGCCTGAAATGGTTCTATAAATAACATGATGATCACAATCATGAAAGTATATCCCATGGCCAATCCAAAATGAATTAACCAGGGCATATGAATTTTCTTTTTGTCATTATCCTCACACTCAGCGTATCTCTTCTGCGTTAAAAAATGTAATGGTACTTCATAGAGCTTCTGAAAATAGAGCCACCAAGGTACTTTAATTGACATTCCTTTTACCATGGTAAAATACCACATACGCAGGGCTCCTAACCAAAGGAATAGAAACATTATACCACCAATAATTAGGTCAAATACATGAATAAACGAACTAGGCAAGAAAGCACCTTCGCCATCATAAACCTGAAGGCTACCACCAGATATACCATAAAACACTAAATACACACCTGTAAGAATTGCAATAGAAATTACTGTAACTATTTCATTTGCTCTGGATTTGAAAAATTGAGCTGCAATTCCAGTGATATCATATCGCGATATCAGCCATCTGCGGAGGCTCATCATCGTTTCGCCAGGATCAGCATCCCGCGGACATTGTTCTGAACACTGCCCACAATAATAGCAAAGCCATGGTTCCAATGAAGTTTCAAT
>Ga0316187_10002483_pt1 | contig 16035 bp, 15 predicted proteins | sample CroRivburrow1_MG_FD_204927 | JGI IMG/M metagenome (GOLD analysis project Ga0316187, IMG submission 204927) | Coastal sediment microbial communities from Maine, United States - Cross River worm burrow 1 | ecosystem: Environmental > Aquatic > Marine > Coastal > Sediment | place: USA: Maine... | reverse complement strand
AAAGGGTGCTTGACTGCGAGACAGACAAGTCGAGCAGGTGCGAAAGCAGGTCTTAGTGATCCGGTGGTTCTGTATGGAAGGGCCATCGCTCAACGGATAAAAGGTACTCCGGGGATAACAGGCTGATGGTGCCCAAGAGTTCATATCGACGGCACCGTTTGGCACCTCGATGTCGGCTCATCACATCCTGGGGCTGAAGTCGGTCCCAAGGGTATGGCTGTTCGCCATTTAAAGTGGTACGCGAGCTGGGTTTAGAACGTCGTGAGACAGTTCGGTCCCTATCTGCCGTGGGCGTTCGAGACTTGAGGGAAGCTGCTCCTAGTACGAGAGGACCGGAGTGGACGTACCCCTGGTGTTCCGGTTGTCACGCCAGTGGCATTGCCGGGTAGCTACGTACGGACGGGATAACCGCTGAAAGCATCTAAGCGGGAAGCCCCCCCAAAGATGAGGTCTCACTGGGAACTTGATTCCCCTGAAGGGTCGTCGAAGACTACGACGTTGATAGGCTGGGTGTGGAAGTGCAGTAATGCATGAAGCTAACCAGTACTAATTGCCCGTGAGGCTTGACCATATAACACCCAAGCGATTTGGGTGTGTGATTCAAGTGCAACAACCCAACGTCTTAACAACTTTCCAGAACAATTGTAGGAGCGCCGTCCTTCGGCGCGATTATTTAGAAGCAATCGCGGTCAGGAGACCGCTCCTACAAGACCAGTTTGCCTGGCGGCCATAGCGAGTGTGAACCACCCGATCCCATCTCGAACTCGGAAGTGAAACTGCTCTGCGCCGATGATAGTGTGGGAGGTCCCATGTGAAAGTAGGACACCGCCAGGCTTTAAATACCAAACCCCTGATCTCTGACCAGGGGTTTTTTTTGCCTGTAAATATCCCTCCGTGCTTTGAAATTACTGGATTTATGGTCTATATGTTAAACAACAGGTAAGAATAGACTCTCATGACGGGAGAAGGCTTATGGCCGAATCCAGATCACTGACGCTGCACCCGCTGCCCGAGCTGGTCAGTTATTTCGAACCCAGCCAGGAGCTTCCTGCACAGGTCAAAGAGCAGAGTCCGGCAATACTGGTCATGACAGATTTGCGTCAGCAAATTGCCGTTACCGTGGAACCCAATGTATCGATCGACTGGGCGTTGCAACGGATGAAAACGGCCGGTGTACGTCTGCTGTTCGTGGTTAACAGTGACAAGTTAGTGCTGGGGCTGATAACCGCTACCGACCTCCAGGGAGAAAAACCCCTACAGTTCCAGCAGGAGCTTCATTTGCGTTTCGAAGAGATTATGGTGCGCGATATCATGACACCGAAAGACCGCCTGGAAGTGATGCTGATGGAAGATGTTTTGCGTGCTACCGTTGCTGATATTATTACGACCCTGCGCACAACCGGCAGACGGCATGCGCTGGTGCTGGACGATGATCCGCACACTGAATGCCCTGCTATCCGTGGAATTTTTTCAGTGTCGCAGATCGGTAAACAGCTTGATCAACTGATCGAGACTACCGAGGTTGCAAATACTTTTGCCGAAGTCGAAATCGCCCTGAACGGCTAACCCGCATTTCAGGCGGGCTGGGCAACCAGCAGCGCTTCCGGAACCTCACTGTTGATTTCCATCGGCAAGTTCCAGCAGTTTCCCGGGCCCGGGCGAACGTTCACCCAGAGTACGTTCAGTTTAAGATTCAAATCAGCGAAGACCACGATACTGGAATGGCGCTCCAGTACCCGTTCGATTTTGTGAATGGTCTCCTGGATCAGGTGCTGTGGCTGGGTGCGCAACCTGGGGATGATCATCATGAAGTCCGTCAGTGGTTTGCCATATTCATCTTCACGTGGCAGGCGCTTATACAGTGGTTCCGCAGGACCTATCTCAAGCGTGCGGGGTAGACTGTGCCGGTTTTCTTTTTCTGCTGGGATCATTATGCCTTCCATTGATCGTGGCATTGGCTGCCTGTAGCCTGCTTGGCACCACTTGTTTATCGCCCTATCGGCGTTAAATACAAAAGATGAAGTGCGTAGCTGTTCAGGTCGACATGGAAAGAAGACTGCATGTGTAAAAATGTAGTTAAAATAGTCAGATAGACCATAATGGGTGTGGTAAACTGCGACGATGTCAATGCGTTACCGGGTTGTAGAATTACTGGCAGACGGCCATTTTCATTCCGGTGAATGGCTGGGTCAGCAGTTGGGAATCAGCCGCGCGGCTGTCTGGAAGCACATACGTACACTGTCCGGATTCGGGCTGGACGTACACGCGGTTCGCGGTCAGGGCTACCGGCTAACTGCGCCTTATCAGCCGCTGCAGTCGGACCGGATTCGTGCATCGCTGACGACAAAAGCAGCTGCGCAATTGCAAAGTCTTGAAGTATTCCGGGAAATCGATTCCACCAGTGATCACCTGAAACGCACACAGTCGGAGCATGGCGCTACTGGCGTGCGGGCCTGTCTTGCCGAGTGGCAGAGCGCCGGGCGCGGCAGACGGGGACGGCGCTGGGTTTCACCGTATGGCAGCAACCTGTATCTTTCCCTGGCGGTGCCAATGGACGAGTTCGGAATTCAGTCCGGCGGTCTTAGCCTGGTGGCCGCCATCGCTACAGTACGGGCCTTGCAGGACTGTGGCGTTGAAGGGCTTGGATTGAAATGGCCCAACGATATTTTCTATCAGCAGCGCAAGCTCGCTGGTATCCTGCTGGATCTTTCCGGTGAAGGTGGTGGTCGTTACCAGGTTGTGATCGGTATCGGGATCAATATGCAAGTACCTGATAGCGCCGCTCAGGAGATCGACCAGCCGTGGGCGGATTTATCGCAATGCGGTGCCCGGATCGACCGTAACCAGCTGGCGGGAGCGGTTCTGGATGCCCTGCTAAGCGCGATCGAGACATTTAACGAACAGGGGCTCGATGTGTTTGTACAGCAGTGGAGCCGCTTTGACCTGATCGCAGGCCAACCGGTCGAATTGCACAATGATAATGCAACGATGATTACCGGCATCGCGCGGGGTATCGATGAGCAGGGAGCACTTCTCATAGAGAATAACGGCGTCACGCAGCGTTACCACGCCGGCGAAGTCAGTGTCAGGCTTGGTACTCCACCAAATTCATGATAAAGGGAACTGATTCATGATGCTTCTGGTTGATATTGGCAACGCCCGCATCAAGTGGGCGTTACAGAATGCAGACAACTGGAAAACAGGCGAACCATTGCAGCGTCAGAACAGAGCATTCAAGGACATTGCACGGCCAGCCTGGAAGGACCTGGATGCGCCCGAGCGAGTTATTGTTTCCAATGTTGCGGGCGAGGATTACAGAAAGTCCGTACAGACCTGGGTAAAACGACGCTGGAAAGTCACCCCGGAATTCCTGCCCGTTACGGAGCAGCAGTGTGGCGTCAGCAATGCCTATTCGGTGCCACAGCGCCTGGGTGCCGACCGCTGGGCGAATCTGCTGGCTGTACACGCGCACTACAAAGGTCCCGCGGTGGTGATTGATTGCGGTACCGCAATTACCATTGATGCTATAGCAGCGGATGGTACGCATCTTGGTGGTCTTATTGTTCCGGGAATGGATTTGATGGTCAGTGCGTTAACGGGACATGCACCCGGCATTCAGATTGAGGACGCGGATAACCAGGAGATCTCCCTGCTGGGGCGCAGCACGGAAGCGGCCGTATCAGGAGGTGTTCTGTATACGGCGATCGCATTGGTCGAGCGTGTGTTCATGGATTTGCAGGGGGAGTTGGGCAACAGGACGAACCTGTTGCTTACCGGTGGAGACGCAACGCGCATCCTGCCGCTGCTGGGCAGCCGGCCGGAGTACGTTCCAGACCTGGTTTTAAAAGGGCTTGCTGTCTACGCGGAGGAGGTCGCCTAGTGCGAAAGCTGGTTTATATCCTGGTGCTAGCCAATCTGGCGTACTTCGCCTGGCACCAGTATTCGTCGATAGAGAAGCCCCGCGAAATGAAACCGGTCCCCCTGGCGCCAGGCATTGAGCCGCTGGTGCTTCTTAAGGAACGACCGAGTGCGGAGCCGCCGCTAATAGTGGCAGCCGAACAGGCCGATGAAGAGCCGCCGCCGGTGGCAGCCGCAGAAGCTGAAACCGAAACTGAAACCGGGGAAATACCTGTTGTTGAATACAGCGCACCGGCCATTCCGCAACCCGAGCGCGTGTGTCAGACAATTGGCCCCTTGCTGGATAAGAACGATGCGGCTTCCATTTCGGCACAGTTGTATCAGCAGGGTTACCAACCCGCTGTGCGTGGCGGGGAAGTGCGCGAACCGTCGGGTTACTGGGTTTATATGCCGGCGATGCCGGCCGGCGAAGCGCGGGCTATTGTCAATGACCTGGATGCAAATGGCATGAAGGATTACTTCATCGGCAAGCGGAACCATATCTCGCTGGGCATATTTTCCAGCAAACGCAAAGCCCAGGCGCGTTTGAAACGGATAAAAACCCTGGGTTACGATGCACAGCTGGATCAGCGTTACCGGACCCGCACCGTATTCTGGCTGGACATCGAGGAAAAGGATCAACCTCTGCTCGGCTCAGAGTTCTGGGAGAGGGCACAGGCAGAGCATGCCGATATTCGGGTGCAGCGTGTAAGTTGCGAATAGATTGCGGTAAAATGGCCGCTCGCATACAATACGCGGCCTGCTTATAAAGCATATTGCCGGTGTAGCTCAGTTGGTAGAGCGCCTCACTTGTAATGAGGATGTCGTGGGTTCAACTCCTATCACCGGCTCCATTTTCTCATGAAAATTAGCGTGTTCTAATCTTGCCGGTCTTTTCTGACCGGTTGATCTGCGTCAAAGTCGTTGCCGTTAGTCCGACTTAGTATGTCCCACGGTTACTTGCAAGAAAACGCATCATGGGGCTATCCAGCGATACAACCTGTTCTGTACATCCCGCTCCCGGGGTCATAGAAAAATCCTACGGTTTATACCCGGGGCTTGCATCGTTCAGTCCTGACTATGATGACGGGGATTACCGTGACTGGGTAGAGCAAAGTAACGGTGACCCCCTGCCTGCGCCGCTTGCATTGTACATTCAGGAGTTTTCCGGAGCTGATGAGTCGCGGCTTCGCGTTGCCGATGATTCGGCGTCACTTCGCCTGGCTATGATCAGCCGGGAGCTGGGTATACAGGGTGCGCTGTTTGATTCAGACAGGCCGTTGCAGCAACTCGTCCTGTCGGGGTCCATTGTTACACAGTGGACTGATGATCAGTTGAACCAGTTGATGGCCGTTGTTCAGGGTTCCTTCCCGATCCATCAATCCGGCATCCCAAATAGCTGTGCCTGTATAGGAACGGTCATGCCTGATGCCGGCAGATTAAGCTTGCTGCACACGCTCGGGTTCAACAACATACGCTTTTCACTTGCCAATTGTGCAGAGTTGGGCAGGGTTCTGGATGAACTCGGGCAATCGGTCGACTGCGCAAGGCAATCCGGATTCCGGCAGATTATGCTCGATCTGCCCTGCAGCGAAACGCTTGCGGATACTGCGCCAAGGAAGATGCAAAACTGGCTGGCCGAGGTTCGACCGGACCGTATCCGGTATATTGAAAAATCCGATGATCCCGGGCAGTCCTGCGTACAGATCCTGTCTGAACTGGGTTATCGGAATATCGGGCTGGACTGGTATGTCCCGGCAAATGATCCATTTGTGCAGGCGCAGGCGGCAGGGCTACTGCACTGGTCTCCGCTGGGTTTTACCGACATGCCCAGTCCTGATGTAGTCGGAATCGGTCCTGGCACCATATCGTCGATCGGGGAGTTTTACGGCAGGAACGAATCAGACTGGCCGTTATATCAGTCACTGCTGAGCGATGGTCAGCTGCCCGTCGTGTGCGGTATCGAACTTGAGTCCGATGATGTATTGCGCCGGGAAATCATGATCATGATACTGGCGACTTCCTGCATCCGGGTCGTTGCTATCGAAAAAAAATGGGGTATCAGATTCAGGCAGTTCTTTGCCAGTGAGACAGAGCAGTTACGGGTATTCGAACAGAAAAACTGGCTCGACTGGCAGCATGACAGCATCCGCATTCGTGTCAGGGGTCACCGTGAGCTTACAGAACTCTGCCGGGTTTTCGATCGCAGGGCACGTGCACAGTTAGCTCCCTCCACGTTGTCGTGTATCTGAGTTGCGTTTGCAATGGGACAGGATCAGGTGTTTTACCCGTAGGTTCTGCTAACGTACGCGTCCACCAGTTGCTGAAACTCTTCGGCAATGTGATCGCCCTTCAGGGTCACCGTCTTTTCTCCATCCACGTACACAGGTGCCACCGGACGTTCACCGGTACCCGGCAGGCTGATACCGATGTTGGCGTGCTTGCTTTCCCCCGGGCCGTTGACGACACAGCCCATTACTGCAACCGTCATATCTTCCACACCAGGGTACTGTTCGTGCCATGCCGGCATCTGCGCGCGCAGGTAAACCTGGATGTCCTGCGCCAGCGTCTGAAAGTAATCGCTGGAGGTGCGTCCGCAGCCCGGGCAGGCAACGACGCTGGGGGTAAAGGCACGCAGCCCCATTGATTGCAGGATTTCCTGTGCCACCACCACTTCCTGAGTACGGCTGCCACCTGGTTCCGGTGTCAGCGAAATACGGATAGTGTCACCAATACCTTGCTGTAACAGCACTGCCAGTGCCGCCGTCGACGCAACAATCCCCCTGGTGCCCATCCCTGCCTCTGTCAGTCCCAGGTGCAGCGCATACTCACAGCGATCAGCCAGCACCCGGTAGACGGTAATCAAGTCCTGAACACCGCTCATTTTTACCGACAGAATTATCCTGTTCTTGCCCAGCCCCAGTTCTTCTGCACGCGCTGCACTTTCCAGTGCTGAAGTCACCATGATGTCATGAATAACGTCCTGGCTGTCCTTTGGCTCGGCACTGCGGGTGTTTTCATCCATCATGCGCACCACCAGCTCCTGATCGAGGCTGCCCCAGTTAACGCCGATGCGCACTGCCTTGTCATAACGGCAGGCAGTTTCGATCATGGCCGCAAACTGTTCGTCGCGTTTTCTGCCGCGCCCCACGTTACCGGGATTGATGCGGTACTTGCCCAGCGCCTGTGCACAGTCCGGATATCTGGCCAGCAGTTTGTGACCGTTGAAATGGAAATCGCCGATCAGCGGCACAGTCACACTCATGGCATCCAGCTTTTCCCGAATCAGCGGGACTGCCTTTGCAGCTTCTTCACTGTTTACGGTAATGCGTACCAGTTCGGATCCGGCTTGCGCCAGTTGCGTTACCTGCCGGATAGTTGCATCGGCATCTGCGGTATCGGTGTTGGTCATCGATTGCACCACAATGGGCGCGTTTCCCCCCACCAGCACCGGGCCTACGGCAACCGAATGCGTCAGGTGCCGGGTAATGGAAAACCGGTTTGAAGTCATGGTAATCAGTCAATGGACAACGAGAGGGCTAATGATAGTCGCACTGGTGCGCCCGGGGAAGCGGCCGGCGTCCCCAAATCCTGTTGAATAATGACTTGCATCCTGATAATACCTGTATATACTTACAGTACACTGGATAAAATCACAGCAGGTGGCGCAATGGAAGAACTGACCCCGCGACAGGCGGAAATCCTGGCCCTGGTCCGCGAATACGTTTACGACGAAGGCTACCCGCCCACGCGCATGGAAATTGCCGAAGCCTTTGGTTTCCGCTCTCCCAACGCCGCCGAGGAACACCTGCGGGCACTGGAGCGCAAGGGTGTCATTGAATTGCTGCCCGGTTCGTCGCGCGGTATCCGTCTGCTGGAAGATGTGGAAGAAGAGGGTATTCCGGTGGTGGGGCAGGTGGCAGCCGGTGAGCCGATCCTGGCCGAAGAACATATCGAAGACCATTACCCCGTTGATCCGGCGTTGTTTCACCCGCGTGCACACTATTTATTACGGGTGCGTGGTATGAGCATGCGCGATATCGGCATCATGGATGGCGACCTGCTGGCCGTACACCGTACCCGCCAGGCGCAAAACGGCCAGATTGTAGTAGCCCGGCTGGACGATGAAGTGACTGTCAAACGTTTCCGGCGCCGGGGTTCCATTGTCTATCTGTTGCCCGAAAACGAGGACTTCGAGCCTATTCGTGTCGATCTGCGCAAGCAGCCTATGGTCATCGAAGGCCTGGGCGTAGGTATTCTGCGTAACCAGTCGTTATGAATCTCGATACCCTGTTGCAGCGCCCCGATGTCTGGCGCGGTGGTCAGATCAGTGCCGCTGTTAAAACTGTGCCCAGCGGTTTTGATGAGCTGGATGCGCTGCTGGCAGGCGGCTGGCCACAGGGCGCGCTCACCGAGCTGATCATGCCGCATCAGGGTATCGGTGGTTTGCGCCTGCTGATGCCGGCACTGGCGCAACTCAGTCGGGACGACCGCTGGATATGCTGGGTAGCGCCCCCGCATATTCCCTATGCCCCGGCACTGGTCAGCGCCGGCATCGACTTGTCACGCGTGTTACTGGTACACCCCAGAGCACGGCAGGACGGTCTGTGGGCGCTGGAACAAAGTCTGCGCTCCGGGAACTGTGGTGCTGTACTGGCCTGGCCGACCCTGGAAGACAGCGTCATCCTGCGGCGTCTGCAACTGGCCGCCGAAGCCGGTAATACCCTTGGTTTCCTGTTCCGCTCCCAGCGCCACGTACGGCGTCCGTCACCGGCAGCATTGCGTCTCCAGCTGGAACCCGGAACCGGTGGCGGCCTGTCGGTATCCATCCTCAAACGCCGCGCTGGCCGGGCTGCCGGAGCGGTGCACCTCGACACCTCGCTGCAACATGGCTCACTGGCTCTGCATTCACGTACCCCAACTGCCGCTGGACATACTCAGCCGCAGTGGCAATGAACAACAGCCACTGGCGGTCAGTGATGATGGGCGGCGGACCCGGGTGTTGTTCTGTAACACCCGGGCGCAACAGCGTGGTGTGAGTCCCGGCATGCCGGTCGCGGCAGCGCGGGCCCTGGCACATGATCTGGTTGTTCATGTCGTGGATCGCAAGGCCGTGCAGGAAGCCCTGTGTGGTCTCGCTGACTGGGCCTTCCAGTTCAGCTCCTGGATCAGCCTCTATCCACCGTATGCCCTGTTACTCGAAGTGCAGGGCAGTTTCACACTGTTCGGTGGTCAGGCCGCACTGCTGAAAAACCTGCGCACAGGACTTGCAGCACTGGGCTATAAAACCCGGCTTGCCGGCGCACCAACACCCCTGGCAGCTTTCAGCCTGGCGCGTTGTGGCAGCGAACAAATGATCGAAGCACAGCATCAACTGGCTGCAGTCCTGGCCCCTCTGCCCATCTCGGCACTCGACTGGGAACAAACCCTGCTGGATCGTCTGGACGGTATGGGCGTACGCCGGCTGGGTGATGCGCTGCGCCTGCCCCGCGACGGACTGGCGCGGCGGCTGGGCCAGCAAAGCCTGTTGTATCTGGACCGTATGCTGGGCCGCTGCCCGCACCCGCAAGACCTGTATCAGTCTGCACCGGAGTTCAGGCGGCACCTGCAGCTGGTTTCGGAAGTCGAACAGGCCCAGGCATTGTTGTTTGTCCTGCAGCGGCTGATACTGGAGTTGTGCGGCTGGTTACAGGGGCAGGGCGGCGGTGTGCAGTCATTCACTGTGCGTCTGTTACATCGCGAACGACGCCATACTGACCTCTGTATCGGCATGCACAGGGAAAGTCGCGATGCCGGACAGTTCACCACCCTGTTGCGTGAACGCCTGGAACGACTGGATTTGCAGCAACCCGTGAGCGAAATCGAACTGTGCGCCGGTCAGGCCGTAAAACTCGATGCCCGGTCACTGGATCTGTTCGAGAAAGCTGACGCACAGGAACAGATTGACCTGCTTGATCGTCTGCGCGCACGCCTGGGTGACAAGGCGGTACAGGGCCTCAGCGCCATTGCCGAACACCGCCCCGAGTATGCCTGGTCCTACAGCGAACCCGGAGTCAGCCGGAAAGACAGCAGGGATCAGCACAGGCCCCTGTGGTTGCTGTCTGTTCCGAGACAACTCGAAACCCGGGGTGGCTGCCCCCATTGGCACGGCCGACTCAAGCTGCAAGCCAGTCGCGAACGCATCGAGTCCGGTTGGTGGGACGGTCGGGACATAGCGCGGGATTACTTCATTGCCACCAATCCGTCAGGTTCGTGCTACTGGATTTACCGGGAACTTGCCGGAGAACGGCGCTGGTACCTGCAGGGCGTATTCGAGTGAGCCGGTTAGTTTTCTGTGCCGTTGCGTACCGCGTCTTTGTAGCGGCGGTAAAGTTCAATCATTGATTTCCAGGCCGGGCCCGGCAATCCGTCGCCAACGGCCTTGCCGTCCAGGCTGGTGACCGGGACGATTTCCCGGGTGGAACTGGTTACCCAGACTTCATCGGCTTGCCGCAGCGTGTCCTCGCTGATGTCGGTTTCGTGACAAGGCAGCGCATGCTGTTCCGCCAGTTCCAGAACCAGGTCGCGCGTAACACCCGGCAGCATCTGTTCACCCTTGGGGGGTGTCAGAATGGCGCCATCCCTGATAACAAACACATTGCTGGCAGACCCTTCGATCACCAGACCATTACGGATCAGTAACGCTTCCGCCGCATTGCTGTCTGCCGCCTGCTGGCGCAGCAGTACATTTGGCAGCAGGGTGATTGCCTTGATATCGCAGTACTGCCAGCGAATATCGTCCAGCGTAATCGCAGCAATGCCCTGTGTTGTGCTTACCGGGTCAGGCTCTGCTATAGGGTTACTGAAAACAAAAACAGTAGGCGTGATCCTGTCCGGGAAGCTGTGGTCGCGTTTGGCCGCGCTACCGCGCGTGACTTGCAGGTAAACCGACTGATCATTGCTGACGCCGGTCTGCTCGCGGTTGTGCTCCAGCACTTCGTTGAGGATCTTTTGCCACGCACCGATGCTGAGTGGATTGCTGAGCCGAATACCATCGAGGCTGTTTTGTAACCTGTGCAGGTGGTGGCTCAACCGGAACAGTTTACCGCCGTAGGCCGGGATGACTTCGTAGACGCCGTCACCGAAAAGAAAGCCACGATCCATGACGGATACGCAGGCCTCCTCCATGGGAAGGTAGCTGCCGTTCAGGTAGACCGTGGGCATACTATTCGAAGTACAACAGTCCTTCGTCAACAATGCGTTGCCAGAAGCTGCCTTCGTTAATGGCTTGCAGTGCAACCAGGTCCCTTTCAGTGACCATCGTGTCGGCGAGATTTATGACTACACGTCCCAGTGCCTGGCCCTGTGTCACCGGTGCAATAATTTGTTCCTGGAGTTGCATGGACGCGTCAAGATTATTGTATTCACCGCGCGGAATGGTGATGTACAGGGACTCGGCCAGCCCCAGCTCTACAGACTCACTGGCGCCCTTCCATACCCTGGCGGTGGTGAGTTTGGTGCTGCCGTCGTACAGCTTGTGGGTTTCAAAAAAACGGAAGCCGTAGTTCAGCAGTGACTGGCTGGCATCCGCGCGTGCTTCCTCGCTTTTGGTGCCGAGCACCACGCTGATAAGACGCATACCGTCGCGTTCGGCAGAGGTTACCAGACAGTAACCGGCGGAATCGGTGTGGCCGGTCTTCAGACCGTCAACTGATTCGTCACGCCACAGCAACTTGTTACGGTTGTATTGGGTGATTTCGTTGTAGGTAAACTGCTTTTCCGAGTACCACTGGTAGTACTCGGGAAATTCCCGGATCAGCGCGCGCGACACACGGATGATATCGCGTGCCGTGGTGTAGTGTTCCTTGTCCGGCAACCCGGTACTGTTGACGAAATGACTGCGTGTCAGGCCCAGTTGCTGTGCGTAGGTATTCATCAGGGTTGCGAAACTGGCTTCGGTGCCCGCCACCTGTTCTGCCAGCGCCACAGTGGCGTCATTACCGGATTGAATGATCATACCCTTTAACAGATCGGCTATGCTGACCTGGGTGTTCACTTCCACAAACATCCGCGAACCCTGCGTGCGCCACGCCTTCTCGCTGATGCGAACCTTGTCCGATAGTGCCAGCGAGCCTTTGCGGATTTCGCTGAAAATGACATAAGCGCTCATAAGCTTGGTGATGCTGGCCGGTTCCAGTGGCTGGTCCGCGTTCTTTTCGGCGACTGCCTGGCCGCTGAGGAAATCCTCTACCAGGTAGCCCTTTGCGCCTACCGATGGTGCCTTGGGCACCGGTGTGGCGGCCTGGCTCCAGGTGCTGAACATGAGACTGAAAGCGAGAAACAGATAGGGGAAGAGCTGGATTTTTTTCATGAGCCTGATTGTGTTGCGAACAAGCGCCACATTGTCCGCGCTCGCACGACATATTTCAATGGAATAGGCAGGATTCCTGGCAGGCTTTTCTACAGTTTGCTAGTCAATGACAACGTGCGGGGAGCTTATGCCCTGGTCGGCGAGTGTCCGGGTCAGCTGATCTGCGGCTTCGACATTGGCCAGCGGACCAATGCGTACCCGGAAGACAGGTTTCTGAGCGGAGACTGCTTCGCTGATATGCAGCTCACCGGGAAGTTCGGTGCTGCTGAGACGGGCTTGCAGGCGTTCTGCATTGCTGCGGCTGCTAAAAGCGCCCAGTTGCAGGTATAGCTTCGCCTGGTTCGTTGTGGTGGCTGCCCGGCGCGATAGTTTCGGTTGACTGGCCGGTACGCTGCGTACCGGATTGTCGGCGGCATAGGTGTTCGGGTCGATGGCCTCGACCTCTACCAGACCGGTACCCTTGCCCAGAATGCCCAGCCGCGAGGCGGCGGCATAGGACAGGTCGATAACACGGTTTTCGTGGAATGGGCCGCGGTCGTTGATTTTGACGATAACCGACCTGCCGTTGCGCAGGTTTCTGACACGCGCATAGGTGGGCAGAGGTAGTGTTTTGTGTGCAGCTGACATCTCGTACATATCGTAGGATTCACCGCTGGAGGTGCGGTGACCGTGGAACTTGGTGCCGTACCAGGAAGCAATGCCCCGTTTTTTGTACCCTTTGCTGGACGCGAGCGTGTTGTAGCGTTTGCCGAGGACGACGTAGGAGGCCGGATTGCCGTAACGGCTTTTCGGTTCGACACGCGGCACGGCATCCTTGACCGCAGATACGTCAATTGCCTGATAGGGCGCGCTGTCCTGCGCCTGTGAGTAGCGGCTGGTACTACTGCGTTCGCCGGATGAGCAGGCCACCAGCAGTGCGGCCAGCGCGCTCACGCACAGGATATGCCGCCAGTGCAGGACTGGTTTGCTTGCGTCAGGGCTGGTTGTGCTGGTAAGCATCCCGGATTGCTTCGCTCAGTTGATATACTGCCATTGAGTACAATGGACTGCGATTATAGCGCGTAATGACATAGAAATTGTTACTGGTCAGCCAGTACTCGGGTTTATCGCTCTGCTCGAGTTTCAGCAGGGCCACCGGCTGCTGGTCGGGGAGCGGTGGCGTGCTGGTGATACCCTCCCTGGCAAAATCGCCTGCGGTTTTCTTGCCGGGTTTGAGCTTTTCGGAGATTTGTGTTGCCGCAATGGGGGTGCTGCTGGTTACTTTATTGGCAACAGGTTCGCCGGCCTGCCAGCGGTGACGGTGGAAGTAGTTGGCGACGCTGCCGATGATGTCATCCAGGCTTTTCCACAGATCACGCTTTCCATCCCCGCTAAAATCGACGGCATAAGCCCGGTAGCTGGATGGAATAAACTGCCCGTACCCCATGGCGCCGGCATATGATCCCTTGGCAGTGTGTGTGTCGACGTCTTCTTCGCGCGCCAGGATCAGGAACTGTTCCAGTTCCGAGCGGAAGAACTTGCTGCGAGGAGGGTATGCGAATGCCAGGGTGGAAAGGGAGTCAATTACCCGGTAGGAACCGGTATTGGCGCCGTAGCGGGTTTCAACACCGATAATGGCGACAATAATGGCAGGATCCACACCGTACTGTTTTCCCGCCCGTTCGAGAATATCAGCATTCTCCTTCCAGAAATTGACACCGCCCTCGATGCGTTTGGGCGTGAGGAAAATCTTGCGGTACTCGTACCAGGGTTTGGTTTTTTCCGCCGGTCTGGCAATGGCTTCAAGAATATCCTCACGTTTTTTTGCCTGGGCAAACAGCGTTTCCAGTTGCTGGCGGTTGAACTGATGCTGTTTTACCATGCTATCAATGAAGACCTGAACGTCCGGGTCGTCCTGAAAGTCTCCCGCGCAGCCGGGGCCTGCAGCCAGTACACTCAGCAGGCTGAGGAGCCATGCAGCAAGATTTTTTTGTTTTAACACCGTACTTCCTTTATGTGGCCAACAGTTTTCTGTGCGTGTGTATGGACATCAGGATACCGAAACCGGCCATCAGCGTCACCATTGATGTGCCGCCGTAGCTGATCATGGGCAGGGGTAAACCGACCACTGGCAGTAATCCTGTCACCATACCGGTATTGACAATAATGTAGATGAAAAAGGTCATGGCCAGGCTGCCGCCGAGCAGGCGCCCGAAAGTATCCTGTGCCTGGGTAGCGATATACAGGCTGCGGACAATGATAAAGCTGTAAAACAGTAACAGGACGCCAATGCCAACCAGGCCGAACTCTTCGCCCAGCACGGCAAATATAAAGTCGGTGGATCGTTCCGGCAAAAACTCCAGGTGTGCTTGCGTACCGTTCAGCCAGCCTTTGCCAAACAGGCCTCCGGAACCAATAGCGATCTTGGACTGTATTATGTGGTAGCCGGCACCCAGTGGATCCTGTTCCGGATCAAGAAAAGTTATCACCCGCTGGCGCTGGTAGTCGTGCATGAAATGCCAGAGCACCGGTGTGCCGGCGGCGGCCACCACTGCCAGGCCGCCCAGCAGACGCCATGAAAGCCCGGCCAGGAACAGGGCAAAAAAACCTGCGCTGCCGATCAGCAGCGAGGTACCCAGATCGGGCTGCATGGCGATCAACATGACCGGCACAATGATCAGCGTGCCGGCAATAAGCAGCCGCCAGCCGCCAGGTGGCAGACGCTTGTCGGAGAAATACCAGGCGACCATCATGGGTACCGCCAGTTTCATCATTTCGGACGGCTGAAAACGCACAAAACCCAGGTCCAGCCAGCGTTGAGCGCCCTTGCCAACGTCACCTACTACCAGTACCGCCAGCAGCAACAACAGTCCGACGCCATATAGCCAGGGCGTCCAGCGTTCCATCCACTGGGGGCGCAGTTGCGCAATAATCGCCATGCTGCCGAAAGCGAGACCCAGTCGCAACATTTGACGTGTCAGCAACTGTTCATCCCCTCCGGCCGAGCTGTAAAGTACGAACAGGCCCAGTGTCGACAATGCCACCAGTCCGAACAGCAGCGCTGCATCGAGATGCAGGATATGCTGCCAGTCACGGCGGCTGGCGTCTTCACGGCTGCTGTCGAGCAGAGTACTCATGATTCGGGTTTTAGCAGGTATTGATCGAGGATGATACGCGCAATAGGGGCTGCCACGGCGCTGCCACTGCCGCCGTTTTCGACAATAACTGCAATCGCGATACGCGGTTTACCAAGTGGTGCGAAGGCGATGAACAACGAATGGTCACGCAGCTTTTCGGCGAGTTTCTCGGCGTCATATTTCTCCTCTTCCTTCAGGCCGAATACCTGGGCCGTCCCGGTTTTTCCGGCAAACTGGTATTTGGCATCTTTCCCGACCTTGCGCGCTGTGCCACGCTTGCCCTGTACGACCTCGTGCATGCCATTGATCACATCGCTCCAGTGCTGACGATCTTCGATCGGGATGTCCGGCTCGGGTGCTACCGGCAAGGGTGTCAGTTCTATGTCTCCGTAGATCTGGGTAGACGCGACGATGTGCGGCTTCTTGCGGTTGCCATAGCGGGCCAGGGTTGCCGTGGCACTGGCCAGTTGCAGCGGCGTTGTCAGTACAAAACCCTGGCCGATACCGGCAATCAGGGTTTCCCCCGGGAACCAGGGCAGGTTGCGCGCTGCACGTTTCCATTGCCGCGAAGGCATCAGTCCCGGCAATTCGCCACTGATATCGATACCTGAGCGTTCACCAAAACCGAATTTTGACAGAAAGTCGTGCAGCCGGTCTATTCCCATCGACAGC
>Ga0316187_10002482_pt1 | contig 16039 bp, 12 predicted proteins | sample CroRivburrow1_MG_FD_204927 | JGI IMG/M metagenome (GOLD analysis project Ga0316187, IMG submission 204927) | Coastal sediment microbial communities from Maine, United States - Cross River worm burrow 1 | ecosystem: Environmental > Aquatic > Marine > Coastal > Sediment | place: USA: Maine... | reverse complement strand
ACCATTTGTGTGTATCTTGCGCTGGCCGTATTTTCAGGTTTTTTAATCAATTTTATCGGTGCGACGTGGACGGTGTGCACACTGGTTGCCTGCTATCAGGACCACTCGAATTTGTCGGCAGCGAATCGGCCCTCAGGCGACTTTTCTAAACCGGCTGAAAGGAATTTACCGGCGGGGAGGCATCATCATCCGCCTTCGTGGATTCTGGGATTCGGCCTCGTCGTCCTGGCGGCTGTGGGTGTCACGCTGAGCTGGTGGTTGCTGCGGCATCAAAACCTTCCCGCCAAGGCCCCTGAAATTATTGCCCATCGAGCGGGTGCGCTCTACGCACCGGAGAACACCCTGGCGGCCCTTGAGATTGCCGTCCGCCAGAAAGCCGACTCTGCCGAAATCGATGTGCAGCGAACGCTTGACGGGACCGTCGTCGTTGTCCATGACCAGGACTTGATGAAATTGGCGCGTGACCCGCGCCGAATTGGTCAAACCACCTACCAGGATTTGTCGCAGGTTGATATCGGCAGCCTGTTTCATCCGGATTTTAAGCGGGAACGGATTGCCAGACTTTCTGACTTTCTTTCAGCGGCAGCAGGTAAAATCAGGCTGCTCATCGAACTTAAGTACTACGGTGAAGACAATCTGCTGGCCGGGGAAACATTTGAACTTATTCGCCAGGCCGGTATGGAAAAAGAAGTGCAAATCATGTCGCTGGAGCTTAAAGCCGTGAGGCAGATACAGCGCCTTGCACCTCAAATCGCCGCCGGCTATGTGTTCGCCGCCGGTCTGGGGAACCTGGCCCGGCTCGATGTGGGCTTTCTGGCCGTGCCGACCGGGCAGGCGACCAGCAAGCTCATGAGAAAAGCGCATGAAAAGAGCCTCCTGGTTTACGCCTGGACCGTAAACGATGTGGACGGCATACTGGATTTGATGGAAATCGGCATCGACGGCCTGATCACCGACGACCCGGCACTGGCGTTTAAGGCAATAAAAGATATCCGCCGGCTTTCGCCCATGGAGCGCCTGGTGCTCAGGTTCAGGCATTTGTGGGATTGACAATCGGTGGCTTGTTATTTTAAACAACTGATTTATGTTTTACAAAGGCGGTCACGGTTTCAATTTAAGAACTATGCAGGATAAATATGTACAAAACATGGAAAAACAGCATGGTCGGCAGGTCTCGCCCCTATAAAATTATTTTACTCGCTTTGTTGGTTTACTCGATACTTTTTCCATCGTGTTTGTGGGGCCAGCAAAAATCTCGAGAAATGCCGCCGGCCAGTGTGTCGGTGGCCAAGGTGATGAGAGGACAGATCGCGCCCCAGAACGAATTTATTGCGACGATTTTTTACCAGGAGATATCCGATACAGCTTCGGAGATTAGTGGGCTGGTTGGAACGGTACACTTCGAGGAGGGTCAACGGGTAAAAAATAATCAAATTCTGGTTGAGCTTGGCTCTGAAATACTTCGCAAAAGGATTCAAGCGACGACAGCCTCTTTTGAACAAATTTTATCCGAACTTGAAATCGCCGGCATCGATTTAAAAAGAAGCAAAGAACTTATTAAAAAAAAATCCATCTCAAAGCAATCATATGATGGAAACAGGTTTCGGGTCATCGGTCTCGAAAAACGAGCGGCTTCTTTGAAAGCCGAGGTCGAGCTCCTCGAAATCGAACTCAAGAAAAAGATCATCCGGGCCCCATTTGACGGCATCGTTATCAAACGTCATGTTGATAGGGGAGAGTGGATTTCGGAAGGAGATACGGTAGCGATTATCGGCAAAGACGACACCATTGATATGGTGGCTGAAATACCGCAAAGATTCATTCAGTATATAAAAACCGGTATGCAGGTAAGTGTAACGGCAAACGGCAGCAATTTCTTCGGCACCGTGATCGCCATCGTTCCAAGGGGAGATGTTGCGACCCGTACATTTCCGATAAAGATAAGAACCCCCAATAAACATGCCCTGATCGAGGGAATGTCGGCCAGGGTCATTTTACCCACCGGAAAAATCACGCCGGCGTTAATGGTCCCGCGAGATGCCGTTATATCTAAATTCGGGCAGAATGTCGTTTATGCCGTCGTGGACGCTAAAAGCAATATGATGCCGGTTCAAGTTGTCGGTTACGACGGGTTGAGCGCCGGGGTTGAATCCCAAGGACTGGCAGAGGATATGTTGGTCGTCGTTGACGGCAATGAGCGCTTGCAAAACGGGCAGACGGTCGTGTTTCAGAAGCCGGAAGACAGATGACAGATGACAGAAGACAGATGACAGATGACAGAAGTCAGAGGACGGAGGACAGAAGTCAGAGGGCAGAGGACAGATTTCAGAGGACGGAAGACAGAGAATTGAGTGCATAGCTGACAGTTAGTGGTTTTTTATATAATTTGCAACTTGGTACCTGTAATCTATATTTCCGATTTATCTGGTTTATGAAGATTCAATCAACTCAATCAACTCAATCAACCAGTCAACTTAATCAACCAGTAACCAAATAACCAGCATCCAGCATCGAGAAACGAGCATCCGGTAACCAGCATCGAGCAAAATGAACATCATCAGGTTCTCCATAGAAAAACCGGTTTCAGTGATTGTCGGCATCATCCTGGTGGTACTTTTTGGATGGATCGGACTGCAGCGTATGCCCTATCAGCTGAGTCCCTCCGTCATCGAGGCGGAAATCACGGTGACCACCACCTGGCCCGGTGCAACGCCCTATGAAATCGAACGTGAAATCATAGAAGAGCAGGAAAAAGTCTTAAAAGGCATTCCAGAACTTTTGGAGATGGAAAGCGCTTCATTCAACAGCCAGGGGACCGTTACCCTCAAATTCAGCATCGGCAGCGATGTGAACAATGCCCTGCTCAGGGTTTCCAACAAACTGGATGAAGTTGCCGGATATCCTGAAAATGTAGAAAAACCCATCATCAGCGCCACCGGTGCAGCCACCTCTCCCGTCATCTGGATGGTGTTGAGAACCACCAAAGAAAACAGCCAATCTACCTATACTTACCGCACCTATTTTGAAAACAATATCCGGCAGTACATCGAACGCACCAGGGGTGTCGCCGATCTTTTTATCGGCGGCGGGATCGAAAAGGAGATGCATATTGTCGTAAAGCCTGAAAGGCTGGCGGCATATGGTCTGACCATCACCGATCTGATCGATATTTTAAGAGCCGAAAACATTAACATTTCTGCCGGTACCCTGGGGCTTGGGCGCAGAGATTACCGCATCCGGTCGGTTGCAGAATTTAAATCCCCGGAAGACATCAAAAATATTGTCATCCGATCAACGGGTCTGCAGCGTATCAGAGTGGCGGATTTGGCCGAGGTGAGCTTCGGCCATGAAAAACTTACCAGTGCCATGCTGCACGTCGGAAAAGAGGGTATCGCCATCGGCGTCAAACCCGAACCCGATGCCAATATTCTGGAGCTTTCGGATCGGCTCGAGGAAGTCGTCAATTGGCTGAATACGGAAAAACTGGCGCCCCTGAACATTTACCTGGACTGGGTGTACGATCAAAGGCCGTATATCCGCGGAGCGATATCACTGGTTCGCAAGAATATTGTGCTCGGCGGAACCCTGGCGATCATTGTCCTGCTGATTTTCCTTAGAAGTATTGTTTCCACCATTATTGTGGCGACTACAATTCCGATCAGTATTATCGGCACCTTCATTTTCATGAACCTTCTGGGCCGCAATCTGAATATCATCAGTTTAGCCGGCATTGCCTTTGCGGTGGGAATGTTGATTGACAGTGCCATTGTCGTGCTGGAAAACATCGACCGGCATCGCAAGATGGGTAAAACTGCCTTTAATTCCGCCCATGATGGTACCCGGGAAGTCTGGGGAGCGATTCTGGCGTCCACCTTGACAACAATTGCGGTGTTTTTGCCGGTGGTTTTTATGAAGGACGAAGCCGGACAGCTGTTCAGAGACATTGCCATTGCCGTGACTTCTGCCGTGGGATTGAGCCTCTTTGTCTCCGTATCGGTCATCCCGATGTTCTCAAAACAACTCTTTATGCTCACCCGGCGCAAGCACGTGTCCCGGCCGTCAAAATCGTTGCTGGGGTCTTTCGGCACCCTGATTCAAAACGGCATGATGTGGCTGGTAAAACTGGCTACCCGAAATTGGGTGACACGAACGGCAACGGTGCTTTGTTTCAGTCTCGTTTCCATCATCGGAGCCGTGCTCTTGTTTCCCAAAATGGAATATCTTCCCCAGGGAAACCGCAACCTGATCATCAACATACTCATTCCCCCCCCCGGTCTTTCGTTTAGCGAAAGAAAATCCATTGGCGAGCATATCTATCGGATGAATAAGCCGTATTTCAACAGCGACCACAACGGTTTTCCCGGGATCAAGGAAATGTTTTATGTGGGTGCGGAACAAATCATGCTCTTTGGTGCCATCAGTACCCACGAACAGCGCGCAGGCGAGTTAATACCCCTTTTCATGCGCACGATTTATTCTATACCCGGGATGTACGGCGTGAGCATTCAGGCGGGCGTATTTCAAACGGGTCTCGGCCGAGGCCGGACCATCGAAGTAAATATCGGCGGCGACGATTTGAATCGTATCGTTGCGATCGGCGGTATGCTTTTCGGAGCTATCATGAAAGAAATTCCGAATGCCCAGGTCCGGCCGGTTCCATCGCTGGAATTGCTTTTCCCCGAGGTGCGGATCATTCCTGATCGGGATCGACTGAAGGCGGCCGGTATGACAGCCCGGAACTTCGGCATTGCCATCGATGTGCTGATGGACGGCCGCGAGATCGGAGAGTTTAAACAAGAGGGCGAAAAGAAGATTGACATGGTTCTCAAGGTCTCCGAAGAAAATATTTCTACCCCGGAAAAACTGTATAATTCCTTGATTGCCATTGAGGGCGGCAAGGTTGTTCCGGTGTCGTCCCTTTCTGAGATGCAACGAACATCCGGCATCACACAGATCCGACATCTCGAAAGACAGCGGACGATTACGCTTCAAATCACACCGCCTTTTTCCATTCCGCTGCAGGAAGCCATGGAAATCATTAACACCAGGGTGGTGGCGCCCCTGGCCGACCAGGGGATGCTTGAAGGGGTGGATATCGGGCAAAGCGGGGTGGCCGATAAGCTGACCGAAGCCAGACGGAGCTTTCAGTGGAATTTCCTGCTGGCGGCAATCATTGCCTATTTATTGATGGCAGCGCTGTTCGGAAATTTTATCTATCCCGTCATCATCATGTTCACCATACCGTTGGCGGCCGGCGGTGGACTGCTCGGTCTCAAACTGGTCAACCTAATGATTGCGAACCAACCCCTCGATATCCTCACAATGCTGGGGTTTGTGATCCTCATCGGAGTGGTTGTCAACAACGCCATTCTGATCGTTCACCAGGCATTGAATAATATCCGCTACCACGGGATGGCCTACCGCGAAGCCGTCCTTGAATCGACCCGCACCCGGCTGCGACCGATTTATATGAGCGCCATGACCAGCGTCATCGGCATGCTGCCCCTCGTTCTGATTCCCGGCCCGGGCTCTGAGTTCTACCGAGGGCTCGGCAGCGTGGTGCTGGGGGGTCTGGCGGTCTCGACCGTGTTTACTATTTTTGTGATACCGGCGCTATTGATGTTTTTTATTCGAATGGAAAAAACCAAATGATAACCGTTCAGCCTGGGGCAGGTCAGACGTGGGATGGTGAAAATCTTGCGTTCTATTGCAATGTTTCTTTTGACAATTGATCCCACTTTTATTCCACAATCCAAAATTGCTCCTAAAGGTTGGTTTAACGGAATAAGGACCGGATGAAAATTAAAACCACGTTGTGAATGATTTTCATCACCTCAGGCCGGAGGCATCCAATCTTTGCAATGGCCCGTCCTATTCATCTTGCCATTGAACTCATCGGTCTTACCTTATTTTCAGAGCAATCATTAGCGATGTTTGAAATTTCATCGTCTGGGACCAATCCGCCCAGCGAGTTTCATCATAAAAAAGGAGAGAGATAATGGTTGATAAAAACGAACTTTGTGAAAAAATAAGGTCAATTTATCCTGATATCGGTGAGTGCGGTATCGCGGTGAACGTTGATTATGACGAAAAAAATAAACGGTGGGTTGTGGATCTTAAACAAGGCGGCCACGAGCTTAAAACCTTTCTTGAGGACGGGGATGCAGAAAAATGCTTGAACGGCATTCAGTGTGTCAGTTTGGGGGTTGAAATCGCGCAGCTAAGAGGCAACATTGAAAGAATGCCCGCAGGATGAAGAGTGTTTGTCATTCGAAATTGAAGAAGATATCATTGCGTTTACTTTTTTCCCAAATTTGGCTATATAATGACCCTCTTTTAACTCTACTTTGTCACCATACAGAAGCAATTTATTATTTCATAATTTCGGAGTCTTGTAGTTTTAATTAAGAAAATGAACTAAAATTTAGTTCACTTTAGGCAATCATATAATGAAATTTGAAAATGGGAGGTACTGAATGGCGAAAAAGCGTTACAACATTAAAACCGGATGCCCCCAATGCGGTTGCAGCGGGGTACAGGCTCTTTCGGAAGCGGAAATGCGAGAGCGGTATGGGGACGTCCCCAATTTCGATATGGAATGCAGTGAGTGTATGGAAAAATATACTGCCGATATGAAGACCGCCTGCCCCGAATGGGACAAGGATTGTAAACTGCAGGAGTAGGCGCATCGTTCCGGTGGGGTGGTAATGGCCTCGGAATGAAATAAGGCAATTTTATTCCAATTTACGGGCCTTCGATATTCAGCAGTTCGATTTTCGATATTCTACGGTTCGCTCTTCGGCCTCGCCGAATCGCATTTATTTTTTCAGTAAATTATTTTCAATAGCCTGTATCCACTGGGGCGGGTAGGGCACCTTAAAGGCGGCGGTGTCTTTTTGATCGCGGGCATTGATAAAATCGACTTTGACAAGGGACATATGCAGATCGATCCCTTTGTGGGTGCGATCGTGGTACACCCGGGCGATACGGCTGCCAGGAATTTCCAGTTCTATTTTTTTCACCCGGCTGCGGTAAAACAGGCTGTCCGGCAGCAGCAGCAGGAAACCGGAGCTGCGGCGCGGTTTACCGGGTTCGGTAGCTCTGCCGAAGTAGTTGACTCCGAAGCTCATGGCCCGCAGGTTCGGGTTACCGAAGCGTTCATCGATCCACTTGCGGTCTCGCCAGCGAATGATGACAATGTAAGCAAGTATACCAAAGAATGCCAGGGCAATGACGATCCACTGCTGGTGCTTAATGATATCAAGCATTATCAAACCTTCCATTTCTACTTAAATCCGGCTAAATAGGCGATGAGTTTTTTTTTGGCCATATTGTGCCGGTAGCCGCCGGTGGCACCCATGGCGGCCAGAATGGAATCGGCTATTTGCGCATCGGTCTTTTTTCTTTTGCGCATAGACCGGATCTTGTCGGCGTTCAGTTCGATTAGTTGCAGAAAACCTTCCTGGTCCCGGGAGAAGAACACAAAAAATCCCAGTATGAATACCAGTACAGAGGAGATGACAGCCACGTAAAGGTCGTGGGCCGGATTCGGGATGATCGCGCGCAGCAGGCTGTTCGGATTGCCCGTGTTCAGCAGAGAATACATGGCCACCAACCCGATCAAAACCATCAGGACATAAATCGTGTATAGTAGAAATCGAGGCAAATTTTGAATATCTCGCGCCAAAAGTGACGGGGGGTCTTTAGTACATCAAAGACCCCGCCGTAATGCTTTTGTGAATAGAGAGGGGAAAATATGAATCTCCCCTCTCGGCTTAATAATTGATCGAAGTTACACCGGGCGCATTTCGCCTTCTTTCATGGCCGCCCACTGCGCTTCGGCTTCCTCCCAGGCTTCTTCGGAAGCATCCCGTTCCCAGGCTTCCAGGCCTCTTTCGGCCCGGGTGGCACCCGGCAGGAAGTTGTCGAGGATAATTCCGACGATGGCGGTCACCGCCATTCCGGTGCTCAGGATAGCCTGAATAATATTACCGATAACATTGATCACGCTGCCCTGGGTACCCCAGGCAATGGCACCGCTGACGATCTGTCCGGTACCGACGTCGTAGTGGGGGGTGAACCAGAAGGGTACACTCAAGCCTGCAAAAAATGACAGGCCGATGATAAACAGGTTGCGCGAGTTGTTCAGGTTGACGATCTGTAGGTTGGAAAGACCGACGGAGGCGATCATTCCAAAAAGACCGACAAACATGGCGCCGACAACCGGCATGGGAAGGGTCGCCAGGACAGCCCCGAATTTGCCTACGATCGGGATAATCAGCATCATGAAGGCACCGCAACGAACCACCCGGCGGCTGGCCACCTTTGTCAAACCAATGGACCCGATATTTTCGGAGTAGGTCGTTGTCCCGTTAGCGGTCTGGAGTATACCGGCAATAAAGCAGCCGAGACCCTCGGCACCCAATCCCCTGGAGATCATGCGTCCGGTCGGCACCGGTGCTTCGGAGATGCGCGCGCAGGCCATGTAGTCGCCGATGGATTCGATCATGGAGGCCAGGTAACCGGCCAGCATACCGAACACACCGGCCCACAGGACGGAGCTGCCCAGATCGGGGAAACCCCACTTGAACGGGACCATGGGCTGAAAGCTGACCCACTTGGCGGCCGCGACCAGACCGAGTTTTCCGGCCAGGTTGGCAGCGTTGCCGTCCGGTATCAAGCCCGTGACGGTGCCGATCAAAGAGGCCAGCCAGCCGGTGGCAATGGCCAGCAGAACCGGGAAGAGCATGAATACCCTCGATTTCTGGGAAAAGACCTGTGAATACAGGATCAAGGCGATCAGGGTGATCAGCGAGATGATCCAGTTGCTCGCCATCCAGGGGGCGCCGATGCCGAACAATGCCAGACCGATCATGGCGATGGTGGGGCCGATGACGATCGGGCTGATAATTTTGCGCACCTGTCCCATAATCCCGGTGTAACCCAGCACAATTTCGACGACCGATGCGATCATGATGGCGCCGGCAATATTCTGGATTTGAAGCTGCCACAGGGGCAGGTCGCTGCTGGCTTTTTGGGCCGCCACCATGCCGATAATGGCAAATGTTGGTCCCAGGAAGGAAAAGGTTCCGCCCTGGATAACCGGTAGTTTGTTACCTAATGGCGACTGCTGGATCAGGGTACAGAGCCCGGAAGTGAAGAATATGGTAGAGATCAACAATGCCAGTTGATCCTGCGGCATTCCGATGGCACCGCCGACAATAAATGGGATGAGTACAGTGGCACCGAACATGGTCAAATACTGCTGAATGCCGAGCAGCACGGCCACTCCCCACTTGGGTTTACTGCCGATCGGGTAAACAATCCAATGCTTCTTTTCCTGGGTTGGTTCTTCACTCATATTTGTTCTCCTCCTTGTGTTTTCACCCTTTTTGGGGTGTTAATTATATTTACATTAAGCTGGTTTTGAGTTCAGGGTTCAAAGGTTACAACCAATGGCACCTGCTCCCCATATTAGCCCAATTGAGTTAAAAACCAATTGTTCTTTTAGCATTCCAGCATTCCGGCTTTCTGGCTTCCCAGCCGATAATATTGTCGCATCAGCCGGTTATCGTACGGCTCAGATCACCATACATATCGGGTCGCAAATCCCGGAAAAACTGCCAGCCGTCCCGGACTTCCCGGATCTCATCCAGATTGAGGTCTGCCATCACGACCTCATCCTTGTCCTCGCTTCCCTTGACAAGTATTTCCCCCCGGGGGTCCACAAAATAGCTCGAGCCGTAAAATCGGCCGAATTCCCAGGGTTTTTCCAGCCCGACACGATTATTGGCACCAATAAAAACACCGTTGGCGACCGCCTGGGCCGGCTGCTCAAGCTGCCACAGATATTGGGATTTACCGGCCGTGGTGGCCGAAGGATTGAACAAAATTTCGGCGCCTTTCAAGGCCAGGACCCGGGCACATTCGGGAAAATGGCGGTCATAACAGATGTAGATACCTATTTTTGCATAGGCGGTTTCAAATATCGGAAAACCCATATTGCCGGGTTTGAAATAAAATTTTTCCCAGAACCCCGGCCAGGTGTGAGGGATATGAATTTTTCTGAATTTACCAATATAAGTTCCATCCGCGTCTACAACAGCGGCGGTGTTATAGTAGACACCGGCGATTTCCATTTCATAAACGGGAATAACCATTACCATTTGGTATTTCTTAGCATACTCGGACAGCCTTTCGACGGTCGGTCCCGGTACTTTTTCGGCAGTCTCGTACCACTTCGTGTCCTGCTCGGCACAAAAATAGGGGCCATAAAAAATTTCCTGCAGGCAGAGAATTTGAGCGCCTTTTTCCCCTGCTTCTTCGATGAGCGGTATGTGTTTGTGAATCATAGCTTCTTTGATTTCGGCAGGCGTACCGTCGTGTTTGGCATTGGCGGCCTGGATATGGGCACATTTAACGATTCTGGACATAAATCCCCCTCTTATGAAACTTTATTAATTTAGACAGGATTTACCCGCCAAACTAAAGGCGGGCTTTCAGCAGGATTATCAGGATAATTTTATTTTCGTAACGCTATATCCTGTCGATCCTGTTGATCCTGTCAGAAAAATAGAATTGCATTTCGTTAAGTTTCTTTTTTGATCAGACTGGACGCTCGCGGCGGCGGCGCTTATAAGTCAATTTTATTGCATCTAACCGAAATCGAAATCAGACTACTTATATTGTCAACCATTAAGGGCGTCAAGTTTTTTGTGAAATCATCCAATTCGCCTAATTTCAAATGCGACTGTCCCGTTTACCAGTGGATAATAATTGACAATTATTGCAGAAACGCCTAAACTCAGCGCTTAACTATTCGCCCGAAATCCGGTTTTGTTGGCGCAACCACAGGCATTTGGGTTGCACCAGATTTTGCGATACGTCAGTAGTTCTGAATTTAGGAGGAATCGTTGTGAGTGCGATCGATAAATTTAAAGAAATGGGCAGGGGGATTGATCTGGCCCAGGCTATCGCGGAAGCTGATCGATGCCTGCTTTGCCATGATGCCCCTTGCTCAGATGGGTGTCCGGCCGACACAAAACCGGCTGAATTCATCCGAAAATTGAGGTTTAAGAACATTACCGGCGCGATTCGAACGATCAAGGAAAACAACATTTTAGGGGGAGCCTGTGGTGTTCTTTGTCCGACCTCCCGTTTGTGCGAGGAAAAGTGCAGCGCGATGTTTAAATCACAACATCGTCCCGAAGGCGCCGACCGTCCCATCCAGATCGGCCGGATCCAACGGTTTTTAATCGAACAATCCTGGGACAGAAATATCACGGTATTTGAAAAACCTGCTGCTCGCCGGGAAAAAGTGGCTGTGGTGGGATCCGGTCCCGGCGGATTGAGCTGTGCGGCTGAACTGGCCAAAGAAGGTTATCAGGTGACGGTTTTTGAAGCCAAACCCGAACCCGGCGGCGTACTTCGATATGGGGTTGTGTCTTACCGATTTGACATGAATTTTCTCGAACATGAAATCAAAGATATTAGGTCACTGGGAATCAATTTCCGCTGCAACGCTGCCATCAACGGCAAAGGAGATGCCGAAAGATTATTACAGGATGGTTTTGGGGCGGTGTTTCTGGCCCCTGGTCTTTGGGGGGCCGCCAGTATTAGACCGCCGGGAAGGGATATGGCCGGACTTTTTTCATCGGTGGATTATTTGTCTGCTTTGCGTGACGGTCGCTTTGAAGAATTGGAACGGAAAATTAAAGGCAATACCGTCGCGGTCGTCGGCGGTGGGTCGGTGGCCATGGATTGTATCGAGTCTGCCGTCAGGCTTGGGGCCAAAGATGTCTATCTGATCTACCGGCGTTCTTACGCCCAGATGCCGGCCGAAGCCGACGAGCGCATCGAGGCTCTGGAAGCCGGCGTTCATTTCCTGCTGCTGAACCAGCCGCTGGATTATTTGACCGACGACCAACATCGTCTGACAGGCGTGAAACTGGTGCGCACCCGTCTGGGTGAACCCGACGCATCGGGTCGCAGACGGCCCGAGAACATTGAGGGGTCTGAATGGATCATGGATGCCGATGTGGTGATCGAGGCCATCGGCAACATCACCCCTGAATCTTCCCCCGAATGGTATCCCAACGTCAAAACTGATGACAAAAAACTCATCAAGGCGGATTCGGAAACCGGTAAAACCTCGGTCGACGGAATTTTTGCCGGTGGAGATATTGTGCGTGGCCCGGCGCTGGTGGTACAGGCGGTTCAGGACGGTAAACTGGCTGCCCGGGGCATCATGGCGTACTTGAAAAAATGACGAATGACGAATGACGAATTATGGATGTCGTTTCTGGGTTCCGAGGTTCAAAGGTTCAGGGTTCAAAGGTTCAAGGTTAAGAGATTAAAAACTCGAACATTATCAGCACTGTGAATCGTGAGTTAAAAAGAAAATTGCTGGCCGATTTAGCGGCGTGAGAATATTGATCCAAGGTGAGCTTTGCGCTGAACTTCCAACCAGTGAACAGCATTTAAAGAAAAATAACCCAGAACCCTGAACGGTGAACCTTTGAACGCTTATTTCAACTATTATACTTTGGTTTAGCAACCTCATCATAGGAGGCATGGTTGTGAATAGCAGCATCGATTTATCCATAGACTTTTGTGGGGTGAAGTTTAAGAATCCCTTTCTGCTCTCTTCTTCTCCGGTTTCCAACAGTGCCGAAATGGTTGCCAAGTCGTTTGATGCCGGATGGAGCGGGGTGGTGTTTAAAACCTTGAATTCCGATCGGTTGCCGATCGTACATCCATCACCCAGGATGGCATGTATTGATTACGGCGCCAAAAAGGGGGTTGCCGTCCAAAACGTTGAAATGATTTCAGACCGGCCCCTGAAGGATAATCTGACAGATTTTCTCTATCTGAAAAAGAACTATCCGGACCATCCGATCATTGCCAGCATCATGGGATTTTTTACCGATGAATGGGCCTATTTAGCCAAGGCGGCTGAGGACAATGGGGCCGATATGCTGGAGCTTAATTTTTCCTGTCCCCACATGTGTATCGAAGGCGCCGGCCATAAAGTGGGCCAGGCATTTCAACTGCTGGAAGGATTCACCGAAGCCGTCAAAAATGCGGTGTCTATTCCGGTGATTGCCAAAATGACACCGAACATTACGGACATGAATGAACCGGCCATGTATGCCAAAAACGGTGGCGCCGATGCGATTTCCGCTATAAATACCGTTAGGGGCATCTCAGGCGTCGGTCTGGATGATTTTGTTCCGACACCCAACGTTTTCGGCAAAGGTGCTATCAGCGGTACCTCCGGCCCGGCTGTTAAACCGATCGGACTGAACTTTATTGCATCCATGGCCAAAAATGAAGAGCTCGGATTGCCCTTGTCCGGAATCGGCGGCATCGAGACCTGGATTGACGCTTTAGAATTTATTCTGGTGGGGGCTTCGACACTGCAAGTGACCACCGGCATTATGCATTACGGATACCGGATTGTTGAGGACATGATCGAAGGCCTCAGCGATTTCATGGCCGAACGGGGAATTGACAGGATCCCTGATCTGGTGGGTAAAGCACTGCCCAATCTGCACGAAACCGAGGCGTTTGAAGTTGATCGGCAGGGCATTGCCCAGTACGATCTGGACCGCTGTATCGGCTGCGGTCAATGTTATATCGTATGCCAGGATGCCGCCGGTCAGGCGATTGAATGGGACGCTGAAGCGCGCCGGCCGAATGTGATTGAGGACAAATGTTTGAGCTGCATGTTGTGTAAATTTGTATGTCCGGTTCCTGAACTGATTTCTTTCAAGGAAATGCCCGGGGATTGGCATCGTCGCGAAACTGCCGTGATGGACAGCAGTTTGGAAAAAGATGTAAAAGTTGAGCCATTTACAAAGGAGGGTCCAAATGAGTGTGTTATTTAAGGGCGGAACCATCGTAAACGCTACGGGTCGCTATCTGGCCGATGTATTTGCTGATGGAGACAAAATCAAGGCCATCGGCACGAACCTGGACAATGGGGCCGATGACGTCGTCGATGCCAAGGGGAAATACATTCTTCCGGGAGCGATTGATCCCCACACCCATATTTCCATGCCGTTTATGGGAACCCATGCCCAGGATGACTATGAGACCGGCACCATCGCAGCGGCCTGTGGCGGTGTCACCTGTATCGTTGATTTTGATTTGCAGCAAAAGGGTGAAACCCTGTTTGAGGCACTGGAACGCAAAAAAGCACTGGCGGAAGGCAAAGTCTGTGTGGATTATTCGTTGCACCCGGCCGTTATGGACCCCAGACCGGATGTGATCGATGAGGTTAAAAAGGCATGTCTGGAATACGGTACACCGAGCTTTAAAATATTTATGGTCTATGATTTTCGGGTCGATGATGCCACCATGATCAAGCTGCTGGAAGTAACCAAGAAATACGGCGGTCTGGTTCAGGTCCATGCCGAAAATGTTTATATTATTCAGCATATGAATGAGGTTCTTGCAAAAGAGGGGAAACTGGAACCTTATTATCACGCTGTCAGCCGGCCGAACATCGCTGAAGAAGAAGCCGTCAGCCGGGCCGCCAAAATGGTGGAGTTGACCGGATCGCGCATTTATATCGTGCATCTGTCTTCCAAAGAGGGGCTGTGGAGGGTCCAAGAAGCCCGCAATAATGGCGTCGATGTCTATGCCGAAACCTGTCCCCAGTATCTTCTGCTTGACGATGAACGTTACAAGGAGCCGGATTTCAACGGCGCCAAATACGTCATGTCCCCGCCACTGAGAACCAAGGAAAGCAACGATGCCCTTTGGGAAGGATTGCGAGTCGGCGATATTCAAGTGGTCGCCACCGACCACTGCCCCTTTGATTTTAAGGGCAAAAAGGATATGTTCGGCAAAGACGACTACAAAAAAATCCCCAATGGCGCTCCCGGCATCGAAACCCTGGCGATGCTGTTACATTCCGAGGGCGTGGTCAAAGGCCGCATCAGCCTGGAACGTATGGTGGATGTCTTGTCCACCGGTACGGCGCGCATGTTCGGCCTGAAAGACAAGGGCGAGATTGCCGTGGGCAAGGATGCGGATATCGTCGTCTTTGATCCGAATCAAACCTTCACCATTTCCCAGGACAAGCTGCACATGAATGTCGACTATACCCCTTTTGAAGGCGTTGAAATTACCGGCATGCCCAGCGTGGTTTACTCCCGCGGAGAAAAAGTGGCCCGCTGGAACGGCGAGCAGATGGAGTTTGTCGGTAAGGTCGGCCACGGACGGTTTGTGAAACGCGAACCTTTTGAAGGGTTTTAAGCTCGATATGGCCGCAAAAAGGCACAAAAAGCACAAAAACAAAATTTAAGAATTGCAATTGCGTTGAAAATCCTTACTTTTTATACGAATATAAGGAATATGAAAAAAAGTAAGGATTTATCATGAAAGCTAAGCCCCAAAAGTACTGAAGGGTTACCATGCGAAAAGAAAAAAAAGCAGTTACCGAATCTTTTCTCGGTCGGAACTCTGGTTTGCCAAAGGGGATTGCCAAGGTTGTGCGCCGATCAAAGCGAGGCGTGCACACCGCCACTGTCACTAGCAAAGGGCAGATCACGGTGCCTAGGCAGATTCGAATGCACCTTCAGGTGGATAAAGGGGACCGGATCGAATTTTTGATCGGGTCGGATGGTAAGGTAACCCTGATGCCAGCAACAGCCGATGTGAAAAAGCTCAAAGGAATTGTCGGTAAACCGGATAGGCCGGTTACCGTCGGGGACATGAATCGGGTTATCGAAGCCGAAGGTGGTAAAAAATCATGATCGGCATCGATACAAACGTCCTAGTTCGCTACCTTGCGCAGGATGACCCGGATCAGACGAAGATCGCCGCAGCGTTTATCGAGGATAACTGTACGAAGGATAATCAGGGTTTCATTAGTCATATCACGCTCTGTGAAATGTGCTGGGTATTAAAGCGCCTGTATAAGACCCCGAGGGAGCAGTTGACCGAGATTATCGAGCAGCTGCTTCGAACTGTCCAGCTGTTCGTGCAAGAACCCCGAGTTATCTGGATGGCCCTTGAAGAATTCAAGATA
>Ga0316187_10002481_pt1 | contig 16049 bp, 13 predicted proteins | sample CroRivburrow1_MG_FD_204927 | JGI IMG/M metagenome (GOLD analysis project Ga0316187, IMG submission 204927) | Coastal sediment microbial communities from Maine, United States - Cross River worm burrow 1 | ecosystem: Environmental > Aquatic > Marine > Coastal > Sediment | place: USA: Maine... | reverse complement strand
CAAATTGAATCTAATGGTCGGGGCGAGAGGATTTGAACCTCCGACCACCTGAACCCCATTCAGGTGCGCTACCAGGCTGCGCTACGCCCCGATGTACCCTAATGATGTCCGGCGACAGGATGCGTACAATGCTTTCGCGTCGAATTCGCCGACACCGCGGCGTGCCGGATGATATCAAAACACCTGCCGCTGCGGTACAAGAATGTTCGGGAAGTCGCCGCGTGCTATTGTTTCTCGAGCTGCTCGTCGAGTCTTTTCTGGTATTGCTGCAGGGTGTCCTCGACCTGTTTCTCTATTTGCTCGGCCGTGCTGTCACGATTCGGGTCAGAGGTAACGTGTTCTTCTACGGTGCGGAGATTCAGATACCCTACGACAAGCACGGCAATCACCAGAACGATTAGTGACAAGCCCCGCATCGTCAGTGGTCAGGAAGGTTGGGTGTACTGGAAGTGTAGTGGTGCTTGAATCATCGCCGATGAAAAGAAGGACTAGTCCTTCAGAATTGAGACGACCGCGTCGATTTCACGGATCAGGTCTGAGACGATTTCGCTCCGGTAATCGGAAACCAGGGGCTTGCCGTCCACCTCACTGTCGTGATCCAGTTGGTTGCGAGCGCCGCTGATGGTAAAACCATCCACGTAGAGCAATGTCCGGATCTGGCGGATCAACTGTACCTCGTGGCGCTGGTAATACCTCCTGTTTCCCCGCCGCTTCACTGGTTTGAGTTGAGAAAACTCCTGCTCCCAGTATCTGAGTACGTGCGGTTTCACTGCGCAAAGTTCGCTTACCTCCCCAATTGTAAAATAGCGCTTACTGGGGATCGCTGGCAGGTCTACATTTTCACCCGGATCTAACACGTTGACGTTACCCTTTACACCTCACCTGGCTCTTCATCATTTTTTTGGTCTCTCCTGAGCCGGTCCGCGTTGGCTGCAACCCTGTCTTTCAGCTTCTGGCTTGCCTTGAATGTCACGACCCGCCTCGCTGTTATCGGAATCTCCTCACCCGTCTTGGGATTTCTCCCCGGCCGCGGATTTTTCTCACGCACACCGAAATTTCCGAATCCGGACAATTTGACCGATTCCCCGGTTTCAAGAGCGATCCGGATCTTTTCGAAAAACGCCTCAACGAATTCCTTTGCCTCGCGTTTGTTCAGTCCCAACTCGTTAAAAAGCGTGGTTGCGAGATCTGCCTTAGTTACCGCCAAAACCGGTTCCCCGTTATTCTATGTTCTCAGTTCTGCGCCAAATTGTTCTTTCATTTCCCTTAGTGTCCGATCAACTATCGAATCGACATCACTATCTGTAAGAGTGCGCGAAGATGCCTGTAAGGTCAAGCCAAATGCCATACTTTTTCTCTTGGAATCAATATCTTCGCGGCGATACACGTCAAATAACTCGAGGTTTATTAAGCACTCCCCTGCGGTTTTCTCTATCAAATCGAGCATCTCACGCGCTGGAACAGCCTCGTCGACCCAGACTGCCAGGTCGCGCCGGATCGTCGGGAACCTGGAGATACCGGCATATTCCGGCATGTGCTTGTCTAGTATTGCCCCAATTTCCATTTCGAACAGATACACCGGCTGCGCAAGATCCAGTGCGTTCTGCTGTTCAGGGTGAAGCCGACCGATGTACCCGAGCGCCTGGTTGCCCCTCCGGATCAGAGCCGACTGGCCCGGATGCAGCGCCTGATGCCCCTCCGTTCTTTCGAAGACGTAGTCGTGTCCGGCCCGGGTGAGACCGAACAGTCCTTCGAGGTCCGACTTGACGTCGAAAAAATCGGCCTCGCGCTCCGCCTGACCCCACTGTTCCGGCCACGCGCCCCCGCTAACGACACCGCCTATCCGTTCGGTCTCGGCGATCTCCCCGCCTGAGCGGCGGAAGGTCTTGCCGACCTCGAAAAATCGCAGGCGGCGATGCTGCCGGTTGATGTTGTCAATCAACACCTGGACCAATCCCGGCCACAGGCTGGTCCGCATCACCGACAGATTCGACGCCAACGGGTTCTTCAGCTCGATCTCATTCTTCCCGGCAGACAGCCGGTGCTGCAAAACGGGATCTACAAAACTGTAGGTGATGATTTCCCCGTAACCCCGATCAACCAGAGCAGACTTGACGCGGCTTGTATCTATGAAGCTTTCGCTGGCCTCAACGTGATCGAGCGCCATGGCAGGCACGCTCGCGGGCAGTTGGTCATACCCCCTCACCCGCGCGATTTCCTCGATCAGATCACATTCGATGGCGATATCGAAACGATGGGACGGCGGTTCGACACGCCACCCGGAATCCTCCGCCTCGACATTCGCCCCCACCCTGCGCAGTATGCCATCCGCATCATCCCTCGGAATCGCCATGCCGATGAGCCTGTCGATCCGCTCGTGGCGCACAAACACCGGAGCCCTGACGGGCAGGAGATCTTTTTCAACGGCTTCCAGCACCGGGCCGGGTGTAGCGCCGGTAACCTGCTCCAGCAGCGCCGTGGCATATTGGGTGGCAACCCGGGGAAGTTCCGGATCCACCCCGCGCTCGAATCGGTGGGAAGCGTCCGTGTTCAGACCGTAACGCCTGGCGTGGCCCGATAATCCTTCAGGCTCGAAAAATGCGGCTTCCAGCACAATCGATTTCGTATCGTCCGATATTGCCGAGTGTTCTCCGCCCATGATTCCGGCAATGGCCACCGCGCCGGCAGCATCGGCAATCACCAGCGTATCCGCATCCAGGGTGTGGGTCGACCCGTCGAGGAGTTCAATGGATTCGCCCTCGTTCGCCTGGCGTACAAGTATCCGCCCATTAATCTTTTCCCTGTCGAAGGCGTGCATGGGCTGCCCTGTCGCCAGCATGACGTAGTTGGTGATGTCGACCACGGGGCTGACCGGGCGTACGCCGCAGCGGCGCAGCCGTTCGGACATCCAGCAGGGAGTGCGCACCCTGACATTTATGCCGTCGACCACCCTGCCGACGTATCGCGGGCAGCGTTCGGGGCTTTCAAGTGAGATACCGATGCCAGCGTCACTTTGAGCGTCCATAGTCGGCAACCCCGGATGGGTCAGTGCGGCACCGGTCAGAACAGATATCTCGCGGGCAATACCCAAAATGCTCAGGCAATCCCCCCGATTAGCGGTCAATTCGATCTCGATTATGGTGTCATCCAGGTGCAGATACGCGTCCAGCCGCTGACCCGGGTACGCATCCGCATCCAGTTCCATCAACCCGTCCGCCTGGTCACCCAGATCGAGTTCCTTTGCCGAACACAGCATACCCTCCGAGGCCACCCCACGGACTTCTGCCCTTTTCACCGTGCCACCCGGAAGCTCCGCTCCAGGCATCGCCAACGGTGCCAGCAGGCCCGGACGGGCATTCGGCGCTCCGCAGACGACCTCGACCGGTTCGTCGCTTCCCGGATCGACCAGGCAAATGCGCAACCGGTCAGCATCGGGGTGGTCCCTGACCGAAACTATGCGAGCGACGACGACCTTGTCCTGACGCGGCCCGGCCGGGTGAACCGATTCCACTTCCAGGCCGCCCATATTCAAAACCCTGATAAGCTCATTGGTATCGAAATCGAGATCGATCCATTCACGCAGCCAGTTTTCGCTGATGATCATCGTACGGTTTCAGAATTGACGCAGAAAGGACAGGTCGTTTTCGAAGAACAACCGAAGGTCATCGACGCCATAGCGGAGCATGGTCAGTCTCTCGACGCCGAGGCCAAATGCAAAGCCGGTATAGCGCTCCGGGTCTATGCCAACGTTGGTGCACACCTGGGGGTGGACCATTCCGCTGCCCAGCACCTCGAGCCACCCGGTCTTCTTGCAGACCCGGCACCCTTTACCCGAGCAGAACACGCAACTGATGTCGACCTCGGCCGAGGGTTCGGTGAACGGAAAATACGAGGGGCGGAGGCGAACGTTGAGATCGGTTTCGAAAAACGCGCGCAGAAAGGTGATCAGGACCCCCTTCAGATCGGCGAAGCTGATGTTTTCGTCCACGGCCAGCCCCTCGATCTGATGGAACATCGGAGTGTGCGTCTGATCCGAATCACAGCGGTACACCCGCCCCGGAGCGATCACGCGAATCGGTGGCTTGTGTTCACGCATGTAGCGGATCTGGACCGGTGAGGTATGGGTCCGCAGCAGCAAGCCACCGTCCACGTAAAAGGTGTCGTGCATGGCTCGGGCCGGATGGTTAGGAGGAATGTTCAGCGCTTCGAAATTGTGGAAATCATCCTCGATCTCCGGCCCGTCGGCGACCTCGAAACCCATCTTGCGAAAAATCTCCAGCAGCCGATCCATCGTTTGGCTCAAGGGATGGAGGCTACCGGTTCTGTTCCCCCGGCCGGGAAGGGTTACGTCGATCTGTTCGGCGTGCAACTGCCGGACAATCGATTCTTTCTCAAGATCGGCGCGGCGTTCCTCGATCAACGCTGCGACGGCGTTTTTGGCCTCGTTGACCGCATTCCCGAACTCTGGCCGTTGCTCGGGGGGCAGCGAACCGATGCGTTTGAGCTGCTGAGTGAGCACCCCCTTCTTGCCGATATAGGCAACGCGCAACTGCTCCAGGTCCGCAATCTGCCCGGCATCGCCGAGCTCGTCACGGATCCTGTCCACAAGTGCTTCAAGTTCCTGTGCAGGAAGATTGCTCATCGGGTTGCGGATGCAAGACAGGGAGAGGCACTGCCTCCCCCTGCGGTTTCAGGATGGATCGCCAGTCAACTGGCCAGCGCCGCCTTGGCCTGATCGGCCAGCTGCTCGAATGCCTTGCTGTCGTTGACGGCCAGGTCGGCCAGAACCTTCCGGTCGAGCCCGATGTTGGCCTTGCTCAACCCGTTGATGAAACGGCTGTAGCTCAACCCGTGCATCCTGGCTGCGGCATTGATGCGCATGATCCAGAGCGCCCGGAACTGTCGTTTTCTCTGGCGGCGGTCGCGGTAAGCATACTGCTCCGCCCGGTTGACGGCCTGGTTGGCAACCCGGAATACGTTCTTTCGGCGACCCCGGTAGCCTTTTGCCCGATCGAGGACCTTACGATGACGTGCGCGTGCGGTGACGCCTCTTTTGACTCTTGGCATGTCAGATCCCCGCTAGCTGTAAGGCAGCATGCGCCGCACCTGGGCGACGTCGGCGCTGTCTACCATGGATTGGGCACGCAGGTGCCGTTTCCGCTTGGTCGATTTCTTGGTCAATATATGGTTCAGATGCGACGACGAGCGCTTGAACCCACCGCTTGCGGTCTTGTTGAAGCGCTTTGCCGCACCCCGGTTTGTCTTGATCTTGGGCATATTGCCTCCCGATGTTGATCACTTCGATTAGTATTTTGCTGGCGGATATTTTCGAGGCAATCCGCCTGGGCCTTTAGTCTCGAGCGACGATCCCTATTTCCGCTTCGGACTGATAATCATCACCATCTGGCGTCCTTCCATTTTCGGATACTGCTCAACTACACCGAGTTCCTTGAGATCCTCTTCCACTCTGACCAGCAGTTCCCTGCCCAGTTCCTGGTGAGCCATTTCCCTGCCCCTGAAGCGAAGGGTGACCTTGGCCTTGTCCCCGTTTTCCAGGAACTTCTTCAGATTCCGGAGCTTGACGCCATAGTCCCCGATGTCGGTACCCGGCCGGAACTTGACCTCCTTGACCTGCATCTGCTTCTGCTTCTTCTTGGCTACGGATTTGCGCTTGCTGTCCTGATAGCGATATTTACCGTAGTCCAGCATCCGGCAAACCGGGGGATTCGCGTTGGGAGAGATCTCAACCAGATCCATCCCTTCCCCTTCCGCCAGCCTGAGGGCCTCATCCGACGCTACCAGGCCCAGCTGTTCTCCTGCAGTGTTGATCAATCGCACCATAGGTGCGGTTATCTCTTCGTTGACTCTTAAACTCTTTTCAGTCGCGATAATCCAGTTCCTCCCAGAAACCGTTCCAGAATGTTTTCGGCATGCTCCCCCTTAAAAAGTTGGCAGAGGCGCGCGGATTTTAATGCGCACTTCCTCGATTCTCAAGCAAATATTGGCTGAATCTCCTGATTTTTCAGGCCTTTCTTCAGCAAGTGTTCAAATCTAGGGTGGTAGGCGCGAGTGGGATCGAACCACCGACCACTACCATGTCAAGGTAGTGCTCTACCACTGAGCTACGCGCCTATCGCAGAGCGGCGAAACATACCACACCTGTTCCGCTGCATTCAATTTGGCTTTTCAACCGACGCCTCGCCCGGTCACTTGGTCCCAAGCGATACCCGAACGCCGGTTTCCCCCGCCAGAAGCCTTCTCAGGTGGAACGTCGACAACGGATCATTGCCAAACTGTCCGATCACGCTGGCGAAGGCCTGATTTGCCGCCGGGTCACCGGCTTCGAGCTTGTCGAATGCCGCGACGTACGCCTTGACCGCCGGCGACTCCACCGCTTCGTCGTCCAGGGGTTCGAATACCCTGATCCCTTCCGTTTTACCGACAAGAACAACTATGCCTATGGGCCGGCCTTTGAAGTCAGGTACCCGCTCCACAACGGATTCGCTGACGCAGATGCGCGTGCCCAGGTGTTTGTTTGCACTCTCGAGCCGTGCGGCGGTGTTGATGGCGTCGCCGTGTGCAGTGTAGTGGAAGAACTGGTCACCGCCGAAGTTCCCCACCATGGCAGGACCGCGATGGACCCCGATCCGGGTGACGCCGAATGGCACCTCGCCTGCCTGGGTGCGCGTCCGGAACGATTCCGCGAACCTGTCCAGCTCGAGGGCACATGCGACGGCGCGCTCAGCGTGGTCGGTCTGCTCCAACGGTGCGCCGAATATCGCATGTATCGCGTCGCCTACCACGGTATCCACTGTTCCGCCATGACTGAAAACAATTCTCGTCATCCCGTCCAGATACTCGTTGAGCAGGGGGATGACTTGCCGGGGGTCGCTGGCTTCGACCATCGGAGTGAAACCCGCCAGATCCGTGAATACGAAGGTCAGATCCCGGCGCTCACCGTCCAGATTCAGGGAATCCGGTGATCGGACCAGCTGCTCTGCCAGATTCGGCGAGAAATACCGGGCAAGGCTGGCCCTGGCCTGGACGGCGGATTCCCTGGAACGCCGAAGTTCGCACAGGTTCTCAAGGTCGGCCACCGTCTTATTAATGGTCAACTTGAGGTCGTTGAATTCGATGGGCTTGGTGAGGAAGTCGAACGCACCGAGATTCATCGCGGTCCGGATGTTCTCCATGTCCCCGTAGGCCGACACGATCACGGCGCGGAGTTCACGTTCGAATTCGGTGAGGCGCCGCAGCAACGTGAGCCCGTCCATACGTGGCATATTGATGTCCGTGAGCACGACTCCGATGCCGGGGTTGTCCCTGAGGCGCTCCAGGGCTTCCTCGCCGTCCGCGGCAAACTCGATCTCCATTTCGCCGTTGCGGATCTGGCGCCGGAATTTTTGCCTGACCAGGTGCTCGAGGTCCGGTTCGTCGTCTACGACCAGAAGCCTGACCGCGGAGGTGCTCACTCGCCGGCCCCGGCAGCCGATGACATCCTGCGGGGCAGGGTCACGGTAAACTCCGTGTACTCACCTGTCCTGCTGTCAACGTCGAATTCCCCGCGATGCTGCTTAACCACGATATCGAAACTCAAAGAAAGCCCCAGCCCCGTCCCTTCGCCCGTCGGTTTGGTGGTAAAAAACGGGTCGAATATTTTTTCTTTGGCATCTTCAGGTATACCCGTTCCGTTGTCGCGTACGGTTATGGAAACTTTGTCACCCAGGTTCAGGGATGTTACTGACACGACAGGGTTGAACCCGTCTTCACCCGTGGATTTGCGGGACTGAACCGCATAGAAAGCGTTTCCGATCAGATTCACAATAACACGAGCCATTTCCTGGGGAAAGATTTCCACTTCCCGCACTTCCGGATCCAGATCCTTCTCAAGGGTCACGTTGAAATCGGAATTCTCGGCACGCGCACCGTGATAGGCCAGATTGACGCTCTCCTCCAGCAGCGCGTTCAGATCGGAGAGACTCGATTGACCGGGTCCCTGCCTTGCGTGCGACAACATTCCCTTGACGATACGGTCCGCACGAGCGCCGTGTTCCTTTATCCGGCCCAGGTTGGCGGTCAGGGTTTCCACCAGGTCCTCTGCGTCTTCACGATCGTCGTCATCAAGCTGCTTTATCGATTCGCCGAGCACCTCCTTCAGTTCCTCAAGCAGCTCGACCGAGACGTCCGAGAAATTATTGACAAAATTGAGCGGGTTCTTGATCTCATGGGCGATCCCGGCGGTAAGTTGACCCAGGGAAGCCATCTTCTCGGCCTGCACCAGGTTTGCCTGGGTCGCTTCCAGTTCCTCCAATGCCTTTTCCGCGTTGTCCTTGGCGATCCGCAGCGCCTGCTCGGCCTGCTGCCGCTTTACCGCGTTGTCCCTGAACACTTCGAGGGCCTCGCCCATGTCCGAGAGCTCATCGTTCCCCTTAACGTTGATCGGCGCGTCGAGCTCACCGTTGGCAATCGCCAGTGTCGTCGAGGACAGTCCGGTGATCCGCCTCACCAGGACCCTGAGTACATACAGCCACGTGATCAGAAATACCACGATCAGGCTGACCATGACGATGTTCAACAGCGTATTCTCACCGCGCTCCAGCGATTCGCGGGTCCTCTCGGCTGCCTCATAGGCGGAGGACTCGGCGCCGTCCACCAGATTGAGCGCGATCAGGGTCAGGCTGTCCGCGATTGCCTGGCTTTCGGTCTGAAGCTGACGGGCATACTCACGGTCCGATATCTCGCTCTGTCTCAGCGCAAAGATCGAGTTTTCGCCCACGCCGATGTCACGCATGGTGTCGATCGAGGTTCGCAATTCCTGGACTTCCGGATGCGCAGGCATTGAATCGAGGTTGCCATACACGTCCTCCAGTATCACCGCGAACTGTTCCGAATTCAGGTCGATGCTTCCGACATCGCTAAAGTGGGCCGCTTCAACCAGGACATTCACCAGCTGGTCGACACGGGACCGAAGTAACAGTGCGGATTCCAGCCGCTCGATTCCGCCCCGGGCCCGAGCGACGATACCGTGGCCTTCGCCGGCCGCTTCCGCCGCCCGCGCAAGAATCTGTTGATCCGCCATCGCCACCATCTGCTCGCTGATCCGGGCAAAGGAGGCTTCCTCGGCTTCCATTTCCTTTAAAACACGTTCCAGTTCGCGTGCCGACCCGGCTGCACTTTGCGCGCTGTCCAGCGCGGCGATCCGCATTTCGAACACGCTGTCCTCGTCGGACGCATGGCGGGTTATCCGTTCGGCCGCCCGCTGGTACTGAACGGCCAGTTTCGTGTCTGGAAGCTGAGGCACGGCGTTGGCGATCAGGGTCAACGGGGACACGACGGCGCTACGCCCTTCCCAGAGTTTATCCGGATCGTCCTCCACCGCAGCGGCGTACATCAGAGAGCTGATGAGATAGACGCTGGCCTGCACCTCCAGCACCGATCTCAGCCCTTCAAAACTGTCATCGACGAGATCGCCCATGCGCGTTGCACTCTCGGCAACGGTACGGCGGGTGGAAGCAATGATCTCCTCCCGGACCGAACCAAGCACCGGGGCGATGGACCGGGTGAACCGCTGGTATTCACTGAGCAGGCCCGAAACGGCAGTGTCCATTCTGCGGATCGAGGAAATGGCGGCGAGCACGGCGTCACGGACTTTTTCGGTACTCGCCCGGAACATCTTGCCAGCCTGAACCAGTTCCTGTGCAGTTACGCCTGGATGCCCCATGTAGTCCAGCAGCCTGGCCTCGGCGAAAAGGGCCTGGAGCGCAGCTTCCACGTCCTGCATCACCTTTTCCACGTCTTCGTTGTGTCGGGCGGCAACCAGGTTGGGAATCGCGGATGTCAGGCGTGCACTCTGCTCCGACAGCCGGAACGAACTCGCCGTGACCGGCATGCTCTCGTTCGCAATGATTCCGAGATTCTCCCGCACATTGCCGAAAAGGACCCAGGTCACGGCCGTGGCGGCCAGCGTAAAGCCGGCAACGACACCAAACGCGAGGATCAGCCGGCCGCCGATGCCCATGCGTCTGCCGCGTAGTGCATTCGGTGGTGACACCAGCCCGCCAACGACGCGGGCGTGCTCAGCCACGATAGGGCGCCGCCAGCCGGTCCGCTTCTCTTTGTATTACATTCAACGCGGCTTCAGGACGATCGTACTCACCGGCAAAATAACGCCCAAGTTCACGCGGTATGGCTCCATTTGCGATCTCGGGCCATGCCGGGAAGGCAGGCTCGGAACCCATTGCGTTTTCGATCGTCCAGCGCACGGAATCGAAATGTCTGGTGGTCCCGGCCTGTACGCCGGCCGCTTCCTTGATACGGACATCGTCAAAAACCGAGGCTCGGGTCGGGCTGCCACCGCCGCCGAGCAAACAGGCACGAGTCTGCACGTCGGCGCTGGTAGCCCACTGCAGGAACAGCCATGCAGCCTCCTTGTTCGCCGACAGTCGGGACAGAGCCAGAGCGCTGCCTCCCTGGTGGCCGATATTCGGAATCTCGCCAAACCCGCATTGTTCCGGTTTCCTCAGCGCAACGGGTCGCGGCGGCGGCGCGGTATCGAAAAGTCCTGCCATACGGGATTGCCGCGGATCGTCCAGCAGCGGGAAGATCTCTCCCCAGGTAAGGGTGACGCCCGCCAGACCCTGCAGAAGCGACTGCGACTGCCCGTCCCACGTCCAGGAATCGACATGCGGTGGCATTCGCTTTCGCAGTTCGGAAAGATACGCCAGCCCCTCGATGCCGCGATCGTCGTTCGCCGAAAATAAACCGTCACTGTCGAAAATCGATCCGCCGTGTCCCCACAACCACGCCGTCCATTCGCAGGTCAGGCTGTAGTGGCCGGCTTTCATCTGCCCTGTAGTGCCATAAAGGCGGGGGGCCATGGCGCGGTGGATCTCGTCGATGACCGCCAGATATTCAGGCAGCGTCACGGGTACTTCAAGACCAAGCCGGTCGAGCAGGTCCCTCCGGTACAACATGATGAACACCGGGATATCGAACGGTACCCCCACCATCTTGTTACGGTACATGGAAATGCCGTCGACCAACTGCGGGAGAAAATCCGCCATATCGTATCCTGGCATGGCCAATTCGGCATTTCCGGTATAGAGTTCCCTGGGATCTTCCGTGTGATCGGCGAACCGGGCTATCCATGATTGATCCAGATAATAAAGATCGTAGAGTGCCGCGCCGTGAGTTATATCCATTCCGATTTTCTGGAGCACCCGCTCGAGCGGAAGCAGTTCTATTGCCACCTCGATTCCTGTCTCCGGGGTAAACTCCTCTTTCGCAAGTGCTGCAATTACCGCGCTCGGCGCCGTATTTTCCGTGACCATCCGCACCACCGACCCGCGATAAGCAGTTCCCGTGCCTCGCAGCCAGTACGCGGCTTCCTGATCCGCCGGCACCTTCCCCCATGCGTCGGTACCGAACCAGAACGAGCCGCCACTCCAGAGGTTGTTCCCCGCCGCGAGCGCGCCGATGCCGACACCGATTCCGCTGCACGTGGTGAGAAACTGCCGTCTGCTGCGGCTGTGCATAGTTCCAAACTGCCCAGCGTGCCGTATTCGGTTGCGCATGATCCTGAGCTCAGCCGGCCAATGTCGAGACGGGATCTCCCGGCTCCAGTTCGAAGTGCTGCTTGCGGATCATGGCGATCTTGTCGCGAATTTTTGCCGCCTCCTCGAATTCCAGATTTCGTGCGTGTTCGTGCATCGCCTTTTCAAGTTTTGAGATCTCGCGCCCCAGTTCCCGGGCGCTCATGCTTGCGTATTGACCGGCAAATTCCGCAACGGCCAGCGAGTGCTGCTCTTCGCGTATCGCGGCGCTCACCCTGCCCCGCTTGGTCTGATCGAACACCCCGTCGATGATATCCTTCACCGCCTTGCGCACACTTTTCGGTGTGATCCCATTGGCCAGATTGTATTCGTGCTGCTTTGCTCTTCGGCGATCGGTCTCGTCGATGGCCCGGCGCATCGATTCCGTAATCGAAGCGGCGTAGAGTATCGCCTTTCCGTTCAGGTTCCTGGCGGCGCGACCGATGGTCTGGATCAGCGATCGGGTGGACCGCAGGAATCCTTCCTTGTCCGCATCCAGGATGGCCACCAGCGATACCTCCGGAATATCCAGCCCTTCGCGGAGCAGATTGATACCGACAAGCACGTCGAATATGCCTGCCCGGAGGTCCCGTATGATCTCGACCCGTTCGACGGTATCAATATCCGAGTGAAGGTAGCGCACCCTCACACCGTGTTCGGTCAGGTAGTCCGTGAGGTCTTCCGACATGCGTTTGGTCAGCGTGGTCACCAGCACGCGCTCATGGCAGCTGGCGCGCTTGTTGATCTCCGAGAGCAGGTCATCCACCTGGGTATGTACAGGGCGGACCTCGATCTGAGGATCGATCAGCCCTGTCGGGCGCACCACCTGGTCAATGACCTGGGGTGAGCGATCCAGTTCGTAAGGACCGGGTGTCGCCGATACGAAGATGGTCTGCGGTATCATCCCCTCGAACTCATCGAATCTGAGTGGCCGGTTATCCAGAGCAGACGGGAGCCGGAACCCGTATTCGACCAGGGTCTCCTTGCGGGAGCGATCGCCACGGTACATTGCGCCCAGTTGCGGGACGAGCACGTGGCTTTCATCAAGGATCAGCAGGGCGTCGTCCGGCAGATAGTCGATCAGTGTGGGCGGCGGCTCGCCGGGGGCACGACCCGACAGATACCGCGAGTAGTTCTCGATGCCGTTACAGTATCCCAGCTCCTGCATCATTTCCATATCATATACGGTGCGCTGTTCCAGACGCTGGGCTTCCAGCAGCTTGTCCATGTCGCGCAGTTGCCTCAGCCGCGGCGCCAGTTCGGCCTTGATTTTCTCCACCGTGTCAAGGACGGTTTCACGCGGCGTGACGTAGTGGCTTTTGGGATAGATCGTCATCCGCGTCACCCGCTCGTCTGCCTCCCCGGTCAAAGGGTCGAACCGGGACAGCTTCTCGATTTCGTCACCGAAAAGCTCCAGTCGTATGGCGAAGCGTTCGGATTCCGCCGGATAGATGTCTATAACGTCGCCTCGCACGCGAAAGGTGCCGCGCCTTAAATCATAATCGTTGCGCGTGTACTGAAGCTCCGCCAGCCTTTTCAGGACCTCGCGCTGGTCGATCAGGGCCCCTTCCCGCAAATGCAGGATCATGCCGTGATAGGCGACAGGATCGCCGAGCCCGTAGATGGCCGACACGGTGGCGACGATCACCACGTCCTCGCGCTCCAGCAGGGCCTTTGTCGCCGACAGCCTCATCTGGTCTATGTGGTCATTAATCGACGCATCTTTCTCGATGTACGTGTCGCTGCTCGGGACGTAGGCCTCGGGCTGGTAGTAGTCATAGTACGAGACGAAATACTCCACCGCGTTTTCGGGGAAAAAATCCCGCATCTCGGCATACAGCTGCGCCGCCAGCGTCTTGTTCGGCGCCAGGATCAGGGTCGGCCTCCGGATCTCCTGGATGACGTTTGCAACGGTGAACGTCTTGCCCGAACCCGTTACGCCGAGCAGGGTCTGGAACGCCTCCCCGTTCCCGATTCCCTCGATCAGCGCGCGTATGGCCTCCGGCTGGTCGCCCGCAGGGGCGAATTCGCTCGACAGTTGGAATTCTCTGGACAACGCGATCACTCCCCTTTATCAGGCCCCGGGTTTAATGATAAAAATCACTTCGAACTCACCTTCCAACCAAAAGGATCCGCTGTGAATACTGACAAGCTGTCTAAAAGGGTCGGCCTGATCAAGCCATCCCCGACCATCGCCGTTTCCACCAGAGCTCAGGAACTGCGCGCCGCCGGGCATGACGTCATCGGGCTCGGCGCCGGGGAACCGGATTTCGACACCCCCGAGCACGTCAAGGCCGCCGCGATCCGGGCGATCGAGTCCGGTGCCGCCGCGAAATATACCGCAGTTGACGGCATTCCGCCGCTCAAGGCGGCGATACAGGAGAAATTCGCACGGGAAAACGATCTGCACTACGAATCGAACCAGGTCCTGGTCTCCGCCGGGGCAAAACACAGCCTGTTCAACATGTTCATGGCGTTGCTGGACGACGGCGACGAGGTCGTCATCCCTGCACCCTACTGGGTATCCTATCCCGACATGGTGGCGCTTGCCGGCGGCACTTCCGTGGTCATCGACGCCGGTGTCGAGCAACGGTTCAAGATCACGGCGGATCAACTCGATGGCGCGATCACCGACCGGACACGACTTTTGATCATGAACAGCCCCAGCAACCCTACCGGCGTCTCCTACGATGAACGGGAACTCAGGGCGCTGGCGGAGGTGCTCCTGAGACATCCCCAGGTGTGGGTGGTGAGCGACGACATCTACGAGCACGTCCTGTGGACCAGCAGCCCCTTCGTCAACATAGTCAATGTCTGCCCGGACCTTTACCCGCGGGCTGTAGTGATCAACGGGGTGTCCAAGGCCTATGCCATGACCGGATGGCGGATAGGATACGCAGCAGGCCCGGCGTCTATCATCGGCGCAATGAAAAAGATCCAGTCCCAGAGCACGTCCAATCCATCGGCGGTGTCACAGCACGCCACCGTGGCGGCACTGACGGGGGATCAACACTGTGTCCAGGAAATGGTGGTCCAGTTCAAACGACGACACGATCATGTCGTCACCAGGTTGAACGCACTGAAGGGAGTTCATGCACTGGAAGGAGACGGTACTTTCTACAGTTTCCCGGACTGCTCGGAAGCGATCGCCGACCGCGAGGATGTCAATAACGATGTCGAGTTCTCGTCAATGCTGTTATCCGAGGCCGGCGTCGCGCTGGTCCCGGGTTCCGCATTCGGCCTGGAAGGATATGTCAGGTTGTCATTCGCAACGGACATGGATACGCTGGACAACGCACTGGATCGACTGGAAAAAACTTTGGGCTCGAAATAGATTGCGGCCCGATATGACATAATCTATACCCAAGCTGGTCGGAAAAGGGGCGCCGGGACGGTCGCCCCGTACCAGAATACCCGTATGACAACACAAGGAGCGTGTTATGCCTACACGGTATCGTGCAGACGGTCGTCTGCCCCATGGAGTCACCCTCATCGAACTCATGGTCGGCCTCACACTGGTCGGCATCCTGCTGAGCTGGGGCGTACCCAGCTTCATCGGTCTTTACCAGCGCAATCTGCTGGCCGCGCAGACGGAGCGTCTGGCGAGCGATCTGTACCATGCAAGATCGGAGGCGATCAAAAGAAACCTTCCCGTTGTAATCTGCCGCAGTATCGACACAGCCAACTGTACGCCCAGCAGCCAGTCCGTAGCGGACTGGGGCATCGGCTGGATCAGCTTCGTCAACCGCGACAACGACAAGATCCGTGACCCAGGCGAGGAGCTTCTTCGCGTGGGCACATCGGTACCGGAACGGGTGTCCCTGCGGTTCAATCGCTGGTGGCGCCTCACGTTCCGGCCAAACGGCCGGGCGGGAAACGGCACCTTCACGCTGTGTGATCCGGACCGGAATCAGTACAAAATCACAATATATCTGAGCGGCAGAACCCGCATCAGCAAGCAACGGGAGGCGGTCGAAGGCTGCCCAAAGTCTTGACCAAACCGCGGCGCCAAAGTAGGATTCGCCCTCCCTCTGATCCCCGGTAGCTCAGTTGGTAGAGCAGGTGGCTGTTAACCACCCTGTCGGCAGTTCGAGTCTGTCCCGGGGAGCCAACTACCACAAGGCTTTCAGCCGATTTTCCCCTTCTCAAATTTCACCTGTTTTCCTCTGGGGTCCCGCCTCGGGTCCCATGAACGGACCCCGCAGCCGCGCCCATACCCTAGCCCCGCCCGATACCAGAAAACGCCGCCACGGGCGCTGAGTGCGTCCAGGGTGCGGGTTTGTGGTGGGATACTCGCGCGGTAAGCGCCCAGGTTCACATAATGTCCGGTTTATGTAGAGTCGAGATGTGGCGCGGTGATGTTAGGTTCAGCCTGCTGTTTCCGCCCCTTTCGTGATGGCGGTGCCTCAATAGCCGAGCCATGACTCCGTTTCCACATCCCGCTCGTCAAACCGGACA